>Ga0187770_10002117_pt1 | contig 10970 bp, 9 predicted proteins | sample 0116_SJ02_MP02_2_FD_133154 | JGI IMG/M metagenome (GOLD analysis project Ga0187770, IMG submission 133154) | Tropical peat soil microbial communities from peatlands in Department of Meta, Colombia - 0116_SJ02_MP02_20_MG | ecosystem: Environmental > Terrestrial > Soil > Wetlands > Peat | place...
CCCCGGTATTTCACCTACCTGAACCTCTTTGTCTTTATGATGCTCAATCTCGTTCTGGCCAACAACTTCCTATTGATGTTTGTGGGATGGGAGGGTGTCGGCCTCTGCTCCTACCTTCTGATCGGTTTCTGGTTTGAGAAGGATTCCGCCGCCAATGCGGGGAAGAAGGCCTTTGTCGTCAACCGGGTGGGTGACTTCGGATTTATCCTCGGGATGTTTCTCCTCTTCACCAGTCTGGGGAAACACGGGATTTGGACATTGGCCTTCACTAAGGTCTTCGCCAATGCTCACCTTCTGGATACCGGGACCGTGACCGCCATCACTATTTTGCTCTTCGTGGGCGCCTGTGGAAAGTCCGCACAGATCCCATTATATGTCTGGCTTCCAGATGCGATGGAAGGTCCCACGCCCGTCAGCTCCCTCATCCACGCGGCGACGATGGTGACGGCAGGGGTTTATATGATCGCCCGGTGCAATGTGCTCTACAGCATGGCACCCATCTCCATGGCCATCGTGGCGATCGTCGGTGTGGCCACTGCCATCTACACCGCTTCCATCGGATTTTGTCAGAACGATATCAAGAAGGTCCTGGCCTATTCGACCATCAGCCAATTGGGTTATATGTTCCTGGGTGTTGGTGTGGGGGCTTACAGCGCGGGGATATTCCACCTGATGACCCATGCCTTCTTTAAGGGGCTTCTCTTCCTCGGAGCAGGAAGCGTCATGCATGCCTTGAGTGGCGAGTTAGATATGAGGAAGATGGGAGCTCTCAGAAAAAAGATTCCTAAAACGTTCTGGACCTTCTTCATTGCCACCTTGGCGATCGCCGGCATCCCTGGCCTCTCGGGATTTTTCAGCAAAGACGAAATCCTCTGGCAGGCCTTCTCCAGTTCCCATGGCCATTTCTTGCTTTGGCTGGTGGCAGCGGTGGCTGCTGGGATGACGGCCTTCTATATGTTCAGGGCTCTATTCATGACTTTCTTTGGGGAGTCGAGGGTCGACGAGCATGTGGCGCATCATATCCATGAATCACCCAACATCATGACGGTCCCTCTGATGATTCTTGCTGTGCTCTCCGTGATCGGAGGTTATGTGGGAGTTCCCCATGTTTTAGGAGGGGCTAATCATGTCCATGAGTTTCTGGCTCCTGTGTTGGGAGGAGGTGCCGAGCCTGCGAAGGCCCATGCTGGAATCAGCCTGCTCTCACAGGCGTGGGCATCTGGGGGGGAGTCCGGAGGCCATTCTGCTGCCCTGGAGCTCTTCATGATGGTGGTCTCGGTCGTCATCGCCCTGATCGGAATTGGGATTGCGTACCTCTTCTATGTGAAGAACCCGGCGCTGCCTAAGCTGCTGGCCGAAAAGCAAAAGGGGTTATATCAACTGGTATTCAACAAATATTATATTGACGAGCTCTATGAGATTCTCTTCATCAACTCCCTTAAAAATTTAGGTGCGGGACTCTGGAAAGGATTTGATGACTTTGTGATCGATGGCACGGTCAATGGTATTGCCTATCTCATCGGATGGGTCTCAAGTGTGATGAGAAGGGTGCAGACCGGGATGGTTCAGAACTATGCCTTTTCGATGATCATCGGCGGAGTCGTTATTGCAGCCTATTACATTGTGCGGGCTATATTTTTTTAATTAAGCGAATAAACCGAATAGGAACGAATAGTCGAATATCTTTAAGACCCACATTGGTTTAATTCGTTGTCATTCGCATCATTCGTTCCAATAAGAAGGAGTCGAGTTCATGACTATTTTGGGTATTCCGATCCTATCCTTGCTGATCTTCTTTCCAATCTTGGGCGCCATTATCCTCCTCTTCATCGACAAAGAGAATGGAAGAGCACTTAGGTGGGTCACCCTCATCTTCGCCTTTATCGAGTTTATTTTCTCGCTGCCCCTCTTCTTTGCCTTCGATTCGAAGACGGCAGCGATGCAATTTGTGGAGGATTGGTGGTGGGTCCAGTCCTATGGAATCAGCTACAAGCTGGGGATCGACGGGATCAGTCTGTTGCTGGTGCTATTGACCACCTTTTTGACAATTCTCTGCATCCTCTGTTCCTGGACAGCGATCACGGTCCGAGTGAAAGAGTTCATGATATCGTTCCTCTTCCTTGAGACGGGGATGATCGGTGCCTTGGTGTCCCTCGACCTGATCCTTTTCTATGTCTTCTGGGAAGTGATGCTGATCCCGATGTACCTCCTCATCGGTGTCTGGGGGGATCCGAAGAGGCGCATTTATGCGGCCGTCAAATTCTTTCTCTTTACGATGGCGGGAAGCGTGCTGATGCTTGTGGCCATCTTGATCGTCTATTTCCTCAATCAAAGGGCAACCGGTGTATCCACCTTTGATGTGCTCGAACTCTATAAGTTGGGATTACCCGTTGGGACCCAATACTGGCTCTTCGCAGCCTTTGCCCTGGCCTTTGCCATCAAGGTTCCGATGTTCCCATTTCATACGTGGTTGCCCGACGCCCATACCGAGGCGCCCACCGCTGGAAGTGTGATCCTGGCAGGTGTCTTGCTGAAGATGGGAACCTATGGGTTCATCCGATTTGCCATACCGCTGTTTCCGAAAGCAGCCTTCGATCTTTTGCCCCTAGTCTCTGTCTTGGCGATCATTGGAATTATCTATGGGGCATTGGTTTCGATGATGCAGCCCGATCTGAAACGGCTGGTCGCCTTCTCGAGCGTGAGCCACCTGGGATATGTCATGCTCGGGATGTTCGCCTTCAATATGCAAGGGGTTGAGGGGTCGATCTACCAGATGCTGAACCATGGGATCAGCACGGGCTCCCTCTTTTTGATCGTAGGAATGGTCTATGAGAGGCGCCACACAAGGATGATCGCTGACTTCGGAGGGCTCTCGAAAGTGATGCCGACCTTCGCGATCTTTTTCATGATCGTCACTCTCTCGTCCATTGGGTTACCCGGGACGAATGGGTTTGTGGGAGAGTTTCTCATTCTGCTCGGTGCTTTCCAATCCAATGTCGTCTATGGCGTATTAGCTGCTACGGGCGTTATTCTCGGAGCCGCCTACATGCTCTGGATGTTTCAGAGGGTGATGTTTGGAAAGATCACCCGGCCTGAAAACGAGAAACTGAAAGACCTCAACGCGAGAGAGATTGCAATCCTCGTCCCCATGGTGATCGTAATCTTTCTCATGGGAATCTATCCAAAACTTTTCTTCAGCAAGATGGACGTGAGCGTGGAAAAGTTTTTGAAGGATTTTAAAGGGAAGGTTGAAATGAAGGCTGACCTTCCCCAGCCAAAGATGTTGGCAGAGATGAAAAAATAAAAGTTATGAGTTCGGAGTTCAGAGTTCGGAGTTCCAAGACAGAATTTTCCGAACTCCGAACTAAATTACTCCGAACTGACTGATCGGAGGAATTTTTTGATGAAAATACCAGAGATTAATCTTTATCTCATCGCACCGGAAATCATCATCACCGTTTTCGGGTTTTTAGTGCTTCTCGTCGAGGTCTTCTCTCCCAAGGAAGTGAGAAACAAGAACATGGGGGTTTTCAGCCTGATAGGAGTGATCTTGGCTTTTCTCTTCACCCTTTCTGAGATGGGACCCGTCAGATACGGTTTTGAAGGAATGTTCATCGTCGACGGGTTTGCCCTGTTCTTCAAGATCATCTTTCTTATCGTTGCTTTTTTGACTATCCTGATCTCCATTGGATATACCCAGAGGGAAGGGATCGAATTCGGAGAGTATTATGCATTGATCCTTTTTGCCACCCTTGGAATGATGCTGATGGCTGCGGGGGCTCATTTGATCACTATTTTCCTCGGACTGGAGACGATGTCGATCTCTATCTACATCTTAGCCGGAATGCTGCGGGAAGATCGGAGGTCTGTGGAGGCGGCATTAAAATATTTTCTCCTGGGCGCTTTTGCCACAGGATTCCTTCTTTACGGGATTGCCTTGATCTATGGCGCCACAGGTTCCCTCTACCTGAAGGACATCGCGTCTTATATCGCCTCCAAGAGTCTCCTGAGGAGCCCGATGCTTCTCATGAGTCTCGTTTTTCTTACCATTGGGTTTGGCTTCAAGATTGCCTCCGTCCCTTTTCATATGTGGACGCCGGATGTCTATGAAGGTGCTCCGACCTCCATCACCGCCTTTATGGCGACGGGTGTGAAGGCAGCAGGTTTTTCAGCCCTGGTCAGGGTCTTCTTTTCTGCCTTGCCGGGCTTTCGTCCGGATTGGACCTCGATCATGTGGGTGATTTGTCTGGCGACGATGACGGTTGGAAACATTGTGGCGATTTCCCAGACCAACATCAAGAGGATGCTCGCCTATTCAAGCATTGCCCATGCCGGATACATTCTTGTCGCTTTTGTCGCAGGAAACGATTTGGGAACTTCAGGGATCCTCTTCTACCTCATGGCCTATGCCTTTATGAACCTCGGCGCCTTTACTTGCGTGATCCTCCTCGGGAAGAAGGGAGAGGAGAATACCCTGATCAATGATTATGCGGGTATCGGATTCAAGTACCCTCTGCTTGCCGCCTCCATGACTATCTTTCTCCTTTCCATGGCAGGGATTCCTCCCCTGGGCGGATTTATGGCCAAGTTCTATGTCTTCAGCGCAGCGGTCAAGTCAAAGTTTTACTGGTTGGCCATTCTGGGCGTCTTGAACAGCGCTGTCTCCGTCTATTACTATCTGCGGGTTACTGTCCTCATGTATTTTAGAGAACCCGAGCGAGAGATCACAGGCCTCCAATTCTCACCCGCCTCGGTGCTCGCCTTGATTTTGGCTGTGATCGGGACTCTTTACATGGGAATCTTTCCGGCCAATGTTCTTTCATTAGCCCAGAGGTCGATTGCAGGGTTGATGTAAGAAACGGAAAAGTTTTTAAGGCACCTATTTTAATTCCTCGATTGACCCTTCGACTACGCTCAAAACTTGTTCTTTAGAAAACAGAGATAAAGATCCGTTCAGGGTCAACCCTGAGGAAGCCGAGGGGTTGACTTCCTTAAACAAATAAAATAAAGTTTAAGTAGAATCAGGACCTTATCCCAACAAACGCAAGCGTTGTCTGTCATCCGGTTCGCCGTCTAGATTAACCTTACCTGTGCCACAACAGAGAGGGAGGCGGGTTATGGTTGGAAACGGGGACCTTTAAGAACCTAATGAACATTCGTGGCAAAGGAGGATGATATATTGAAACAGGAGCGCCGATCTGGAAAAGATCGAAGGACAAGTGTGGTTCGTAGGAAATCTAACAAACCGAAATATAAAGATTCTGAGCGCCGATCTGAAAAAGATAGGAGATCGGGAAAAGAGAGAAGAACACATACTTAACAAGCAATATGCTCAGTCCCTGTGCCCTTTGCTCCGAAATTAGCCTTCGGATTATTCTAATTCACTGTCTTTCCCCACCTATCCTATCCATAGAATGTGGCATCGACATTTACCCCGTTAGAAATAATGTCCCGCTGGAAATTCTAAGGGAGGTTACCGCCGATGCTTTTTTTCTTGGCCTGAGTTGTGTAACCTCTCAACCTTATTTCTTCCCCGGTCTTAGATCCACGGTGTTGTCATAGAACGTACTTCCTCCCCCTCGGTCTGTCAGACGTTGGGAAGTCAGGGAGTTGACAGAACGAGGGCCAGGGCAGCGGTTCAGCCACCAGACCCCTTCTGCCACAACAACACCAGAAGGAACTTTAGAAGTGATATGGACGGTGAAAGAGACCTCACCGAGTTGATTGAACGCGATGACAGGATTACCGTCTTTCAGACCTTTGGCCTCAGCATCAGTCGGGTTCATCCGAAGGAACATGGCCTTTTCTTTCCTCAATAGATCTTTACGTTCACGAAACGAGGAATTTAAGGCGTAAAAGCTTGGAGCTGTCATGAGACGGAAGGAATAATCCCCGCCATAAGGGGGGATATAGCAGGGCAGGGCATTGGATTCTTTTGGGTTCAGAATCTCTATCTTTCCTGAAACCGTTCTGTAATGGATGCGGGCATCCGGTGGAAGGGAAAGCTCCACAGCCTTTCCTGCTGCAAAGGATTTCTGATCGATTCCCTTCCTCATGGGGTTTGGAATGGAAAGGAGATGGTCAATCAGTTGATCAGCAGTTTGCTGGAAAAGGGGATCATCAAATCCCATCTTTTGGGCAAGGAGGCAGAAAACCTCCCAGTTTGATTTGCTTTCACCTACTGGGGAGATGGCCGCTTTTGCTCGCTGGATGCAATAATGGCCATAAGCACGGTAGAGGTCGCTGTGTTCAAGTGAGGATGTAGAAGGGAGCACTATATCTGCATAGCGCGCTGTGTCTGTTATGAATCTCTCGTGAACAATGGTGAAGAGATCTTCTCGCATCAGACCTTTTAATACCTGATTCTGATCCGGAGTGACCGCTGCCGGATTCGAATGATAGACGTAGAGGGTTTGGACAGGCGGGTTCTCCAGTTCATTTAAAGCCCAGCCGAGACGATTCATATTGACGATGCGTGTCTTTTTGGTCATGAAATCTTCCCTGAGGATTTCATCCATGGCGAAGGCTCCTGAAGTGTTGGTGCCGGTGAAACAGCCTCCTCCTTTTTTTCCATAAGCCCCTACCAAAGCAGGTAGACAGACAATAGTACGTATGGCCATGGTTCCGTTGCCATACCGGGAGAGACCGGCTCCCAGCCGGATGAAGGGATTCTTTGCCCTGCCGTAGGCTTCTGCCATAGATTCGATCGTCTCCACGGAAAGACCTGTGATGGTGCTCACTTTTTCGGGCGGAAAATCTGGAAGGATCTTTTCCTTCAGTTCTTCGAAACCCTGAACGTGAGCAGCGAGAAAGTCGTGATCGATCAGATCATCCCGGACGAGAAGATGCATCAGACCTAAGGCGAGAGAGCCATCACTTCCTGGAGGGACAATATAGGTTTGATCCGCCACATTGGAAGTGAGGGTTTGGTACGTATCAATGAGCCAAATCGTGGCTCCATTTTGTTTAGCTTTTTTCACACCGTGAAGAAAATGGATATTGGTAGCCACAGCATTAATTCCCCAAAGAATCACAAGATCACTCTTTGCTGCCTCATCGGGGTGAGGCGCCGGGGTTTCTCCCATGACCGATCTCCAACCTGCTTCCTTCGCAGGGGAGCAGATTGTGCGGTCGAGGCGAGAGGCTCCAAGCCGATGGAAGAAAGGATGTCCGGCATTCCGCTGGATCAGACCCATCGTCCCAGCGTAGGAGTATGGGAGAATAGCCTCCGGACCATTCTGATCGATGATCTTTTCCCAGCCCTCTGCAATCCGGTCAATCGCTTCTTCCCAGGAAATGGAACGAAATTCTCCGGACCCCTTAACCCCTGTTCGCAAAAGAGGGCGAGTGAGGCGGAGCGGTGAATGGACGGTTTCTTGATAACGATTCATCTTCACGCAAAGGGTACCCCTCGTAAAAGGGTGTTCAGGGTCGCCAGAAATTTTGACCGCCTTTCCATCTATGACTTCAACCAGAAGCCCGCAAGTGTCAGGTCAATCGTAGGGGCAAACCGACCGTATGATCTTTCTCAGCATGGGAAATCTCCTCCATAACTCCGAATATATTTTACCTTTATCACAACTTCAATCCCTTTATAGCACCCCCAAAGGATCAATATTATATGTGCGAAAAGGTAAGCCACGTCATTTGACTTTTGAATAGATGTGGATTAGTATAGCTATAGATGTAGCTATTCTATGAAGCGGGAGGTATTATGAAGACAGTGCAAATGACCTTAGATGAGAATCTCATAGCATCAGTGGACAGGGTGGTCAAACGTCTCGGTACGAATCGCTCTGCGTTCACAAGGCAAGCTCTTAAGGCAGCCCTTAGGGAAGTTCGGATTAATGAGTTAGAACGTAAACATCGGGAGGGCTATGAACGTAAACCTGTCAAAAAGGGAGAGTTTGATTGGGAAACGGAGCAGGTCTGGGTAGAGTCTGGGTAGAGCCATGAAAAGGGGAGAGGTTCGTTGGTATCATTTTACAAAGTCCGACAAAAATCGACCCGTTGTTATTCTGACACGTGATTCTGCATTAGCGTTCTTGTCCGAAGTAACGGTAGCCCCGATCACTTCGACCATTCGGGATATTCCTACCGAAGTTTTGTTGACGAAAGAGGACGGAATGGCCAGAGATTGCGTCGTCAACCTCGATCACATTCAGACGGTTTCCAAAGGAAAGATTGGGGCTTTTATTACAACATTAAGTTCTGCCAAGATGTCAGAACTACGGTCGGCCTTACTCTTTGCCTTCGGTTTTTAGTTCGGGCAAAACTTTTTCTAACTTTTGATAAACTTACCATTTTTCTTCGTGTTTGACTTCCTTTCCCAAATTCAATAAACTTAGACCAACAAACAATATCACATCAGCTCATATAAAGCGGAAAGGATAAAATTATGGAAGAGAAAAAATTTCAGCTCAAGAAACTCACTGTGTCAAATACCAAGCAGGAGATGTTGGAAGCTTACAATGCAGTTTTGAAGCAACTGGAAGCCCAAAAAGAGGCTGAGATGAAGCCGGAAAAGAAACTCGAAGAAAAAAAGGCGAAGGAGGTGGTTCAGGTTGCCGAATCTTTATCAACTGAAGGGGTTGCCAAAGAGATCAGCAATTTGAAGATAGAAGCATCAAGGACGCTCGCCCAGATCTCTGACCGGCTGGAGGAAGAAGTGAATAAGTTTAGATCTGTCCAGAATGCCATTGCCTTGAAAGAAAAAGAACTCCAGGAACTCTATGAGATCGAAAGATCGGCAGTGACTCTTGCAGCATTAATCGAATCCCAAAACCAGAAGCGTCAACAATTCGAATCAGAAATGGCTGAAAAGAAAGAGTCATTGACCCAGGAGATCGAGGCTCTCCGAGCTGAACGGGAAAAAGAGAAAAATGAATACGAAGCGGAGACAAAAGAGCGAGATCTTGCAGAAAAGAAAAGACGCGATAGAGAAAAAGAAGAGTACGAATATTCCTTCAAAAGAGAACAAAAGTTAACCAAGGATAAATTCGAGGATGAAAAAGCGAAGCTGGAAAAGGAGATCCAGGTCAAGAGAGAGCAGATGGAAAATGAATTAAAGGCAAGGGAAAAAACGATTGCAGAACGGGAGGAGGAGTTGAATGAGTTAAGAAAGAAAGTCAGCGCTTTTCCTAAAGAGATGGAAACAGCCATCGCTAAAGCCGTTAAAGATGCAACAGAGAGATTAAATCTCGAAGCGAAAAACAGGGAAGAGTTGCAGAGAAGGGAATTTATGGGCGAGAAGAATGTGCTGACTACTCGGATCGAGTCCCTTGAAAAAACAGTAAAAGAACAAAGTGAACAGATTGCCAAACTCTCCCAGCAATTGGAAAAGGCATATCAACAGGTGCAGGATATTGCCGTTAAAACCATAGAAGGTTCTTCGACCATTAAGTCCTTTGCCAATCTTCAACAATGGATCGGCGAACAGGCAAGAAAGACAACACAAGAGAAGTAGTTTAAGAGGTATTGATAAGGTATTGATGGATAAGTTTGAGAAACAAGATAAGAGAATAATCGCAATCCTGGGGACCAAGAAGCTTGATGTGACCAGAAAGACATTGAGTACTTATCTCAAATACCTGAAAAAGCATGTTGAGATCCCATGCCAACTCACCGGTATCGAAGACTTCGAATGGGAGGAAGCTTATGTTTTTGGTTTTGGAAGCAAGAAAGAATACGAGGAATTAAAAAAGACCCAACCATCCTATAAAGATAAATTTAATTTGATTAAATTCGCAGATGAGATTGACGACTATTACGATGGTATTTTTGTTGATGTCGAGCGTGTATCTGATAAGAAGAAATTCGTGCTTCCATTGGCAGACCTGAAATCAACTGACAGAAAATCAAAGAATTATCAATTATTGGATGACTATGCCGTTTGGTTTGTAAACAACAGATAACCTTCAAAATCCGATGAGACAAAAAATCTGGGTTTACAGCCCACCAAAGCCAAAAGTGCCCGATGCTGTCAAGACCGAACTGGAGGGAAAGGCGACAGAACTGATAAACACTGTCTTGAAGCCGGAACACGTTAAACCCCCACCCAAGGATACGAAGTGGAACTATATTGTTGACATTTACACCAAATGGCATCGTAACTACTTCTATTTCTGCGCCAAGTATGCTTGTCCAGGCCCTAATGTAATATCGCCTTATTTCGAGACGGGGTTTGCCCGCCTGGAATACACTGGTAGCGTAGGTGGAAAGAGGCATTTCAACTTGTCCTACATGCGCCATACAGGCAAATGGTGGGAGATCCGACACGGCCTGACAGTTGAGGAATGTTTGGCAGAAATCAGAGATGGAGGGTTCTTCCAACCCTGAGCTTGTGTCATCCGACCACCACTCGCAAGAAGTAATTGACATCATTCCTTTAGAGATAGAAATATTACGAATGCAAATCGATAATTTAATTTGCGTCATTTTGTCGCCTTTTTGCATAATTAGCGACAGACTGGACTGTATTTCGGACCCAATTTGGATGTCGACTGGGTGGCTAAAGGATTTCCCTTCGACGAGGTGAGACGATTAACTTGACTGTTTAACTAATTGACAAGTAAGACATTTCTTGATAAGGATTAACAACGATGGTCTCTCCTATAAGGCTGACCTTCTGTGAAGGGGTTGTGGGAAGCCAAGACCAAACGACTGAGTTTTTATGTCGCCTTCTGTGTGAAAAGGCGACATTTTCATTTTTTTTCTCTTCAGCCAGTGCGTCACTTTCTTCCTGTAATGTTGTTTTTACATTTTTGTCCCACAATACAATAGTACAGACGGAAATCAACAAGGTAACTTGTAATAGGTTAGCTTCTTGGAAGAGAATAATCCTTAGAAGATAATTTCCACAATCTCATTTTCAATCTCACCCTAAAAAAGATATAGGAATCCGGAAAGTAAAAAAACTCCTTTTGGTCAAGAGGTTTCGGTGATATAGAATATCACCTGGAAGGTGAAAC
>Ga0187770_10002119_pt1 | contig 10967 bp, 13 predicted proteins | sample 0116_SJ02_MP02_2_FD_133154 | JGI IMG/M metagenome (GOLD analysis project Ga0187770, IMG submission 133154) | Tropical peat soil microbial communities from peatlands in Department of Meta, Colombia - 0116_SJ02_MP02_20_MG | ecosystem: Environmental > Terrestrial > Soil > Wetlands > Peat | place...
TGCATGAGATAGCCCAGAGCAAGGGAACGGCATTCCTGCCTGGTTCATCGTCCCCTGGTACTAGCAAACACACCTCTAATACCAACATCGCCGACACTGGCAAGGAGGCCCCCGATCCTAGCAAGGGGGTAGCTGATCCTGCCAAGCCAGCCCCTACAAGCACAGCAACCTCTGCTCAGAGCGGCGGCGGATCTAGCAACGACCAGGGCGAATCCTATCTAGGCGGGTTGTTGGGCATCCTCCTTGGCGGCGCCGCCGGCCTGCTAGCTATTTCGACATCGTCGACACCTACCACCATTACTACCTCGTTCATCGTCACTGCCTTTGCCGCAGGAATTGCTCTCAAGGGAATCTCAGACTCTGCTGCCAGCCCCACTGTCGGTAAGTCTAACTCGAGCACGAACACGGCATAGAGGCCTAGATGGTGAATTCAATGTCGCATCAGCGCTCAGGCTCGGCCGATGGAGATAACGACGACGTAATGGAGGAATGGCAAGCTGCACGGGATGTCTTGGCTCAGTATGACGGCTATCTTCACGACATAAGAAAATATGGCTTCAGCTTTGTCACTGGATTACTGACAGTCGACGCCCTGCTTGGCGCTGCAGAACCAGAATTCAAGTTGGCGGCCCTTGTGGGAACAATGGCACTCATAGTGATCCTGTTTGTAATTGACAGGAATTACCGAGTCTTCCTTGCTGCGGCAAATCTCAGGGCCACACTGTTGGAAAGGCGCAGCCCTCCCGAGCTATCACAAGCCATTACGCGAGTGTACGAAACTCAGCGGGTCGGCTCTGCGTTTACTTTCGTGTACTTTGGCCTTGTATCTGTAACTTGGGTGATAGGCTACTTGGTTCTAGGGTCGGCATTCATCTGGGAACTGTCTTTAGCACTATGTGTCGCCTTCATGTCGATGTATGGGCTCCACCTTACACTGGGAATACGCCCCTGGGTCTACTTCGATATCGACGGTTTCGAATACGAGAAGGGAGAGACCGCTATGGTAGTCGTCAGTTATCTGAGGGGGAAGGAAAGCAAAGTGTCAATATTGTCCGGAGGAATCTCCGGAGGAGAGCCCCCCGACCTTGAGCTGAAAGCATGTGAAAGAGTGTGGGATGTGTACGACGAGGAGGACATTTCCCTGAGAGATCCTAAACCCCTCAGCTCTGAATGGAGTGATGGAGGAAAAAATCCAAGAATGCCGAAGGAGCACATCCTGATCAGTGAACGTCACGATCATCGTTGGGAATTTCCCACCGCATCTCTAGCCCCAGGTCTGTACAGGGCAGTCTACGAGGGGCCATGGTTTAGGCGGGCACGTCTTCGCTACGAGCTAAGACAATTCAACAGAGGAGATGCTGAGGATTTGAGGCATCGATGGGATGAAGCACCACGATTCAGAGTGATCAGTACGAAAGTCGCAAACCACGCTGAAGAGAAAAAGAACGCTTCGGAGCCTTCGGTTGCAGCAGCTAGCGGAAACAAATAGTCGAAAAAACACGGGCCAGTGATCGCGTGGGCAAGCAAGCTCAACGATAGATGTCCAGCAAACGCTCTGCAAGACGTTAAGGCTGTGGACGGCTGAACGCCCTGCTTTTAACTACGCCGAGCAAAGACCGATAGCAGGGAGAGCAATTGCCCGCTCACATCAGGGCCAAAAAGGGCGATGTGGCTGACTCGGTCATAGCCGTGGGGGATCCGGCGAGGGCGCAGCAGGTGGCCAAGATGCTTCAGAAGACTAGGCTCGTCAACTCGAACAGGGGCCTCCTGACGTTCACGGGAACCTATGATAGAAGATCCGTGACCGTAGCCACACATGGGCTGGGTGGCCCCTCCAGCGCGATCGTCTTCGAGGAACTGCGCATGCTGGGGGCGAAGACCGTTGTTCGGCTGGGAACGGCTGGTGGGATGGTGAAAGGGCTCAAGGTGGGAGACTTCATCATCCCGGTGGGGGCGGCTTCCACGAAGGGCTCCTTGGAGATGTACGTCCCTGACGGGGCCCTCCCAGCGGTCGCCGACATGGGGCTCACGCTATGCATCGAGGAAATCTGCAAAAAGGAAGGGCTGAGGTATACGACTGGGGTGGTCTTCTCCAGCGACGCCCTCTACAGCGAAGACAAGGGCTTCGCAGGGAGGTGGGCAAAGAGGGGAGTGGTTGGAGTGGAGATGGAATGCGCTACCCTTTTCACTCTTGGCCTGATCAGGGGATTCAGGACGGCTTCCCTTCTAATAGTGAGCGACTCGTTGGTGAACAAAGGGGAAAAGGAGATCCTCCCGGCCGAAAGGCTGGAGGGCTTCGTCGAGATAGGGGCTAGAGTGGTCCTGAAGGCCCTGACGACTTCATGGCTCCTTCCCCCTGCACACTATAAGACGTAACGGATTCCTCAGGTTCGTCGTTTAGCGCTCCCAGGCCACCCGCCAGAAGTCGTCCTCCAGTCATGCGATGAGGCGGCGGGCCTCTCGCCTGAAGAGGTAAGTCGAAGCCAGGAGCATGGCGGCATCGAAGACGATAAGTATCCCTATGTCAACTGGCAGGGTCAACCCGACGCCCGTGCGAAAGCCCGGGTTGACCATGGCCTGCAGGGCGTCCACTGCGTACGTCAATGGATTGTAGCTGGTGACAGCAGCGAGCCAACTAGGCATCAGCCGCGGGGGGAAGAGCGCACTGCTGAGGAAGACCAGTGGCAGCCCTATCAAGTTGATGACGCTCCAGAAGAGGTCGGATGTGGTGGCTACGGTGGCGATTATAACCGATATGCCCGCAAAGCCGATGGCCAGGAGCATGGCGATTAGAATTATCGCGACGACGCCAAAGGCCCCCGTACCTATACGTACGCCCAGAAGCAGGGCGGCGCAGAGGAGGATGAGCGCTTGTATTCCCGAGATGAAGGAGATGGCCATTACCTTGCCCAAGGCTAGGGAGTAGCGGGCGATCGGGGTGGCGAGCTGCTTCTGGAAGTAACCGAAGCGGCGGTCCCATAGCGTGGTCATCCCTCCGAATATGCTCCCGAAGATGACAATCATGCAGATGACGCCAGGGGTGATGTACTGGAAGTAGCTTCCTTGGAAGCCGACAGACTTCAGTAGGCCGCCGGTGCCTGAAAAGATGGAACCCACTAGCACCAGCCAAGTGGCCGCCTGCAGGAGACGGCTCGCCATTCCGAGCCTGGAGCGGAAGTAGTGTCTTACCTCTCGCCACGCAATCCAGTACATTTCCTCCAAGGCGCTCATGACCTAGCCCTCCTAGCCCTCTCTTGGGCACGGCGCCCCGTCCAGGAGTCTCCGCCCTCCTCCCTCAGCCCCCTTCCCGTGAAGGCAAGGAACACGTCGTTGAGGGACGGATGCTTGGAGGAGATGGAGTCGATGGCCACGCCGGCTCCCTGGGCTTGGGCAAAAATCTCTGGAATTGCACGTTCCACATTCTTCACGCTGAGGTTCAGCCTGTCCTCTTTCTGCTGGAGCTGAACCATCATCGGCAGTCCCCTGAGGGATTCGCAGAGGCGAGAGACGAGCTCCGGTGGTGCTGGTTTCAACACGACCTCAATCAGGTCGCTGCCCATGGATTTCTTGAGGTTCTCCGGGGTGTCGGCAGCCTTTATTTCTCCGTGGTCAATTATGGCCACCCTATCGCAGAGCGCGTCGGCCTCATCCATGTAGTGAGTCGTGATGAAGATGGTGAGCCCGTACTCATTCCTCAATTTCCGGATGTATTCCCAGATGGCCGACCGGGTCTGGGGATCAAGGCCCAGTGTGGGCTCGTCAAGGAACAGGATCTTGGGATGATGAACGAGTCCTCCGGCTATATCCAGCCGCCGGCGCATCCCTCCAGAGTAGTTGGCAACAAGTTTGCCGGCCCACTCGCCCATGTCGACTGTCTGGAGCACTTCGTCGATGCTCCGGCCGAGAGCTCCCCCTTTCATATGGTGGAGATGACCTTCGACGAGGAGGTTCTCCCGCCCTGTTAGATACTCGTCCACGGCTATGTCCTGCGAAACATAGCCTATGGCCTCCCTCACCTTCGCCGGCTGGCGTACGACGTCGTACCCCGCCACCCGCGCCATACCCCCCGAGGGCGTTATCAGGGTGACCAGCATGAGAATCGTCGTGGTCTTGCCAGCCCCGTTGGGGCCGAGGAATCCGAATATCTCTCCATCCTTGACTTCAAGGGACAGGGAGTTTACGGCGGTCAGAGAGCCGAACCTCTTTGTGAGACCGTCCGTTACGACGGCCGAACCTGAAGCCATTATCCCGACCGGCTTCTAATCAGTCGGGCCTTCTAAAAGGATTCAGTCGAAGTGTCCCCTCTCTCTGCCGTCCCTTGCCTTGGCGAGACCTTGGCTTTCGAAGCAGCGCCGACGACCATCGAAGAACTTATCCTTCGCGGCCCCCCTTACCATAGGCGACGAGGATGCAAGCCGAGCCGGCCGAATCGATCTTGAAGAGGGTCATGGCCCAGTACAACGAAAGGCCCCAGGGCTGGAGGGTCTTCGCCGATTCAAGGGGGAACCTGCTCGTCCTGGGGCCTGGGGTTGGCTATCGCCTGAAGCTTGTCCCCCTCAATCCTAGGGAGTTCGTTGGGGTCGGGGTGGACATAGACCCCATGGAAGACTTGCGTCTGGGCACGCGACTTCCGTTCTATGGGCTCCGACCTCTTTCGGGGCAGCAGACCTCTGAGCTCTTCGGCGCCATGCGGCAGAACGGACAGATCGGGCAGGACGTGCTCCTCAGGCTTCTTGGCGCGAAGCCCACTTCTGAGTGGGACCTGAAGGAGGAGGGATTGGCCGGAGTCCTCACGGGGCCGGTCGTCACCCACCCAGACCTCAGCGCCGTCCCTGCCGGCCAGAAGGAGCTTGAAGAGAGACTTTCCTTGGAGGCGAATAGGCTCTTCAGGGCTAAGTACCCCTTCAGAGCCGGCATCTACGGCTAGAGATAGAATGAGGTAAGCATGACGACACGGGATTGAACGGGGATGGACATCAGGAAATCGAGGGCGACGGCGTCTGGATAAATCGAACTTGGGTGCGCCATAATGTCTCGGACTCTCATGATTGTGCCTAGGATGTACACTAAAAGCGAATTCATGAAGGCTGCGTCGCATGTCCCAGACGACTATGATGCCAGATCTGAGGAGTTCTGGAGCTATGTCTCAGACAAGCTGCACGCCTTCAGAGGTCGAATCGTGATGGTGTTCGTTGAGTCATTGTCAAAGGACACCAAAGAGGCCCTGAGTGCCGTGCTTGGGGGAGAAGGACCGGGATTCTCGTTGATTTCGGACCTCCTCGAAGACGGAGCGAAACTGAAACCAACGGAAGACCCCATCTTGGTGGCCGAAACCGAGTCCTGGCTTCAGATGATCGCACGGTCGTCGAATGCGACACTACGGGAGTTCCTCGAACAGAACCTTACGGAACGCAACCACTCCGTCTCAGACCTCGTGGGCCGGTCTCTCGGCGAGGGTGAAGTTGCCCTTCTGATGATCGATTCAAGGCGCAAGCTGGAGCTCCCCAAGGACGTAAGAGTAATCAGGGTTCTCCCCTTCGACCCGGCCGACTATCTGAATGTGTCAGTCATCAAAGCTAGGCTGAGGTCCAAGGCGACACCTGAAGCAGCTGACGCCGGGCGATGACAGCACCCTAATCCAGATTAGTGTGGGTCAGAGGCCTCTCGACTTAAGTAGGCATCCCGTCGATTCATGCTCGACTTGGACGTCCTCGTGGGCTGCTGCGGCCTCGCGGGAATGGGACTGGGGGAATACGCTCGAAGGTTCCCCGCGATTGAGCTTCAATCGACGTTCTATAGGCTGCCGAGGACGCCGACGGCTGAGCGCTGGAAGAAGGCCGCGCCAAGCGTGGCCTTCACTCTGAAGGCATTTCAGGGCATCACCCATCCTCCTGATTCCCCGACATGGAGGAGGTCGGGAATAGAAATAGAGGGAGTCTCCCCGGAGGAAGTTGGACTCCTTAGGGTTTCGAAGTTCACCAAGGAGGCTTGGCAAAGGACCGAGGAGGTGGCGGATATACTCGACGACAAGGTCATCGTCATCCAGCTCCCCCCCAAGTATGATTACAGCGCCAGGAACCTTTCGAGGCTCAGCGAATTCCTATCTTCCGTCTCGACCAGACGCATCCCGGCTGTGGAGTTCAGGCACGCGTCGTGGCTAGGCAGGCTCCAGGAGGCGAGGAAGGTGATAGAGCCGCATGATGGGGTAGTAGTCACGGACCCCCTGAAGATGAGCCCTCCGGACCAACCCATTCAATATCATAGGATGCACGGAAGCAACGGGCTAGTCAACTACGGGCACAAGTATACGAACGAAGAGCTGAGCCTGCTTCAGCAGAAGGTCGAGGGAAGTAAGGCGTATGTGTTCTTCAACAACTTGGCGATGAGGGAGGACGCCGAAAGGTTCCTGCAAGCAAGGACCCAGAGTTAAGCATGACAGGCCTGCGGAGGATACTTCGTTTGCGCGTGCAGCAAACGACCCTCAAGTCCGAATTCCGGGCTTCATGGGCTCGCCATGGAAGTCTCGATGCGGCGTTCACGGCTTCATCGACTCAAGGCCTTTGAGAATCTCAAGCACTTCCTCGTCGGTCACATCATACCAGTTCCTGTAGGCGTCGGCTACGGCGAAGAAAGGCCCACCCCTTATGTTCAGGCATACGATTTCGTCCGTCTCAGGCGAAAGCAGTTCTACGGCGCTCAGGGAGCCCGTCGGCGTAGCGACCACCACCTTCTGAGGCCTATCCCTCTTTACGGACCTGAGGGCCGCTAGCATCGTATAGCCTGAGGCCAGCCCGTCATCTACGAGGATGACGACCTTCCTTTCAAAATCAGGGAGGGGGCGATCTCCCCTGAACTTGCCGACCCTCTCCCGAACCACCTTGGTCGCTCTTGTGATGCATTTCCTTATCTCCTTCTCCGAAAGCCCCAGGCTTCCTACAAGGGGAAGGTTAAGGACGATGTCCCCGTCGAAGGACACGGCACCGAATCCCGATTCAGTGCTCCACGGAACCTGAATCTTCCTGACGACAATCGCCTCCATCGGAACACCGAGATCCTTCGCAACGACCTGACCCACGGGAACGCCGCCCGCAGCCACTGCCAAAATCAGAGCCCTTTTATGTGTCGCATATTGCCGAAGCCTTTCAGCCAGAAGACTGCCTCCCTGCTGCCTGTCCTGAAAGACAAGTGTCCTTTCTCTCAGGGCCGTCTCTTCGACTATCTTGGCGGGCAAACACGAGACGATGAGCGATGGCCGTATATTAGCAACCCCGAATGGACCAGGGCTCCTAAAACCTGCGGACGATTCAGCCCCGTCTTCTCTACACATCAGACTAAAGCGTGGAACCTCCGAAGGAAGGCTTACATCTTCTTCGTCATGGAAGTCGGGCAGCCATGAGGTAGAGGCCCTCAACGGGACTCGGGAAAGCTTATCTTCTTTCGAACCTTCATTAGAAGAGAGTGAGGAAATGGACTTCCTCGAGCTCATCCGGAAGAGGCATTCGATAAGAGCTTACAGCCCCGCGGCCGTGGAGGAGGAAAAGCTGGACCTCATAATGGAGGCCGCCAGCTCCGCCCCTTCCGCGGGCAACCTCCAAGCCTACGAAGTCTTCGTGGTGAGAGGGGAAAGAAAGAAAAGGGAGCTGGCCAAGGCGGCCCAGGACCAAGACTTCATAATCGCAGCTCCAATCTGCTTGGTCTTCTTCGCTAGCCCACATCGATCGTCGGCCAAGTACGGTCACAGAGGGGAGACCCTGTATTGCATGCAGGACGCGACAATAGCCGCCACATTCGCTATGCTCGCGGCGGTGGACCTTGGCCTCTGCACCGTTTGGCTGGGGGCCTTCGATGACAGAGAGGTGGCGAAAGTGTGCGGTGTGGAGTCGCTTCGTCCCGTGGCCATCCTCCCCGTCGGCTATCCGGCTGAAGAACCGGAGGCTACACCTAGACGGGCCGTCAAGGACGTCTTTCACTACGTCGGCTGACCCCGAAGCCCTCACAAATATCATCGGCCAGCTCATGAAGAAACAGTGGGCCACATGCGCTGCAGAACATTGCATGTGACGTGTCTGTCACTGGGGGATTGATAGCACCTTGCATATCCATGCTCATCGCGAGTGTATTCTCCATGGCCACGCATTGGATCACGGCGCAGGGCCTCAAACCTTGGAGCGTCTGGGGTCCCGGGATGACGGTCATCAAAGCTTGGGATGCGGTAGCCCATGAAGCGTTATTAGAAAGGGGAGCGATACCTAGGCGGTTTGGCAAGGCTCCAGACCGTAGAAGGGATAATGACCAGGCATCCGATCTCCATAGGCTACGACGCACCCCTCTTAGAGTCCCTGAGGCTCATGGAACGGCACAAGATCACTAACGTTCTCGTCAAGGAGAAGGAGGAGTACACGAAGGTCCTCTCCATGAGGGATGTCTTCGCCCTCCTCCCCCAAAACCTAGCGGAGCTGGGGGCCATGCGTTCAGGTCCCGTCGCCTCCTCTCGGCCCGCCTGGATACCCCCGAAGACCAAGATCAGGGAGGCGGCCAAGGTGATGCTGTCGACCAAGGCCAGGTCACTTCTGGTGAAGACCAAGCCGGCAGGACTCCTTACGGCCACTGACCTGGCCTACAACCTGTATCTGACGGCGGGCGAGCACCCCAAGCTCCGATCGGCGATGACGGGGGAAGTGTCGAAGGTCAACTACGCCACCCCCCTGAAGGCCGTGATTCAAAAGATGAAGGAAGAGAGGATCGGGAGCGTGCTGGTGATGCGGGGCCACAGGCGTTACGGCATCTTCACCGAGAGGGACGTTCTATCGTTCCTCGTCTCCCCCAATCCAGACCTCGTCTATCTGGTGGGCAGGCATTGCCGCACGCCGGTGGTAACGACTCCGATGACGGCTAGCTGTCAGGGCTGCCTTGAAAAGGCAATCAGAACGATGAAGAGGAACCACATAAAGAGGCTCCCGGTAACGCTCGACGGCCGGATAGTGGGGATAATAACGGCCCGCGACGTCGTGGAAGCATACGCAAAGCTCTAACACTTCAACGAGGCTAACTTCGTATCTGGCCGACAGCTGAGCATATCGCACCATCTAGAGGCAAGCTGCCACTGTGACATAATCGTCAGGGTCCTCGTGCTGCGGGGACACTGGGACTGCTGATGCCGACTAATCTTGGACTGGCTCAGCGGGAACCTTCCGCATGCTCTGGCGAACACAATGGACCAATACCATCCCGACTACATTGTCCCTATCAAGGAGAGCCTCGCTAGCATCAACAGGAGCCTTTCATCGGGAGAATTCATGAAAGCGCTCGCGTATGCCGACGAAATCGGCATCAGGTATGGAAGCGTCATTTAGGACGCCCCTAGCCGAGGCTGACGTCGACCTCCTTTCCCCTTTTGAGGAAGTCCTTGCCGAGCCTGAGCAGGGCGGTCTGAAGCCGCACAATATCCAGACCTCTCCTCTTGGCCAGGGCTTCTAGGTCCTTTATCCCAAGTTCCTCTAAGGCGAGCTCCTCCAGCGGTGTGAGCTTGGGGTTGGACTTTGGCCAGATGGCTCTCATGTCCCTGAGGAAGACGGAGACCGTTGTATCACCCACGCCCTTCCCGAGGGCCTTCAGGTGCCTTTCGAGGTCGGAGCTATCATTTGCATCGTTGTAGAGGTTCCACAGGTCCGAGTTGTACCTCTTCCTGAGGTTGCCGAAGACTTCCAAGAGCTTCGTTGCGGTGCTGAAGTCATATCTGACATACCCTCCCTCGTCGAGGATTTGGACGAGGCCGTCCCATCCGGCGCTCAGGATGGAGTCAATGCTTAAGGTTTCGTAGGCTTCGAAGGTCCTGTAAGTCAAGGTCGCCGTCGTCTCACGGATGGGCTTGCTGTAGAGGATGGACGCGAGGAACCATTTCACTATCTCCTCCTTCCTCTTCGATTGGAGGTCGATGCCTAGGGCCTTAGAGTAGGGCTCGCCGAACGACCTGACAAACTCTTCTAGCTTCAGGATGGCTCCCCTCCGCTGCCCCCAAGACAACGCCTCGCCTCGCGACGCATTCCTGTGAAAGGGCCGGGTACGGAAGAGGCCGTCATAAGCCACCGCCATTTCAGGATCCTGCTGTATTTGAACCCGACTTGGCATGGCAGCTCATCGGCCCCCATGTCGACTCATGAGTTTGAATATCTGCGTCCTATTCTTGAATAGGCCACGCCTTCTTGGCACTCAACCGAAAAGAACTACCATGCCACATCCAATTTACGAAGAAAAAGGAATAATACCCACGGAGACCCTCCGGATGGAGGCCGGGTTAGACGTATGTCTTGGAGGATCGTCTGCGATAACAACGACGAAATGTCGGAGCTTCTGAACCCGACGTCGTTGGAAGGGTATCCCAGTAGGACGCGGGCGATCAGGGAGAAGGACAAGATGGCCAACCCGGATTCTGCCTCCTGTCCCCTTGACGGCCATCACTGCACGGCCGACGCATGCGCAGCCAAGCTCCGAGTCGTCTACTTCCCACCCACAAGCTGTTGGCTGGGATGAGCCCGGTTACCGATTTCAGAAGGAAGGCCTCGATGCCTTCCCACTCCACACAGCTACTGGATGGTTGGCATCCACACGAAGAAGGAGGCGATACCGAGACTCATTACGTAAAAGGGATCGACTACCGAAAGCTCCTAGTTCTGGCCACCATAGTTTTCCTCATAATGGGTAGCGCATCCTTCGTAGTTCTCTCTTCACGTCAAAGAATGGCCCTTTCTGTTCCCGACATGGCGGCGAGCCTGGCAGTGGGCGTTCTGCTTCTTGCCTGCTGGATGATTGTCTCACATCTTACTAACGGACGAAGGAAGAGAACGACTTTTCATGGTTCAGCCCAACAACTCGTTCAAGGAGCGAGGAGAGAGCGCGGGGCCGAAGTCGGCAACGTGAAGCGCATCCCAGGATCTGAAGCGCAGGCCCAAACGGCCAGCTGAAGGCCA
>Ga0187770_10002120_pt1 | contig 10964 bp, 6 predicted proteins | sample 0116_SJ02_MP02_2_FD_133154 | JGI IMG/M metagenome (GOLD analysis project Ga0187770, IMG submission 133154) | Tropical peat soil microbial communities from peatlands in Department of Meta, Colombia - 0116_SJ02_MP02_20_MG | ecosystem: Environmental > Terrestrial > Soil > Wetlands > Peat | place...
AGGTTCCAGACCGTGCGCGACGCCATTCTCGCGCAGGTTCGGCAGGTAATCGTCGGCCAAGAGGACGTCCTCGACCAGATTCTCACCGCGCTGTTCGTCGGCGGCCATTGCCTGATCACAGGCTTGCCCGGCACTGCGAAGACTCTCATGGTCCGCACCATCGCGCAGACCCTTGGCCTGCAGTTCCGCCGCATCCAGTTCACACCGGACCTCATGCCCTCCGACATTACCGGCACGGACATCATCGAGGAGGATGCCTCGACCGGCCACCGCCGCTGGACCTTCGTTCCCGGCCCGATATTCGGCAACATCCTTTTGGCGGACGAGATCAATCGCACACCTCCCAAGACGCAGTCCGCCCTGCTTGAGGCCATGCAGGAGCTTTCCTGCACCGTCCGCGGCAATCACTACAAGCTGCCTTCCCCGTTCTTCGTCCTCGCGACGCAGAACCCGATCGAACTCGAAGGGACGTATCCGCTGCCGGAAGCGCAGCTCGACCGCTTCCTCTTCAACACGGTCCTCGATTACCTCAGCGCCGAGGACGAGGTGAAAGTTGTCGACCTGACCACGGCCAACCGCGAGGTGCAGGTACAGGCCGTGACGAACGCAGAGGAGATTCTCGAATTCCAGAAGCTGGTCCGCATGGTTCCGGTCGGAGAGTCTCTCGCGCAATACGTCGTCAACCTCGTACGCGCCACGCGCCACAATAGCGGCCTCGCGCCGGACTTCATCAAGAAATACGTCAACTACGGCGCGAGCGTGCGCGCCGCGCAATTCATCGTCCTGGCGGCAAAAGCGCGCGCGCTTGCTCGCCGCCGCTACCACGTCTCCTACGACGACATCGTCGCGCTCGCGATACCCGTGCTCCGCCACCGCATCCTGCTCAATTTTCACGCGGAGTCAGACAGAATCGATTCGGACGAAATCCTGCGGCGCCTGCTCGAACACATGCCGCCTCCCAAGGGAGCCTAGGAGTGCAGCGCTTTCTCGATCCATCGGTACTGGGCGCGATTTCCGGCCTAGACCTAGTAGCCAAGACTGTCGTGGATGGGTTCGTCGCCGGTCTGCACCGCTCGCCGGACTTCGGCTTCAGCCAAGAGTTCGCCGAATATCGCGCCTACACTCCAGGCGATGACCTGCGGCACGTGGATTGGAACGTTTTCGCTCGCACGGAGCGCGCTTACTTGAAGCGCTATCGCGGCGAAACAAACAGCCTGCTCACCATTTTGCTCGATGCAAGTAATTCCATGAACTACTCCTCGCACGCCGTCAGCAAAATGGACTACGCCCGATTCACGGCCGCCTCGCTTTTCTATCTCGCCATCCAGAATCAGCGTGACGCCGCGGGCCTGATCGTTTTTGACGACGAAGTACGCAATTACATCCGGCCCTCGACGCGCCAGGGTCAGCTCCATCGCCTGCTGAGCGGCCTCGAGCTGGCCGAGCCGCGCGCCCGGACTGACTTCGGCAAGCCACTCCACCACTTTCAGGAATTCCTTCGCCGTCGCGGCCTCGTCCTGATCCTTTCGGACTTCTACGAATCCCCTGAGAAAATCCTGCGCACGGTCGAGCCCCTGCGTTTTCACGGTAACGAAGTCGTGCTGTTTCACATTCTCGATCCCGAGGAGATTCGCCCGAGGCTCGACGAGCCCGCCATCCTGGTTGATCTCGAAACGCGCGAACGCATCGAAGTGACTCCGGAATACGCGCGCGATGAATACGGGAAGAAGATTGACGCGCACATCGAAGCCCTGCGCGATGGCGCGCGCAGTCGCGGGATGGACTACTTCCTGCTCGTCACCGACCAGCCTCTCGACGCCGCCCTTCGCGAATACCTCTCCATCCGCCAAGGGAGAGACTGATGGGCTTCCTTGCACCCTGGTTTCTGGCCGGCGCGGTAGCGGTCGGCGTTCCGCTCTATCTCCATCTCCTCCGCCGTCACACGACGAATCCACAGCAATTCAGTTCACTTATGTTTTTCGAGCAGCGCACGCAAAGCTCAGTCCGGCATCGCCGCCTGCGCTATCTCTTGCTGCTCTCGCTGCGCCTCGCTCTTCTCGTGCTTCTTGCTCTCGCGTTCGCTGGCCCGTACATCAACGAGCCTGCGGCGAGCACGCCCGGGGGCAAACTTCTGCTCCTTGCCATCGACGAATCTTTCAGCATGCGCGCGGGCACTCGCCTGAGTGACGCCAAACGCGAAGCCCTTTCCGTCCTTGCCGGCCGAAGCGTCGGCGAACGCGGCCAGATCCTCGCGTTCGGCTCGGAGGTTGATGCGCGGACGCAGCCGGTTGATGACGCGGGCACACTCCGCGCCGCCATCGAAAGCATCCAGCCGGGCGACTCCCTCGGAAGCTTTGGTGAACTGGCCCACGCTGTGCGCTCGATTTCGGACAACATTCGCGCGCCCATCGAGCTCCACGTTTTCAGCGACATGCAGAAAGCCGGCATGCCGGCGAGTTTCTCAGAACTCGCGCTGCCTGCCGATGTCACTCTGATCTTGCATCCGGTTGTGAAGGACACAGCCCCGAACTGGACGGTCGAGAGCGTAAACACTCCCGGCCAGGTTTTTGATCCGAAAAAGGCGCGCGTACAGGCGGTCGTCGCCGGATACGGAACTCCCGCCGCCATGCGAACTGTCTCTCTGGTTGTGAACGGAAAAACCGTCGCCTCGCGCACCGTTGAAGTGCCAGCAAGCGGACGCGCCAGCGTGGAATTTCAATCTCTCGACGTACCCTACGGCTTCAGCCGTTGCGCCGTGAAAATCGATTCCGCCGACTCGTTTCCGGCCGACGATACCTACCTGTTCGCCTCGGGCCGCTTCGATCCCGAGCGCGTGCTGCTCGTGCACGAATCAACCGACACGCGTTCCGCGGTCTATTTCAGCGATGCGCTCTCTGCTGCGGCTGAATCCGCTTTCAACGTCGAAAGCCTCACAGTCGAGCGCGCGGCTGGCGTGCCGCTTTCTCCCTACGCCTTTGTCGTACTTTCCGACGTCGCCTCCCTGCCGTCGTCTTTCGAGAACGACCTATTGCGCTACGTGCGTAGCGGCGGAGGCGTGTTGATAGCCGCAGGAACCTCGACTGCGCGCCGCGGGCGCGTTCCGGTTTTCGGCGAAAACATACTCCAGCCTCGTTACTACTCGAGCGACCCCGCGCGGTTCATGGCCGTCGCCGACTCCGATTCTTCCTACCCGCCCGCCGGGAAAATCGAGCAGTGGGACGGCGTTCGCTTCTACTACGCCGCTTCCGTGGACCCGTCGAACTCCCGCGTGGTCGCGCGTCTCACCGATCAGACTCCGCTGCTGCTCGACAAGAAGATCGGCGAAGGGCGCGCGCTGCTGTTTGCCTCCGGGCTCGACAACGTTACGAACGATTTCCCGCTTCATCCCGCTTTCGTGCCCTTCGCCGAGCAGACCGCGCGCTATCTTTCCGGCACAGAGCGCCGCGGCGGCTCACGGATGGTTGACTCATTTCTGGAATTGAGGACGGCGAAAGAACAAGCTGTTAGCGTCGAAGTGGTTGATCCTGCTGGACGCAGGCCGCTTTCCTTGAAGGAAGCCACCTCCGCGCAATCGTACAAGCTCACGCAGGCAGGCTTTTACGAGCTGCACCTCGCCAACGGCCGCCAGGATCTGATCGGCGTGAATCCAGACCGCCGCGAATCGGATCTCGCTGTAATTCCGCCCGACGTCTTAGCGCTGTGGAAAGGCGGAAGAAGTCCGGGGTCGCAAGAGGCCACCGCGCCAGCCCAGCCGGGCGCGCGCCCGCTGATGAAGCCGCGCAGCCTCTCGTGGTACGCGATGCTTCTCGTGCTGGCGGCGGCAGTTGCGGAATCGGTGCTCGCAAGCCGATACTTGGGGATGCAGAGGCAGGAAGAATGACCGCGCGCGATCAGCTCAATTTCTACCTGGCAGGCCTCGAGCGCAGATTGCGCCTGGGCACAGCGCTGCGCGGCGCCGCCGTCCTCGCGGCGGCTGCGCTCGCGTCCACAGTCGTCCTCGTCCTCATCATCAATAAGCTTGCCTTCTCGAGCGGCAGCCTTACGGGCGCCCGGCTCGTTCTGATCGTCACGCTGGGCTCCTGCGCTGCCCTCGGGCTCGGCATTCCGCTGTGGCAGTTGAACCGCCGGCGCGCAGCGCGAAAGGCGGAGAGCGCGTTTCCACAATTCGACGAGCGCCTGATCACCTTTGCCGAGCGCGACAGCGGCGCGCGCGAGCCGTTCCTCGAATTGCTCGCCGCGGACACGCTCGCAGCCGCGCGCAACGCTGAGCCCACGAGCCTTGTTTCCAATCGAACTTTGTTCGCGTCGCTGGGCGTCGGCGCAGCCTCCCTTGGCGTGCTTCTCTGGTTGATTCTCGCCGGTCCGGGGTATCTCGGATATGGCGCCGCGCTGTTGTGGGCAGGCCCGCCGAGCGGCGTCGCGCCCTTCTACGAGATCCGAGTGACGCCGGGCGACGCAACGGTCCGCCGAAACGCGGACGAACTCATTACCGCGCAGCTTATCGGCATTCAGACCGACAAGGCTCGTCTCTATGCGCGTTATCACAGCGCCTCGAAGTGGGACGGGCTTGCCATGCAGCCCCAACCCGGCGGCTCGGGCTTCATGTTCACTTTTTCGGGCCTGCCTGAAGGGGTCGAATACTACGTGGAGGCTGGCCCGCTGCGCTCGCGTCACTTCAATATCCGTGTCGCCGATCTCGCCGCCATCAAGCAGATCCGCGTCACTTATCATTTCCCCGCGTGGACCGGTATGCCGAACGCCGTTGAAGAACATGGCGGCGACCTCCGCGCGATTGAAGGCACTGATGCCGCCCTCGAGATCATTACGGACCGTCCGCTTCGCGACGGCCTGCTCGTCCTCGACGATCAGCGCCAGATTCAGCTTTCCGGTGGCCGGGACAACGTCTACAAGGGCGATGTCCAGATCGAAAAGGACGGCGCCTATCACATCGCCTCTCTTGATCAGGGCCAACCCGTGCGCCTATCCGAGGATTTCTTCATCGAGGCCAGCAAAGCGAACCCGCCAGCTATCGTCATCACCAGGCCGGGCCGGGATTATCAAGCAAGCCCGATCGAGGAAGTCACCGTCGCCGCCAAAGTGGATGACGACTTCGGCCTCAGCGATTTCACTCTTCACTACTCCGTGAACGGCGGCGCCGAACAGACCATTAATCTGCTGAAGCAAAAGGGCGCAAAAACTGCGGACGGCTCTGCCACACTCAGCCTCGAGGATTTCAAAGTCGTTCCCGGCGATATCGTTAGCGTCTACGCCACGGCCAAAGACGCGCGTGCCGAATCGCGCACCGACATGTTCTTCATTCAGGCCGAGCCTTTCGAGCGCGAGTTCTCGCAGTCGCAGCAATCCGGCGGCGGAGGAGGCGGTGGCGGAGGCGCAAATCAAGCAGAGATCTCTCAGCGAGAAAAGGAAATCATCGCAGCCACGTGGAAACAGTCGAGCGACAAAGGCGGCTCCGCGGACAAAGCGGCCCAAAACGCGAAGTTCCTCTCTGGCGTCCAGGCCAAGCTCCGCGCGCAGGCGCTGTCGCTTGCCGGCCGCCTCCAGATGCGCGATCTTACGCAGCAAAATGAGGAGTTCAGCACGTTCCAGCAGGAAATGAACGGCGCCGCTGCCGCCATGGATCCCGCAGCCCAAAAGCTCGAGCAGCAGAAGTGGAACGACGCGATCCCGAACGAGCAGAAAGCCCTCCAGCATCTCCTCCGCGCCGAAGCCACTTTCCGGCAGATTCAGGTCGCGTTTGGCAATGCGGGAGGCGCAGGAGGCGGTGGCGGCGCCGGCCGCGATCTCGCGAGCCTATTCGATCTCGAGCTCGATACGCAGAAGAATCAGTACGAAACCAAACAGACCGCCGAGTCATCCGCCCAGCGCAACGAAGAAATTGATGAAGCCCTCCGCAAACTCGACGAACTGGCGCGCCGTCAGGAAGAACTGGCCGATCAGCCCCGCACGAACAACCAATCCTTCGAGCAGCGATGGCAGCAGGAGATGCTGCGCCGCCAAGCCGAAGAGTTGCAGAAGCAGATGGAGCAGCTCTCGCAGAATGGCCAGCAGGGATCGAGTTCATCGAGCGGCAGCCAGTCAAGCTCCAGTCAGTCGGGTTCATCTGGGTCGCAGAGCAGCTCCGACGCCCGCGCGCGCCAGGCCCTCGATCGCATTCGTCAGGCGAATGACGACATGCGCCGCGCCGCCTCCCAGCAGCAGAGCGAGGCCGACGCTCGCCGCGCGGCTGACCGTCTCCGTGAAGCGCAAAACATCCTGAAGGGCATGCAAAGCCAGGCCGCTTCGAGCAATCTCGATTCCCTCGCAAGCGAAGCGGATCGCCTCGGCAAGGAGCAGCGGGATCAGACCGACCGCATTCGGCAAATGATCAGCGAAGGAAATGCGGCGAACTCCGGCGACGATTCGCAGCTCCGCACCCTGTATGACAAACTGAACAAGCTTGCGGACGATCGCGGTCGGTTGGCCGACGATCTCACGCACCTCGAGCAGCAGATGCGCGACGCCGAGCGCGGCCTGCTGTCGAGCAATCGCGCCGCAGCCTCCGCCCTCCGTGATGCCCTCAGCCAGTTGGACGAATCGCAATTACAGAATCGCATTCAGCATGGCGCGGACGGCATGAGGCGCGGCATGGTGCCCGATCCCAACTATAGCGAGCCGCAGATCGCCTCCGAGCTGGATCGCCTCTCGCAAAAGATCCGCCAGGCGCAGCACGCATTCAGCAACGGCCAGCAGCAAGATGCCGAAAGCGCGCTCGATCAGGTCGGCCGCCTTCGCGACCGCCTTGAGGCTCTCGACCGCTCCTTCAGCGATCGCAGGGCGCCCGGCGGACGTCAGGGACAACTAGGCCGCAACGGACAAGTCGGCCCCAACGGGCAACCCGGCGCGCAGCGTGGGCCCGGGGGGACGGTTGACGACAACGGCGTCTATGGAGGCCAGCAGTATCGGGGAGGCTACGCCGGCGGAACCGCCAACAACTGGTGGATTGATACGGGCAACAACTCGACTGCCGGCACGAAAGCGGCAAACCCCGATACGACTCCGATGCCATATGACACGGAGCGCGTCATTCAACAGAGCCTCAACGATCTGAACCAGCTCCGCCAGTCCGTCGGATCTGATCCCGAAACACAACGCGAAGTGCAGGAGCTGATCCGTGAGATGCAGCAGTTGGATCCCAAGCGATTCCCGGGAAATCCGGAACTCGTCGAGCGGCTCCACAATCAGGTGCTCAACGATGTGGACCGCCTCGAGCTTCAGCTGCAGCGCAAGTCGGATGACAAGCAAGCCGGGCAGGTTCGTAGCAGCGATACACTCACGATTCCGTCCGGCTATCAGGACGCCGTCGCCGAATACTTCCGCCGCCTCAGCAAGAATCCCTGAACGTTCCCGTTGTTGTGACTGTCGAAGGGTCGCCCGTAGGGGCACGGTATGCCGTGCCCGGCGCACATCCTTGGCTCCATCGACCCTTTGACCTGCGCGTCCGCTCGCCTATCGTGCTGTCGTCTGAGGCGTTAGCGGCGGCGTATTCGTGAACTCGGTGACGTGCATGACGGCGATCAGCCACCTTCCGTCCTTCTGCCGGGTCATCAGGCAGTTATGCAGCCCCCTCCGCGTCGGCCGCATGCTCCCATCCGGATTCTTCGCCCCTGTCATTTCCCAATCGATGTCCACCGACGCCACATCGCGACCGAAAAACCGGATGCTGCGGATCTTTCCCGTCTGATGCGTCTCGCTGTACACCCCGGCCAGCATCGGCGCAAACGTCTTCTCCATTTCCGCGCGCCCGTGGTAATGATTCCCGAAGGCGTTCGTGAAGTCAGTGTCTTCCGTCTGCCATATCAGGACGGCTTGCAGGTCATGCTTGTTCCAGGAGTCCATGTAGCCCTGTACGGTCTTCTCGATGGCTGCGCTCTCCTTCGCCTGCCACGCTGGAGCGTGGTCATCGCCCGCCTTCGCGCCCAGTGGCGCAATCAGAGATAGGAATCCCAGTAGAAAAGCGCAACCCATCGCTCGCATAGAAGCCTCCGCCCTTGCAACCGCGCGAAAGCCTAACCTAGCCTCTCCTCCTGCGCAAGTTACACTCTGTTCCCTTTGTGGTCCGCGCATATCTTGCATACAATCCTCCGGGCTTCCCTCATGAGCATGGACAGAGACGACGCCATTCTTCGCTCCCGCCGAACTTTCCTTGAATCCACGCTGAAGCTCGGCGCCGCCTCGCTCGCCATACCTGCATTCGCGCGAGCAGCTGGCCCTCCCGCGCCCGAAGTAAAACCGTTTGAGCTCGACGAAGCAACAATCTCCGAATTGCAAGACGGCATGGCCGCCGGCAAATTCACCGCACATTCGCTCGCGGAGAAATACCTTTCTCGCATCGCCGAAATTGACCAGGCCGGCCCCGCGCTCCGGTCCGTGATCGAGCTAAATCCCGACGCGCTTTCGATCGCCGATTCTCTCGATTCCGAGCGCACATCGAAAGGCCCGCGCGGCCGCTTGCACGGCATCCCCGTTTTCATCAAGGACAACATCGGCACCGCCGACCGAATGATGACCACCGCCGGATCGCTTGCGCTGCTGGGTTTCACGCCGCAAAAAGACTCCGCCGTCGCGCGCCAGCTTCGCAAGGCGGGAGCGGTCATTCTCGGCAAAACGAATCTCAGCGAATGGGCGAATTTCCGCTCGTCCCATTCCTCCAGCGGCTGGAGCGCCCGCGGCGGCCAGACCCGCAATCCCTATGCGCTCGACCGCAATCCCTGCGGCTCGAGCTCCGGCTCAGGAGCCGGTGCATCTGCAAATCTCTGCGCCGCGGCCGTCGGTTCGGAAACGGACGGGTCCATCGTCTGCCCATCCTCGGCCAATGGACTCGTCGGCATCAAACCGACTCTTGGCCTCATTAGCCGCGCGGGAATTATTCCGATCGCGCACAGCCAGGACACCGCCGGCCCGATGTGCCGCACCGTCACCGACGCCGCGATCCTGCTCGGCGCCCTTGCGGGCACTGACCCGGACGACATCGCTACGAAAACTCCCGCGCGAAAAGTGCCCGGCGATTACACGCGCTTCCTCGACCCCGCGGGACTGCGCGGGGCGCGCATCGGCATCGTGAAAACGTCCTATCCCTTCCAAGAGAGCATCGACTCAGTCTGGAAGAATGCGCTCGACGCCATGAAGCACGAAGGCGCGTCGCTTATCGACGTCAAGATCGCCTCGCTCGGAAAATTCGACGACTCCGAATTGGACGTCCTTCTCTGCGAATTCAAGGCCGGCCTCAACAGGTATCTGGAGGCCTCGCCCAGCGCGCCTGTCCGTTCGCTCAAGGAACTCATCGAATTCAACGAGCGCAATCGCGAAAAGGAAATGCCATACTTCGGCCAGGATCTCTTCGAAAAGGCGCAGGCAAAGGGGCCGCTCACGAGGAAGCGTTATCTGGACGCGCTCGCGAAGAACCATCGCCTCACGCGCACGGAAGGAATTGACGCCGTAATGGACAAAAACCGTCTCGACGCCCTTGTCGCCCCAACCGCCGGCCCGTCGTGGCTCACCGATCTCGTGGACGGCGATCACGACACGGGAGGTAGCTCTTCTCTCCCTGCCGTCGCGGGCTATCCAAATATCAACGTTCCGATGGGATTCGTCTTCGGCTTGCCCGTGGGAGTTTCATTCTTCGGCCGCGCCTGGAGCGAGCCTACGCTGATCAGAATCGCCTACGCTTTCGAGCATGTCACACAAGCCCGCAAGCCTCCCCGCTTCCTTTCCACGGTGGACTTGAAATCGAGCTAGTGAAAGCGTCCGACTCCTCCTCCAAGCATTTTCTGGTTACAATCCTGCCGAACACCCTTTCCCCGGTTCGGGGCATCTTTCTATTCATACGGAGGATGCACACATGATCCAGTTCACGAAGCTGCTCACGGCCTCGCTTCTGGTTGCGCTCACGCTTTTCTCGGCGCGATCTGCCGTCGCTGCGCCGCAGGCCCGCGCGTCAAAGGTTCCTGTCACCACGGTTGTCACGGCGCTCGGACCGAGCTATACCGCCCCGCCGCCCCTCACCAAGGAAGACATCATCGTCCATACGGGTAACACGCGCGAAGATGTCATAGCATGGGTTCCCGCGCAGGGCGATCACTCCGCCCTCCAACTCGCGATCCTGATTGACGACATCACCGAGACAACAGCCCTCGGAAACCAGCTCGGCGACATCCGCAAGTTCATCCAGGGGCAGCCGAGCCTGCTCGTGCACGATGGTCAGGTCATCGAATCGCACATGGCCAAAGAGCACATGAGCATGGACGAACTCGAACGCTCGCTTCGCGAGCACGGCCTTGCCACCCACAAAGACGCCGCCCTCGCCGTGCTCGAGGTCGACGGTTCAATCAGCGTGCTGAAGTACGACGATATCGCGCCCACTGCCTCCACACATCTCAACCGCCACCGTCGCTTTCTCAAGAAGAATTAGTGACGCGCAAAACCGCTTAGCTCCAGAGCACTCCAGCGGATGCCAATCTGTGCCCCCTCACTTAGAAGGAGGTGCGAGGCCGGCATCAATCTTAAATACCGTTCCTAGCGGATTCTGTCCCTTGGCCGAGCCGCCTTGTGCGGCGATTCCGTAAAAATTGCCATCGCTGCCCTGGAGCATCCCCGTTGGGCTGCATCCAGTAGTGGCGCAATCAAAATACGCCTCCGCCACGTTCTTGCCGCCGGTCGTGACGGCGAACACCGCGCCCGGCCGCGCCGGTTGCGGCCCTCCATCGGAGGTCAACGCCCACAGATTTCCGTCGGAGGCCTGCTGTAGCTGCACCACCGAGTAGCCGTCCTCACCCTGCAAGGTGTAGATAGTGTTCACGGCGCCTGCGGGCGTCAACTGGAAGATCGTGCCGGCGACTGCCCCATAGAAGTTGCCATCCTTACCCAGTACCAGAGTGTCGGCGACAAGGCTTAAATCGCCGAACGTA
>Ga0187770_10002121_pt1 | contig 10963 bp, 8 predicted proteins | sample 0116_SJ02_MP02_2_FD_133154 | JGI IMG/M metagenome (GOLD analysis project Ga0187770, IMG submission 133154) | Tropical peat soil microbial communities from peatlands in Department of Meta, Colombia - 0116_SJ02_MP02_20_MG | ecosystem: Environmental > Terrestrial > Soil > Wetlands > Peat | place...
CATCAGCTTTTATCTCATTCATGATCTTCATAGCTTCCACTATGCATACAGTAGTATCTTCAGATACAGTATCACCAAGTTTTATATAAGGCGGAGATTGAGGGCTCGGCGCCTCATAAAAAGTGCCGATTACAGGGGATTTGATCCTGTAATACCTGGTCTCATCATCATACTCACTTTTACCGGGATTATCAGGAGCAGCTTTTACATTCGGCTCTTCTCCCGATTCAAAGGGTATTTCAATAGTGCCTCCGTCAGATGGATGATTGTAATACTCGTTTTTGTCCGCCATGTTCCTTTTCTTCGTGACGCGCAGGTACAGCGTATCCCCTTCTTCCATTTCAATTTCCAGAATATTTGAATCTTCCATTAGATTATTGACCTGTTTTAAAAACGAGATATTGAATCCGCATATGTTCTTTTCCATTAATAAGGTTAACCTCCACGATACTTAATTGCACTTGTGTCCATGACCCTTATCCGCATAATTCTAAAGGCAATAGTCTCTGATGTCAAAAGTTTATCCCATTGGTTCTGCGGATTCAAAACCTTCTTTTACTTCATTTTGACAAACTTAGAACTGCCGGTTAAAATAAAACTGCAGGCACACTAAGGAGTTTTATATGAAAAAAGGAAGGATTTTTTTTATTTCATTAATATTGGCAATTATATTTTCTTCCCCAGGCTTATTATTCTGTCAGGACTCCATGGATTCAGTACCATGCCTGAAATATGTCCACCCCGATTCTGCCGTACTTTTGTTTTTTGATTGGGATACCCTTATAAAAAAAGGTCTGTCCTGGGAAGCAGTTAAAAATCTTGCGAACAGTTCTTCTCCGGCATTTGAAGCTGAGAGCTCGCGGGAAGATCTGATAAAAAAGTTACTTGATAATCCCTCCGAAACAGGCATAGACCCGCTTAAAAGGGGTATAATATTTATCACTTTGACAAACAGGAATGATAGCCGTCTTTCAGGCGCTGTGGTTTCTTTAAATGATAGTATGAAATTTAATGATTTTATTGCCTCCAGCCTCGGTCCCAGTAATTCAGGTTCAATAAAAAAAACAAATAATTTCAATTTTGTAGAGATCAACTCAGGTATTATCGGCTGGGACGATAATGCAGTAATGCTTCTGACGTCAGAGATTGACGGGATAGACCTTCAGAAGGAAATGTCTGCATTATTCGAGAATGAGAATAAAAGCAATTCATTTTATTTACGGCCCGGTTTAAAAATGATGCTTGAACAGCCCTTTGATCTTTCAAGCTGGTTTTCATTAAATACCTTCATATCTAATCGCCAATCCTATCTGGAAGACACTGATACAAATTCCATGATAAACCTTATGACCAATTTGGAAATTACCATGCGGCTGGAATTCCTGAATGGCTGCGTCGTCATAAATATAGACGCAGTAGGATTGAATACAAACGGTTATATAGGAGCAGATCTTTTCAGGAAAAAGATGGGGCCTTATCTATTTAATTCACTTCCGGGTAAAGATCTGATCGGATTTTTATCAATGGCTGTGGATATGAAAAAGTTGAACAGCGCAGGTGTAATCCCCTCTAAATACAAGAAAGACATAAATAATGTCAGCCCTTCTCTTGGAACACTTGATGAGGCACTTTCATCAATTGGTATTGGAATGCGCGATATTACCGGATCTCTGGGCGGTGATTTCCTGTTATTTGCCACTGATATCGGCGGCAGAAAAAGCGATATCGAATTGGGACTGGCAGCTGCAGTCAGGGATAAGGTAAAGTTAAATATTCTTATGTCCAAGCTTATAAAATCAAATATAATTGTAAAGGATCAAAAAAGTAAGAATGTATTTCTGATAAATAGTGGAAAAGATAAAAAAGGAAGCGTATTATCCGGCAATATTTATATCATTTTAAAAGAAAACAGGATATACATTGTGACGTCTGCACTTAAGGATTACCTTTTATCAAAAAGAATCTCCAGGCCAGCAGTCAGTCCTGAACTTCTGAAACTTACATATGATAATCAAGTTACCGGCTATATAGATATTGAATTACTTGTAAAAAAATTGGCAGAAAGCGGAAAGGGAGAAACAGCTTTTACCGCTGCTCTGATCGGAAATTTTTTCAAGGATATCAGATTGATAATGAATCAGATCAATCCTGCTTCTGCCAATCTCCGACTTGAAATCAACCTTACCGATAATTCGGAAAACAGTCTCAAGGTGATTCTTGACAGGATAGGTAATTTCACAGGTGAGGGCGGGGAAGGAGAGTAAATATTGACCTTCCTCAGAAATTTATGCTGAAATAACAGTGAAAAAAAATTAACAAATGCAGTGCTTTATCCGATAATTCAATTGATTTATGCAGAATTAGATTCCCCTCCCAATTCTGCAAACTCACTTTGTGAGTGAACCCCGCCCCTTGAAAAGGGGGCGGGGTTTTTTATACTCCCTTTTTTTGACAATCGGTTTCGAGAAGTATAAAATATACGTTCCGGACTATCACTGAAAGGAGAGAATGTCATGCCAGTCCCTAAACATAAAATAGCAAAATGCAAGAGCAGGATGAGGAAAGCCAACGGATATTTAAAGTCTACTTCACCCGCTATGTCCATATGTCCTAATTGCGGTGCAATAAAAATACCTCACAGGGTTTGTGAATCTTGCGGCTTTTATAAAGGCAAACAAATTATTACTAAAGTCGTCAAAGAGGAAAAGTAGACTTGGAGAGCCTCATGAAGATCGGTGTTGATATCATAAGTGGAGAAACCGACATAAAGAAATTGATACAGGGCTGTATTGACGCGGTAAATGAGGACGCGGAAATCGAAGTTGTAATGATCGGAAGAGGAGACATTTATCAACCCGTACTTAACAAGTATCACCTGCTGAACAAAAATATCAAGAGAATCAGTATAATCGAAGCATCAGAAGTCATATCAATGGATGATGATCCACTGGCTGTCATGAAGCAAAAAAAGGATTCCAGTATTGCTAAAGGTCTGCAGGCCCTTAAAAATGGTCAGATAGATGCTTTCTTTTCCCCTGGAAACACAGGGGCTATCGTAGTAGCCTCTGCTCTTATACTCGGCAGGATAAAGGGAATTAAAAAACCGGCACTGGCCTTGCTTCTTCCAAATGTTGCCGGCAAAGCCAACATATTTCTGGATATTGGTGCAAGTTCGGATTGTGAGGTTGATGACCTTGCGAAATTTGCTGTAATGGGTAAATTATATGCCGAAGAGATGCTGTCAAAGGTAAATCCGCGAATCGGGCTGCTTAATATAGGCGAAGAATCTCACAAGGGAAACTCGTCCAGCAGGGCCGTGTTCAAAAGACTTTCAGAACTGGACATCAACTTCAAGGGAAATGTCGAAGGTTACCAGCTTCTCTATAATGATGTTGATGTAATAGTTTGCGACGGTTATATAGGCAATATAGCACTTAAAACAATTGAAGGTACCGCGACTATGTTTGCACACCTTTTAAAGAGATCTCTCAAGCATCATATAGGTGCTTTTTTGACTTATCCCTTTTATTTCGGGGCACTGGCAGAGCTAAGAAAAAAATCGGATCCTGAACAATACGGCGGAGCTCCACTTCTTGGTGTCAATGGAAATGTATATATAGGACATGGAAAATCCGGCAGAGAGGCAGTTAAATTCGCAATCAAAGCTGCCGTTAACGCAGTCCGCCATGATATCCTTGGAAAACTGCATAAACGTCTTGAGGAACTGTCCCAGGACGGAAGTGATAGTACTTTGAATTGATTAATCTCCATCGGAGGGTAAATATGGGTAAAGTTTCAGGCAAGAATGCAATTGTTACCGGTTCCGCAAGGGGCATTGGAAAAGCTATTGCCCTGAAGCTTGCTGAGGAAGGTGCCAATGTAGTTATAGTCGATGTCATTGATGATATTGCCGCTCAAACTGCAAAGGAGATATCAGCTCTGGGCGTGAAGAGTTTCTCTCTTAAAACTGACGTAACCGATTATAATGAGGTGGAAGCTTTGATCGCAAAAACAAAAGATGAATGGGGCAGCGTCGATATTCTTATCAATAATGCCGGAATAACGAAGGACAACCTTATTTTCAGGATGACCCCTGAGGATTTTGAGATTGTCCTCAATATCAATCTTAAAGGAGTATTCAACGGTATAAAAGCCGTTTTTCCGGTTATGATGAAACAGAGGAGCGGTAAAATTGTAAATATTGCATCAGTCATTGGTTTGATGGGAAACATTGGCCAGGCAAATTATTCTGCCAGTAAAGCAGGCGTAATAGCATTAACAAAAACAGCCGCCAGGGAACTTGCCGCAAGAAATGTCAATGTAAATGCCGTGGCTCCTGGATTCATCCAGACAGCCATGACTGATAAATTACCTGAATCTGAAAGGCAGAAATTACTGGCTCAGGTGCCCCTGGGTAGAATGGGTCAGCCAGAAGACGTGGCGAAAGCTGTGTTATTTTTAGCTTCCCCGGACTCCGATTATATAACCGGCCAGGTTATTGTAATTGACGGCGGAACAGTAATGTACTAAAGGGGGATAATTATGAACAGAAAACGTATAGTAGTAACAGGAATGGGAACAGTAAATTCCCTTGGTTTGAATGTCAGTGAATTCTGGGAAGGTCTTAAAGCCGGCAGATCAGGCATCACCAGGATAACCAATGTTGATATGAATGACTCACCCTCTCTTATAGGCGGTGAAATCAAAAATGAAAAATTCAACATAGAGGAGTTAATTGATAGAAAAGAGGCAAGAAAAATGGACCGTTTCTGCCATTTTGCCATAATAGCTGCGCGTGAAGCGGTGAGGGACAGCGGTCTGGAAAGCAGCAATACTGATAAAGAAAATATAGGTGTTATAATTGCCTCCGGCATCGGCGGTATTAACACATATTATGATAACGCCATAAAAATGTACACAGACGGCCGTAAAAAGGTTTCTCCATTCTTCATCCCGATGCTTATTCCGGATATCGCTTCCGGTTATGTTTCAATCGAGTATGGCTTTCATGGACCGAATTTCGCTGTTTCTTCTGCCTGCGCTTCTGCGGGAAATGCAATTGCTTGCGCTTTCAATCATATACTGGTCGGTGATGCGGATGTTATAGTTACAGGTGGAGCCGAAGCGTCAATGTCGCCGCTGGGTTTCGCAGGTTTTACGCAGATGCAGGCCCTTTCGACTCACTTCAATGATACTCCCGAAAAGGCTTCAAGACCCTTCAGCAAAGACAGGGACGGTTTCGTTATGGGTGAGGGGGCAGGCATATTAGTAATTGAAGAAATGGAGCATGCAAAAAAAAGGGGGGCAAAAATTGCAGCTGAACTCGTCTCATATGGGGTAAGTGGAGACGCCCATCATATAACCGCTCCCTGTCCTGACGGTTTCGGAGCAAGTCTTGCAATGAAAAATGCCCTGGATAAAGGCGGGATAGACCCGAAAGATATCCAGCTTATCAATTCACATGGAACATCGACACCTCCCGGAGACTTAGCAGAAACAATAGCTTTAAAATCGATATTCGGCGATCATGCTTACAAATTGCTGGTAAATTCAACAAAATCAATGATAGGCCATACCCTCGGCGCCGCCGGAGGGATTGAGGGAATAGCGGTTGTCAAGATGATGCAGGATAAAATTGTTCATCCGACAATAAACCTTGATAATCCCGATCCGGAATGCGACCTTAATTATGTAGCCAATAAAGCTGTTTCATGCGACATAACATACTGCCTCAGCAATTCATTTGGATTCGGTGGTCATAATGTTACGCTTGTTTTTAAAAAATACGAATAATCCGAAAACACAACGTTTAAGCGGTAAAAGGATTGCCAAGTTAAAGGAGCTTCAGGAAAGACTTTCCATTAAAATAAAGGATTATTTGTTATTTAACAGGGCCCTGACCCATTCGTCATGTGTCGACAAATCAGGTTCCTATAACGAACCATATGAAAGGCTTGAATTTCTTGGTGATTCCATCCTGAACGCGAGCGTCGCTTACCAACTTTATATCAACAATCCCAATCTTTCAGAGGGTGGATTATCGGCACTCCGTTCCAGCCTTGTTGATGAAAAGACGCTTTCGGAAATAGCATTTAATCTGAAGCTGCTGGATTATATAAACCTTGGTAAAGGAGAAACGCTTTCCGACCCAAGGGCAAGACAAAAAGTGGCCGCTGATATAACCGAAGCAGTGATAGGAGTGATATTCCTGGAAAGAGGTTTTAAGCAAGCTCTTGCCTTTGTCAGGCGAATTCTCGACCCTGAGATAAAAAAGCGTCTTAAAACTGGAACAAGAGATTTTAAGACCCAGCTCCAGAAGTGGTCTGTTTCAAAATATAAAGTATATCCGGAATATAAAATTATTAGGGAAACAGGACCGGATCACAACAAGATATTCGAGGTCTCTGTTACTGTGCATAACGAATTGATGGCCACTGCAAAGGGAAGGACTAAAAAGGAAGCTGAGCAGAAGGCGGCCGAGAATATAATAGAATCTATAAAATCTAAAAGAAACATTAATTAGCGGGTATTCTATGATAAGAAGCATGACCGGTTTTGCCAACGAGTTCATGAATACAGATCAATATGATCTGACAGTTGAATTGAAAAGTCTCAATTCCAGGTATTTTGATTTCAAACTGAAATCCAATGCTTTTATAGACGAATGGGAAAATGAACTGAGAAGCATAATATATGAAAAACTGAAAAGGGGAAAGATCGATCTGTTTATAAAGGTCGTCGAAAAAGAGGCCAAAAGTTATAATATAGTTGTTAACAGCGAACTGGCTAAGAAATATAAAGCGGCTATTTCCGAATTGAAAAATGAAATCAATCTGGAAAACAATATCGGGATCAGGGATTTTCTTTCGATAAATGGTATTCTGCAGATTGAAAGAATGGGCGGTTTTGAAGATCTTCATGAGATCCTCATTGATATGATAAAACGAGTTACCTTGAAAATACTGGATATGATGTACAGGGAAGGTAAAAAAACCAAGGATGATCTTGAAATTTCAATTTCACTTATAGGAAAAAGCCTCGCCGACATTGAGAAACTTTATTCCCAGAGCCTGGAGAAATTCAAACTTAGTCTGAAAGACCGTCTTATAGAGCTTCTTCCCGAAACTGTCGAAGACCGCATAACTGATAACCGCCTCCTGATGGAGGCTGAACTCATGGCCAGCCGGATAGCCATTAATGAGGAAATTGTCCGCCTGAAAAGCCATTTAAACCAGTTTGCTAAGATTCTCAATGAGAAAATCGCCGGAGACAGTAAAAAACTTGATTTCATCAGCCAGGAAATGAACAGGGAAGTAAATACAATCTCATCCAAATCAGTCGATTACAAAATAATCGAAAAGACTATTTTCATCAAGGGCGAAATCGAGAAGATAAGAGAGCAGCTGAGAAACCTGGAGTAAAAATGAAATCTGGAAGCATAATTGTCATTTCAGGACCGTCAGGTGTCGGAAAAACAAGCCTTTATAAGCGTCTGCTTTCTGAATTAGCCGGAATTCTTCAATTTTCAATATCAGCAACAACACGTTCCCCCAGGTTAAATGAATCTGAGGGGGTTGATTACTTTTTTATGAGCCATGATGAATTCGACAAAAAAATCAAAAATAATGAATTCGTGGAATGGGCTGAAGTCTATGGAAATTATTACGGGACCTTGAAATCCGAAATATTAAAGATAAGGGATGAAGGGAAAAACTGCCTGCTGGACGTTGATGTCCAGGGAGGATTGAATATCAAGAAAATAATTCCTGAAAGTGTTCTTATATTCATACTTCCGCCCTCCTTCCGGGAACTCCGGAGAAGAATATTGGAAAGAAAGACCGATGATAAAAAAACAATCAGGCTTCGTATGAAAACAGCAGCCAGAGAAATGAGATATGTTAAAAGTTACCAATTCAGCATTATAAATGACGATATTGAAAAAGCTTACAAGGAATTAAAGGAACTGGTCATCAGAATAATTTCCTGAACTTCCTGGCTGATTCATATATATTATTTTACAAAATGTAATATTCACAACCCTGTTCAACTTTTCCGCTTTTCCCGTGCCTAGATTCAGTAAGCTTGAGTAGCTAAGGCTCAAAACTGCTGCAAGTGGAACTCACCCGGACCCTGAAAGTTATAAATTTTAAAAATTTTATTATTTTATGATCAACTTGAATGATTAACAGGGCCCAGGCTCGGACAACCACTTGCTGTTCGCAGTTTTTCACCTTGCTACTCTTACGCTTACTTCATATGGCGCGTAAAAAGTGGAAAAGTTGAATATAATAAGTATAAATTGCAAAATTTGCATCCGGGGATTAAAATATCATAGAAGTTTTTATTAATCATGATGAAGTATATTGGGCGTTTTTTAATAAAATGGAGGTTATAAATATGGCAAAGGCTAAGTTTGTCTTTTTCTTCGGCGGCGGAAAAGCCGAAGGTGATGGTTCAATGAAAGAGCTTCTCGGGGGTAAGGGTGCCGGGCTGGCCGAAATGACAAGTATCGGTCTTCCCGTGCCTGCAGGATTTACCATCACCACTGAAGTCTGCGACTTGTATTATAAAAATAGAAAGCAGTATCCGAAGGAGCTGGCTGCTGAAGTTGAAGAGAACCTGTCAGCGCTTGAAAAACTTGTTGGTAAAAAACTCGGGGACGCGAAGGATCCCCTCCTCGTTTCTGTAAGATCAGGGGCCCCTATTTCGATGCCCGGAATGATGGAAACGATATTAAACTTAGGTCTTAACGACAGATCCGTAGAAGGCCTGGCCCAGAAGACAGGCAATAAGAGGTTTGCTCTTGACGCTTACAGGCGTTTTATTATGATGTACGGTTCAACCGCTATGGGTATTGAAAGGGAAAAATTCGATCACGTCTTCGATAAAATCAAGAATGAAAAAACAAGGCAAAGGCTGAAGGTCCCTGAGAACAGGAGGGTCAGTGATACAGACATGGATGCAGCCGAGCTCGAAGAACTGCTGATCCAGTTTAAGGCTATTTATAAAAAAGAAATCGGCAAAGATTTTCCTCAGGACCCGAAAGAACAGCTCTGGGGAGCAATCGGGGCCGTATTCGGAAGCTGGATGGCGGATAAGGCTGTTACCTACAGAAGGGTTGAAAAGATCCACGGTGTAATAGGCACTGCTGTTAATATAGTACAGATGGTCTTCGGTAACATGGGAGACACATCAGGAACAGGGGTCTGCTTCACAAGAGACCCTAATACAGGAGACAATTTATTTTACGGCGATTACCTTATTAACGCTCAGGGTGAGGATGTAGTCGCAGGTATCAGGACCCCCATCAAATTATCAGACTTCGAAAAAGCCGATCCCAAGGCTTACAACCAGCTTGTTGATGTAAGAAGAACTCTGGAGAATCATTACAGGGATATGCAGGACCTGGAATTTACCGTTGAAGAAGGCAAACTATACATGCTGCAGTGCCGCACGGGCAAACGTTCCCCTTTCGCAGCATTTAAAATAGCTGTGGACATGGTAAGTGAAAAACTCATCGCGAAGGAAGATGCGGTGCTTCGCATAAATGATAAAGACATAGAAGGTATATTCTACCCGATAATCGACCCGAAGCAGAAAGATGCGCTTAAATCCAATTTTATAGCACAGGGGATCGATGCAGTTCCGGGGGCTGCCTCAGGAAAAGTCGTATTCAATGCGAAAGACGCTGAAGAGTGGGCTGAAAAGGGAGAAAAAGTGATCCTTGTCAGAAAAGAAACAAGCCCGGAAGATGTTGGAGGAATGCATGCAGCAGCCGGAATTCTAACAGCGACAGGTGGCAAAACATCGCACGCTGCTGTAGTTGCGAGAGGATGGGGAAAATGCTGTATCGTGGGATGTGAAAAACTTGACATCGATTACGCCAGGAAAATATTTAAAGTCGGCGATATAACCGTTAAGGAGGGAGAAGAGATAACCCTTAACGGTACGACCGGTGAGGTTTTCAGGACAGCACTTAAACTAATCCGGCCTGAACTTCCTGATTCATACAATACCATTATGAAATGGGCCGACGAGATACGCAGGCTGAAAGTAAAAACTAACGCGGATACGCCTTATGATGCGGAAAATGCCGTAAAATTGGGAGCTGAAGGTATCGGCCTTTGCAGGACCGAACATATGTTCTTCGATACAGAAGAGAGGAGAGAGGCTATTCAGGAAATGATCCTCGCAGATACACTCGAGGGCAGAAAAATAGCTCTCGACAAATTACAGCCTTTCCAGAAATCCGACTTTAAGGGAATCTTTAAGGCCATGGACGGAAAACCTGTCACAATCCGCCTCATCGATCCGCCACTGCATGAGTTTGTTCCCCATGATGAACCAAAGCAGAGGGATCTCGCCATGAAAATCGGCATTCCATTTGAAAAAGTAAAACTCCGGGTCGAACAGCTTCACGAAGCAAACCCTATGCTTGGCCTGCGGGGGTGCCGCCTGTGCATAACTTATCCGGAGATTCTCGATATGCAGGTCTCTGCTATCATAGAGGCTGCCTGCGAATGCTCAAAAGATGGAATAAAGGTTGAACCTCAGATAATGCATCCGCTTGTTATAGATAAAAAGGAATTGAAGATCCTTGAAATGAGGACAAGAGAGGTTGCCGACGCAATAATCAAGAAAAGCGGGCAGAATATTAAATATCTTGTTGGAACGATGATCGAAGTTCCAAGGGCAGCTCTTCTGGCAGACCAGATAGCTGAAGTTGCCGAATTTTTCTCCTTCGGAACAAACGACCTTACCCAGATGACGCTTGGTATATCAAGGGATGACGCCGGACGTTTTCTTCCCGATTATGTGGATGAAAAAAAAGCCGGCATTTTCAAGGATGATCCTTTTCAGTCCCTGGACCAGACTGGAGTCGGATTTCTCGTGAAATGGGCAATTGAAAAGGGAAGGAGTACAAGGAAAGACCTTGAAATAGGCATATGCGGGGAGCATGGAG
>Ga0187770_10002124_pt1 | contig 10953 bp, 10 predicted proteins | sample 0116_SJ02_MP02_2_FD_133154 | JGI IMG/M metagenome (GOLD analysis project Ga0187770, IMG submission 133154) | Tropical peat soil microbial communities from peatlands in Department of Meta, Colombia - 0116_SJ02_MP02_20_MG | ecosystem: Environmental > Terrestrial > Soil > Wetlands > Peat | place...
ACATAGCGACAGGGACCATGTTCCCAGTCACAATCCTCCCGATAGTCGCCCTCCCCTTCGCCTTCCTTCTAGCCCCAACCTGGGGCATTGAGGCTATCAGGCTTTCCGCCCTCCCGGGATACACGGGTTTGGCAACGAGCTATTGGGTCGATCTGGGGATTCTTGCTGCCGAAACCGCGGCGTACATCGGACTGGCGTTCGCGCTCTTCAAGCGCGTGGAGGCGTACGCCAAGAGGAACGGGACCCTTGAAGAATACTGAAGGACCCTCCGGCGGCGTCCTGAGCGCCGACTCTAGGATGAGAATGGCCTACAGGGTCTTCAAAGGAGCCTTCTTCTTTGGGCGCAAGGGTCTGATCATCTGGGACACCTGGGAGATGTGGGTGATGCAGATAGTCATCACGCCAATCGCTCAGATAGGGTTCTTCGCATTCCTCTCCATCTACCTGCAATATCCGGCGTCTGTCACCCAATACATCGTGATAGGCAACGCGATCCAATCCATGTCTTTCTCGGCGGTGTTCGCAGTGGCCAACATCACGTCGCAAGACAAATGGCAAGGTACGCTGCCTAGCACGATGGTAACCCCAGCAAACAGGGTCGCGCTCTTCATAGGGAGGGCCTGGTTCCAGGTGCTTCTCTCCGCCATGATAGCAGCTGCCGGCCTGCTCTACGCTGCCGTCGTATTCGGGGTGAGCTTCGCTTCTGCCGACTTCGCTGGGATAGCTGTAGTGGTCCTCCTCACGAGCATCGCGATGATAAGCTTCGGGCTTCTCATCAGCGCCGTCGGGCTCTACATGCGAACCGCCTTGATCGTAGCCAATATCTTCCTGTTCGTCACGCTCCTCCTGAGCGGGGTCAACTTCCCTGTCTCTGTACTGCCCGGATGGCTCCAGCCTGTCTCCTGGGTGATCCCCCTCACCTATGGGACCGAGGCGATCAGGATGGCCATAGCGGGTGCCTCGGTCTCTGCCCTCCTGCCCGTGCTGGGCTGGGAGGCTCTGGATGGGTTGGTTGTGCTTGTCGTCGGCTACGCGCTCTTTACGGGGTTCGAGAACCTCTCGAGGAGAACAGGAAGGTTCGAGGAATACTAGGCCCGCCGTGCCAGCAAGCCGCCCCGGGTGAGGAACGGCAGCAGAGAGGCTCTGGCGCTTCGATTATTAGACGCGTCTTCGAGTCTTGAGACGTTGGCCAGGGTCGTCCTCTGCGGGATGGGCGCCATAGGCACTGAAATCCTTGACTACATGATGAAGCGTTCTCATGAAATCATCGGCGTCGTGGACAACGACCCTCAGAAGGTCGGCCGGTCTGTGGCGGAACTCACCGGACTTCCTCTGGCCGTCAGGGTCTCCAGTTCCATCCGCGATGTCCAGCTCGAGAACGCCGACATAGCGATCTTCGCTACGAAGTCCAGGATACCTGACCTTGTGGGGGACATCACCTACGCGGCATCGAACGGCCTCGACGTGGTGACTACCTCTGAAGAGATGGCATACCCTTCCTATGCCGGAAACGAAGCGGCACTGGCCCTTGACAAGCTGGCCAAGGAAAAGGAGGTTACAATCGTTGGGGTAGGCGTGAACCCGGGTTTCGTCATGGACTGGGTCCCCGCGCTCGTCGCCTCAGCGTCGAAGAACCCCACGAGCATTCACGTGGTGAGGTCGGTGGACGTAAGCAGGCGGCGACGCCAGCTGCAGTCAAAGACAGGGGTTGGGCACACTCGAGCGAAGTTCGAGAAAGAGATGCAGGAGGGGACGCTGGGGCACGTCGGGCTCATCGAATCCGCTCATCTCATCGCCGTTTCCCTGGGGAAGCCACTCGAAGGGCTGAAGCACGGGGTCTATCCGGTGGTCGGCTCAGAGGACTATGTCATGGGCGTGAGGCAGTTCGCCGAGGGCAAGGCAGGGGGGTGCCTTATCAGGCTGGACCTCGAAATGACAATGACCTCAGCGGACTTCGACGTGGTTGAGGTGAAAGGGGAGCCGGACATCAAGCTGAGATTCGAGAAAGGGGTCTTTGGGGATTCTGCGACAGTAGCCCTGACCGTTCACTCCGCGGAAAGAGTCGGTAGGGCAAGGGCGGGGTTAATCACCGTGCTTGACCTTCCTCTCGGCGCTCCCTGAAAGAAGCGTTCGAAACTACTTATAGCTCAACAGAGCAAATCCGGTTTGGGGCTGTGATGTAACAGAGTTACGGTTAGGTCAAGATAATTGGCTGACTCCCAATGCCAGCCAGTCTCGAAGACCGGAAGGCATTAGACTGAGCTCCACCCGTCAGTGACTCTCGTAGCTAGGCCCTGTAAATTACATTGAGTCCAAGGTCAGCGTCAAACCTTCGAAGTGCCCTGTTCCTAGTCGGGGTGACGACCACCTCCAAGAGGGGAAAGACCTTCGCGGTCATGACGTGGCCGGCAAGAGTGCTGAGGTCCCTCCTTCCGAAGGTTCCATGGACATGGAGAAACGGTTTTCCATCCTTTGCTGTGATGTTCCCCAGGAGGCTGGTCACCTCCAAAAACTCGTGGAGATCGTGTTCTTCGTAGCGCTTGGCCGTGTGGTTGAAGTATGCGAGCCTGAGCTCCTCGACCCCACCTATCGCTTCGACTCTGGCCGTCCTTATCTTCTCCCTTCTTGCTATCGCCAGTATGTCGTCGGGGATTTTTGCCCCCGCAGCAAGGCTGTAGATCTTTGCCATTCATGGCGAGCAGATTCCATAGTGATAAAAGCTTGAATTGCGGCTGAAGTTTAGCTGGGACGCGTTGAGACTCCATCTGAACAAGCCCGGCATCCGGAGCCTGGGCGTCGCGGAGAGCTTCAGGCAGGGGCAGAAGAGGTCAGTCCTCGCTGGCGTCGTCATGAGGAGTGATTTCGTGATTGACGGCGTTGCGCTGGGCAAGACCGCCGTGGGGGGGGACGACGCGACCTCTTCGATAGTCTCCCTATTCAGGAAGCTCAAACGGAACGACGTGAACCTGATCATGGTCTCTGGCGCGATACTCAGCCTGTACAACATCATCGACGTTGATCTTCTCTCGAGGAGGACCGGCCTCCCGGTGTTGTGTCTTACGTACAAAGAGACGAAGGGGATAGAAGGCTCGATCCGGCGACACTTTCCCGAGGGAGCCGCCGAGAAGCTTGAGGCTTACAGGAAACTGGGAGGACGCTTCGGCGTGAAGCTCCACACGGGCTACAAGATCTACGTGCGCACAGCCGGGATCGACAAAGGTAGTGCGGAGGCTGTCTGCAACTCCTTTACCCTTCAAGGATCCATCCCAGAGCCGGTGCGTGTGGCCAAGCTCCTGGCACGTGCGGCCCTGGCTAGGCCATCTTGACCCCAGGGTTCATCAGCCCCTTTGGGTCGAAGAGGGCTTTGATTTCACGCATGATCCAGTAGGTCTTAGGGTATTGTTTCTCGACATATCTTGCCCTTAACCTGCCGTCGCCGTGCTCCCCCGTAATCGAACCTTTCATCTTCCAGACGGCCTCGAAACAATCCTCCATGAGACTATCGAGTGTGGCCCTTCCTCGGGATTCGGTCATGTCGAGCAGGGGTCTCGCATGCAGGTTTGCATCGCCTGCGTGGCCATAGGAGATGTACTCGAGCCCCCGTCTTCCGAATTGATCCATGAGCAGACTCACAAGGTCGGCAAGCCTCTCCGAGGGGACCACAAGATCTTCGACTCCAGGTACAAGAGTCATCGTCCCCTTCTTCATTTCTTGGGCGATGGCCAGGGTCTCACTTCTAACCTCCCAGGCCTCCGAAATCTCGGACTGGCTCTGGAGTACCATCGCTTCGAATCGGCTAGCTTTGGAGCCAGCGATCTCCTCCATCTTTGTGGTCGCATCTCCTGGCGGGCCATCGAACTCACAGAACACTAGGTAGGGTGCGTCGGAGCGGGAGTACTTCGCCACCCGGTCCCATCTCCCCATAACCCGAAACACTGACTTGTCGACAAGCTCCAGGGCCGAAGGCGAAAGCTCCCCAAGGGCCGTGGCCGCAAGATTGAGCTCTTCGAGATACGACTCCACGATGAGAAGCAGCCTCCATTTGGGTTGAATCCTTGTTGCCAGTGTCGCCTCGGTGAACACGCACAGCGTCCCTTCCGACCCGACAAGCAGTTTCGGAAGGTCGAAAACACCATCGTGGAAGGCCTTCTCGAGCCTGTAGCCTGAGGAGTTCTTGGTGACCCTCGGGCGGTCCTGGGCAATCAGTTTCTGGTTTTCCACGACAAGCGAAGCGAGCCTCCTGGTCCTTGAGTCTCCTGAGAGCGCTTCCTCGATGGGTGTGGGTGCTACGCCAATTGGAGCTTCGCCTGGGACCACAGCCCGTAGTCCCTCGACATAGTCGACGGTGGACCCGTATTTCATCGTCCTTGCACCCGAGGAGTTGTTTGCCACCATTCCTCCAATCGTGCAGCTGGAATAGCTCGAGGGATCGACGGGCATCCATCTCCCGGTTCCGGCAAGGACCCTGTTCAGGCTCGCCTTGATTGTCCCCGGCTGGCAAAACACCCTGTCGCCCCTGATGTCGACCGCGTTACGCGTTTGAAGCAGGATCGCCCCACGGCCCACCGATTGGCTCGGGATTGACGTCCCACCCCCTCTCGCAGTCACCTGGAGTCCACGGGCGGTCGACTCTCCTAGGGCCAGGACCACCTCCTCCTCGGTTTGTGCGAAGTAGGCTACCCTGGGGATGATACTAAGCATGCCCGCGTCACGAGAGAGTTCAAGCAGCTTCTCGCGTTTGGTGAGGCGTCTCATCCGCGGGAGTGCGGCCGGACTGCTATGTTGATGTTGTGCTGGTCTGGGAAGAGGTGCCGCTCGAGCCCTGGGCAGCCTTCACTATAATCGTCCCCTGCATCCACGCGTGATACGTGCAGTGGTAGGTGTACGTCCCAGGCGTGGTGAGTGTGACTTGGGCGGATGTGCCTTGGTCGATGTTTCCAGTGTCAAAAACACCAGCTGTGTCTGACGTCGCCGTATGAATCGAGGCGTCATTGTTGGTCCAGTAGATTGTGTTGTTGACTCCAATCACCACCGTGATTGTATCAGGTGTAAATCCGTAGGTTGTCTTCTGCCCCGTTGAATAGCCGGGAGGAGGAGAGGACGCCCCGCTCAAGATAGTGACATTGACACACTGGGCCGATGGACATGTCACCGCCGGTATGGTCTGGGTGGACGAACTGCTCGTCTGTTTGGCAGCAACCTCGAACTGGTAGTATCCTAGGGTAGCGACGGCACCGATTATGAGGAGGGCTACTACAACACCGACGAGCGTAGAAGAATTCTGACCGCTCAAAGTACGTTCGATTTTGCCCGACTACTTCCGCCTTTAAGCATTTTTGGGCCGAAGCCTTTTTCGTAGGATGAAGACGAAGCCTAAAAAACGACCTTCGTCACCCCCTTGAATGCGGATAACTGATGGTGGAGGATACCAAGGACAACAAGGCCTCCCAGGAAAAGTCTTCTGAGCCGGACAAGAAATCTCTTGCGCCGGCCGTTCCTCTGGCTCCCCCTATCACGGCGGCTCCGCCGCAACCGCCGAGGCCCCAGCCTGTTGCACCCAAACCTCCCCCCACACAAATCCAGGCACCCCCGTCACAAGCACCGAGGGGCACGGGGAGACGGGGCTTCCTGAAGCTGCTTGTCGCAATCAGTGCTGTCTTGTCGATCATCCCCTTCGTCCCCTGGGGGAACTTCCTCCTTTCATCGGTGTCGAGCACCGGCCCTGCGAAGAGACAACAGGTCGTGCTGGACCTTAACACGACAACCAACAACAATGCCAACGGAAGCGTCGCGGGGAAAGTCGTTAACGTCAACGATCTCACCTCCTTCCCTCCGAATAGCAAATGGCTGGTTACCTATCCAACCTCTGGGGACATCACCGTCGACTCCCAGAGCCCCGATACTTTCACGAAATATCAGCTCATCAGGCTACCTGAGCAGCTGGGAGGGACCGCGAAGAGTGCTGCGGCTTTCGTTGCGTTCAGTAAAGTCTGCGTGCACCTCTGGTGCAGCCCGAACTACGACCCGCAGAAGTCCTCGACTCCCAGCTTCGAAACCTACCAGTGTCCGTGCCACGGGAGCATATACGAAGTCCCTGACGGGCTCGCGATCGCCGGGCCGGCATCGGAGCAGGCCTTTCCAACGAACGCGATCCCCATGCTTACCCTGACGACCGATTCCGACGGGGACCTCTACATCGAACCGCCCGTATGGGATGTCGAGCACAACGGGGTTCTTGGTTACGGGAGGGACTATGCGAGTTACAAGAACTACATACTCCCAGAGGCGGAGGGCAAGGGAACCTAGAGTGAGCAAACCCCCTGAGAACCGCAATGTGATATCCAGGCTGTACCACTGGATCCTCGACGGCCTCGAAAGGACCGTGTACATGGGCATCCAGTACACCTACCCAAAGCGCTTCGTCAGCCCGCTCGGCTACCTCGGGGTCCTTACGGGCATCACCTTCCTTGTCCTAGGGGTCACGGGAGGCCTTCTCATGATCTACTACCAGCCTACGCTATCGGGGTGCGGGAGTCTGACATGCGCCTTCGCCAGCATCGAGAGAATCAACAACACCGTCCCCTTCGGCTGGCTGCTCAGGAACATCCACTATACTGCTTCGAACGCCATGGTTCTGCTCGCGGTTCTTCACATGTACTATCAGTACTTCAGCGGGAGGTTCAAGATCAAGAACGAAGTCCTCTGGGTGACCGGCGTCATCCTTGGCATAATCACCGGCGTTGAGGCCTTCAGCGGCTACGACCTCCTCTTCAACCAGAGGGCAGGTCTTGCGATTGAGATCGGCTCGTCCCTGGCAAACGCGTCCCCCTTGATAGGTGGGACCCTGCGTCTAGCGACTTTTGGAGCCGGATTCTCCGACTTCGTCCTCAGGCTTTACGCTGCCCACGTGTTCATCCTGCCCATGGTAATGCTCATCCTGGTGTTCATACATTTTCCCCGCTACCTCGTCTTCGACATCCCCGTCATCTCGACGGTTGTCGGGGGTTTGTTCCTCGTCGCCGCGATCTTTCCGGTGGCTGTGGGTATCGGGTACAGCCCTAGCAACCCTCAGCTCACGATTCCGGAGTGGTACCTGACCGGAATCTACGCTCTCCTGAGGACAGAGTTCGACAAGTTCGTCATGGGAGGCCTCATGCCTGCCCTGCTCTTTCTTATGGCCCTGGTCGTCCCGTTCGTGGACACTTCCAAGAAGTTGAACTGGAAGGACAGGCCATTCTTCACGGCCCTGGGCATAACCACCATCGCCCAGATTCTGATAACCACGGCCTGGGGGTTCTACATCAACCCAGATACGAGCCTGCCTACGCTCTCCAGGCTCTTCGTCGACCCCGTCCTCTACTTCTCGTCTATGCTCGGGGTGACAGTCCTTTCGTTCGCCTTCACCTACGCCTTCCTAAGGTACCTGAAGGCCAAGGAACGCGTGAGGAGAGCCGTGGCGCCGACTAGCCCTCTGCTCACGAAGACCTGGGTTTTCGTGATTTTCCTTACGCTGGTCGGTGCCCAGCTTGTGCTCAACCTCTTCGCCTGGACTGCGGCCCTGACGAGCCTCAACGCCATGACCCTCTTCGATGCGGGGGCGATACTTGTCACCTTCGGCGTGATCGCGCACCTTTACAGGTACAGCCAGAGCCTTCCGTTCTAGCGCCGGACCCTGATATCCGCAGCCATTTCGACCCACCTCGGCCCGACTCCCCTGACCTTCCGCAGACTGTAACGCGTCCCGGCCGGGAGCAGCGTGGAAAGTTCTTCTCGGAGAGCCACCGAAGCCTCTACTTCATTCCTTCCAAGCAAGTGCCTGTAGTAGTGAATGGTGGCTCCCTTCTTAGCAAGGGTCAGTGCAGCGGGGATGAACCTGTTCGCCTCCGAGGGGAGCGGCATCAGGACCCTGTCGAACTTCGTCCTGACGGAGCCTGGTAGATCTGCGGCGTCCCCGGCGATCACGTCGACTAGCCCCTGGACCTTGTTGAGGCTGTTGTTCTCGATGTGCAACCTGGCTGCGTACTCGTTCAGTTCGCAGCTGGTGACCCTCGCACCCGCGACCCTGGCGATTGGGATCGAGTAGGGACCCACCCCCGCGAACATGTTCAGCACGCGCTCTTCGGGCTTCACCAGCCGTGCTATTTTCAGCCTCTCCGTAGACAGGCGGGGGGAGAAGTAGCACTTCGCCACATCTACCTTGAAGACGCATCCGTTCTCCCTGTGGAGTGTCAGGGTCCTCCTTTCGCCCGCCAGGTGCCTCAGCCTCCTCAGTCTGAACTCTCCCTCTATCCCTCCCTCTTGTTCCATCACCACCTTTACGTTGCCGACCTCCCCGATTAGTGCCCTCGCCGCCTTCCTCTTCTCCGCGGCCGAAAACTCAGCCAGCCTTACTATGGCGATGTCCCCAACCACGTCGACCCCCGAGGAAGCGCGGCCCGGGTTCTGGATCCCTGCCGCTTCAAGGGCGCTACTTATCAGGCGGGGCACTTTCCTCCCTCTGGGAGGAGACGTAGTAGTACGTCCCGTTCTCCTTCTGCTCTCTGTCCAACTTGCTGCCTGGCTTGTTGACCCTGGGCCTTCCCGTGTTGATGTCTCTCCTGTAGGTGAGCCCTACCCTCTCGAGGAACTCGTTCATTCCCTCCTCCTTGCTGAGCGGCGGGGTAGCCTCACCGGAGACCCCAGGCTCCCCCGCGAAGACCAGTAGACGGTCAGAAACTATGTCCACTACCTGGAGGTCGTGGTCAATTATGACGCCCGCCTTGCCTCTGGTCTTCACCATCCTGTTTATCGCCCGGGCAACGACGAACCTGTCCTCGACGTCCAGGAAGGCGGAAGGCTCGTCAAGGGCATACACCTCCGAGTCTTGGGCCATTGTGGCCACAATGGCCACCTTCTGGAGCTCCCCTCCGCTGAGCTCACTTATCTTCCTCGCCAGCAGCTTCTCGATCCGCAGAGGGACGACCAGGTTATCCTGAAGGATTGGGTCACTGTACTTCGTCCCCAGGGACGACATGAAGAATTCATCGACGGTGCCGTCGTACTCCGAGCTAAGGTACTGCGGCTTGTATGCTGCCTTTGCGTCGATGTGGACCTTTCCCTTGGCCGGCTTTTCTTCCCCCGCTAGCATCTTGATGAAAGTGGTCTTGCCCAGGGCGTTCGCCCCCACCACACCGAGGATCGTCCCTCGGTTGATCATGCCAGCCCCGACCGAGAGCTTGAACGAAGGGAATGACTTCGTGAGCTTGGTGTACTTGGCCACAACTTCCTCGCTCTCAACGGTCTCCCCCGCGGCCTTCTGACCGAAAGACACGGCGTGGTCTCTGAAACGCACGTTCTCCTGCGGAAGGTATCCGTCGAGGAGGGCGTTGATGCCTGTCCTCGACGCGTAGAGTCCGGACACTATCCCATAGGCCCCCGGCTCCCCGTAGATTATCTGCACATAGTTGGTGACGTAGTCGAGGAAGGCGATGTCGTGCTCAACCACCAGCACGGACTTCCCAGACTCCGCGATTCCGGTTATCAGCCTTGAAACTGCCAGCCTCTGGTATACGTCGTTGTAGGATGACGGCTCGTCGAAAAGGTACAGGTCCGCGTCCTTTAGGGCAGCCGCGGCTACCGCGACCCTCTGCAGCTCACCCCCGCTCAGGTCAGGGACCTTCTTCTTCAGCGTCTCTTTCAGATTCAGTGTCTCCACCACTTCTTCCATCTTCTTCCTCTCGTCCATCTGCCTGAGGAGTAGTTCCGTCTCCTTCTTCCACGCCTCGGGGAGCCTGTAGACTGCCTGGGGCTTCAGAGATACGCGCATCTCTCCGTCCGCTATCTTCTCGAAGTGCTCCTTCATTTCACGGCCGCTGAGATACTTCAGAAACCTGTCCCAGCTGGGTTCCCCCTCGTAGTCCCCGAGGTTGGGGATGAGCTGGCCGGCGAGAATCTTCAGCGCGGTGGACTTGCCAATTCCGTTCCTTCCGACAAGGCCGACTACGTTGCCGCGCCTTACCGTGGGGATGCGGAAGAGACGGAAGGAATTGACCCCGTACTGGTGTATCTTGTCGCTCTTGAGCTCCTCGCTAAGGTTGAGTATGTCGATGGCGTCGAAGGGGCAGACCTTGACGCAGATTCCGCACCCGATGCAGAGCTCCTCGGAGATGAGGCTGACCTTCTCCTCGTCGAGTACTACGCACTCCTGGCCGTTGATGTTTACTGGGCATTCCTTGATGCACTCGAGCCCGCACTTCTTGCTCTGACAGAGGTCGTCATCGACGACAGCGATGCGGTGAACCAACTTAGACTCCTAGCGCTCTGATAGCCGCTTTGGGATCGGGCAGAAGGAGCAGATGGACGGGTCCCCCTCCAGGGAGAGGCTCTGGACGCTGTGCCTCTCCTTCATTGAAGCCCAAACTTCCTTTTCGCTTGAGACCCCCGAGAGGTGGATGGACTCGTGTTCCCTTATGATAGGAAGGAGCCTGCACTTCAGGCAGATCGGCTTCACCACGGCCGTGGGCCTCACCGATGCTGCGACCATGGCCAGGCCTGCTGTTCCTATCAGCCAGAAGGAGAGGACTCCGCCCAGTGGCCCGATGGGCTGAACAAGGAGGACCCCGATGAGGAGACTGGAAATAAGGAGTAGCAGGCCCAAGCCAATGCCGAGCCTTCCCCAGTGAAAGGTGAAGCCCCTCGTGCTCTTGGAAAACGAAGGGACGATGAGCGCCGGAACGAGCAACTGAAGCAGGGCTGACAGCCTCACGACCCTGAGGTTCGAGTCTATTGTCTCCCATCTGTGGATCTCAGTTCTAGGCTTGAGAGTGGTTTTCAATCATTCATCGGCCCCGCTAGAAGCTTGAGCTTCCGCTAGACCCCCAAGTCTGTTCTCTACTCTCTCCCGAAGCTTCTCCAATGACCCGGTTATCGGCCCGGACATTCTCAGGACCATTGGAGTGATGGAGACGTTCCTTC
>Ga0187770_10002127_pt1 | contig 10946 bp, 9 predicted proteins | sample 0116_SJ02_MP02_2_FD_133154 | JGI IMG/M metagenome (GOLD analysis project Ga0187770, IMG submission 133154) | Tropical peat soil microbial communities from peatlands in Department of Meta, Colombia - 0116_SJ02_MP02_20_MG | ecosystem: Environmental > Terrestrial > Soil > Wetlands > Peat | place...
GTCTTTGCTGTCAACGAGCGAAGTGAGTGACGCGAGAATCTTCGCGCCTTGATCCTTCACGCGGCTGGTCGAGCCCGCACAACCGGTGCAAGGCATGTTTCCCTTGATGCAAGCAGCCTCGCAGCCCGCGCGCGTCGCTGCTCCGAGGCACAGGAAGCCTTGCGCGAGCAAGCATTTGTCTTCTTCGATCTTTGCTTGATGCGGGCGCTTGAACTCGGCGATGGCGAGCTTCGTGGGCTTGCTTTCTTTCCGCGGGCACTCCTCGCACACGGCGAAATCCGGTGCAAGCACGGTTCCCTTGGGAGGAAGCTTCCCGCTCAAAAGTGTTTGCATGGCGGCCGCAATCAGTTTCCTGGGGGGCGGACAACCTGGGAGATAGTAATCGACCTCCGTGACGTCCATGAGTGTGCGAACCGTGTCGAAAAACCCGGGGAGTTCAACGCCATGGCCATTCACCTTCGCGTGCATCGTTGGAACAACATGTTTCACGTTCTCTACGCTGGGCGACGAATTGTAGACCTCTTCATAGATTTCTTGCCGATCGTGCAGGTTGGCGAGACCCGGAATACCTCCGGTGTGCGAGCAAGCACCCAGCGCGATCAACAATTTCGATTTCTTGCGAAGCAGATGAGCCATCTCTTCTTGTTCCGTGCTGCGAATAGCCCCGTTGACGAACGACACGAGAAGCGAACCATCGTCCATGGCTTCGACGTGTTTGCGCTTGAAGTCCAGAGCAACGGGCCAGAACGCGATGTCGACAGCCGCTACAACGTCGAGGATTCCTTCGGCCAGGTCAACGACAGCTTCTTCACAACCTCCACAAGAGGCGCACCAATAGAACGCAACTTTAGGTTTCTCAGGCATGAGGTGCCACCTCTTCTGCGAATACTTCTGCGGGAGGTTTGAGCTTCAGCGGTCCGAGGGCTCGGACCTTCTCGACCATGTCGTTCATCACCGCGCGGAACCGCTCAGCCTCGGATGCCGAAATCCACTCGAGCCGGATTCGATCGTCCTCGACGCCCATATCTGCCAGCATGCGTTTCAACAACCGGAACCGGCGCAACGTTTTGTAGTTCCCTTCTTGATAGTGACAGTCGCCGGGATGGCACCCGCCGATCAAGACTCCATCGGCTCCTTCTGAGAAGGCATCAAGGATGAATTGCGGGTCGACGCGGCCGGAGCACATTACGCGCACGACTCGCACGTTTGGCGGAATCTTCATGCGAGAACTTCCGGCAAGGTCGGCGGCAATGTAGGTGCACCAGTTGCAGAAGAATGCTGCGATGAGCGGTTCGAAAGCCGCCTTTTCGTTTCCGACAGCGGGATTCTCATGCATGAGTCAACACCCCCGCAATTTCCTCGAAGATCTCTTCGTCCTCGAAGAAATTCTGTTCGATTGATCCCGACGGGCAAGCCGCCGCGCATGTCCCGCACCCTTTACACAGCACTTCGTTGACGCACGCCTTCTGCTTCGCCTCGTCGACCGAAATTGCATCGTACGGGCACATCGGGATGCATGTCTTGCAGCCGCAGCAGACTTCCTCCATCACCTTTGCTGTGTACGGTTCGAGGTCGATGCATCCCGCACTGATCAACGAAAGGGCTTCCGCTGCAGCAGCACCGGCTTGCGCGACTGTTTCCGGGATGTCTTTCGGCCCCTGACAAGCCCCACAGATGAAGATCCCGTCGGTGAGAGTGTTTACGGGAGCCAGCTTCGGATGTCGCTCCGTGAGCCACCCGTCGGACGAGCAACTCACATTGAACATTCGACGGACATCATGCGCATCTTCCTTGGGTTCCATCCCAACGGACAACACAACCATGTCCACGGGAATGCGCCGGACAAACGCCGCCAATGTGTCCTCAGCTCTGATGATCAGCTTTCCTTTCTCCGAGGGATGCGCCGCCCAATCACTCACTTCGGCCACTCGCCCGCGCACGAAGTGCACACCTTCGTCCAGCATGCGATCGTAAAAATCCTCGTAATTCTTGCCTGGTGTCCGCATGTCGATGTAGAAGTTGTATATCTCGGCGCCGGTGTGTTCTTTCAAAAGATGGGCCAGTTTCAGCGAGTACATGCAGCACACCTTTGAACACCATCGGTTCGTGTTGTGATCGCGCGAACCCACGCAATGAATGATGCCGATGCTCTGCGGACGCGTCCCATCGCGCAGGATTACGTCGCCTCCCGTAGGTCCGGATGCGTTGATCAGGCGCTCGACTTCAAGCGATGTATAGACATTCTGGAATCGCCCGTATCCATAATTCGGGCGCCGCCGAGGATCGAAGGTCTTGAATCCAGTCGAGAGAATCACAGTTCCAACCGTGATCTCCTTGATTTCTTCCTTTTGGTTCAGGTCGATGGCACCGCGTTCGGCACATGCTTCCACGCACGTTTTCTTGCATCTGTGCGATTTGAACTCGATGCAATTCTCCGGATCGATGACGACTTTCTGCGGCACAGCCTGCGGGAATGCCAGGTAAATCGGCTTTCTCTTGCTCAAGCCGAGGTTGAATTCGTCATCCACCTTTCCGGCCTTGTAGACACATGCGGTAATGCATTCCTGGCAGCCGATGCACAAGTCTTCGATGATGTAGCGCGGGTTGCGACGAATCGTGACTTTGTAGTTCCCCACGTAGCCGTCAACCTTCATGACCTCCGAGTACGTCCAGAGTTTTATGTTGGGATGCGCTCCAACCGACGTCATTTTGGGCGTCAGGATGCAGGCGGCGCAATCGAGAGTCGGAAAAGTCTTGTCAAACTTGGCCATGTGGCCGCCGATGGTAGGCTCTCGTTCGACGAGATAGACTTGCTTCCCTGCGTTTGCGATGGTGAGCGCCGCGTGGATCCCTGCAATCCCACCGCCGACAATTAAAACCGCCGGGTCGATAGGAACGCGGCGAGGCTCGAGCGGCCGGTGCAGCGCCACGCGCCTGACCGCAGCGCGAACCAAATCCTTCGCTTTCTCCGTGGCTGCGGCTCGATTGTCGTGAATCCAAGATGCATGCTCACGGATGTTGACCATCTGGAAGTAAAAGGAATTCAGGTTGGATCGGCTGAGGACCTCACGAAACGTCCGTTCGTGCAAGAGCGGGGAGCATGATGCGACCACAATCCGGTTCAGTCCATGGTCCCGAATGTCCTGCTCGATCATGGCTTGACCCGGTTCCGAGCACATGTACTTGTACTCGCGGGACACCACAACCTTGTTCAGGCCAGCCGCGTACTGGGCGACTTCGTCCACTGCGATTGTGGCAGCAATGTTGTTACCGCAATGGCAGACATACACGCCGATCCGCGCGGGATCTCGCACTGAGTTCTCTGATGTTGTGACCTGCTCAGGCACAGGCGATCTCTTTCTGCCGCAACACAGGCTGGATTGGCACGACGCTGTACTTGAATCCAATATCGGAGAATGGAGCACCGAGCGCGAGCGCAAGAAGTTGCGTGAAGTAAACAATCGGCATCGAAATGGGCCGCTGGCGGCTTCCGACCTCGCTTTGGAAGACTTCGAGATTGAACTGACAGAGCGGGCAGGCGGTCGCTATCACGTCGGCCCCACATTTCTTGGCCTCGATCAGTAGGTACGACAGGAGGTCGAGACCAATTTCCGGCAGTGATCCTTTTTGGCTGCCCCCACAGCACCGTGTCTTGAGCGGGTAAGAAACAACTTCGGCGCCGGCCGCCTCCAACAGTCGATCCATGCTCACCGGCGCGTACTGATCGTCGAATGTGGCATACGGCCGAACGATCTGGCATCCATAATACGGGGCGACCTTGAGCCCTTTCAGAGGTGCCTTCACTTTGCTCCGAATAGTCTCGACGCCGATGTCGTGCCAGAGAATGTCCAGCGGATGGCGAACCTTCACGCGGTCCTTGTAGTCAAACCCGATGGACTTCAAGGCGCCACGCACGAGCTGATCGATGTGCGGATAGTCGTGCATGTAGTGCTGCGTTTTGTTCAGGACCAGGTAGCATGCGGCGCAAGGAGCGACGATATCCAACTGCATGCGCTCCGCGATGGCCAAGTTGCGCGCGGAAAGGGCGTAGGACGTTAGCTCGTCAAAGGACAGGTAGGTAGTGGCGCCGCAGCAATTCCAATCTTCGAGTTCCTCGAGTTCTATGTCGAGAGCCCGGAAGACAGCCAGCAGTGAATCCTCGTAAGCGCGCCCAGTGCCGCGCAACGAACACCCGGGATAGTAGGCAAACTTCATAGCGCCATTCGCTCCTTGGCCGTGCGTACGCTCTCCGCCAGCTTCTTGATCTCCTCACGGCGCTCGATGTGCTCGTGCGCGAACCGCAATCGTTTCGATCGCAGAAGTTTGATCCCTAGTTTGCTCATTCCGAACAGTCTCAGCAGCGAGCAGTGCAGAAATATGCGCAACACCAGCCAACTTTCCGTGATTCGCCCCGACCGAAGAAGCATGTGAGCAAATTCGCGCGCCATGACGGGGATGGGAAATCTCTTGGGGTAGAACTTCTCGCGGATGGCGCGCTCTTTCAGGGCATACATCAGGTGCGTGATGTTGATGTCCTTGGGACATTCCACCATGCAGGCGTAACAACACGTGCACAGCCAGATAGAGAAGCTGCTAAGGACCTCTTCCTTGAATCCTTCCCGAGAGAGATGCATCAGCCGCCGAGGCGTATAGTCCATGTAGAGCGAGAGGGGACACGCGCCACTGCACATTCCGCATTGAAGGCAATGGCGGATCCGTTCTCCCCCCACCGTATGGCTTATCCAGTAAGCAAACTCGGGGTCGCGGTCCGCTTCGAACTTCACTGTCCGTTTCAGTTCCATGTGCCCGCTCCGCCTCGAACAATCCGCATCCGAAAGCCTTCACCACGATACGCAAGCTGCTGTTATCCAGTCAGCTTGGTGAGTCTCCTGCGTCAAACGAAAGCAGGTGCAGTCAAGCAAGTGATCTTCGCCTCGCAAACAAGGTCAAGCTTCAGCGCTGTCGAAATGGGACATTCCTTCCTCGCCGTCTCGACAGCCTGCTCGAACTTTTTCCCCTCCGGGTCGGTGGTGCGCGCGTTTATCTTCAAATGTGCGCCGCAAATTCGCCACTTCTCGCCCGGGTTGTCCAAAGTGAGAATCGCGTGCGTGTCCACGGCGAGCGGCTTAATGCCGATTTTCGCCATCTCCACAGCAACCATCGTGGACATGCAGGAAGCGATTGCGGCGGCGAGCAATTCGCATGGAGTGGTGAAGGGTCCGACACCTGCTAGCGACCCGAACATGTAGGTTGCGTTACTCAGAACTCCGCTGGGAGTTGTTACGGCACCCTCGCCAGCGTAGGGGCCGCCGTTCCAAACTGCATGCGCTTCACGAAACATAACGAGCCTCCGGCGTGGAAATCGTTTTAGCTCCAACAGGGCCGTGTATCACGAGGTGCGAGTCCGTCAAATCCGTCTCGGTGCTGCTTGGTCCCAATTCACCATGTTCACGGATCACGTCTGTGACTCTACTGCCGACCGGAATCTGCGGCGCTTATCTGCCCCTTACATTTGGATTACCTACGGATATCCTACGGATTAACGACTCGTGCACACGCCGGTGCCTTAAACTCTCTATCTTGAGCAGAAGGCCCCGAACAGTGGTATACTCCGCCGCATCGGTGGCCTTCCATGCTGGATCCGGGCAAGACGAACAGGGTCCGCTTCGGCGATTTCCTCGCCGACCTGGCTACCGGCGAACTTTTCCGAGGCGGGACGAAAGTCCCGCTGCAAGATAAGCCCTTTCAGATACTTGCCCTCCTTCTGAGCCGGCCAAAGCAGCTTGTGTCGCGACATGAGATCATCCGTGTCGTCTGGCCGGATACGTTCGTTGAGGGTGATTTGTGCCTAAATGTCGCGATCCGAAGACTGCGCGCTGCCCTCGAAGATGATTCCTCGCACGCCCGTTTCATTGAGACAGTCGGGAGCCGTGGTTACCGCTTTGTGACCAGTGTCCACGCCCCACACGCCGGCGCCGACTCTCCCCAGCATCGCGATCGCCCCAGGGTTGCAGTTTTTCCGCTGAAAACGTTCATGAAATCGGAGCGCGAGTCGTTCGGTCCAACTTTGACCGAACTGGTGATCGCTCAGCTCCGCCGCATGAACCCTCCTTTCGTTGTGGTCACGCCCGAATTCACCACGGAGCGAGCGCACAGAAGCAAAGGCACACTTTCTCTTTGCCGCGAGGTTTCGGTCGATTTCGTCCTTGTCGGTGCGGTGACGGAATCTCGGGGCCAGGTCCGCATCATCGTCAGATTGCTCAACTGTCGGGCGCAGGCTTGCATTTGGGCAGAGAGCTACACACGGGAGGGTGACGATCTGTTTGGCATCCAGGAGGAAGTCAGTCGCAGCATTGCATGTTCAGTGGTTCAATCCATTCCGGTCTCGTTGCATCCAGCTCATCTTCAGCTCGTGCCGCCCACGGCCCACGAGAATTACCTCCACGGTTGCTCTTACCTTTCGAAGATGAATGAGGCCGGGATTGAGCGATCCATCCCCTTGTTCGACGAAGCGGTGCATGAATGTCCCCAGTTCGCTTTGGCGTGGGCTGCGCTAGGCAACGCTTATTGCATGCTCGCACGGTTGGGAGTCGTTGCTTCACGCAAAGCGTTTCCCAAGGTGAAAACTTCCGCCGAGAGAGCCCTTGAAACAGAGGATTTGGCGGAGGCCAGAACCGCCCTTGCTCACTACGAGCTCTTTTACCAGCACGATTCCAATGCGGCGGAAGCCAGTCTTCTGCGCGCCCTAGCCATCAATCCCGGCTATCCGCAAGCACTTGGGGCCTATGGTCAGCTTCTTACTGCCCTGGGAAGGCACAAGGATGCCGTCGCCATGATGCGCCGAGCTTGCGAGGTGGACCCTTTCTCGGGTTACACAGCAATCATGCTTGGATGGACTCTTTACTACGCTCAGGATTTTGAAGGAGCTCTCACGCAGCTGAACCGCGCCATGAAGTTGGATTCTTCTCTCTGGGTGGGGCATACAAGTGCGGGCATGGTTCTGGAACGATTGGGGAAGGTGGAGGATGCCGTCGCCGAGTTTCGAGTCGCGATTGAGCATTCAGAAAATAGTGCGCTGGCGAAGGCACATCTTGCATTCGGGTTTGCAATGCTGGGAGACAAGTCGTCCGCGAGTGAAGTCCTGAAGTCCCTCCTCAAACTGCGCCAGAAACACTACTTCAGCCCTTATTGGATAGCAGTCGTCTGCGCGGGGCTGAATGATCGGCATGAAGCACTGAAGTGGCTTGAGACCGCAGCGGAGGAACGCTGCAGTTGGATTGTTTTTGCCCGTGAAGATCCCAAATTCGATTCCTTGCATTCCGATGCGCAGTTTCAGCGCGTTGTGAGCGCAATACATCCTGCCCACCATACTGGACTAGCAGATTCCAGTTAGTCGCTCCGCGGCGAGGAACCGTATTGCCTCTCTTGCAGGCAATAAAGCACGAGCTCCACTCGGGTAGAAACGCCGACTTTGTCGAAGATGCGAAAAATGTAGTTTCTCACCGAGTGCCCGGTTAGGCCGAGGCGCGCAGAAATCTCCTTGTTTGCCATGCCCTCCGCGACAAGCTTGACCACATCCTGCTCGCGTTTCGAAAGCAGTTCGAGTCCGCGCGCATCGCGGAAACGGAACGGCATGGCATGGCTCAATGCATCAAGCACGTAGCCGAGGTGCTGGCTGTTTGCCCACACTTGTCCTTGGTGTACCGCGTGGATGCATTTGCCGAGCGTTTTGATAGGCTCATCCCTGAAAATTACGCCGTGCGCTCCGCTCCGGAATGCGTCGATTACTGGCTCCCGGTCGCGTGAATCGAGGAGCATGATTGCGCGCGTTTTGGTTTGCAGTGCGCGCATGTCGCGCAATAGGCGGTATCCCTCAAAGGGTCCTTCCTGCAATTGCGCGCTGACAATGGCGATATCGGGCTGGATTTGTTTGAGGAGGTCGAGAGCACGAATGGATTCAATAGCGCTTCCAACGATCGCCATACGATTGCGCCGGGACCGGAATGCCTCCTCGACAAGCTGGCAATTCATCCGGTTCGCTTCTGCAATGAGGATCGTGACGATAGACTCCTGCGACTGCTGCACGTCGTGCATCTTGCACCTCGCAGCTAGGGAGTCTGGAAGGTGTTACTTCTATAATGTATTCATAACGTGATTACAAGAAGAAAGTGTGCCAGATTGAAAAAACAAGCGAGCGAAAGCAGCTTGAACGTATCCGAATAACCGGTATCCGGATTCTGCCTCCTGGAGGGCAACTGGCATCAAGAAACCATGCATGGCGCGACGGGGGCACTCGAGGATTGGGGGGAAGCGTCATGTTCGCGATATTCCTACGACTCTAATGCTTCCCAAATTGGGAAACGACGCTTGCATCTGCAGTCAATGAAAGAGCTCCATCCAACGTATTGATAATACTCGGTGTACTCGCCATGTCTGGCCCCGCTCGACTCATGCGTGATGCGGAATACGATGGAAGTCCGCAAGCACAAGCGCATGCTGGCTCACTCCTCGTTCTTGACGGTGTCCAAGAGGTGCACGTCTGAGAGACCACTGACACCGGCCTTTGATGACTGGAGTCTCTATCCAGGCATGAGAGACAAATGTACTCAGTAATGGGACATCCGCACCCATCGAGAATAGGACTCCCGGCTTCGCGAAAACCACTTCGCCGGCAGGCGGCGGGTGCCAGAGCAAAGGTCCCTGTCAATGCGAGACGTTCCTCCACTTGTGCTCTCGACACATTCGGCGTAGTTTTGCGGCCCCAACACAGCAATGTCATGGGGGGCGAAAAACAGTGCCTCTTCACGAATCCGAGATTGGATCATCCCCGCTGCACGGCAACCATGCGATGAATTCACGCGCAGCAGTTCGGTACAGGCTACATGCGGGAGTCGTGTTTCATTGGCTTGATAGCGGCGGGTTATCGAGAGAGAGCCGCGGGTACACGCGCGATATTAGCCCCAGGGGAACCTTCGTTTTCGCTTCTGACTGCCCACCCAAGGGGACGCCTGTGGCGTTGGAAATAGCTCTCCCCACCTTCACGGGTGATCCGCGGCCCTTACGTATCCGTGCGGATGGCTGCGTACTGCGAGTGGAAGCGGTTGCAACAAAGGGGCGGAGCGGCGGGTTCGCAGCCACCTGCCAGCGAGTGGTGCTATGCGCGTACTAGCACTGAACAGCGCGCGTTCATCGAGTGGAACACTCCACTTCATAACGCTTTTCTCCATCTGTCTAATCGTTGCCTTTATGTGTTGCACACTTGTGGCAATGGCGCAGACCAATCCCTCGTCTCCGACTTCAGAAGGGATTGGAGTTGAGCTTGGTGCACCCGCCAAAACCTCCAACGATGCGTCCCGGCCCTCTCTTCAGCAGCGCTATCCCCGCTATCGGCTATGCACGAGCGACGTGATCGCGCTTACATTTGTGCGAACGCCTGAATTTGATCAGGTACTGACCATACAACCAGATGGATCGGTCACGCTCGCTGGCGTTGGAGATGTTCATCTGGAGGGTCTGTCAACCCAACAGGCGATCGAGGCCATTCAAAGGGCATACTCAAAGATCCTGCGCGATCCCCTGATTACGATTGAGCTCAAGGATTTCAACAAGCCCTATTTCGTTGTGGCGGGGCAGGTCCAAAAGCCCGGCAAGTACGATCTTCGGGGATACACATCGGCCACCGAGGCCATCGCCACCGCCGGCGGATTCAATGATTCCGCAAAACACTCTCAGGTTCTGCTCTTCCGGCGCGTCGACGACGGTTGGTACGAAGTGAAGCCGCTGGATTTGAAGCGGATTCTCCAAGGACGGAACGTCAGCGAGGACGTGGAGATTCACCCCGGCGACATGTTGTACGTTCCACAGAACTTCATTTCAAAAATGAAACGCCTGATCCCTTCCACAGGAGTGGGAGCGTACTACCAGCTTCACTACTGAGCAAACAGAAATGGGATTGTCATGGATGAATTAGTGGTTCGGGCAAATGGGGACCGAGTGGTGTTGGCCCACACCCTTCGAGACGTGGTGGCTCCAGTTTTTCGGCAACGGAGGCTCGCAACGTTTGTGTTTCTCGGGATTTTCTTGGGTGCTGTTCTAAGCGTGTTGGTCCTGCCCCGGAAGTACGAAGCGGAAATGAAGATTTTAGTGAACCGCGACCGGGTTGATGTGGCCGTCACACCAAGCCCGGATTCACCCATGCCGGCAATGCAAACTGCAACCATCAGCGAGGAAGACCTCAACTCCGAGGTCGAACTGCTTAAGAGCCGAGATCTGCTCGAAAGCGTTGTGGTCACCTGCGGGCTTGAATCACAAACCGAATCGCGGCTCGGACGTCTTCTGGAACGAGGGCGCGACATTCTCTATGGGGCCGCGTCGGACGATGCAACGAGGCGCGCCCGTGCCGTTCAAGAACTAGAGAGTCGTCTCGCAATCGACCTGATGAAAAAAACCACGCTGATCCGCGTGGGTTACACATCGCACGATCCAGAGGTCGCCGCTCGTGTACTGCACACTCTTGCCGAGCTCTATCAGGAAAAACACGCGGCTGTTCACCGTCCAGCCGGAACATTCGAGTTCTTTGACCAACAGACTAGCCGCTACGGAGACGAGCTTGCGGCTGCAGAGTCACAGCTCATCGACTTCGACAACAAAGAAGGTGTGGTATCAGCGCAAGGCCAGAAGCAACTCGTGCTGCAGCAGCTCAACGAGTTCCAGACGGAGCGGCAGCGGATCCAAATTGCAGAGGAGACGGCCGGAAGGCGCACGGCGGCGCTCAAGGCGCTGGCGGCCTCCACACCCGAAAGGCAAACCACGCAGGTCAGGAAGCTTGGTAATGCTCAATTGCTGGCACAGCTTGAAAGCGCTCTACTGTCCCTCGAAATCAAGCGCTCTGAATTGGTGTCGAAATATGCGCCGGAATATCCGCAGGTTCAGGAGGTGGAGGCGCA
>Ga0187770_10002128_pt1 | contig 10945 bp, 11 predicted proteins | sample 0116_SJ02_MP02_2_FD_133154 | JGI IMG/M metagenome (GOLD analysis project Ga0187770, IMG submission 133154) | Tropical peat soil microbial communities from peatlands in Department of Meta, Colombia - 0116_SJ02_MP02_20_MG | ecosystem: Environmental > Terrestrial > Soil > Wetlands > Peat | place...
ATGCCCAGGCCCGGCCGCTGCGGCACCGGCAGGTACCCCTTGTCCGGCTTGAGGGGCTCCTTCACCACCGCGTCGAATAACATGATGTCCAGGTCCAGGGGAAAGTACTCGGCGATGAGGGCATTGGGTGCCGAGGCCATCAAATGGACGTGGACGTCGTGGAAATAGTGGGAGGAGACGGGAAGGTGGTAAGCTGAAGCCAGGGCCGCTACCTTCATCCATTCGGTGACGCCCCCCACCACGGCCACGTCTGGCTGAAGGATGTCCGCCGCCCGGTGCTCGATCAGGTCGCGGAAGCCCCAGCGAGTACACTCCTGCTCACCCGTGGCGATAGGGGTCTCGAAGGAGGCCGCCAGTTCGGCGGATCCCCGGAAGTTATCGGGTAGAACGGGCTCTTCGAACCAGCCGATGTTGTACTCCTCAAAAGCGCGCATGATCTTGCGGGCGTAGGTAAGATCGTTCCAGGCGCAGTTGGCGTCCACCATGATCTGTACCTCATCGCCCACGGTGCGGCGCATCGTCCTCAACCGTTCCACCTCTTCCTTGAAGGAGAGAGCTCCCACTTTGATCTTTATTTTACTGAAGCCTTGCTCCACGATGCGGGCCATTTCGTCGGCCATCTCCTGGAAGCTTTCCCCCTTCCGGTAGTAACCGCCGCTGGAGTAGATGGGGACCTTATCGGTGTACGCGCCCAGGAGCTTGTAGAGGGGTTGCTTCAGCGCCCTGCCTTTGATGTCCCAGAAGGCGATGTCGATCGTGCTCAAGGCCCGGATCACGGCCCCCTTCCGGCCTACCATGAGCGTAGTCTGAAACATCCTGTCCCACAGCCTTTCGGTGTCGAAAGGGTCTGCGCCCATCACCAGCGGCTTCAAGGTATCTTTCACCGCGGTGAGCACCAGGAGGCCTCCTAAGGTATAGGCAGATCCCGTAATCCCCTCGTCGGTATGTACCCGGGTGACCACATACTCCCGCGCGATCACCGTTTTGTTGGACATGGAAGTCGGCTTGCGCAAAGGGATTGAGATCAGCATCGCCTGAACATCGGTGATTTTCATAGACTTTTCTCCCGGATTCATTGATAAGGCTTTTTTTCTGGGTGAATCCAATATCCGAAAAACGGCCCGGTATGTCAAGAAAGAAATACCGGGATTGATCGCCCTTCAATAACTGCACCCCACCGTCATGAATCCGACTATTTCGTCCTGTTGGGGGAAAGGGGTGGCCCGGCCTGTTTGATCCCTGCTGAATAAAAAGTCAATAATATCAGCAAATAAGTTTGGGATAGAGTCGAATCAGCGGGAGGCATGAAATTTGCTATGGATATAATATCCCATTTTCTTTATGGGCTGGCTTCAAAATCTTGGATAAGCGGGGGTAGATATGGCTGGCAAAGGGTCCGTTCTGGTTGTGGACGATGAATTTGGCCCTCGGGAATCCCTGCGCATGATCCTTGCCCCCATTTACGATGTACACACCGTGGAAAACGGGCAGGAGGCTCTTAACTTTATCTGTCGAGAGAAAGTGGACCTGGTCACTCTCGACCTAAGGATGCCAGGGCTCTCCGGAATCGATGTTCTGCGCGAAATTAAGAATTTTCAGCCGGATATCGATGTCATTATCGTCACCGGATATGGCTCCCTGACCAACGCCCAGGAAGCAATACGCTTCGGCGCCGGGGACTTCATCTCCAAGCCCTTCAACGTTGCAGATATTATTGCCATTGTGAGCAAATCCTTCGAGCGACGAAAATATAGCCTGAAAATTCAAGATTTCATGCAGCAGATCAAAGTCCTCCGTTCTACCGTTGGTGAGGATAAGGAAATATCCTCCGATTCTAAAGTAAAGTAGATCGCCCATTACCGCCGGAACCCTCCGCTCTCCCAGGCCCACCTGAAGTCCTGTCCCATCCCAATGCCGTCTCCGGGTGCAGATGAAAGCCGCAGGCAGCCGACACGAAGCTTGTATTCGGCATCTGATTTTGGGGAAGGTGAACTTATGATTTGGGAAAACGTCGGGGGGGAAATACACTATCTTTTATTCAAAAATACCGATTTCACCCTATTTATTTTCTCTTGAATGGTGTGATACTTAATGCTAAAGAATCGGTGGAGGTTCTGGTGAATGAGCAGGCCCTATATCTTATGCGGGCCAGGCTACCAAACTTGAAATGTTGGGGTATTTCATGATGGAAGGGGGTTTCGAATGACGGAACAGGCAACAGCGACAGAGGCCGGGATGGAGCAGGTTACCAAAGAGAAGCTGATGGCCGACCTGAGTGCGGTGATCGCCGATGCGGAGGAGTTGCTGAGAGCCACCGCCAACCAGACTGGGGAGCGTGTCGCCGCGGCCCGGGCCAAGGCGGAGGAATCGCTGAAGGCAGCTAAGGCCCGGCTCCTCGAAGAGCAGGCGGCAATGGCGGTGAAAACCAAGGCGGCCGCCAAGGCTGCCGACGAATACGTGCGGGCCCATCCCTGGCAGGCGGCGGGAATCGCGGCGGTAGTTGGCTTAGTCGTCGGCATTCTGGCCGCACGCCGATAACCCAGGTTTATGGCCCCTGAAGCGCAGGGCCCGGGCCCGGGAAGCCGGAGAGGGCTGTTGGATTCCTTGAGAGCACTGGCGGCGACCCTCCTCGCCATCGCCCACACGCGGCTGGAGCTTCTTTCCACCGAGCTCGAAGAGCAGTGGTTGTGGGTGAGTTCCATGTTGGTGTGGGCGCTGGTGGCGCTGTTTTGCGCCGGCATGGCCATCGTCCTTGCCGTACTGTTCGTTGCGGTCGTGCTCTGGGAAACGCACCGCCTTTTGGCCTTGGGAGTTCCGGCAATTATTTTTTTTCTGGTGGCAATCGTTACTGGTCTGGTCGTGCGGGGCAAGGCCAGGACCAAGCCCCGTCTCTTTGCGGCAACCCTCGAGGAATTATCCAAGGACCACAAGGAGTTGAACTCCCGCCCATGAACGCAAAGCTGATCGAGTTGGCCGAATACCGGAAAAGTCTAGTGGCCAGGGCGGCGACCCAGCGCGCGGAACTGTCCAGGCTATTGACTCCTTGGCGCCAAGGTTGGGCAGTGATGGACCTGGGCTGGGGTGCAGTACGCTTCATCAGGAGCTATGGTCCGCTGCTGGCAGGAATCGCGACCTTCGTGGCGCCCTTCGGCTCCGGGCGCATGGGGAAATGGGTGCGGCGGGGCTTGATGGCATGGAGCATGGCCCGGGTGGTGATGCGAATCCTGCCTGGATAGCGAGCAGCGCTTCTCGGTTGGGACCGGCGCCGGACCCCGAGAGGGAAGTCTAGGTTCTCCGTCTTCCCCGAGTCGGGTTGGGCCGGCCGCAAGGCGTTCTCACCTCCCATCAGGGTCTTCAAAAATATCCCCTGCCCATTTTTTTCCTCCAGAAATCCCCGGACAAATTCTTGAGGCCATACTCCCCCAAAATAAGTAAAGGCCCATTTCCTTGATCTGGCGCCCTATAAATAAACAGGTTTTTTTGCCGCGCAAAGTGTGGTAAAAGCCAGGAAGAAATATCTGGTAAGCGAAGAGCGGAAGGGAGAGGAAATATTCAGATGGAGGGGAAGAAAATAGAGGAAAAAGATGGGAAACTTCGTCTCGGAATCGCTAGGTTTGAAAAAGAAATTACTCCTGAGAAGGGAAAGGAAAAGAGGAGGCATCCCAGATTCTTATTGAATTTGCCGATGGAATATTACCACCTGGACTCATCTATCGGCCATTCCTCCCGCTGCGTGAACGCGAGTGAAGGAGGCTTGTTGGTCTGTCTTCATGAACGACTCAAGGCTGGACAACATCTAAAATTGAAAATCTTTTGCGCTTCCGGCTCAAGTCTGCTGACGATTGAAACCACTGTCGAGGTGATATGGGCTGATGAGCTTTTAGGAGAGGATGGAAATTATCGTCATGGAGTTAAATTTGTGAGTATGGCTCAGGAGGACCTGCAAAAATTCAGAGGCTTCCTGGATAACCTATCCCCTCTTTTAATCAGGTAAATTCCCCTAACGGGGCCGTCATCCTCGAAACCATAAGAACCCGGCCCGTTAAAGATATTTTTCCCGGGAAACTTTTTCCACGAAAAGCGGGAAATGAGAATTCAGTCGTTTCCTCCCCCGCTGATTGGGGGGAACTAAAGTTTACCCATTTCTATTCCTGTATCGGATGGGATCCGGGACTCCCGCCTCCCTGAAACCCTTCAGACGCAGAAGGCAAGAGTCGCACTCCCCACAAGCTTCGCCGGTCTCCGACGGGTCATAACAGCTGTGAGTAAGGCTGTAATCTGCCCCCATCTCCAGCCCCTTTTTTATGATCTGAGCCTTGGTCATTCGGATGAGGGGAGTGTGAATCTTCAGCTTTTGCCTTCCTTGCACTCCAGCCTTGGTCGCCAAGGCGGCCAGGTTTTCAAAGGCGCCAATATATTCCGGACGGCAGTCGGGATAACCGCTGTAATCCAGAGCATTGATCCCGATGAATATATCCTCTGAATCGAGTACTTCGGCCCAGGCAAGGGCAAAGGAAAGAAAAATGGTATTACGAGCAGGTACATAGGTGAGCGGTATGTCCCCCCCCATTTCCGTCAGGCTTCGCCTTTTGGGGACCGCGATATCATCCGTAAGAGCGGAACCCCCGAAAAGGCGGAGGTCGATATCTACCACTACATGTTTGGCAACCCGGAGGTGCCGGGCAATACGCCTGGCAGCCTCCAATTCTATCCCGTGCCTTTGCCCGTATTGAAAGCTGAGAGCATATATTTCAAACCCCTGACTCCTGGCAATCGCCAGAGTTGTTGTGGAATCGAGACCTCCACTTAACAGCACCACAGCCTTCGGTTGGTCATTCATCGTCACAACTCCTGATCCTGAGAATCATTCAAACGATGCCCAGCTGCACTCCTCATTCCCCATCCTTTCCGCTTCTCTTATTTAAGGAAGGAAGGGAATCATCTCTATCCAATAAAAACACATTCCTTCGATCTTTTCAACACTCCTTCATCGATACCCCACATAAGCTGGCTTGGCATCCGGAGCGGTTGGGATTATACTTTAGCTTCGGTCCCCTCCTCCCCGGCTCAGAGGATGAAGGGACCTGAGGCCTTTATCTCAAGGTTTTCCAGACAAGGAGGATTTCTGAATGAACTATGAATCCATACAGTGTAGCGTGGATGACCGAATTCTAACGATGGTTCTGAATCGGCCCGACAAACTGAATGCGGTTACCGAAAAAATGCTGAAGGAGATGATCGACGCATTTGATCAGGCGGATCGGGATGATCGGGTTCGGGTGGTGATCGTAACCGGGGCTGGCAGGGCTTTTTGCGCGGGGGCGGACCTTAGCAACAGGGAAAACACCTGGATGTATCATTCTGAAAAACTGGAAGAGCATCGCGATGCCGGGGGACTGGTTGCGTTGAAAATTTTTGAGATGAAGAAACCGGTGATTGCCGCCATAAACGGCGCCGCAGTTGGGTTTGGCATAACGATGACGCTGCCGATGGACATTCGGATCGCCTCGGAAAGCGCAAGGATGGGGTTTGCCTTCACCCGGCGAGGAATAGTTCCGGATGCTTGCTGCACCTGGTTCTTGCCGCGCATCGTGGGAATCGGCCGGGCGGCGGAATGGACCCTAACGGGAAGAGTATTCTCCGCCCGGGAGGCCATGGAAAATGGATTGGTGAGCAGGGTTGAGCCACAGAAAACCCTTCTGAAGAAGGCCCGGGAAATCGCCCGGGAAATTGCCGACAATACTTCCGCGGTATCGGTTGGCTTGACGAGGCAGCTCCTGTGGAGGATGCTGGGGGAAGACCATCCGATGGAGGCCCATAAAATCGATTCCCAGTGCATCTATTACCTGGGAAAATCCCCGGATAGCTCCGAAGGGGTGAGGTCCTTTTTGGAGAAAAGACCGCCTGCATTCCCGATGAAACCCAGCAGCGATATGCCGGGATTTTATCCCTGGTGGAAGGACCGTTCCTTCAAATAGGCCGGTGATTTCTCCTCTGGAGAGCCTGAAGGGTCCTGCAATCCAAGATCGATATAATAGATGTTTTATTTTCCATGCCGGTCCCTTATCCGGTACATCCCGGGAGTTGAACCAACGAATTTACGCCTCGAAATCTTGCCGCAGGATCATTAAGTCCTTTTCTTGATGTTGAGCAGCTGGCGCGCTTCTTCCGGAGAAGCAATCTCCCCCCCCAGTTCCCTGGCCAGCCGGACTGCCTTTTCCACCAGTTCCGCATTGCTTTTGGCCAACACCCCGCGGGACAGATAGACATTGTCCTCGAAGCCAACCCGGACATGGCCGCCGTTTAGGATCGACATCACCGCCATGGGGAACTCCTCGCGACCAATTCCCAGAGTGGTCCAAATCACATCCTTCCCGGGTATGATCTCTTTCATAAACATAAAATTCTTGCAGCTCGCCGACATCCCTCCCTCCACCCCCAGGCAAATCTGGAAGAGGTACGGAAGGTCTACCAAGCCCTGTTCGACGAGCTGAACCGCCAGCCGGACATGCCCGGCGTCGAAACACTCCAGTTCCGGCTTGACGCCCCGCTCGCGGGCTACTTTGCAACAAATAGGCCCCCATTCCGGGGGATTGATAAAGACCCGGTTTTGATAATTCATGCTGGCAATGTCCAGAGTGCACAGGTCCGGGGCAAGGGTGGTAGTGCCGAGCCGCCGCTCGATGAGATTCTCACCTGCCAGGTTGGCGGCGCTGGTCGTAAAATTGAGCAGGATATCACCTTTCGAACGCACCCGATCCCGGATCTCCCGGAAGTATTCCAGTTCAAAAGACGGGGCTCCCGTCTTCGGGTCACGAACATGGACATGGGAAATCGCGGCTCCTGCTTCATAAGAACGAATGATCTCATCGGCAATCTCTTCAGGAGTGTAAGGAATATAGGGACTATTTTTCCGAGTGGGACCGGACCCAGTTACCGCGGCAGTAATGAACACTCGATCCATAGATATCTCCCTCCCGGCTAACGACGGCGGGTTGCCCAGACTTCAGCATTAACCAGCCATTGCGGGCGCCTGTCTTGCATGATCTCCAGCACCTGGGTAACAGCTCCGATGTTCATGCGCCAGTTACCTTCCACGCTATTGGAGGCCGTATGGGGCGACAAGACCACGTTGGGCAGGCGCAGCAGGGGATTCTCAGACGAGGTCGGTTCCTCCTCGAAGACGTCCAATGCGGCCCCGGATAAGTAGCCGGATTTCAGAGCCTGAAAAAGGTCGGCTTCAACCATTACCGCCCCACGGGCGGTATTGACGAAATAACTTCCCCGCTTCATCTTGGCGAAAAATTCGCGGTTGGCCATGCCCCGAGTCTCGGAAGTGGCCGGACAGTGCATAGTAACGAAGTCCGCCTGGCGCAGGAGTTCACTAAGGGGGGATACTTTCTCCGCGCCTTTGGCCGGGAAACGGTCATCGGAGATATAAGGATCGTAGGCGATCACGCGCATCTTCAGCCCCCGGCTGAAAACTTCCGACACCCGCCCGCCAATCCGTCCTAACCCGATGACGCCCAGCGTTTTTCCCAATAGCTCGGTGCCTTCCAGCTGCGGACGCGAAAGCCAGCGTCCTTCACTCAAAGCCCGGTCGCTCTCCTTGATCCTTCGGGCCAGCATTAGAATGAAGGTGATGGCCTGTTCAGCGGTGGGCTCCGTCGGGGCCTCCGGGGTGTTCACCAGGCAGATTCCCCGCTTGGTGGCAGCCTCCACATCCACGTTGTCATACCCGATTCCGGACCGGGCCAGCACCCGAAGACGCGGCGCCCGGTCCATCCACGCCCCGTCACATTTCGGGCGGCTAGAGATCACTGCGCCATCCGCCTCAGCCAGGGCCAGCCAGGCCTCCGGGGCATCCAGCTTGGGAAACGGGCCTGATACTTCTGCACCCTCACTCAGCACACGCAAAGCCTCATGGTGTATCGGAAAATCCAGCCAAATATGTGGTTTCGCCAAGTGGTCGCCTCCTTAAGGGATATTTTCTTGAACCGATCGACACTTACCACAAGAATGATATCAGGTCCCCGTTCAAATCACAAGGGATGCCAAATAATTTCTCCCCTGGCTCTCTCAACAGGCACCCGTGAGGATGGTAAGTGTCAAATCCCCTTATTTTTTGAAGATGTCGTCCAAAAACACTTTCATCTCATCCCAGGATTTTTTGTCGGCCTCCGGATGGTAAGCGATCGGCAGGTTAAACTTTTTTCCCAGAGCATCGGCATCGGGATTGGTAAAGCTGTGCTTGGCCCCGGGATAAGAAATAATCCGAAAATCGGCACCCGTAGCCTCCATCTCACGCTTGAACGCCTCAACCTGTTCCGTAGGCACGAAACCATCATCGCCTCCGGTCAGGACGAGGATCTTGGCCTTTATACCACCGGGTTGGGCAGGCTTGACCGCCTTCAACGATCCATGAAAGCTGACCACGCCTTTCAAATCTTCACCCTGCCGGGCCATGTTTAACACCACCCCGCCCCCGAAACAATAGCCAATGGCGGCTATCCGGGCCGGATCAACGGTGGTCTGCTTCCTTAAAAAGTCCATTGCCGCCATGAACCGCGCTTGGGCAACGTCGAGATTTTGCATAACCTCGGAAGATAATTTCCCGGCCTCCTCCGGGGTCGTGACCTCTTTGCCGTCGCTATACATATCCACCGCCAAAGCAGTGTAACCCAATTCCGCCAGCATTCTTGCGCGTCTATGGGCATAAGCATTGACTCCCCACCACTCGGGAACCACTAAAACGCCGGGCCGCCGGCCCTTGATATTTTCATCATAGGCCAGATAACTTTTCATTGTCCCGCCCTGGACCGGGTATTCAACCGCTTTTCCCGCAATTTTCGATTCTGAGTTGGAAACCCCTACCCAGGTCAGAATGAAAAGCATTCCCAACACCGCCACACATGACTTCTTCATGGTTTTCCCTCCTCTCTGACCATTCCGAGTCCAAATTTCCGAAGGCTTCGAGCTTCTTAAAAAATATAATCATTCCTACCGGGATCGGCAATGAATTCTGGAGGGTTCTCCCGCCGTGGCAGGATATCCCAGGAGATGGAGGATCTCTTCAGACCTGAAATGAGGGCCCTGGTTAAAGTTTCTTCCTTCAAATGCCGAGAATAAAAGCGTAAGCCAATCTCTGTCAGAAATTTCTCTTCACGGAAAATCCTATTACTGGCCGGGGGTTAAACTATACCTTTTGAGGGGAGGGGGAGATGAAACGATTTATCGTAATGATTTTGATCAGCCTCTTGGGGAGCGGCCTGAGCTTTGCCGGCGGCACGGCCGATCAGGCAAAGGGGATGGTGGACGAAGCCGTAGCCTTTATGCAGGCTAACGGGAAAGAAAAAACCGTGGCGGAATTGAATAACCCGAAAGGCAAATTTGTCAAAGGAGAGCTTTACGTATTTGCCTACGACTTAAATGCCACCGTCATTGCCCAGCCAGTCAACCCGAAGCTGGTGGGGAAAAACCTCATGGAAGTCCCGGACGCCGATGGAAAGCTTTTCCGGAAGGAGATCGTCGGAGTGGCCCAGACCAAAGGGGTAGGATGGGTAGACTATAAATATAAGAATCCGGAAAATAATAAGGTCGAGCATAAGACCACCTATCTCAAAAAAGTGAATGATATAATCATTTGCTGCGGTATTTACAAATAGGCTGACTTCCCGGCATTTGGCGAGCACCCTACGACGCCGAAACGCAAGGGTTCCTTATCATGAAAAATTTCTTTCGCCACCTGAATCTTTTCAAAAAGTTTCTGATCTTCCCCTTCATTGTGCTCCTTTTTCTATTGCTCATAGCCTGGATTGCCTATACTGGTCTGACCCGCCAGCAAACAGCCATGGATGATATCTATATGGTGCGCTTTAAAAATTTTCAAGATATTTCCACGATCATCAATAAAATCGGAGCGATTCACAGGAATATTTACAAGACGCTTAGCTGGGCCCAGGGAAGCGCGGAGGAAGCGCGGGTCAAGAAGCTGGGGGAGGAGCAGTTAGCATCCTTACAGGAGATCAAGGGAAAAATTCAGGAGTTTTTGCGTTCCGACACGCTTTCCACTGAGGAGAAGAATTTTTACCGGGGTGCCGCTAAAGAGCTGGGAGAGTACGAGAAGCAAGTAGCCCAGGTCATTGAGATGGCGTCCACCGACCAAAGTCTGGCGACAACCATGATGGCCCCAGCGGAAAATAAGTTTCAGGTCCTCAACACAAACTTGCAGGGGCTGTGGGAACTGGAGAACAAGCTCAGCAAAGAGAAATATGTTTTTTCCGGCCAGAGTTTCCGCACGGTAGTCCAGACATTTTTCGTCGTATTGGCGGGTGCCATCGTCCTTTCGGTGCTTACGAGCATCTTCCTATCCCGGCTGGTCACTTCCCCTATCCAACAGACCATCGAGGTGATCAAGAAAGTGGCTGAAGGGGATTTAACGCGGGAAATCCGATTATCGGGCAAAGATGAAATCGGGGAATTAGCCCGAGCAGTCAACGCCATGCGTTTGAGAATGGGAGAGGCGGTTGGCCAGTCGGCCGCCACTTCCCAGAACTTATCCGAGGCGGCTTCTGAACAAGCGGCTGCTTTAGAAGAGACCTCATCCTCTTTGGAAGAGATGTCCAGCAGGACCGCGCAAAATGCACAGGATACGATCCAGGCCAAGGAACTGATGACCGCCGCCAAAGATATAGCCGAGAAAGCCAATGTTTCCATGCAAGATCTTACTCGATCGATGAAGGAGATTGCCCAAGCCAGCGAGCAAACGCAGAAGATCGTCAAGACTATCGACGAAATCGCGTTCCAAACGAATCTCCTGGCCCTGAACGCAGCGGTAGAAGCGGCGCGGGCCGGGGAATCCGGGGCGGGGTTTGCGGTAGTGGCGGATGAAGTCCGGAACTTGGCGATGCGGGCCACCGATGCCGCCAAGAACACTTCCCATTCA
>Ga0187770_10002129_pt1 | contig 10943 bp, 11 predicted proteins | sample 0116_SJ02_MP02_2_FD_133154 | JGI IMG/M metagenome (GOLD analysis project Ga0187770, IMG submission 133154) | Tropical peat soil microbial communities from peatlands in Department of Meta, Colombia - 0116_SJ02_MP02_20_MG | ecosystem: Environmental > Terrestrial > Soil > Wetlands > Peat | place...
GCGTAAACCCGCCTTCGCCGATGACGGGTTCGACAATGATTCCTGCTAAATCCTCCTTGTTTTGACGAATGACTTCGATCGAGCCGGAGAGGTCGTTGAAAGGGATCACTTTTGTGGATTCCTGAAGTTCGGGCAATAAACCAAGGCTTTCCTCTCTCTCGTAGGGCATTTTAATACCTAAAGAGAGATCGGAATTGGCCCCGTGCCATCCCCCTGCGGCTTTCAGGATGGTTTCTTTACCCGTATAACCACGGGCCAGTCTGATCGCATACATCGTTGCTTCCGTACCGGAGCAGCAGAATCGGACCATCTGTGCACTGGGAACCAGCTCTCGTATCAACTCTGCCCACTCGATTTGCTTTCGATACACTGCGCCCCAGTGAATTCCTTCCTTCAGTTGTTTTTCGATAGCCTGGACCACAATCCGTGGACGGTGGCCCAAAATGTGAGTATAGTTTCCCATCCAAAAGTCGACGTATTCATTGCCGTCCACATCCCAGATTTTGGAACCCTTTGTTTTTTCGACAAAGAAAGGATAAGGCGGGAAAAAGTGAATGTTATGGGAGATTCCCCCGGGCATCACCTCCTTGGCCCTTTTGAAGAGGTTTTCAGAGCGGGGTGTTTTGAGTCGGTAGGCATCGGAGAAATGTTTCATTGAGTGACCTTGCTTACTTCATAGCATATTTTTGATTGAATGAAAATGGGATCGCGATGCCCGTGAAGATCTGGGTGAGCCGATAGTTTCCTAGCTATTATTCAAGATTTTTTCCAACTCCTTCTTAAGATCTTGGAAATTCTCGTAGACATTCTCTTCTTTCTTCGTCCGTTTGACCGTTTCGGTATCATTGATCATGTTGTTCAATCTAACGGCAAACTCATCCAGGGTAAACAGCTTTCTTAAGAATTCTCGGGCTCTGTCAGAAATCACCGTTCCCTCGGCATATCCGTCGCCAAACGCCGTTATGACCATGATCGGAAGTTCGAGATATTCTCTTGAAATCTCTCGTGTGAGAGCCATTCCTTCCATGTTGGGCAATGTCTGATGACGGTGTCCATTCTATTTTTCTTGATTTTATCTAGGGCATCGACTCCACCCGCTGCTGTCAAACATGCAAGAAACGACAAGGTACTTCATCAATTCTTGGTCGTCCAACAAGAATGCGATATTTAGCATCCCATTCTCAAGGTCCCTCACTATGCGTTTAAATCTATCCATCCCGAATTCACAAGTCAACGATCCCGACCCGATACCTCTACTTTTGAACCGTAATCACACCATTTTCGAATGGGACAAATACTGCAGAGTGGTTTTCTTGCAACGCAGGTTCTCCTACCATGCCAGATGAGAAGGTTTGAGAAATGGGTCCAATCTTCCCGAGGGACGATCTCCATCAAATCGAACTCAATCTTGACAGGATCATCATTCTTCGTCAGGCCAATTCTTCGGCTCACCCTATGAACATGCGTGTCCACGACGATGCCAGGGATGCCAAAGGCGTTTCCCAAAATGACGTTGGCTGTCTTCCTTCCTACTCCGGGGAGGGTCACCAATTCCTCCAGAGTTTTTGGGACATCTCCTCCGAATCGTTTGACCAGCTCCTGGCAGCACCGCTGGATCGACTTGGCTTTATTTCGATAAAATCCAGTTGGTCGAATCTCCTCCTCGAATTTCGCCAGGGTTAACCCAGCATAATCTCTTGCCGAATGATACTTTCTAAAGAGATCCACCGTGACTTGGTTCACTCTAATATCTGTGCACTGGGCAGAAAGAATGGTCGCGATGAGAAGTTCGAGGGAATTGGAAAATTTCAGAGCGATTCCGGAATCAGGTATAACCTTGGACAAAATTTCAATGATCATCTTAACTCTTTTTCTCAAATCCTCTTGCTTCTTCATAACTGCCTCCTGTTTAACGACGAACATTGAACGACGACCTTGAACTTTAGGCATGAAACGCTACACCCCCTTTGCTTTTATCATATTTGCACAATCTCCAATCAATGTCCATATCTCCCCCTCCCCCTGTCCTTTGCATCAGGATGAGACAAGTTCAGCACCAGGGGGACAAAAAATGTCAACTCCCCTCTCAGGACTGAGACGGCTCTTGAAAAATCCTATTCAAATACGGCGGGTTAGATAAAATCATTTTTTTGGTATAGAAAATGCTATCAACAACTGTAAAGTCTAATAGAAAAGGTGGAAAGCTATGATAAGAAATGGTGAAGACGCCGTCCTGACGACTCGAGAGGCCTGCCACTACCTTCGGATCTCAAGGCCCACTTATCTCAAGTATCTATACCAGGGTAGAATTAAAGGAACAAAGGCGGGAAAAGGTTGGAAGGTTCTCAAATCAGAGTTGGATCGATTTCTTAAAGGAGAGAATGAACATCCACAAGCAGCGTGAATCCTTTGGAGTGAAGAAGAAATAAGGGGTGAAGCCGAGTGAATAGCTTAGAGAATCAATTAGATATTTCCGAAGAGAAGGAGATTGAGGAGAAAGTTAAGTCAACCAAGGCGTTGATTCAAACTTTCCTTCAGACTCTGAAAGGATTTCGACTGTATGAGGCCGATCATCCCATTCTATCCAAATTCATAGAGAGGCTGAGGAGAGATTTTGATCAGTACTTTGATGCCTTCGATTCTTTTTCCCTTCAGGTCGGGGAACACCGGCTCCATTACCGGGGAAATGTCGTCTATGAAAATCAGGATGTAAAGGAAAGTTTAGCCTTTCTTTTCTTTAAAGATGGGATCCGGGAACTCCAATTTTCAAAAGGGTTGGAATTCGAGGAGATGATCGATTTTCTGAATATTGTAAGAAAAAGTGATTTCCTTAACCGCATGGAGGATGATCTTGTCACCCTACTCTGGGAAAAAGATTTCTCCCACATTACTTTTACAACCGTGGATGAATTTTTGGAAGGAGGTGCCACCTTCGTCCCTGCCACAGAGGAGGATCTGATAAAGGGATCAGAGTACAAAGGGTCCTGGGAGGAAGGAGTTCAAGAGAAGGCTGATGTGGATGAAGATCGGGCAGAGAGTTCTCAGGCCCCCGTCACAGAGGGGTTGCAGCAGGTGATCAACCCTGCTCCGGGACAATCCTTGGTTCTGGCCTGTCAGCTCACTCATGAGGAGAGCGAGGTGATCCATCGGGATGCGCGACAAGAGGAACAGGCGGACTACATCTATGTCTTGATTGACAATCTGATTGAGATCTTACTTCATCTCGGTGAGGACGTGGATGCTTATGAAAATATGATTTCCTACTTTGATCGGGTTATTCAATACCTCCTCGGACAGAAAGAAGTGGGAAAAGCGGTGGCGCTATTGAAGAGCCTGAACGAAACTATGGAATCTATTATGATGAAAGACAAGCAGATTTTTGCCATTCAACGCATTCTCGAGAAAACCTCGACGCCCCAATACATTGAACTTTTGGGAAAGGCCATGAAAGAAAAAGGAGAGGCCAAGCTGGAGCCTATCCTTCACTATTTTCGATTCCTCACGAAGCAGGCCGTCGAACCTCTCTGTCCTTTGTTGGGTGAGCTAGAGTCAGGGAAGTGGAGAAAGGTAATCTGTGACCAGCTGGTCGAACTCTCTCAAGGAGAAATCCAACCACTGAGCAAATTCTTATCGGATCCCAACCCCCTTTTGGTCTGTCAGATTCTCTACATCCTTGGAAAGATCGGGGATCCCTCAACGGTGAAACATTTAGGAGGCTTAGTGACCCACGACGATTTGAAGGTGAGAGAGGAGACCCTTCAGGTTCTGGACAAATTTGGCGAAAAGGGGAAGGACCTCCTTAAGAAATTTTTGACGGACTCCGTGTCTGGAATCAGAGCAAAGGCTGCACTCCTCTTGGCGAGAAATGTGAAGGGGGAAGCAGTGAAGCCCCTTACAGAGATTATTCTCTCTGAGGATTTTTACAAAAGGGATTACCGCGAAAAGGTCTCGTTCTTCAGGGCATTGGGAGAGACAAAGTCGGAAGAGGTGATACCGATCTTGGAAAGGATTGCCAAGAAAAGAGCCTGGTTCCAGGGGGAAAAATGGAATGAGATGAGACAGTGTGCCACAAACACGCTGAAAATGTTGCGCGCTTAGAAAACAAGGGGTTTTACCAGGAGGGAAGCCGAATCCTGTTGCGCGGACCTGATCCTAAAGGAGATAAAATGGAAAGTTCACCATCCGCGACCCAGCCCAAGCCAGCAAGCCCAAAGCCGCCCGATGGCATGGACTCCGAGCTGTCGAAATTAGGGAACAACCTCGTGACCAAATTTCATGTGCTGATGAGGATCTCCCAGATTTATGATTCTAAGAACGTGGCTCTCAATCAGTTTGTCCAGGAATTTCTCGACACCATAAACACGTTGATCAAGAGGGAAGGAATCTTCTCCCTCAAAATCCGCAAAGACGACTTTTTCCTCAACGACCAACGATTGAGGTACTCAGTGGAAGGGTTCACCAGTTTCAAATACCTTCTGACCCAATGGAAAAAACGGTTGATCGGCGAAGTGATTTTCAAGACCCTAATGGAGGAAGAGTGGCTGAGGTATTTCATCTACACCTTCATCAACTTAGAGGAGGGTCGAGAGGAGAATGCGGATCTTCTCGTAAGACAGTTGACGAGCCATAATATCACCTCGGTCGAGGTGAATCCTCTGGAGGTCATTGAAGGTGAAGAGGAAGCTTTTACCGCCCAAAAAGAAGACGAACGGGAGGTGGCCAAGAGAATATTTTTTGAGACCGTCGGGACGATCAAAGAAGTGATCACCAATATCAAAGGAAAGCAGCATGCCGATGTCAGGAAACTGAAGAGGTTGGCCCAGAAAGCGATCCATCTTGTCATCGAAGACGAATCCATTCTCCTGGGAATGACCATGATCAAGAATTATGATGAATATACCTTCAACCATTCCGTCAATGTCTCAATCTATTCTTTGGCGATTGGAAAACGGCTGGGATTTTCGAAAAAGACGTTGACCGAATTAGGGATTACCGCCCTGCTTCACGATATCGGAAAGTCAAAAATCCCGAGAGAGGTCTTGAATAAACCTGCGGCCCTCAATGACGAGGAATGGGAGATGATGAAAAGGCATCCCTTGATGGGCGTGGAGGTCGTTCTTAATTTAAAGCAGTTAGGGGAGATCAATCCCAGGATGGTCGTCGGTATCTTTGACCACCACTTGATGCCTGATCTTTCAGGATACCCGAAACTGTTCCGTAAAAAAGAGGTGAGCCTCTTCGGTAGGATCATTCAGATCTCGGATGCCTACGATGCGATGACGACCCCCCGGATTTATAAGAAAATTCCCTATACGCCGGAACAAGCTCTCGCCCTGATGCTGCGAGAGAAGACATCGCATTTTGACCCTCTTCTGCTCAAGATCTTCATTGGCCTTGTGGGAGTTTATCCGATTGGGTCCTTGGTCCTCCTCAATACGCGTGAGATAGGTATTGTCTATAAAACTAACCCAGAATCCACGTGGCTGGACCGTCCCATCGTCCTTCTGGTCGACCGAGATGAAGAAGGACATCCGAAGAAAGAGTTGGTTGATTTAACCGAGACGGATGGGGGAGGAAGTTACAAACGAAGCATCGTTAAGACATTAGACCCATATAAATACCACATCGACATCGCCAAATATTTTTTATAAAGGCATTTCAAATCTTAGATTTGTATTCCAGGCTCACAGTAGACCGACACAAGACACAGCGTAAAAGCTTTTAAAAAGATTCCACAATCCCAAGTTGCTTTGTGTCCCTATCTCCGAATCTCACCATCACCTTACCTCCCAAACTTTCGGGACGTGGGGTGCAGTGTTGAGACCGTTTTTGGACTATCGAAAATTGGAATGATTCATACTGAGCAACGCTACACATCCACACTGACGAAATAAATGTCTTTGACATCTGAGCATTCACCGATAACCTTCCATCCCCAATTCAAGACAGATTCCTTCGTTATTCTTTTTGGATCTTTTCTTCTTTCGGGGAGTATTCCAATAAAATGCTCATGACCTTTTTCATCACGGTAATAAAATTCATAGGCTGTCATCCTTTAAGACTCCACGCGGTTCTAAACTTTCCGCTGAATCCCGTCAGTCGGATGGTGAAGCTGGCTATAATCTCAACCCGGTCGGCTCTAATTTGAACAACATTTGAAATACCTCTTTGAAATACTCTCACTTCCTAATCTACCCTCTGCGTCGCTTGGACGAGCTTCCCTTCTACCCCCCTTATCTCTGTTGTTGCAGAGGTTTCTTGGCACCCGATAACCTATCCTACTGATCTCCCTTCTTGTTGCCTAAGGGAAGAAAAAGTTGTTCTTGACTGCCTTCCTTCCACTCTTTCAGGAAGTTATCTACCGCGTGCCGAATGACTCGGGCTATCGACACATCATATTCCAAGGCAATGGACGAAAGACGTTTTAATGCCCCTTTATCAAGGCTTATTGTTATTCGTTGCCTTGACTTTCCATTAGTCATATGAAGCCGTGAATCGTTATGATTAATAATGATGACTTTTGATGAAGGATTTTATAATTATCAAAAGGCAATGTCAAGAGAAATCTTCTGTAATTTGTAACCTATTGATTTTGAATAGTTATTTTCCTAACAAACCATCTGAAGAAGGCCTCCCAAAAATTCTCGTTGATTTCCGTCGACAAATCTGATAGTCTTTTACCCAAACTAGAGACTCCTTTATTGAACCCTGACCTACTGGAGATGGATGCGCGATCCGTAAATCAGGCTTGATGCCCGATTGTTCTAATGGCTATTCGGCAGCTCTTACTCTTGGAAAGAAAGCTGGAAGGGACGAGAAGCGTTTTGGAGAACTGAGTTCTCCGCTCATCCAGGTGTGTGGAAATCGCAGGGGAGATCAGGTTTTGAAGTGACATCAGTTTCTTTTATGTGATTTGGCTTTTGTGAAAAGGTGGCAAATGCTTCGCCTAACGCGGTATGAGCCACATTGTCCCTCACCTAAGTGTACTGGAAGAAATAGAAGCAAATTATATCATATAAGAGCCAAGCCCAACTGGCTCCCACCGAAGGTTTGGACCAAGAAAGGAGACGACCAAATCCTATATAGGTGTACTTATTGTGGGTTAGTATGGTTTCAGGAAAGGTCAAAGAGGCCGGGTTTTGATGCAAGGCCAATTGGTTACTATGACGATCTCCAACATCCTTGGGAGTTCGTTTCTTTGAAAGGTAAATGCAGAATTCGAGAACAGAATACAAGTCGTTATTGGTACGGCATGGGAGGCAGGGGGGAAGCTGTCCATCCACCAACGAGGGGAGGAGTGGATTAGCGGGGAGCCATCGGTTGTCGGCTTTGTGGGCTTGCTACGGAAAGGGGATATCGGGAAGGGAACCCAAAGGCGGGTTTGTTGGTGGATTGATGTTGATAGGTTCGTAAGAAAATATTTTTCTTCTCTCAACGGGGAATCTTAAGGAAACGATCGTTCTGGCATTCTCTTCATCTATTTCAAATTCCATCACCCCTTGATTTCTCAGAACTACTTCCTTCGTAAGTCGTAATAGTAGATCAAATCCTATATTCTTCTGTAAAGACAGGTTCCCCTCCATTGCCGCGCTGGACCATCCCGCCGGTCTCGCCACCCTCGAAAAGACCGTCCGGATCTCAACATACCTACCGGCCTTCACGAAAAAGGCCTCACCCCCGACCGTACGCCTTTGAAGACCGGAGGATTTGGTTAAGAATTCGATGCTCCCGCTGGGCGGTGTTGAGACTACTGCGTATAGGAGAACGGAATTCAAAATATATTTCAACTGTTCATCAGGGACGATTGTTTCGGGAAGATTCTCTTCAAACATATCGGCCGTTTTGATGTTCTTTTCTTCCAGTTGAGCCCGATATTTCAACAACGCCTGTTCGATGAGGGTATTGATGGTGTTTGTTTTTTCAACGGGGGTGCGGGTCTTAATATAACGCAGAAGGCTGGTTAATAGCAGATCACTGATCTGGATCTCTTTCGCGACAAATCGACAAAAAAAGTTGCCAAATTCCTTGTCTATAAATTTGCCTCGAGAAAGCTCAGTAACGTCTTGGATGAAACTCAGAGCGCTTCTCACCTGAAGAATCGATTCAATAAGCAAAGCCCGTTCGGTTAAGAATTCTCGATCCCGCCTTTCGACGGCATAGGCGGGGGAAAGAATTTGAATTGCCCCGCTGATAAGAAAGGGTCACTTTGATTTCCCACCTCGTCTTGGGCAGTAATCCCAATATGGTAAGTTCCAGGTTTCATAGGAAACTCAGGCCATTCATCTGGGATGATCAACTCCGCCTTCCCGGTGACATGCTTGAAGATTACTCCGGGTGTCGCCTCCCACGAGAATCTTTCAGGATCGAAAAGGGCGCCATCGTTCGCGGCATACACTACATAGCTGGTAGCCTCAGGAACGGATTCCCACCAAATTCGTCTCTTACGGGTCAATGGCATCATATACCTCCTTGTCAATCTATTCCACTGCTAAGCAGTGTTTACCCAAATGGCTTTGGCCTGGGCGCAGACAGAAATACAGCAGAGACATCGAGCATTTTCTATACCAAGTTTCTACTATCATCATAAGTCCTTGAAATAAGGGCGGTTCTCAAATGTTTGAATGTTCTAACGAAATCTGGAAATGGAAGCACTTTTCATAAAACTCCCCAATGATTTCCCCTAAAAAAGGAAAACCTTTTCCTACTTTCTTATAGGTTTCGGATCACCCGATACTACGGAAGGGAGGCTTTCAACGAAGATTTAAGAGGGAGCACCTACTGACTCCACCATATGAGCAAAGTCCATTCCCGAGCTTTATAATTCAATATTTGAGAGTTGGAATTTGTGGCTTTTAATCCTACCAATTCCCTCCTCTCCTTCCCTGTCCCTCTTTCTTAGGAGGAAGAAAAGAGGATACTCTGCATTCAGAGGAGTTCCATTCCTCAACAAGTCTTCGAGTGATCTCCAATTGCTGGCGGATACAGAAGTCAGCATATTGCGGATCTTGCTTTCGATAGGTCTTCTCAATAAAGTCCATGGAGTTATGGGCATTTCGCATTTGCGAAACAATCATGTCGCATTTCTTTAGGCCCCATCGGGCTTCAATGGAATCATCTGGATTAGGGGAGAACCAGAGGTAGTTCTGATAGAGATGGTAAAAAGTGACTGATTGACCTTTTTGGACGGGAATCACTATTCCTTCCATTATCTCTCTTGTTGCATCATTGTCGAGGTGGTTCAATGTGATGAGATGATGGAGGTGGTCCATGAGTAAAATGATCCATCCGTCTCGCCCGGGCGTGCTATAAATCTCCCATAGGTCCGAACCTTCGGGACAGCCTCTCTTGTGACACCGTTGGAATCCTTCCAAGACAATCGGAATCCTCTCTTTGACATACTGAACCGTGTTGTCCAATACCTTCTCCATTTTATCCCAAGGATCGTAATCCGCCGGGTCAATTCTCTTTGCCACGGCTTCGACAAAGTCGGTATAACCTTCTGAGAAACTTGGCGAGTATTGTTCAAGACAATAGAAGGGATGTTCCTCTGAAGGAAGATATTTCCAATGTCCATTCTCGAATATCGGCCAGCGGAACTTAATCAAACCCGAGTAGATCGTCGATTCCGGTCTTGTCGTCAGAAAATTCCTTTTGTTCATCTTCTGGAGTTTGACCGGGGTCGTAGCCTCCCATGTCTGAAGCGGATGAGCCGTACTTCCATCTAAAACGACATGGCCGATAATCCCCGAATGAGATTCTGTCACCAGAAATACCGTTCCTGGAGTGATTGCATCCGCGTCGATGCGAACGGGGTAGGTATCCGACGGAAGGGTTCGAGTCGTTGTCTCCGAAAGCATATAAAGAAGCGCTTTGCGGAACCGGAGATCTTTATGCCACTCCGAATGAGTCGGCAGCTTTCCCCATTCTGTTGACCAGTGACCGATCAACTGGCCGTCCTTTGTGGTAGCCGCAGCAGGAAGGTGGGCGATCCGTGCGTAAATCCATCGCACCGCATACGGAACATCCGCGCAGTCGACGGGGATTTTATAACGGATGAAGAAATCCTCGGTGATATTCTTCTCCACCCAATTCGCAAATCGGTGCTCTTCCGCAACACTCCATCGACGGTCCCTCACTTTCCATACCTGAAGAGAGGATTCCTTCACGCTTTGTGCGAAGGATGGAACAGAGAAGAAGAGGACAAGGAAAAGTATCACTAACCGCATAATTTCATATTAAAAAAACCGCGAGGGAATTGTCAACAAGAAGGAATAAGTGGGAATGACAAACATCAGCCCAAGAGTAGAAGGGGTTCTTGAAAAGTTATGAGCAATCTGGCAGACAGAATTAAGGGAGCACAATCCGTGGATCTCCGGAGTCATTACAACCTCTGTCCTCATCGGAGGGTTTGCCATGCGGTACGTGGTGATTTATCCGGGGCAGATGGCCCAGGTTATTTCTTAAAAGACCAAGATGCGTGACTCTCCCTATTTTCTTCCTATCCAGTATTTCAAGCGACTCAAGAAGCTCAGTTTTTCGAAGACATAGAGCCCCTCTCGTATTCTCAAATACACCTTTCGGCCAATCTTCAATTCCCTGGGGGAGCGATAATCCGGATTGCAGGCCATTACCATTTCTCCGTTTTTGGTCCTGACAAAACCAAGGGTGAGGGGTGAAAGGAACCCTTCCGGTGTGGTGTAGAGGGTAGTGAATGTTTCCAAAATCCCAACTCCCTCCGAGGCTGGAGAAGCGGTGTTCTTCTTCGAGATACGGATCTCTGGATGATAATCAGGACTCCAGCTCTTCTTTGCAATTCGCTTCCGGTCTGCCCTTTCAAGAATGGTGACCAAAGTATTATTCGCCAGCCCTCCGATGCTCTGGGCCAGCCCGACCTCTGCTCTTTCTAACTGCCTTTCTCCCCCTGCCTCCCCGTTCAGTTGATA
>Ga0187770_10002130_pt1 | contig 10938 bp, 11 predicted proteins | sample 0116_SJ02_MP02_2_FD_133154 | JGI IMG/M metagenome (GOLD analysis project Ga0187770, IMG submission 133154) | Tropical peat soil microbial communities from peatlands in Department of Meta, Colombia - 0116_SJ02_MP02_20_MG | ecosystem: Environmental > Terrestrial > Soil > Wetlands > Peat | place...
ATAGAGCAGGCCACTGAATTCATCTCTCTTGAAGGGCTCCCCACAGGCAATGCAGTTTGAGAGTCGGGATGTCTCGCTGGGCACCAACAACGCAGAAGTCTACTAGGGGGCAAGTTAAGATTTAGGGAGCTATCCTCTCAGCCGAGCTTCGCGTCGAAGATACTGCAAAGGGGCCAAATTCGTCAACTTGGGCCCAGCTCGCAGGAATCCAAATAGCTAGAATCGGACTCCATTGACCGGATGGAGCTCATAACAGGCTAGTTGACGGCGGGCCCGGTGCGGCCGCACAGTTTACGGTGGAAGTCGACATGACCCTCAAGTCGGAGAGGATACATCCTTTCAAGATAAGCGCCAGGGACACGGCAAGTGCTTAAGAAATATCCAGCCCAGCGGTTCGAGGTCGGGCGACCACATTTTCTATACACTCAGGAATGAACTCCGTTCGACCAAGATGTGTCTCTTGATTGCTTAATGTACGGAGAACTGTATGGTGATGCTCAGACCGCTTTGGGCTGTGAAGGTGGAACCTGAAAGAGGTATCACTTCAATGGCGTAGGTTTGGTTCATGCTGAGACTTGAAGTTGGTATGTCTACGGTCTGCACGAGGGCCTGCCCACTCTGAAAGGTCCACGTTGCCCAAACTTCCTCCGGTGGGTTCCATGCCCAGACCACGGTACCATTCGCTGAAGCGGACCTCGAAGGGTACACCATTGGATTGATGTAAGGTTCGACGTAGTTCTGGATATTCTGACTAGTAGGGCTTATGTTTGTGAGCTGTGCCGTAAGTTGCACAGACTGACCCTGGCTTACCGAGCTCGCGCTGAGTGAAACTGTGAAATTCCATGTATTGTTTGTCTTGAACGCTGACACCGCCGATGTTGCCGGGTTGTCAGGACCGCTGGGGTCCATTCGACTCGATGCAAGCAAAGCCCCGGCTGCCGCAGTTATGATGACTGCGACCACTACAAGGGAGATAGTTGTCGTTCCTAGGGCCATTCGCCGCAATATCATTTCAGGGGACGCGTGGGATAGGGATGTATAGTTCTATCTGCAAGAACGGCTTTACGATTCTTGGTGGGGGTTTCGATGGGACAAGGCATATGCATCGGGCCCCGATTGTGACCCGAAGTCCCAGCCAGATTGTAGTTAGGGAAAACGAGAAACTCTGATATCGCGGTCCCCGTAGGAGGCTCAGAAACGCGCATGTCAGAGAGAACTACCCACGGGCTGGCAATCTTCGGCGCAACCGGGCGGACCGGTCGTCAGCTCCTGGTTCTGTCAGATTCGAAGGGCCTGCAGGTTAACGCCCTGGCCAGGTTGCCCGAATCGCTTAGCAACCTAAAGAATCCGCCTGCAGTCACGAAGGGCACGATCACAGACCTGCAGGCGGTGGAGACGGTTGTCGCTGGTTCTGACGCGGTCATGAGCACACTAGGGCGCGACGGGGGTTCACCTCCGGATTTGATGACGGTTGCCGCACGGAACATGGTCGCAGCGATGGGTAAATCAGGCGTCAGACGAATTGTCGTCTTGACCAACACAGCAGTCGTAGACCCGACTGATGCACCTTCTCTGCAACACAAGCTGTTACGCGCGGTGCTTTCTGTCGCTAACGGCAGCCTCAAGAGGGACTCCGCCGAAGCTGCCAAGATCATCTCAGACAGCGGGCTCGACTGGACTCTCGTGAGAGCACCTATACTTACAGACGGTCCGAAGACAGGCGCATACCGCGTCGGAAGGTTGGACGGCAAAATCCCTCTCCGGGTAAGCAGAGCGGATGCGGCCGAGTTTATGCTGTCATGCGTGCTCGATGGGAGGTATGTGCGGGAGATGCCAGCGATCGGTGGGCCCCCTGGTCCACAGGTAATAACCAAAAGTGTGGAATCGAATACAAGCGGCCCGATGGTGTTCTGAGATACCCATTTAATTTGGCCGACTGAGTTGCGAGACTTAAATCAAGAAGGTTGATTCGATTTCGGAAGGAGGCGAAAGCCATAAACAGAAGGGGAGTCTGCTACGACGTCGGGCGCGTAATGAAGGGTGAGAACTGGCGCCCAAAATTCGACTCTAAGATTGTACACAGAGAACTGGAAATAATCAAGGAGGACCTCCACTGTAGCGCAGTAAGAATCTGCGGCCTCGACACCGACAGGCTGATGGCCGCCAGCGAAGACGCCCTATCACAGGGACTGGAGGTCTGGTTATCTCCTGAGATGTGGGACAAAGATCAAGAGGAGACCATCAATTACATCGCGAAGGCCGCGGAGCGGGCAGAGAGCTTACGTCAGCGATGGCCCGGAAAGCTGGTCTTCAGTGTGGGCTCTGAGCTGACCCTTTTTTCAAATGGGATAGTCGAGGGGACTGGCGTATTCGATCGGTTATCCCGCCCCTCTTTTTTGGACGTCATTAGATTCGGGAAGCACAACGGCCCACTCAACGCGTTTCTGTTGAGGCTGAGCGAGATTGCCAAAGAGGGATTTCATGGGCCTTTGACCTACTTCTCCGTCCCCTTCGAGGGTGTCGACTGGAAGCCGTTCGACTTCGTCGGAGTAGACCACTACAGAGACGCGCGGGTCAAGGATGCCTACGGCCCGATGGCAAGCAAGTACAAGGCGTTTGGTAAGCCTGTCATCATTGGAGAGTTTGGGTGCTGCACCTTCCGGGGCGCTGACCTGCTAGGCGCCAACGGCTTCATGATTAGCTTCGGAATGATTGAGAGCATCCTTGGACCTGACGCGAAGCTCCCCAAGATGTTCTTGGACATGGCGCACATCCCGCCCCGAGTCGATGGACACTACATCCGTGACGAGGAGCTTCAGGCACGCGAGCTGGTAGATCAGTTGGGGGTGCTTGACGCGGCCGGGGTCGATGGCGCCTTCGTGCACACCTTTGTGTCTCCCAACAACCCATACAGACCGGATCCTAGATTCGACACCGATATGGCGAACTTTAGCTTGGTGAAGAGCTTCCCCGAGGCGGATACGGCCGAACTGTTCAGGAGGCAGACTGTCAGTCAGGCCAGAGAGATGCTGGGAATAGACCTCGATCCAGAGATTCTAGACGGATTCTCGGGTCCGTCGGGCGAGCATGGAGTAACATATCCGGACATGCCGTGGGAACCTAAGGAGTCCTTCAGGGCCGTCGCCAGGTACTACGCCAATCACTGACCCTGCAATCGCTCAACGCAGTTTACCGCGTTCTACGTTTCGGCGTGCCGGGCTTACTGGAGGGACATCGCGGGATCGAGACGGGACGGGAGGGGGTATTCCTGGTATCTGTAACATCTGTAACCTATGCTAAAATCCGTTATAATCCAAAATAACATAGTGTTAAGTATTTCCGGACCCATGTTAATTTCATGGCTTCAAAGGTCTTCGGCAAAAATGATGGGGAGACCCGCCTTTCTTATCTGCTAGGTTTTCCTTCTGTTCAGGACTGGCTGGAAGGGATTCGGGATGGTCACGCTAGCAACGCGACAAAGAACGCCTATGCCTGGGGGTTCTATCAGTTCTGCAATGATACGGAAATCACCCCAGAAGAGCTTCTAAGGGAAAGAATATCGGAATCGGTCAACGCAGACCCTAAGGTCAGATTCCATGCGGAGGACCGATGAGAAAGTGCAAGTCTGGCCGTTGAATGTATTGGTGCCAGTCCAGTTAAGGGTTCCTGGCGCCAGTGTGAAAGTGATTGTCCCGAAGCTGGATGTCAGCGTCGTGTATGCTGAGGCAAAAAGCGACACCGAAAGGCGGGACAGGCCTATCTTGAACCAGTAATCTTGATGGGGTTGAGAACTAATCAATGTTACCGAGGAGGTTTCGACGACATAACAGGTAGTCTTAGCACCAGACGGGTCAGTCGGGCAGTTTCCCGCACGGACTTGGGCGGAGGCAAGTCACGAGGGCCAGGGCTCCTTTGGAGACCGGTGCGCGTGGATTGCAATATTTTGTGTCAAATTCCTAACCTCTCGTACTGCTTGGTTGATTTCCCTTGCAATTGAATATGGCGTGCTAACAGTAGGCAAAATAAAATCATACTCCGGTACAAGTGTGAGCGCGAATCTCTCTTTCAGCTTGTAGAATGGGTGTGCAGGGTCTGAGCATTTATCAACTGGATAAGAACCAAAGTTAACGTATCTGAACCCATTCTCGTTGGCCCAATTGATGGTTTTCCAATTAAGATAAGTCACTAGCGAATGAATGTTTTTCAAAGTTGAATATCTGATTGCCATAACATGAACCGTTGAGTTTGTGCCGTTGTCACACATCACCAAGAATCCGCCAGCCGCTTTGCCTCCAAGGAAGATAAGCGCAAGCTTGAGATTATCTCCCATGTTCGACCTTATCCTGTTAAGGTAGCCTTCTTCTTGAAAGTTGATCGTATAGTGTATCCCACTGGGTCTTTCAAGCGCTAGGTAGGCCGAGTAATCATCTTCTCGTCCGGCATATCCGAACTCCGCACCGCGCTGTTCATAATACTTGATGGCTTGGCGGTCGTGTTTCTGGAAGCCTTTGTTCCAGATGAATTCAGGTGTTTTGTCATGAAGGTCTAGAATGAGAATCCCCCTTGCTATTGCTTTGCACTTGAATCCGAGTGCAATCATTGATTGCACGATCGGCTGCTGGTGAGTTCTAATTTCCATGGCAACGACAGGATTGAAGAGAGAAAACTTCACTGACCTTGCCAACGATGCTATGATTTGCGATGTGTTCGTTGCCAGGCTGCTTATGATGGGGCCCGCAATCCTGCAATCTGGAAGTGACTCCAGACACACTTCTGTAACATGTCGTCCCCGCCTGCTGGTCCGATAGAAGAATGGACAAACCGCAAGGATTCTTCCTTCCGGATCGCGGCAAACTAGGTAGAGTGGTCTCGAATCGGCGCTCTCCATGACCTTTCTCCAAGACCATGTGTGGAAGACGGTCCCGCCGTTTTGAACCACAAAGTCATCCCACTGTTTGCTATCACTGGTCTCCGACCATTCGACATGGCTCGGCTTCAGCGGCGCTTTCTGAAGCAACTGGTCTTCTACCAAGGAAATCAGGGGCATGTATGTTCAACAGTTCAGTTAGTTCAGAAGATTTGCCATAATCAAGAAATTGCAGCCTCCGAAACTTGCTGTCGAATCATCTCCCGGGATTGGAGTCCCAACACATGACTCGCCCTAGGTGTCTCAAGGACTAATCAAACCTCTTGTCAGACATTATTCTCGAACCATTGCTTGGGATTCCTTCCACGCCAACGCCCTTCCAGCGATGTATTTCATACCCTCAGCAAGGGCCAAACTAATGATTGCCAAGATGATAATCAGTGCACCCGACAGCGCCAACTGCAGGTTGTCAGCTGCGTCGTCCATCAACCCTCCGAGACCTACCACCGTGAAAACCATTTCAGCTATGACTACTCCTTCTATCGCTCTTGAGATACCCAGCCTCAGACTGACCATTATGTTCGGCAAAGCAGCAGGAAGTATGATCTTCGTCATTACCTGAGTCTGTGTCGCTCCGTAGGCTAATCCGCTGTCGATGAGCGAGCCACTGATATTCTTGACCCCGCCATACACGTTGATGATTACCGTGAATACTGTGATCAGAAAGGCGATGATCACAGAGCTTGTTGCCGAGACTCCCGTCCAGTTCATCGCCAGAGGCACAAATGCAATCGCTGGAATCGAGTACCAGATGTTCACCCACGGATCGCAGAAAAGATCTACGATTAGATACCTTCCCATGAGAACACCTATGGGAACTCCCACCATGACTGCCAATGCGAATCCCAACAAGATAGATAGCATTGTGACTTGCAGCCCGGCGATCAAGAGCCTCGTGAGAGGGGGATCAGTGAAAAGGCTGATGAACGCCGTTCCTGTTTGGAATGGCCCAACTATCTCCCTAGGATTATTAAGGGCCGCGGCTATCACCCACCAGACCGCTACAAAGATGATCAGCGTCCCGGAAAGGATGATGCACTTCGCGTAGGATGATTTCATCTTCTTATCTCCCTGGAAAGGCTCTCCGTTCCTTTCCACCGGAACAATCGACGTTCCAGAACCTTGGGCAACTGAAGAACTGCTATCCCCATCAATGCAATCAAAAAGACAACTGCCATCATGTAGGGTGTATTGAGAACGTCTTGAAAGGTCATCATCATTCCTCCGAGACCATTTCCGCTCATCAATACTTCCGCTAGCACGGCGGCGAGGATGGCTCGACCCATGCCGATTCTCATCCCTGAGATTATGTCCGGCATGGATGCTGGAAGTATGATTTTTGCTAAGAATTGACTTTCGGATGCCCCGTAGCTCTTACCAACTTCAGCGAGTGCGTTGCTCACGTACTTCACTCCGTGATGAGTGTTCACGATGATTGTGAAAACAGTAAGGAGAAATGTCACGAAGACCTCGGCGTAGAAGTCAGCACCGATGGCAAAATAGAGCATCGGAATGAGAATCACGATAGGAATCGAATAGGCCGCGCTTAACCAAGGGTCGATCAGCGCCTCGGCCGTCTTCCAGCGCCCCATGATGAGTCCGACCGGGATCCCTACGATGCAGGCCAGGATGAAACCCAACACGATGGTAGCCAGGGTTTGCAGAATCGCGGCATTCGCGCCTTGAATTCCAAGGGTTCCTCGTGGAAGATGGTTCTGAAGCAAGGCGACCAGGGCCTGCAGGACGGGAATCGGTCCAACGAGGATAAGAGAACTCCCCGAACTTAGAGCTGCGACCTCCCAGAGGACAAAGAACAATCCCAGACTTGCGCAGAATACCCCAAACCTAGCCGAAAGTGACATTGTGCGCGAAGACTTCATGGCCGACCTCGACCATCCTTGTTCATGATTGCCATGAGACTGAGCTCCACATGTTGCCTGAGGTGCTTGTCCTCCCATGAAATGAGGAATGACTTGTCGCCATTGGAGGAAGCCGGCAAGCGATCAAGCAGATTGGGACGCGACCGAACCGAAGCCCCCCGCCTCCATGATTTCATTCTCCAGAAACTTCCAGATTTCTTGCCACAGTCGCCCATATTCGGAATCGGATCTGATATCGTAAGTCCAGCGCTCAGGTGGGAGGTCCACGTTCACTATCTTTTTCACCCTCGCCGGGCAACCGCCCAAAAGTACGATTTCGTCTGATAGGGCGATCGCTTCGTCTACATTGTGGGTCACAAATAGGGTCGTCTTCTGGACGGTGCCCTTTACAATCTGCAACAGCTGTTTTTGCAAGATCTGTCGCGTCTGCTCGTCGACTGAAGCAAAGGGCTCGTCCATCAGGAGCACATCGGGATCAATCGTCAGGGCCCGCGCCAGGCCCACTCGTTGCTGCATGCCAGCTGATATCTCGTGCACGTAATGATTCTCGAATCCCCTGAGTCCGACTATCCCGATGTACTTTTTTGCTACTCTCTCCCTTTCAGTTAAATCAACGCCGCGCAGCTCGAGACCGAATTCTACATTCTTCAATACAGTCCGCCACGGGAGCAGCCCAAACTGCTGAAAGACAAACCCCATTTTTGACGGCGGAGCTGTTACAGGTTCGCCGTTGAAGACTACTTTACCGGAGTCCGGGCTGATGAGGCCATCGATTATCCGGAAGAGGGTTGTCTTGCCACACCCCGACGGTCCGATGACGCTCGTGAACGAGCCGCTTTTCAGTTCGAAAGTCACTCCGCCCAGCACGTTGAATCTCTCGTCCTTCCCACTAATTGCGTCCTTCTTCGTGAATGATTTGGTGACTTCTTCTACCGAGATCAGGGATGGTTTCAATGCGCTCAAGTGTTGCCCCCGTTGTATCCAATGGGCCCGCATTCCAAATTTAAGCTGGAACGAGTTGAAATCTATATCCAAACTAGATTCGGAATAAATACGAATGTTGCATCTACGGTTTGAGTTTTGTGAGCCTGAAGAAGTACTCCCCAATCATAGTGGCCTGCCTTCTAGCGGTGTCCATTGCGTCTGCCGCCCAGCTCACCTTGCCCGCTGCTGCTGGCGCGAACAAGGTCACCATAAGAGTCGGCTATCCTGATTCGCTCGACGAAAGCGACGTTATGGATTTGTACGCCTTCCAGATTCTGTCCAATGAAGGCATCCAAGTGGTCCCGACGTTCTACGATTCTCCCCCCTTGGCATACACAGCGCTGATATCGGGCCAGCAGGACATCGCCTACGACGAGAGCGGAGGTTCATTCTTCAGTGGACAGCAAACGACTTGTGTGGGTGGGTATATGCTGTCGGGAACCTTTCTCGCCATAGCGGGAGATGGAATCACTAGCCCGTCGCAGTTGCTAGGCAAGACTGCAGAGGACTTTGGGCCAGGGACTATCATGAGATACTTGAACTACTACTGGTTCAAGGAAGCTGGGATAGCCGTCAATACGAACGGGCCTAACCCAACATCCGTCTATCTGAAGAACGGCGGTGAGAACATCGAGAGAGTGAACGATCTCATGGGCGGTGCTGCCCAGTTGATAGTCGTCGACGACTTCATCTTGGCCGACTTCGAAAGCTCTGCAATCAATAACACTACCCATGGAGGCCCCTACCATGTCCTCTTCTACTCCCCAGATAATTATTTCGACACCTGTTACGTAGTAGCCGACGACTGGCTGAGCAACAGTGCGAATCAGGGACTCCTGGTAAGGTTCCTCGTGGCGCTGTATCAGGCTCAGCGTTACTTCATTTCAAACCCCGACCAGCTAGTGACCTTTGCGGAGCAACAACTCCCCCTGACGCCCCCGGCGGAGATTGAATTCGCCTCGACCTTCTATCCTGGCCACTACACCTACTGGCCGTACGGGCTCTACAATCTTCAAGGCAGTCAGAGCCTAGAAGCCAAGTTCAATACGACGAGTGACTTCTTCATGACTGCGGGCGTCATCTCCAGCCCGCTAGTGAATGATTCAGTGAAACCATACGGCATGATAAACAAGTATTTCGAGCTCAAAGCCCTTGAGGAAATTGGACCTTACACTTACCCGAATGAGTCCTGGGTCAACCCCACCTTCTCATCCAATATTCAATCGTGGGTTCCAACGTGGATGGCGGGTTCTGGAGGTTCCACGGCCAGCGCGTCGGCGCAGATTGCGTCGTCCCAATTCTCTGCGATGGTCAGGTCAGAGTTATCCGAAGGGGGTCCCTCCTGAATGTCTTCGAGAATCGCAGGCGCCGGCCTGGTAATTCTCCTTGTGGGTGTCGCAATCGGGGTCATAGGAGTGGCCACACCTCTAGCTTCGGCCTCGCAGCAACCCGCTACCCTCTTCAAAGCATCTATTACCGTGGACCCAAATGACTACGCGACTCAAAGCCTGATGATGATGGCTGGGCAGACAGTTCAGGTTGCGCTGAGAATCGACAATCAAACGATCTTCACATTCGACATCATGAACCAAACGCAGTACGACATATGGTACAACTGTGCCCCCCGATGCCATCAACCGCTATTGAGTGGGAATGGCACCTACTACCAGCAAGCTAACGAAAGGACACCTACTCTATTGAACGCTACAGTTTCTCCTTCGTCACCATATTTTGCGCAATTCGCAGCCCCATCAAATGCGACATACTACTTTGTGCTTGACAACTCCGTCGGTCCGGTATGGATGAATTACCTGAACCAAGATGCCTCGGGGTCCACGATAGGCCAACTTACACTGACTTCGATGCAGGCCGTGACAGATTATGCTATCAACTGGTTGTACGTCGGTCTCGGCTGTGTGGTCATACTTGTGGGCGGGGCCATCATGACGTGGTTGCCACATCCTAGGCGCAAGTCGAGCGAAGAGGCGTGAGAGACTTCACGCGGCCCGGAATCGCTAACGCTCGTCTCCGCCTTAGCACGGCTGCTCTCTTCCTCCTCGGGAGTCTTGTTCTCGCATCGGTTCCCCTTGTGCCGTCGGCACATGCTCAGACAGTAGTCACGACGATAGGCGTTGGACACTATCCCCTCGGCATCGCCTACGACTCCGGTAACGGTGAAGTCTACGTGGCCAATTATTACGATGCCACCGTCTCCGTCATCTCGGATGTGTCCAACATTGTGGTCACGACGATAGGCACTGGATACGATCCCACCGGCGTCGCCTACGACTCCGGTAAGGGGGAGGTCTTCGTGACCAATGAAGCCAGCGGCACCGTCTCTGTCATCTCCGACGCAACAAACACCGTGGTCGCCAACGTAAGCTTGGAATTCGGGGCGGACCCTATTGCCTACGATCCCTTGAAGGGTGAGGTCTTCGTGGCCAATGAAGTCTTCAATACCGTCTCTGTTATTTCGGATGCAACCAACAACGTAGTCGCCAATGTGAGCGTGGGAAGGAATCCAGTTGCCGTCGCCTACGACTCCGGCAAGGGGGAAGTCTTCGTGGCAAATGAAAACGACGGCACCCTCTCTGTCATCTCCGACGCAAACAACACCGTGGTCGCGACAGTGAACGTAGGATATGGTCCACTCGGTATCGCCTACGATCCCTCAAATGGCGAGGTCTTTGTGACCAATGGTTTCGACAATACTGTCTCAGCCTTCTCTGATACGACATACGCTCGGGTCGCGACAGTGAACGTAGGATACGGTCCCATCGGCGTCGCCTATGACTCCGGTAAGGGGGAGGTCTTCGTGGCAAATGAAGACTACAGCACCATCTCGGTCGTCTCGGACACAAACAACACCGTGGTCGCGACAGTGAACGTAGGAACCTATCCCGACTCTGTAACCTATGACTCCGGTAAGGGGGAGGTCTTTGTAACCGATGAAGTCGCGAACGCTGTTACAGTTATCTCTGACGCTGCAAGCGTTGCGACTTCCACCACTTCCACCACTTCCACCACATCAACGGCATCGACACCTACCATGGCCACGACTTCAAGCGCATCGGAATCGACCACACCTACTACGACCTCGAGCCATACCACCGCCTCCACGGCGACACCGACCATAACCTCGACACC
>Ga0187770_10002132_pt1 | contig 10936 bp, 8 predicted proteins | sample 0116_SJ02_MP02_2_FD_133154 | JGI IMG/M metagenome (GOLD analysis project Ga0187770, IMG submission 133154) | Tropical peat soil microbial communities from peatlands in Department of Meta, Colombia - 0116_SJ02_MP02_20_MG | ecosystem: Environmental > Terrestrial > Soil > Wetlands > Peat | place...
AAGCCAGCGGCAAGCCTTTCAACGCAACCATCAGTGCCGTAGCACTGCCAATGACGCGGCCGGTCTTACCCCGCACCAGCTCGAGAAGATCTGGATTCTTCTTTTGCGGCATGGCGCTGCTGCCCGTGGAATAAGCCTCCGGCAACTGCACAAAGCCGAATTCCTGCGAGGAGAAAATGATCATTTCCTCCGCCCACCGGCTCAAATGCAACCCCAGGAGCGAAAGTGCGTTCAGAAACTCAAGAACGAAATCGCGGTCGCTCGTAGCGTCGATACTGTTCGCCGTGGGACCGGCGAAGTCGAGTTCCTCCGCCATGAAAGCGCGATCCAGCGGCAGAGTCGCACCAGCCACAGCGCCCGATCCCAGCGGACAAACGTTCACACGCTTGCGGCAATCGGCAAGCCGGTCAGCATCTCGCAAGAACATCTCCACATAGGCCAGTACCCAATGCGCCACCAGCACAGGTTCAGCATGCTGCAAGTGCGTGTAGGCTGGCATCGCGGCGCTGCCCGCTCGCTCGGCGCGGTCGGTCAAAACCCCGCAGACCTCCGCCAGTTCTCCTCGCAACGCATCGATCGCCGCCCGCACATAGAGACGCAAGTCGGTGGCGATCTGCTCGTTGCGGCTGCGCCCGCTGTGCAACTTGTATCCCACGTCGCCGATCCGCGCCACTAACTGCTTTTCCACGAAATGATGCACGTCCTCGGCTTCGTCGTCTTCCACAAGGCCTTTAGAAGTTGCTGCCATCTCGCCAATCTGCTGCAGCCCTTCAAGAATGCTGATGAGTTCGTCGGCGGATAGAACGCCGGCATTTTTCAGCGCCCGAGCATGGGCTCCGCTCGCCGCCAGCTCATAACGCAGCAGCCGGCGGTCGAAGTCAAACGACCGCTGCCAGCGTTCGAATTGCGGATCCAGCGGCTGCTGGAACCGGCCCGACCACATCTTCATCGCGCAACCTCCACGCGAGCCCGAGCGCGTGTGCGCGACGGAAGTCCGAGGATCCGAATGAAGCCCTCCGCATCCTTCTGGTCGTAACTGTCGCCCATGGTGAACGACGAGAGGTCGGTGCGGTAGAGCGAGTGCTCGGACTGCCGGCTCATCACCGAAACGTTCCCCTTGTACAAAGAGAGCCTGACGCTACCTGTCATTTCTGTTTGCGTGCTGGCGACAAAGGCGTCCAGCGCCTCACGCAGCGGCGTGAACCACAAACCGAAGTAGACGAGTTCCGCATACTTCAGACCCACATGCTGTTTGAAGTGCGCGACCTCGCGTTCCAGGCACAGCGCTTCCAGTTCGCGATGCGCCGCAACCAGCAGCGTTCCACCGGGCGTTTCATAACAGCCGCGCGACTTCATGCCCACAAAGCGGTTCTCTACCAAATCCACGCGGCCGATGGCGTTGCGTGCCCCAATTTCGTTCAGCAACTCGACCAGCGAAACTGGATCGAGCTTCATCCCATCGACCGTGACCGGAATCCCCTTCTCGAAGCCGATGGTCACCTGCTCGTTCTTGTCCGGCGCCTCTTGCGGCGAGCGGGTCATCTGCCAGGTTGTCGGCTGAGGCGCGTTCGCGGCATCTTCCAGCTCTCCGCCTTCGTGGCTGAGGTGCCACAAATTGCGGTCGCGGCTGTGGATTTTCTCGCGGCTCGCCGCTACCGGAATACCATGCTGCTCGGCGTAATCCAGGCAGTCTTCGCGCGATTTCAGCGACCACTCCCGCCACGGCGCGATCACTCTGAGCTCCGGCGCGAGCGCCTGATACGTTAACTCAAAGCGAACCTGGTCGTTCCCCTTCCCCGTACAGCCGTGCGCCACCGCAGTAGCTCCCTCGCGGAGAGCAACTTCGACTTGATGTTTCGCGATCACGGGACGCGCCAGCGATGTCCCCAGCAGGTACTTATGTTCGTATACCGCACCGGCTCGCAGTGCTGGGAAGACATATCCTGTCAGAAACTCCTCGCGGAGATCTTCCACGATAACCTTGCTTGCGCCCGTGGCGTACGCCTTCTCGACCACGGCTTCGATGTCGTCGCCCTGGCCCACATCGCCGATCATCGCGATGACGCTGTAAGCGTAATTTTCTCTGAGCCACGGAATGATGATGGAGGTATCGAGTCCTCCAGAATAGGCGAGCACAACTTTTTCAGGCATGAGCACTCCTTGCGGGCAGGCGATCACCGCCGCCCAGCAGCAAATAAAGAATCGCTTTTTGCACATGCAGGCGGTTCTCCGCCTGCTCAAAAATCAGTGACTGCTCCGAATCCATGACCGCGTCCGTCACTTCCAACCCCCGATGCGCCGGCAAGCAATGCATGAAGACCGCATGGGGCGCGGCTTCCGCCATGAGTTCTGCATTGACTTGATAAGGCGGAAATATCTGCGCACGCTCGCTCTCTTCACGTTCCTGACCCATGCTGGTCCACGCATCGGCGTAAATCGCGTCGGCTCCGGCAGCCGCCTCGTGCGGGTCGGTCAATAACTGGATTTCGGCGCCGGTCTGCTCAGCAATCTCGCGTGCATCGGCAACAATCTGCGGATCAGGCGCATAGCCCGGCGGAGTCGCCACCCGGATCGACGATCCCAGGCACGCACAAGTGAGCAGCAACGAGTGCGCCACATTATTGCCGTCGCCTACATACGCCAGACAGCGGTTCTTCACGTCTCCGAACCGCTCGAGCAACGTCAGATAGTCAGCCAGCGCCTGGCACGGATGCTCCAGATCGCTGAGCGCATTAATCACCGGGACGCCGGCATGCTCCGCCATGCCCTCAATGGTTTGCTGCGAAAAGGTGCGCAGCACAATCAGGTCCACCCAGCGCTCCAGGTTGTGCGCCACATCGCTCAACTTCTCACGGGCATCGAGTCGTTCGTGCGTTTGGTCGACAAACATCGCCGTCCCGCCCAGGCTCACGATTCCCGCCTCGAACGTCAGCCGAGTTCGCAAAGAAGGCTTCTCGAAAAACATCACCATCTGCCTGCCTGTGAGCGCCCTCCGAAAATCGGCGGGACGCGACTTCATGATTCCAGCCAGACGCAAGACTGCATCCACGCCCGCGGGGCCGAGATCGCGCGTCGAGACCAGATCGGGGCACCAAAATACTTGCGGCACGCTCTCGGGAGCGGCCGCCATTCTGCCTTGCACATGACTATTCAACTTTGACTCCTTCTTCTGAACCTGTGGATCCGACGGTTGCGATTCGCGACGAGCGGCGATTGGCTGACTCATGAATAAGTAACCTCCGTACCGCACGACAACTTAGTCAGATAAAACTGCGGCAAGACCTCTGCCTCCGTTGCGGGCAGAATTCTCACTCGCCCCACGCCTTGTTTCAGCGCCTGCCCGCAGGCCCTCAGCTTCGGCAACATGCCCCCGCTGATGATCGAACTAGCCGCCAGTTCGGCTGCCTGCTTTGTGCTGAGCCACGGCATCACGCTTCCAGCGGCATCTCTTACTCCGGGCACGTCGGTGAGAAAGATCAACGTGTTAGCGTGGCAGGCCGCGGCGCAGGATGCTGCCATTTCATCGGCATTCACGTTGTAGAATTCCCCGTCGGCGCCCAACGCCATGGAAGCCAGAACCGGAACGCCTCCCTGCTGCCACAGCGCTTCGATCCAGCACGGCTCCGCAAAACAAATCTCGCCCACGAATCCCAAATCGCGGCCATGAACAAACTTCTTCCGTGCGCGGAACGTCATGCCATCGCCGCCGCAGAATCCAATCGACGGCATGCCCGCTGCCTGAATGGCCGCCACCAGCTTCTTGTTGATGATCCCGGCTAATACCATCAGCGCCACATCCCGCGTCTCCGCATCGGTCACCCGCAGCCCGTCCGCGAACTCGCTCTTCTTCCCCAACCGGTCCAGCATGCGGGTCAACGCAGCGCCCCCGCCATGAACCACGGCCACGCGGTGGCCGTCCCGCGCCAATTCCGCAATGGACTGGGCACACTTGCGCAGCGTCGCAGCATCTTCAATCGCCGATCCGCCAATCTTCACCACAATCGTCACTGCAACCCCTCCCGCTCTTCCCACCGATACATCAGATTCATGTTCTGCACCGCCTGCCCCGCCGCGCCTTTCAGCAGATTGTCCAGGCAGGAAACCAGGACCAGCCGCCGCCCATCCTCCGCCAGGCAAAACCCCAGATCGCAGTAGTTCGTGTGCAGCGAAAATTGCAACTGCGGCAGCTTCGGTGTGGCAAATACCCGCACCCAATGTCTGCCCGAATAAAAATCACGAAAACAAGATTCGACTTCCGCCGGCTTCATCGCTCTCTTCAGGTGTACGTAGATGGTCGACAGAATTCCACGCGGAATCGGCAACAGATGAGGCGTAAAAGTCAGATCCGCGTCGTCCAGCCCCAACTGCTCCACCATCTCTCCCAGATGCCGGTGATTGAACACCGAGTAGGCGGAAAGATTGTCCGCCACCGAAACGAAATGAGTGCGCGATGTAGGCGCCTTTCCCGCTCCCGACACTCCGGACTTCGAGTCGGAAATAATTCCACGCTCCCGATCAACTAGCCCAGCCTGAAGCAGCGGAGCCAGAGCCAGAATCACGGAAGTCGCATAGCATCCTGGATTCGCCACCAGCTGACCCTCCGCAATGCAATCGCGGTTCAACTCCGGCAGACCATACACCGCCTTCGCCGTCAATTCCGCAGCCGTGACCGCGTCCGCATCCTGGAACGAATAGATGGCCCTATGCTGCGCCTGTTTCAGCCTCCACGCTCCACTCAGATCGATCACGCGCAACCCCTGCGCCACCGCCTCCGGCACTAGAGACCGCGAAGCCTGATGCGGCGTCGCCAGGAAAAGCAACTGCACCCCCTGGCGTTTCAGTTCCGGCCAGGAGAGCGGTCGCAGCGGATAGCCTCCGTTGCCGGATAACTCTGGAAACACCTCAGCCAAATCTGTCGCACCATCGCTGCCGCCCTCTCGCCGCAACAGTACAGGCTTCTCCAGCCGCGGATGGCGCTCGAGAATGCGCGTCAATTCCAGTCCCGAATAGCCGCTTGCTCCGAGCACCGCGCTTTTGAGTTTCCCGGACATCAGCCGAGCATCTCCTCGATCCGAACCGCAACCTTTTTAGCAGCGTCCTTGTCGGGACAAACAATCAGGATCGCGTCGTCTCCGGCAATCGTTCCCACCACTTCCTCCCATTCCTGCTCATCGAGCGCCGCCGCCACGGGTTGAGCGCTGCCTATGATGGTCTTCACCACCAGCAGATTCTGCGCGGGCCGCACATCCAGCACAAACTCGCGAACCAGCCGCTGCACGGGAGGCAAAGCCAGACCCGCAGCACCGTCACCTTGAGGCAACGCGTAGCCGGCTGCTGTCTTGCTCAGATGCAGGTCGTGAATGTCCCGCGACAGCGTTGCCTGCCCCACCTTGAACCCCCGCTTGCGCAGCGCCCGCTGCAAATCTTCCTGGCTGGCTATGGGGCCCTGCCGCAACGCTTCCAAAACAGATCTCTGGCGCAGGACTTTATTCATAATGAATATTTATTCATTACTATGAATAAATATTCTCTTATCTTACAGGCCACGTCCTCCCTGTCAAGCAAAAACATCGTTGCCTTTACCCTTTTAGTTACCCGACCCGGTAGGCTCATCAAACCGCAGGAGGACGCTTTCACGAAACTGAAAAGCCGGAGCGCGGCCTGAAATCCTTGCTAGACTACTCGCGGTTCCGAAAGCCGCCGCCAGTCGGCGCAGAAGGCAACGCCGGATGAACAAGAAACCACCCCTGGTCGCCGAGTTGATTGCCGAGTTCCTCGGAACCTTCGTTCTCATGCTCTTCGGCACAGGCGTAGTTGCCATGGTCGTTTTGTTTCCCTCAAACGCTCCGGGCGCCACGGTTCACGGCGGCTACACCAACATCACCCTCGGTTGGGGACTGGCAGTCACCATGGGCATCTACGTTGCAGGCAAAGTTTCTGGCGGCCATCTCAACCCGGCGGTCACTCTTGCCTTTGCGGTGTTCCGCGGTTTTCCCTGGCGCAAGGTCCTGCCTTATTCCATCGCGCAAACTGCTGGGGCATTCCTTGCCGCGGCCCTCGTATACCGGAACTATTTGCCGGCCTTCCACCAAGTCGACCCTCAACTGGAAAGAACCGCGGGCATATTTACGACTTTCCCGGCCTTTCCGGAATGGCCTCAAGCAGGATTCCTCGATCAGGTCATCGGTACGGCTCTGCTGCTGCTCCTGGTGCTGGCCATCACTGACGAGCTCAACGTCCCTCCCGGAGCCAACCTCGCGCCTGCGATGATCGGGTTGGTTGTCGTAGCCATTGGCATGAGCTTCGGAGGCATGCACGGATATGCGATTAATCCCGCTCGCGATTTCGGCCCGCGCCTTTTCACCGCCGTGGCCGGATTCAGAAACAATGGCCTCACTGACGGCTCTCGGGTCTGGTGGGTGCCAGTGGTTGCGCCGCTGCTGGGCGGACTGGTCGGCGCCGCGGTCTACGATTTCGGTATTCGACGATTTCTGCGCGCGTCCCAGCCTTCCTCCTAGCTTGACGTTAGGTAATGTGCGCAGAAAACTGGAGGCCTCTTGCGTTACATTCTCTCTCTCGATCAGGGCACGACCAGCTCACGGGCCCTCTTGTTTGACGATCACGGCGCGGTCCAGTCCGTGGCTCAGCGCGAGTTCACTCAGATCTTTCCCGCGCCCGGGTGGGTCGAGCACGATCCCGAAGAGATCGCGACATCACAGATCGCCGTTGCCCTGGAAGTTTTGTCCCAAGCCCAAGCGCAGCCCCGCGACGTGGCCGCCATCGGCATCACCAACCAGCGCGAAACCACCATCGTCTGGGACCGAGCCACCGGCAAGCCCATCCACAACGCCATTGTCTGGCAGGATCGCCGCACCTCCGCTTTTTGCCAGCAGCTCAAGGCGCAAGGCCACGAAACCTTGATTCAGCAGCGCACCGGCTTGTTGATCGACGCTTATTTCTCCGGCAGCAAGATTTCCTGGATTCTCGACCATGTCCCGAACGCCCGGCAACTCGCCGAAGCGGGCCGTCTGGCCTTCGGTACCGTCGACACCTGGCTGGTTTGGAAGTTGACTGGCGGCCGCGTACACGTTACCGATGCCAGCAACGCCTCCCGCACCATGCTTTTCAATCTTTATTCCGGCCGCTGGGATAGCGATCTTCTCGATCTCTTCCGCATCCCTGCTTCAATGTTGCCGACCGTCCGTCCCTCCAGCGAAGTCTACGGAGAAGTAAGCGCCGTCCCTGGTCTGAATGGCATCCCCATCGCTGGCATCGCTGGCGATCAGCAGGCCGCACTTTTTGGACAAAGATGCATCAGCCCGGGCCTCACCAAGAATACCTACGGCACGGGCTGCTTCATGTTGCAGAGCACAGGCAATCGCCCCGTCTCATCCACTCATCGCCTGCTCACAACCGTGGCCTGGAGAATCGGTGACACTACACACTACGCACTCGAGGGCAGCGTGTTTGTGGGCGGAGCTGTGGTTCAGTGGTTGCGCGACGGCCTGGGGATCATTCGCACCTCTTCGGCAGTGGAAACGCTTGCAAATTCTGTCCCCGACAACGGCGGAGTGTATTTCGTCCCCGCCTTCGTGGGCCTGGGAGCTCCGCACTGGGATTCCTACGCTCGCGGCGCAATCTTCGGCCTCACGCGCGGTAGCAACCCAGGCCACATCGCCCGCGCTGCCTTAGAAAGCATTGCGTACCAGGTCGCCGATCTGATGGACGCAGTCCAAACTGATACCGGCACTCCCCTCCAGGAACTGCGCGTGGATGGCGGCGCATCCGCCAACGACACTCTCATGCAATTTCAGGCGGACATTCTCGGCGTGCCCGTGGTACGCCCTGCGATGACCGAGACAACCGCGCTCGGCGCCGCATTCCTAGCTGGCTTGGGCGCAGGTTGTTGGAAGGAAGTGCAGGCAATCTCTGACCTGCCGCGGCAGGAACGCCGGTTCGAGCCACGCCTGCCGCGCTCCCAAGTAGACGCCATGCGACAGCGCTGGAATCAAGCCATCTCCCGCGCCAAGTCCTGGGACAAGTCGGAGGAGAATGAAGCGAGGTCTTCTTGAATTCCGTGGTTTGGCTTATTTCACAAGCTCGCCGATAAAAACGCCGTAGGGTTTCAGCGAAACTTCGGCCCCTTGCATTCCCGTTTGCCCGGTCGCCAGAAGGCTCTTGGCCGAAGCGAACCCCTTGCCCTTCAATTCGAGCTTCATCTTCTGCGGTGCGTCCGACATATTCAGCGCCACCACCACGCCGTGGTCCTTATAGACGCGCAGGTAAGACAGCACGTTCGCATCGCTCTCATTTATCGCGGTGTAGCTTCCATCCAGCAATGCCCGGTTCGTGTGCCGCAGCTTAAGCACCTTCTGATAGAACTCCAGCACCGAATTCGGATCTTTTGACTCATCCGCCACGTTGTGCGTCTTGTATGTCGGAGGGACCGGAAGCCACGGCGTCCCTTTGGTAAAGCCCGCGTTTTCGCTGCTGTCCCATTGCATCGGAGTGCGCTCGCCGTCCCGTCCCTTTTCTTCCGGCCATCCCGTACGCCCGATCGGATCCTTCACATCCTCCTTGCGCGTCGGCGGCGTGGTTTTCATTCCAATCTCTTCCCCGTAATACATGATCGGAGTTCCGCGCAACGTGAGATAAAGCGCCGCCATCAGCTTCGCGATCTGGTCGTTGTGTTCGCCATCGCCGTAACGCTCGTAGGAGCGCGCAATGTCGTGGTTGCCGATCACAAACGTGGGCCAGCCGGAAGCCGCGTCCACCGCGGCAATCTGCTTGCGGAATTCCGCGGGCGACAGCTTGTTGACCATCGTGAAAAGAAAATCCATGGGCAACTGCAATTCGTCATTGCCTTCGCCGTAGTACCGGTTGAGTTCGGCGACGTCTGCCGTCCATGTCTCGCCGATCAGCACTGCATTGCTTTCATCCGCCACCTTGCGCAACCCGCGCAACACGTCATGCACCTCGGGCAACTTCTTGTTGTATTTGTCCTCTTCGATCGCATCGCCGAAATGGTTCTTGCCAGGACGGACGATCGGATTATCGTGAAGTTCTGGATCTTCAAACAGCGTATCCACCGCATCCAGCCGGAACCCCGCCACACCGCGCTTGTACCACCAGCGCGTCACCTCAAACATCGCGTCTTTGACCGCCGTGTTACGCCAGTTCAGATCCGGCTGCTCCGCATAAAAATAGTGGTAGTAATACTGATTCGTCGCCGGATCGAATTTCCACGCGGATCCTCCAAAGATCGAGACCCAGTTGTTCGGCGGCTCTTCCGGTCCTTTTCCATCCCGCCACACATACCAGTCGCGGTGTGCGGCGGTGCGCGACGACTTCGAGTCCACAAACCACTTGTGCTGATCGGAAGTGTGATTGACGACAAAATCAAGAATGATGCGGATGCCCCGCTTCTTCGCCTCTTTGGCCAGCACATCGAAGTCCGCCAGCGTTCCGTACATCGGATCGATATTCTCGTAGTCGGAAACATCGTAGCCAAAGTCCACCTGCGGCGAGGGAAAGCAGGGCGTAATCCAGATCGCATCCACTCCTAGGTTCTTCAGATAGTCCAGCTTCGACGCAATCCCCTTCAGATCGCCCACGCCGTCATGGTTGCTGTCGGCGAAGCTGCGCGGATAAATCTCATAGAACACCGCGTCCTGCCACCATTGATGACCCTCTGCATCCACGGCATGGGAGGGTGTCTGCGCGGCGGCAATTGACCCTGCCAGGCACGCACCAACCAGAAACGCAACCAACCGTGACGCGATCCTATTCATGTCACATACCTCCAAGACTTGCAGCGCCGGCAGCCTGCCCTGTTCTGCCGAAGCTCCGAGCGGAGCCAAGGAGAAGTCGGAGGGTCCCGCCGGCTGTAGCGAGAGCCTGCCCTGGGCTTGCCCTGAGCCTGCCGAAGGGGCGTCTCGCCCTCGCAGTTGTTCAAGGTGAGTGACCCGCTCGACGCATCCGCCGCCAGAACTTGCAAACCGCGGGTTCACTGCATATAAGAAGTAGGGGCGAATTTTAGCACGAACCGAACCGCCAGGTAGCGACCGCTTGTTCCCTTCACGCCGCTCATTTTTGCAGTCTCTCAGCGGGTCGGCATTCGTATTGTCGCTCGAGAGCGTCCTCGAAATAGCTAGCCCACGATACTTGTTCTTGTGTTCCCCACCGAAGATGGTTTCGACGTTCAGGCCGGATTCGCGAGCGACGTTAAGAAAGCTGACGCCGAGATCGGAAGTTTCTTTTCGCTCTACTTTCTGGGTGGCTGTTACGGAAGCGCGCAGCCCCCAGAGAAGGTCGACGTGCTGCAAATCCGCTGGCCCAGCGGCACATCGACACGCTCAAGCACGTGAAGCCCACCAGTTAATCTTCGTGAAGGAAGGCGACGGCGTCACACCCACCATGCACTTCCCGGCAAACCCGAGGTCAGCCCGATAAAATGACTAAAGGAAAACGCACTGTCGTGGGCTTGGGCGAGTTGCTCTGGGATTTGTTCCCCTCCGGCAGGCAACTCGGCGGCGCACCCGCCAACTTTGCCTACATTACGAACCTGCTCGGCGATACCGGAGTTCCGGCCAGCCGCGTCGGCCGTGACTCTCTCGGAGACGAAGTGCTACAACGATTGGCCCAGCTCAGGCTCAGTGCCGCAAACGTTCAGCGAGACCCCATCCATCCCACCGGAACCGTGAAGGTCGAAGTGGATCGCACAGGTCAGCCACGCTTCGACATCTCGCAGCCAGCCGCCTGGGATTTTCTGGAGTGGACCCCGGCCTGGCAGCAGCTAGCCGGGGAAGCGGATGCGGTTTGCTTCGGATCGTTGGCTCAACGTTGCTCACAAAGCCGGTCGACAATTCTCAAGTTCCTGCAAGCCACCCCCCCCAAGGCAGTGCGGGTTTTCGACGTCAACCTCCGGCAGAACTTC
>Ga0187770_10002133_pt1 | contig 10936 bp, 8 predicted proteins | sample 0116_SJ02_MP02_2_FD_133154 | JGI IMG/M metagenome (GOLD analysis project Ga0187770, IMG submission 133154) | Tropical peat soil microbial communities from peatlands in Department of Meta, Colombia - 0116_SJ02_MP02_20_MG | ecosystem: Environmental > Terrestrial > Soil > Wetlands > Peat | place...
CCTTCGCCGGGCAGCCGGACACGTAATTCCATCGCTGAGTCGGCGTTCCTATTTTCAAATTCGGGCGCCGCAAAAGTTGCTTTCTGCCTGGTTTGCCCGCCACTCGGAACTGATCCCCAAGGCCGGTCGTCGATGCCCGGCCTGTGACCAACACGGGCTGCCTCAGCTTGGCCACATTGCCTCTGGCGTGTTCACTCCCGTGCTCGCCAAGCATACCTTGTCCGGTGCGCAGCACTGACTCCAGCTTTACCTTCGAATATCCCTTCATCAGCCCGCAACGTGCAGAAGGCGACAATCCAACTTCCCCGAGGGGAGCAATCCGATTACCTCAGCCTTGCGTATTCAGCTTTGGCTTGCTTGAGGATGGGTACGTCCGGGTCGGCGTCCTTCCAGAGAGCGAAAAAGTCTTGGTACGCGGCGCGGGCCTTGTCGGAGTCACCGGACAAAACGTAGGCGCGGCCGAGGCCGAGATGCGCCAGCGCGCCGATGGGCTCGGTCAGCGTGATTCCGCGATAATCGATGATTTTCTGAAACTCAGCCGCGGCCTGCGCGCCGTCGTGACCCGCAAGACAGGCCAAACCATGCAGGAAGACCGGATAAAACTTGAGTTCGTACATGAACTGCGGACTGCCAATCTCGTAGGGCGCTTCCGCCGCACAAACCTCCGTCGCCTTTGAGCGGTTGGCGCCGTGGATGACAACTGCCGCGCGAATCATGGGCAAATAATGGAACCGCACGGTGGTGCTTTCCGGGAAGCGTTTCGCGAGGTCTTCTGCCATGCGCAAGGGTATTTGCGAATCCCCCACCAAGGCCAGAGTGATGGCCGCCGTGGCCCGCGTGTAGTGCTTGTCAGTATTTTCGGTGATCTTCAGCGCGTCTTCGGCACTGCGTTTGGCCAATGCCAGGTTGCCTACCAGGGCTTCGCCCACAGAGTGTTCAGCAAGCGGAGCGCCCCCAAATGGCTTGCCCCAAGTACGCTGCGCGCTCTCTCCCGCGCGGTTGGTCAGTTCCTGTGCGCGTACCATCTGCCCATGATAGGCAGCCACCTCCGACTCGACATAAAGAATACCGGGCTCCTGCCCGGGCTTGCTCATTACGAGATTTGCCTCGCGCTCCATCGCCGCCGCGTCGTTCTCCAGAAAGGCCACGTTGAAGAGCGCGCGGTGAAAGCCTGCCAGATCCGGATGCTTCGCCAGCCCTTCCTGATAAGTGGCTTTGGCCTCGTCAATGCGATTCAGGGCCAGATATCCGGCGCCCAGACTCCCATAACTGAGCGCGCTCTCGGGGTCCAGCCGGAAGTTCCGCTGCTGTGCAGCGACCATCTTTTCGTACTCTCCCAACAGGGCATACGTAACGGAGAGATTGAATGGGGCCACGTCGTCGCGAGGGTAGGCCTGCTCCCAGACTTCAAAAACCTTGCAAGCAGCTTCCGCGTTCCCGGTGACATTCATTTGGTAGGTGGACTCGATGTAGAAGCGCTCGCGCTCGCTGACGCGACTGCGAAGGTCGAACGCCTTGCGCGCGCTTTCCGCCGCCTTGTCCGGTTGGCCCGCATTGCGATAAGCCGAAGCCTGGGCGGCGTAGGCCATGGCGAAATTCGGGTCGTGATTGGTAGCCTGATCGTAGAGCGCGGTCGCGTTCTTCCAGTCGTAATTCATATTTGCAGCTCGCCTGCCCTGGCTGTAGAGCTGCAAGGCTTCGAGCGAGGACGTAGTGACGTTCTCTGCGGGCACGTCGTACTTCTGCACCGTGATCAGCGATTCGCCGAGCTTCTCGCGCAGCTTTGTCGCCGACTTGCCGAGCGCGGTTAGGATTTCATCTTTGGTGCCGGCCGATTCCTTCACATCCACGAGCGTGCCGCCGGTGCGGCAGTCAACGCCTTTGACGCGCAGTGTGTAAGGCCCCGAGCCTGAGATGGCGCCCTCGATGGTGGCTTTGCTGCCCACCCGCTGGCAGACGTCGCGGGACAACTGCTGGGTGAGCCGCGCATCCTTGGGCTGCGCCATCATCTTGAGCGTTTGCGCGATGCGGTCGTCCCCCACCAAGCTCAGAAATGGCGATTGCTCGAGTTGCGCGGCTAGACCCTGCCGCAGAGTGCCGTCAAAGATTGAATCCCCGGTCGTGTTGGCGAATTCGGCCAGCACCACAGTGTCCTTGTCCGTCAGCGGAGCGGCACGCACGGATTGCCAGTAGCGGCCTCCGGCAAGGCCCAGAACAATCACCGCGAAGGCGGTCGCCGTGAGGCGTACCCACCTCCGGCGCCAAAATGGTGCTGCAACCCTGACTGGCTCGGGCTGGGCTCGGCCTGGGATTTCCGCTGTCTTCGCTCCGGCTAACGGTTTGGGCGCAGCCGCGGGAATGGGAGGCGGCTCTTCCACCGGCGGAAGCACGACAGCGCGCTCGCGGGATTCCGTGTCGCGCTTCAGCCGCTTCAAATCCGACTGGATTTCCGAAGCGTGCTGGTAGCGCATGCCCGGCTCCTTCTCCAGGCATTTGCTGATGATCTCTTCCAGCTTTTGGGGAACGTCCGGGTTCAGCCGCACCGGCGCCACCGGCGTGCGGTGCAGGATGGATTCGAACATCGCCGCAGAGGTGTCCCCGCGGAATGGCGGCTGGCCCGTGGCCATCTCGTAGAGCACGATGCCGAAGGAAAACAGGTCCGTGCGCGCATCGAGCGGTTTCCCCCGCGCCTGCTCCGGCGACATGTAGGCGACCGTCCCCAGCGCCCCTCCCACGCTGGTTAACTGTTCCCCGGGGCCAGCGCTCCGGGTCATCCCCTCACCCACGACATGCTCCGGCAGCACGATCTTGGCGAGGCCGAAGTCCAAGATTTTGGCGCGCCCGTCCTGAGTGATGAAAATGTTGGCGGGCTTGATGTCTCGGTGGATGATGCCCTTCGCGTGGGCGGCCTTCAGCGCGTCCACAATCGCGATAGCCAGCACGAGGAGAGTTTCGAGATCCAGGGGACCGAAAGCGAGCCGTCCTTTGAGTTCCACACCCTCGAGCAGCTCCATGGCCAGAAATATGCGGCCGCCCGCCTCTCCGATTTCGTAGACGGTGCAGATTCCCGGGTGGTTGAGAGCGGAAGCGGCGCGCGCCTCGCGGCGAAACCGTTCCAGGGCGTGGTGGTCTTGGGCGACTTCTTCATGCAGGAATTTGAGCGCGACAAATCGGCCGAGGTTCAGGTCCTCAGCCTTATAAACCACACCCATGCCCCCGCCGCCGAGTTTCTCCAGCACTCGATAGTGAGAAATGGTCTGCCCGGTTCTGGGGCCTTCTTCGAGCATGGCCAATACTAACCTGCCGCTTGCGCAGCGCCCCGCCTGTCAAAATTCACAGTGGACCGGCGACCCATTTTTTCACTTCGCCTTCGGTGGAAAGTTCTTCAGCAGTTTGGCCATGGCCTTGTCCAGGTTTTTCTGGTTCTTCTCCTGGCTCTTGCTGGGGTCGAGCGTTTTGGTCGCCCTCCCTGTCCAAACCAATTGCTTGGCGGCCGGGTCATAGATATCCAACACCAGAGTGCCCACGCTGATATGACGAACTGGTTGCTGTGCCCATGCCTCCAAAGCGGATGCCACCACCCATCCCGTAGGCATTCCATTGCTTCTCCTGGTCAACGGCGACCTGGTAGGCAACGAATAGGTCGGGCTTGTCGCTGTCGGTTTTGGTGAAGCCTTTTGCCGCCATCTGGGAATCAATGGACTGTTTGATTTGCGCGTCCACAATCTGGTTGGGATGCACTCCTCCCTCGATCGCCACCCATCTATGGGTGTGGTACTTGCTGAAATCCGTTTCCGGCATGAAGTTGTACGTGACGTCTTGCGCGTACGCAGGCGGCAAAACCAGGCAGCAGAGCGCTGCGAGAATGAGCAATCGAATCTTCATAATCTCTCCTTTCCAAGCCCTTTCTCAAAGCGTGACGGAGTTCGGCGCTCGATGCCGCGGGGCTACCGCCGCCTGCCGCCCCCGCCGGAACTGCGGCCACCACCTCCACGGAATTCGTTAGAACGCTGGCTCTGCGTCTCGCCTCGCTGGCGATTCTGCATTTCATGATTCATTTCCTGTGAATTGAAACCGCCGCTCGATCCGCCTTCGCGATTGAAGCCGCCCTGCTGGCCCCCGGGATGTTGCTGCTCGTAACCTTGGGCGCGCTGCTGGGCCTCTTGGTGAGCCTGTTGCGTGTTCACATTATTCCAGCTCCCATTGTTGTAGCTCTGCCAGCCGGAACCGGTGTTCTTATATACATTGCCGTTGTGGTCCGCGTACAGGTTCCCGCTGGCAGTTTTGCCGACTGCGCTGCTGCCATAGGCCGTGCTAGTAGCCGCGGCCTTGCCGCCTGCCGATGTCTGCATGGTGCCCTCGGATCCGCGGGCGCCGGTCTCATGCTGGGAGGTCGCGCTGCCGTACGGCGTGGAAACCGCGGAACTGCCCCACGAGCCGTAAGCATTCGAGCCCTGCTTCGTCTGGCCATAGGCGCCTGTATAGGGGTTATAAGCTTGCCCGGCTGCAGCACTGCCATAAGGCGTGGATACGGAGCCGGTGCGGGTGGCCGTGCCTGTATACGGATTGTAGGAAGCTGACCGCGTGCCCGAACCATATGGGCCAGTACCGCTCTGCGAAACTCCGTATGCTCCAGTTGCCGTGTTGTAGTAAGGGGTCGCTCCGTAGGTGCCCGCGTATGGATGGTACGTCGCGTACCCATAAGCCCCGACGCCGTAAACCGGCGGATAGTAGTAGCCGGTGCCGCCCGCAACGATGGCTCCCACTGCGGCTCCCATTACAAACGCGCCGAGGTAGCCGGCGGTGTAACCAGCCTGGACTTCGCCGCTGGGCGCCGTTGTCTGTGTCACGTACGTGACGTTGTACACGGGCGAACTGGGGGGAATCGTATAGATCTGCTGCGGCACGGACTGCGCCGTCTGCCACGGGCCCTGTGGGCTCGCGGACAGAAACCAGATGCCGTTGAGGCAGAGGTAATAGGCATCGCCCACCTGGATCACCCGCTGCGGGGTATTCGTGGCGTACGACATGGAGGTTCCCTGGATCGGGGCAAAGTTGGGCGTTCCTTCATAATCGACTTTTGCCTGTGCTGCAGCGGCAGCCGCATTGACCGTCACCGTAGTGGGGACCTGCGCCAAGAGAACCGCGTCTTTGGCCTCTTCTGTGCCAGGCACAGATGAAAGGACGATTCCCGGAGGGCTCGACGGCGGAATGTGCGCAAAGTCAGGAGGAAGATTCTCTGTCGCGTAAGTCCAGGGACCCTGCAAACTGCTGGCGCTGAACCAGCGCCCAGCGGTCAGGTAATAGATCGTCTGGGTCGGCGAGTAAACGAATACGTAACCGTTCGAGTTCGTTGCGTAGACCAATTGGGTTCCCGTGATGGGCGCGTACACCGGCGGGCCATCGAACAGGATCACGTCCGCAGGGCTGGTGCTATAGAACACGGTGGGGATGACCGCCCCGGGCTTGGCTGGAGGCGGCGGGATCACGCCTTTCAAATTCGCCCAGGCCTCCTCCTTCACCATCTTTTCCATGCCTTTGGGTAGATCACTCGCCGGCGACCAGGGTCCCTCCGGATTCGGAGCGCTAAGCCACTGCTCATCGACCAGCAGATAGTACCGGGACTGTTCTTTATGGCGGAACAGGTGCCAACTCGTGTTCACCACATATTCGAGATGCGTATCATGAATCGGAGCGTAGGTTGGCGGGCCTTCAATACCCAGTAGGATGGCCGGCCTGTTGCTCGTGAAGATGATCGGCGGTGTGTTGTTGAGTTGGACGCCTTGCGGCGCTGCCTGCTTCGGCGTGGAGGACACGATCAGATCGAGCGAAACGGTATTGGATGACGGCACAAAGGATTTCACCAGCTCGGCTAACCTATCCGCAGAGGCTGGATCCTGGGAAGGGAAGTAGATGTTCGTGACGTGAATATTGGTGATGACCACCGTATGGTTCGAGAGATCGGCAGTCGTGCTTCCCTCCAGCGTCGCGGCACCAGGCACATCCTTGCCTCCTGCGGGGGTGAGAACGAAGGCGTGTCGCCACTTCAGCGTCTGGAAGTTCTGCCAGTCGTCCACCTGCGGATGGTAGTAAAGCAGACTGCCCTGCGCATTGGTGAGCCTTCGAGGCCATCCGGGGTCCTGCGTCCGGGCGAGCGTCCAAAGCGAAAGAACCAGAACAAGTACCGTGGTGAAGCTTTTTGCGTACCTCATGACTGCCCTCCTGGGGCTGGGCTGTGGAGTGGCCCGTTCTCTCCTGCCATACTTACCCACTGCGGCCCGTCTTGTGAGAACAACGACTCTTTGCAGTAGCTGACTGATTGAGTTTCACGTCTGGTTGCAACACTTGGGACGAGCCCTAAGAAGAATCCCTGCTATAGTGGGCCATTCGGCGAACTCCCCGGGAACTGTCGAATTTGACAGTGTACAGGAACGGGTTGTGGCTCCTAGTATCGGGGAGGATAGCACGTGGGGGTCGGCTTTTCTCGCCCATCAAGTCGTTTTACGAGAAAGGACGATTTGTTATGAGCCACAAAACTTCGCTCTCGCGTTGCATCTTACATTCGCGAAGTCTTGTTTTGGTCCTCCTTCTCTTCACACTTCTGTCCCCTGCGTGGCCGAGTGCCCAGAACCCTGAAGTGCAGCAGCGCGTCGCGGAAATCCGGCAATCCATAGCACAGAACAAGCAGGCGCTAGCCCAGTACGCCTGGCAGGAACAGCAGACCATCAGCATTAAGGGTTCTGTGAAAAAGCAAAAGCAATTTCTCGTGCGCATCGGACCTGACGGCCGGCCCCAGAAGCAGGAAATCGGCGCACCCGATCAATCCGACAGCGGCCGCCAGCACGGCCTGAAGCACAGGATCAAGGAGGAAAAGAAGGAGGAGTTCGAGGAGTACGGCAGCCAAATCGCCCAATTGGCTCAGGATTACATGGAGCAGGAGCCAGGAAAGTTGCAACAGCTCTATGAGCAGGGAAACGTCCTGCTCGGATCCGCCGGCGCTCCGGGCGAAGTCCAAATCGTGATCCAAAATTACGTAAAGCGGGGAGATTCCGTCACCATCATCTACGGCCAGCCGCAGCGCTCAGTTCGGAGTATTCAAATCTCTTCCTACCTGAATGATCCGTCTGATTCGGTTACCATTACCGCGCAGTTTGCACGGCTGCCGAATGGCCCGAATCATGTGTACGACCTGTTGGTGAACGGAACGAGCAAGCAATCGACTGTAGAGATCCAGAACTCCAATTACCAGCATATGTAGGCGTGTGCCGGAACATAGCGACTTTGTGGCAGAAGAGGTGCAGGATGACACAACGAATAAAATCGAAGCGCTCTGTCGTGTCCGCCCTTGCGTTTGCCACGGTTTTGCTGGCCGGGATGCGCGTGGTTGCGCAAGACAAGCGCTCCACTGAGGAGTATCAGGCGCAGGCCTATGGCCAGGGTACCCAGCTCGGAAAAAACTTCAACGTCACCGTGATTATCCACGAGTATTCCGCGCCGGAAGACCAACAGATCCTGGTCAAGTCCTTCGAGGCAGCTGGCATGAAAGGGCTCGTCAACGCGTTGTCAAAGATGAAAGCGAAGGGACACCTCTCCATTACCGGCACGTTGGGCTACGACATCAGCTACATACGGAGTTTTCCGACCGCCGAGGGCCGTAAGATCCGGCTGGTTACCAATCGTCCCATCACTTTCGGAGAGGCTTGGTCGGATAGCCGGTCGATGGAGTACAACCTGTCGGCCCTCGAGCTCAATATCAACGAGGACCCGAAGAAGAGCGCAGGTACCTTACTGCCCGCATGCCAATTCCAGATCGACAAGGACCATGAACTGGAAATCGTGAACTACCAGAATCCTTGGCGTCTCACCGACATTTTGCAAAGGAAGTAGCTATGGAATCTCGGCATTCACACGCAGCGCTCTCAGCCCGGGAATAGCTATCCTGTAGCATACGGGACGGAAATCGATGAGTATACGAATTGACCCGGAACGCTTCCACGGATTACTAGCCACTCGTGAGGGCAAGAAGAAGTCGGCGATCTCCGATTTTCTTTATCGAGTGCCCGCTTCTCTGGGAGGTAAGGCGCCCCCTCAATCCGCAGTCGAATTCCTGGCCGGCCTCCCGGCTTTAGCTGGCCTGGCGAAAAAGGAACTGTGTCTGCTTGCATCGGCGATGCATGAGCGCAGCTTTGGGGACGGAGAAGTCATTTTCGAGCAGGGAACACCCTCCGGCGCCTTGTACCTCATCCGCAGCGGTTGCGTGGCACTCTCCCGGAAGACAGACGGAACGGATGGTGCGCTGGCCAGCCTGGGACCAAATGAGCTGTTCGGCGAGCTTGCTCTTCTGCTGGATGATGCGCCCCGGCAAATTACTGCTACTTCTCGTGGCCTGAGCGACCTTCTGGCGCTCTCCCGGCCTGATTTTGACTCCTTAGTGGAGAAGTCCCCAGTGGTTGGCATGAAGATCTTCCGTGCGCTCGCGCGCCTCGTCGCCCTGCGGTTCATCATGCTCATGGAAGAAATTGAGAGTGCATCCTCAAAATGAGCGAGCCTGGGGCCATGCGCGTTAGGCGAGTGATTATTCAGTCCGCGCTTGCACTGCTCGGGCTTTTAGCGTTCGTCTATCTTACATGGTCTCTGCGGTCGCTGATTGTTCCGTTGGTGGTGGGCGCGCTACTGGCCTACGCGGTGAAACCTTTGGTGGAAGCAGTCAAACGATGGGGCCTGACGCACGGATTGGCAGTGTCGCTCATGTTTCTTCTATTCGCGGCCGGCCTTGGCGTGCTAGCAAACCAGGTCCAGGCTGTGTGGCCGGACCGCCAGGCGCGGCTCGAGTTCCGCGTCCTCGCGCTGTACAAACTGAATCAGAAATACCAGGCCCTGCTGGGTCTCGACGAGACCCAGACAAGGGGCAATGCCTTATATGACCGGTTCGGCGCCGATCTCGATCGCTTCATGTGGAAAATCCGCGACGACCTATGGTTTACGCCCAAAGAACAGCAGATTTTTCTCAACGCGCGAGCCGGACAGCCAGGGTTGAGGCGCGTCTCGGATCAGATCTACAACTACTATCTTGCTGATGGGGCTATCGAGGAAATGGCGGCGCGGAGGATGTTGGAAATTGCGGGGCCAGGTTCGGCATCGCCTGTGTCCCAAACCCCCTCCATGCTGGGAGAATATCTCTCCCGCCTTGCGGAGTTGCTCTCGTTTTGGATCGTTATGCCCGTCACGTTTCTGTTTTTCTTGGTGGACGACGGCGAAATCAGGCGCGCCGTGATCGGCATGGTCCCTAACCGGTACTTCGAGCCTACCGTAAATGTCCTTGCTGACTTGGATCAAACCGTGGGCAGCTATCTGCGCGGTGTGATTCTGGAGTGTTCGCTGGTTGGGGTCACTTACATGGTTCTGCTTTGGTTGGTTGGCGTGACTGGTGAGTGGGCCATCATCATCGGCTTGCTCGCGGGCATCGTCAACATAATCCCTTACGGCGGTTCCGTGATTGGGCTGGGTTTGGGCCTCGCCTATGCATTGCTTGCCGAGCAGGTCCACCCCCTACTTCACTTCGTCAATCCCGACAACCTTTGGCTCTGGGTCGTTGTGGTCGCGGTGGTTACGCGGGTCCTAGACGATACGGTTTACCAACCGATGGTGCTTGGTGGCGCTTTAGAGCTGCACCCGCTCGTGGTGGCCCTCGGAATCATCGGGGCCTCCCTTCTGTTTGGATTGGCGGGAGCGATCTTTGCCGTACCGACCATCGCGCTTGCGAGCGTCTTCTTCAAGAGCACTATGCGGCAGTTACGAGCCTACACGGTCATCTGAAGGGGAGCGAGTCAGGTCTTATCGTCTTGCCTTACCTGGTAGGCAGCCACCAGGCGCGCTACCGTAATGGCAATGTAGAGAACGCCTGTAGCAGCCTCCAATACAGCCAGTATGCGCGCGAGCGGCGTCACCGGAACAATGTCTCCATAGCCCAGAGTGGTCAGAGTCGCCAGACTGAGATACAGGAGAGAATAGGGGGACATTCGGGTACCCGCCGGCTGCCCGGACTCCACGAACGATCCCGGGTGGAGTGCATCGACCAAGTTGAACACCGCGAAATAAAAAACGCCCAGGAGAAGATAAAGACTGACGGAGACGTACAAGCGGCCACTGGTGATGCGTCCCGGTCGTCCAAGATGCCGGAAGAAAATCACGGAAACGTATCCATAGAAAGAGGCCACAAGCGCGTAGTGAGTGGTCACCGCTGCCTGTAGGGGATGAAACTGAGCCACAACAGTGGCCGTGAGGGAACAAGCAGCCAGAAGCAATGCTGCCAGCCGGGTGCTGTGCTTTTCAGACAGTCCCATCGCGGCCGGAATGAATGTCCAGTAGAGCGCAATGATGAACAGAATCTCGCCCCTGTGACCCACTGAGGCGAACGGGCTGATCAGGAAAAGGACAATAAGAGAGACCAGTAAGACGAGGGCACGCTGATCCTCCCGCGCGGTTGGATTCACCTTGAAATCACCCTAAGCATGGAAGCCTTCCTAGTATACGCGCGACCTCGGTTCGCCAGCCCCCGTACCGCCGGCATCCTGCCGGCGTTCGTTCCGGCCTCCGAGCGAGCCGCGCGAAGCGTTGCAGCCCCCACCGGCCAGCCTTCTGCTCTTTTTCTCGTCACTCATCACTCATCACTCGCCACTCTCTTTGTTGTAGACTCCCGCCGAGCCTCCACCATGCACCGCCTCACCGGCCTTCTCGGCATCGCTCTGGTCCTCGCGGCCGCCTGGGCCTTTTCCTCGCAGCGCCGCGCCATTCGCCTGCGCACCGTGCTCTGGGGCATGGGACTCCAGGTGGCCTCGCCCTTTTCGTTCTGCGCACCGACGCCGGCCTGCGCCTCTTCCGCGCCCTGGGCGCCGGAGCGGAATGGCTGCTCAGTTTCTCCTTCGCCGGCTCGGAG
>Ga0187770_10002134_pt1 | contig 10936 bp, 9 predicted proteins | sample 0116_SJ02_MP02_2_FD_133154 | JGI IMG/M metagenome (GOLD analysis project Ga0187770, IMG submission 133154) | Tropical peat soil microbial communities from peatlands in Department of Meta, Colombia - 0116_SJ02_MP02_20_MG | ecosystem: Environmental > Terrestrial > Soil > Wetlands > Peat | place...
CGCGGGAATTAGCTTCGCCCTCCAGCCACACTCTCGCATCCCAGTTGGAGTACTCATCGTGCTTGCGGATGTAGTGGGAAAGAGACTCGACGTTGTGGTGGAGCAAGGGGTGTTGGAGTTTTGCCGTCTTGCCTTCTACGACGATGTGTTCGTGGACTTCCATGTCGGCCATGGAGGCGTCCTGCTCTCGCAGGCGGCATTCGTAGCGGCCTTGGCCGCGGCGGAACAGCGAGAGCTTGTCGAAACTGGCACCGCAGTGGCGGAGTTCGCGGCCGAGAAAATACATGCGGAGGGCGATGTAGTAGCCGTTGCAGGTGGGATTCTGGATTGCTTCCAGGATTTCCCGCGCCAGCTCCGGAGTGAGCGCTTCATCGGCATCGACGAGGAAGACCCAGTTGTGGGCGAGAGGCAGCGATTCCATGGCCCACTGGCGCTTCTTGGGCCAGCCGCCCTGGTAGTGGAACTGCACGACGTGTACGCCATAAGACTCCGCGATCTGAGCCGTCGCGTCCGTGCTCTGCGAGTCGATGACGTAGACCTCGCCTACATCGCGGAGCGATTCCAGGCAACGCGGCAGATTGCGGGCTTCGTTGCGGGCGGCAACAATTGCGGTCACCGGAAGGAGCGGCAAAGAGCGCCCATTCCGCATCTGCTTTGGCTCTTCCAGCTTTTGCATCGGGGTGGAAAGACTCTCAACATATTACCTGATGGGCGCTTCCAGAGCATAGTTGCGGAGCATGCAGGGTATGCGAGTGTTCGAAAAATTGCCGGAAGCTCCACCGCAGAACGCTCCGAACTCTTACTCACGGACAGCGCAAAAAGCCAACAGAGACCCTCCGAATTCCCGGCGCTGCAGCCAATGGGGAATGGGGCTGCCAAAAGGAATGACGTTGGCTGTGGCGAATTCATGCTGCTTCAACACCGCGCGAAAGTCCGCCGCCGCGTACTGGTGGCGCGAGTGATCGAGAAACGCACACCAGCTTTGCCCGAGGAGGCGCCCCAGCCGATGCGTCCCCAGTTGGGCCCTGCGTACCAGCGAATTGCGGTTCGGCACCGAGACCACCAGCAGGCCTCCCGGGCGCAACACCCGCGCAAACTCCGCGAGACACGCCGCCGGGTCGGAAACGTACTCAAGAACACTCGAGCAAAGAACTCCATCCAGCGATTGATCGGCGAGCGGGAGATGGGCGATGGTCGCGATGTGCTCGAAGCGCAGCTGGTTGCTGCGTTCATCGTGCCTCGCGACGTCCTGGCTCGCAACATTCTGGCTCGCAAGCTGGCGAGCCATGGCGATCATTTCCTCGGCGGCATCAACTCCGAGCACGTGTGCACCGGCCTCAGACAGATAGCGAGCCAGGATCCCTGAGCCGCAACCTGCATCCAGCCAGTCCTGCCCATGCAAGTCGCGGCCCGCCAGGCATTCTTCAAAGGCGCGCAGCCGAGCCCGGAAGGCCGGCTTTTTGTAGCGCTGCTCCCAGCCGACGGCTAGTTCGCGGTGGTAGGCGACCGCGTCTTTCGCCGGGTGTTCTGGCGATGTCAACATTGATCGCTATGGCACCTTTCTAGCCACGACCAACCAACTGGCTCCAAATTCGTTCTGGCGCCGCGGTCGGATTCCCGCTACCTCGCGTTGTTGATTCCAGCTGAGGGTTCTCTCGATCAGCTCACTCTTGATCTTATGCTCTTGAGCCATCGCAGTGGCTACATTGTCCGTCGACCGTATTCCCATTAACGGCTTGCCAGCCGAAGGTCGAAAGTCGAAGACAACTCGGCAGGGCAGGCAAACAGATTCTGCAGTGCGGGCGCGGTGTGAGTCACAAGACTCGCGCCCTCGGGGCCCAACCGGAATACGCGGTAGTCCACACCGTTCAAGATGTCGAGGGTCTCGGAAAGATTTGTGCGGGCGAGATACTCAAACATGATCAAACGGGGACGCTCTGAGGACAGGCACCCTTTCATTCCACGGAGGACAGCATTCTCGTGACCCTCAACATCAATCTTTATCAGCGCAACTGGTCCTACCGGACGTTGACGTTCCGCGAGGAATTGATCGAACGTCCGCCCCGGGACCTTTCGGGTGGACAACGAGGTTTTGAATCCGGCAACCGTGCGGTTACACGTGTCTACGCCTCCTGCATCCTCCAACTCGAGGTCCTGGCATATGTCAGACAATGCAACTTCATGAACCTCAAATGGCAAGTTGTTCAGGCGTAAATTCTCCCGGGCACGAGAGGCAGCGATCGGGTTGGGCTCGAAGAGAAATGCATGGTCTACCCGGTCGGCCAACTGCAGGCTTACAGAGCCGACGTTGGCCCCAACATCCACCAGCACGCCACCGTGGATATGAAGGCGGAGAAACGTAATGTCTCGATAGTCTGGAATGCGCTGGTAGATAAAGCCAGCGGACACGCCGCAGTCGGGATAGGCGATAAAGCGAAGGCCATTGAACAGGTTGATTATGATCGGGGCACGGACTGACCTTTTCCACAACTGCCATCCAACGAAATGCAAGAGTCGCCGCAGGCGCTGGTCTCGGTTTGATTCGTCCCGCCAGATTGAGCCCACAATGTAGTTCAGGTCGCTAAGGGACGCCATATCTCTACCTCAAGCCAACACCGGACTGGTCTTTCCTTGAACCAGTGCCTCCGCGATGGAAACGATCTGCCCAACATGTTTCTTCCAGGAGAAGTCTGCGGAGCGCTCCAGCCCCCGCTCCGACATCTTCCCGGAAACTTCGCGGGACAGGTCCACCCGGCATACCGTTTCCGCCAGCAGGTCCGGTGAGAACGCCGGGAAGTAAAGCGCAGCGTCCCCGCACACCTCGCGATGCACAGCCAGATCGGAGGCAACCACCGGCAAACCCGCCGCCATGGCTTCGACTAGGGGATGCGCGAACGTCTCCACGTAAGCAGGCGTAACGTAGAGATCGCACGCCCGATAAACGTGGTGCAGAAGATGGTATGGTACTGCCCCCAGTTCCACCAGATTCGAGCCCACGCCCAATTCTTGCACCAGGCTCGCCGCGGCTTCCGTCCGGAACGATCCCGGATTTGCCCCCGGCTGGAGCCGGCAGGTGAGAAACAGGCTTACCTGCCGCGGTGCGATGAGCTTGCGAAGCACGCCGACCGCGCGGATCAGAGTCTCGAAGTTGCGATAGTAGTTGTAGTGACTGACAAACAGCAGGCGCAATTCGTCGCGGTTCCGTTCCAGCTTCTTCGTGAGTTCTTCGGGTGGCAGCTCCAGGTCTCGAAAAAAAAGACTCCGGTCAAAGCCGTGGTGGATGGGCAATGCGCGAACTCCAGTCCAGCGCTCGATCTCGTCCGCAAAAGCCTGGCTGGGCGCAACCGTACAATCGGCAACGCACACCGACCACTTGGCCATTTGCCCCTTGAGCTGCGTATCGAGCCACACTCGGTAGTCACCGCGCCGCATGAGATCACGGATGAAATGGTTGGACGTGTATAGAGCGTTGCCGCTTAAAAGAATCTGGGGTACAGGGGATCGAAACAAGGCGATGTTTCCCGCCGACAACAAGACGTTCGCCCCACTGCGCCGAACCAGATCTGGAACCGACCTTTGAGCGCGCACGAATCTGGCCGCAGCGCTCACCGATTCATCCATGAACTCAACAAACGACACATTTGATTGGCCTAGAAATTCCTGCCGCAGGAGCGGAGAGACCAGGATCGTAGAACGGAGATCCGTTCTCGCGGCGAAGTGTGGCACAACGTTGCGCACGTAGGTGGGACCGCTTCCAGAACTGGCGGCGGAGGCATCGATAAAAAGATGAATCATCGCAGAGCGGGAGACCCGAGCGACGGAACTGGGCCAACCTGTTTCTCCGTCACGGGCTGCGCATCGGGCCAGACCGGGCACGCCATCCAGTCGCGCAGGGAGAGCGCAAGAACCCAGAAAATAACGGACATGTAGTACCCCACAGCCAGCAGCCAGTCTTCAAAGAATGCGTTCACCAGGCCGCCCAGTATCACCGCTGCCGCAACCACCGCAGGTTGGTTCACCTTTCCCGTTTTTCGCAGCCAGAAGAATACTCTCCAGACTTGCCGGATAAGGGCAAGAATCAGCAGTGCAAAAAAGAGCGTACCGACCGCCCCGGTACTCTCCAGCAGGGTGAGATAGCTACTGCCGCGCTCCCGAGTCTGCTGGCCTACGGTCGCATAAGCGAAGCGCCAGTCGGTGCTGTTGTCGGCAGTGCCAAATCCCGAGCCCAGCCAGGGGTGCTCCCGGAAAGCGGCCAGACTTCTCTCCCAGGGTTTCTGGCGCGACTGCATGAGCTTTCCGCGCTCGCCCTTCTTGTAAAGAAGAGTCTCGGAGGCACTCTGAAAACGCTCTGGCGTCACCAGATACATGTTAAGTAAAATCGCCGCAAACAGGCCCAAGCCCATCAGCAGGGTTCGATGCCGCCTCGCGCCCACCAGCAAGAACATCGAAGTCAGGAACGCCGCGATCATGGATGCCCGAGAGAGACTGAGAACCAGGAGGGCACCGCATACGAACAGGGCGATGAAGCAGCGGTTGTATTCGTGGCGGCTCGCCGGAAGGATCAACCGCCACAGCAACACCGGCCAGCAAAGACAGCCCGTGATTAATCCTAGCGAATTCGGATTGCCCCACACCTCGAATGAGGCCAGGTAGCAAATGGCCGTGAAATATACCAGGCCTTCCGCCATCAGCACCAGTTTCCGCACAAATGGTTGGGGATTTCTTGCCCAAAGGATCCGTGCCCCAATGGAACCGTAGACAAAAAGTGCGGCCAGAGTCAGGGCCTTGAGAAGAGTCATGACTGGATTTACAGAAACAATGGCAGACACAAAGGCGGCAACCACCGCGAACAACCCCAGCAGGTGCAGATGATTGAAGGGAATCCGGTTCGATCTCCGGGCATAGTAACCAAGAGAGAGGAAGGCACCCGCGCCCAACACCACCCAACGGAACATGTTCATGGGACCGGCCAGGGGAAGTCCGCAACCCGCCCAGAAGAAAATTGCGACCATGAGCGTCCAGAAGTGAGTCTGGTACTGAGAAACAATTAAGCCCGCGGCCACGAGGACGAGCAGAGCAAGCAGATTAGACTCGCCAAACAGATAAGGGCGACTAACCGACAAATACAACAGGAAGATTACGGAACCTGCCGCGACCAGGGGGAAAATTTTGATGCTCTTAGAGTTTTCAATCATATTGGGGCACTCAGACTGGCGCGCCCGCCGCCACTCCAGCCGCACAACCCTCCAGCAAGAAACCTTCTATTAGCCTAGCACTGCGCTCGCCCATCCGCGAAGCAAGTTGCGGGTCGCGCGCGGAGGCCGCCTATCGCCTCCGCCAGTCTTCCCCACATCAGCGGGCGGCGGCTTGCGGGCCGGCCAAATGTTTGTCAGCGTGGGTGGAGGTAACGAAAGCATAAAGCAGGACGGCATTGAGAGCGAGCAGGAGCCAGGTGAAATATCGGGCCGCCAGCAGTTTCCACCACCATGATTCCGTCACCCAGGCGCTCAGGTGGGGCGCCGATCGGATCAGAATCGAGTGTCCCGGCAGCATCAGCAGTAGAAAAATAATGCACGTCGCCAGCTGGCTCCAGTTCAGCGGCTCCTGCTCCTCTCGGTATGCCCAGCAGAGCGCCAGCGTCAAAACCGTTACGTCGGAGACGCTGTGGTACAAGGAAATGAAACTCAAGGCCAGCAGGGAAGAAACAGCCAATGGAATTGGCAGACGGAACCGCGCCCGCCAAACCGCGAAGCTCCAAATGGCCAGACCACACACAAACAGGCCATGCGCCAATAGGTTGGCGGCGGTAACGCGATGCAGTAGCTGATATAAGATCACCTGACAAGTGTTCACATGGAACGGCATGGCGCCTTCGGTGAAGCCAATCAGCCTGCCCGGCTCAAACCAATACTGAAGATTGCTGCGGTAACTGGAGATCAGCGTGCTTGCCGGCACGGGATAGTTGATGAGGGCGACCACCATGGCGGCCGCAGGCAGGAGTGCGCCCAGGACAAATCGTTTTCGGAATTGAAAAAGATAGAAGGCCAAAACCCACAGGCCAAGCTGAGGCTTCAATGCGGTGGCGATTCCGAGGACGACGCCAGCAGCGAAATCTTGCTTCCTTTCCGCAAGAAAAACACCGAACAGGCACAGGGGTACGGCTAAGAGCGCTACGTTGCCGAGGTGAAAGGCTTGATGGAGCGGAGAGAAAGCAAGGACAAAAGTGGCAAGCACCAAAGTGCGATCGTCGCCGAGACGAAGGCCTGCCAAGCGGATCAGCAGGGCGATTGTAATTCCGATGCCAACCAGTCCCAGAAGATGCCAGATCGGATTCGCCCAGCTCCAGGGCAGAAAGCTAAAAGGCGCCATGAGCACAAGCGCCGTCGGCGGATAGATCAGCACGACGTTTACGTGGGAGTCTGTCAGCTGGGTTGCCGTGGCTTTTGTGAGAGCGGCATCGTAGAAGTTCTGGCCGTGCCGCCAAAGCCATGCACCCACGTAGACGTCGGAAAAGTCATTCCTCGTGACGGCCGGGACAACTCCTCGAAAAACGAAATCCGCCAACATCAGTACAGCAACGAGTCCCAGCACGACTCGAAGCGCAAGGCAGTTCATGGTCGTGAAAGTCTACCACGCCAGAAACGACGTAATGGAGCAATCCCAGTCGCCGCCCAGCGCGATCCGTGGGCGCCGAGAATGTGCGTGAACGGCGCGCTGAGACCTGTGGCAATTCGCGCGTTGCTATAATCCACTGGCCACTTTTCGAGCACAGCCTAGCTGCCTTGAAGTCAAGCAGTTTCGACTGCGTCCGGACGCTCGACGGCTGGCGCGCGACCAGCACCTAAGGGGCAAGATACCCAAACCATGCAAACCGTTCAGGCAGCCAGTCCCTCAAACATTCGAAGCGTGAGTGGCAGGTGGACCGTAGTTTGCCTTGTCCTACTTCTTGTGGCGGGTGGCGAATTTACGCTAAGGGGCCCGGTCAGGGCCATTCGTTCCGCAACCCAGTTCAACGATTTCCTTTCTCCGTACATACAGGCGAAGGCGTGGATCGGCGGCCTGGACCCTTACAGTCCACAGATCCTGCTTAAGCTGTGGCCGGCGGAAGCCGCGCATTTTAGTTTTCTGCCGAAAGAGGTGGCGAACGGCTCGCTAGTGGCGAACAGGGGCATTCCTACGGCGTACCCGATAACGTCTCTGGTGCTCATAGCACCATTCAGCGCGCTTCCCTGGAGCCTGGCGAATGCGCTTTGGTTAGGGATTAACCTTGCTCTGTTCTCAGTGATGTTGTGCGCGCTGGTGGCACTAGCTGGCTTTCCGTGTCGTGAGCCGCCAGCGATTCTGCTGGTTGCGGCCGCTTTGGCGCTAGCACCATTTCATACCGGAATTGTGACCGGCAACGTTTCACTGGTCGCGGTTGAACTGAGCGTGATTGCCATCTGGACCGCTCGCCGGCGTCACGATTTGGCGACCGCAGTGCTGCTGGCAGGGGCAGCGGGGCTGAAGCCACAGATTGGACTCTGCTTTCTTCTGTACTATCTGGTGCGCCGCCGTTGGCGGGTCTTCGGGTTTACTCTGGCGATTCTGGCATTCGTAGCCGCTCTGGGCTTGCTACGAATGCAACTTGGCCACACTCCCTGGCTCTGGAACTATCGCAATGACAATCGTGTTCTGCTCGAGACCGGCGTCCTGGGGAATTTCACGCTGATCAACCCTACGCGGTTCGGGCTGATCAATCTGCAAGTGGCCTTGTATCCAGTTCTGGGCAGCGTCCAACTGGCGAATTATCTGGCGATGTCGGTGGGCGCAGGTCTGCTGATTACATGGTTGGTCGTCATGCGACGAAAAAGCACCGACGACCATCGCGAACTGCTGGACTTAAGCGCTATCGCCGTTATCAGCGTGCTGCCGGTCTACCATCGGTTCTATGACGCCGCTCTGCTCGTCTTGCCGCTGTGCTGGGTATTTGTCTCCTTTGGAAAAGCGCGAAGGCCGGCAGTCCTTTCTTTGCTAATGATGCTCCCGTTCCTGGTTCCCGGCGGAACGCTGCTGGAAACGATGCAAAGCGGCGCGCGTTTTCCTTCGGTATCGGCCAATCGATGGTGGTGGGAAACATTGGTAATGGCGCATCAGGTTTGGATGCTTTTGTTTCTCAGCATCCTGTTACTCTGCGAAATGACCATGTGCCGCTATTCCGCCAACGACGAATTGGATTCGCCAAGCAGATAAGGGCGACGAATAGACAAATACAGCAGGAAGATTATGGGGCGCTGCCACAACCAGGGAAGGAATCTTGATAGTCTTGGAGCTTTCAATCGGGAGTTTTCAAGCAGGAGCTTTCAATCCTATCGGGAAACTCAGACCGCCACGCCCGCCGCTGTCGCCAATCCAGCCGCACAAGACTCCGGCGAGAAGCTTTCGATTAGCGTCGCACTGCGTTCGCCCATCCGCGCGGCAAGTTGCGGGTTGCGCGCAATGGCCGCCATCGCCTCCGCTAGTTTGCCCACATTGGCGGCTGGTATGACGTAACCGTTTTCATGGCCGTGCACGAGATCTGCGGTGCAGCCGGCAACGTCGGTGGCGATGATCGGCAGCCCGCAGGCCATGGCTTCATTGACCACCAAGCCCCATGGATCGCTCAACGTCGGGAAGACCAGCACCTCGGCCAGCGCATAGAAGGCGGCGAGTTGGTCGCGCTGCGCAAATCCTGGAAAGACCACTGTACCCGGGTTAACCTTCGCGGCGTTCCTCATCAATTCGGCCTTGGCCGTCCCCTCCCCGACAAAAACCAATCCAACCTCCGCGCGCAGCTCAGCCTGCAGTTGAGTGTATGCCTCCAGCAGATGGAAAACACCCTTCTCCAGGATCACGCGCCCCGCGCACAGGAAGTACCGCGGCGGCAGGCCCAATTCTTTGCGGCGCAGCGCTGCCTGTTCCCTCGCCGAGCGAGCCAGATTAGCGAAGCGCCGAATGTCTACCGCATTAGGTGCTGGGTGAATCCGTTCCGCGGGAACTCCCATCGACCTCACATACTCAAAGGACGACTGGCCGGGAACTGCAAATGAGTCGCAGTTGCGGATGAACCACAGCTTGATGAGCTGTGCGAGAGCGCTGGGATTGCGCTGTTCCTGACTCGTGCTCTCAATCCACGCCGCAAAGTGGGCACGGTGAAATTTCGCCCAGGCCAGTGCCTGCCAAAAAGCGGGATGATTGTATCCTCCGCAAAGGATGGAGTTGGGGCGGAAATGCTCCAGCGCCGGCCCCATGCCGCGATTCAGCAGAATGTGCCAGATACCCCACCGGCGCCGCCAGGCCGGGAGCACTTCGTAGGAAAACTCGATTTCGTCTTTGTAAACCAGCCAGTCGCGCTGGGTGGGGTCGGACTCCGCGAGAAAAATGACGTGGAGTTCGATTGCTTTCTGCCGGGCTAACGCGTTGAAGACCGGAATGCGATAGGGCGAGATGATTTCGGTCAACAGCGCAACCCTGACAGTCATGGTCATGGGAGCGACTCCCGGTAGATGGACAACAGTTGGCTTGCCTGGTGTGCCAGGGTGTAGCCTTGCAGGACAGTTTGCCGGCCGTTGCGACCAAGCTTCTCCCGTAGAGGCGAGTCGGAAAGCAATCCGTGCAATGCCGCGGTCAGGTGGTTGAGATTTTTCGGTTCAATCAGCCAGCCATTCTCTCCGTGGCGGATGATCTCCTCGATTCCCTGGCCGCGACAGGCGATGGCGGGCCGCTCCGCTGACATGGCCTCCAGATACACGCAGCCGAGCCCCTCATACCAACTGGGCAAGGCAAACAGCGCGCACTCCCTCATTGCCTCGGCCACTTCCAAGCGCGGTCTGCGCCCGAGAAAGTGGACCCGGTCGTCGATGCGCAACTCTCTCGCCAATTCCTGCAGTCGAGTGCGCTCTGAACCATCTCCAATAATCCTACATTGAACTTGGGGATGGTTCGGTGTGATGGCCGCCACCGATCCCAGCAGCAGTTCGTGTCCCTTGATGGGGATAAGGTTGCCGACACTGAGGATCACGGCACGCTCCAATGCAGCCCCGCCCGCCGTAGTGGACGTCGAAGTGAACCCCGAAGTGAACAACGATGAATCCACGCCGTTGTAGACGACGCTGACGTTGCCCGCGCCGTCAAGTCCTTCGCGGACATGCCGGGCAACTTGCTCGCTGATGCAGATCACGCGGGCGGCCGCGCCGTAGACATCCTCGCAGACTTTGGAGCAACGGCGTCCAAACCAGCCTGGAACCTGCCGCGTGGAGAAGGCATCGAGCCCGTGCACAGTCACGATAAAAGGAATGCCAATATCTCTCGCCAGCAGCATCGCTGCTTGCCCACAGGGCAGGGCGGCGTGAGCGTGAATCAGGCTGAGTGGTTGCTGCGCGTGCAGTTGCCGCACGTGGGACTTAAGAGCTGCATACAGGAATTGCCCTGCACTCGATAGTCCTGGATTTCCGGGCAGGCATACGTACTTCTTCCACAACGCCGGGGGCGCCTTGAGGTCGGGACCGGGATGCGAGCGGTGCAGGGGATGGACCGCGATCACCGACGACTCAATTCCCCGGCGCTGTAGTTCGCCCACGGACTCAGCCACGAAACAGCCGGAAGCATCGTCTTCAGCCGTCGGATAGAAGGGAGTCAGAGTCAGTACGCGCATCTGGAGTGGCCAGTCTTAATCTCGATCGAGTTCGGCGTCAGCTTTCGCGCATCCGTGCAGCAAGGAATTCCAGTGTTGAGCGACGACCCGCCAATCGAACATTTCGAGGCAGCGCCGATGAGCGGCACGTCCAAGTTTGCCGGTGTACTCTGGATTGCCCAGCAGCATGGACATCGCATCCGCGAAATCTTCGATGTCTTCCGGATCAATCAAGAGGCCGGTGTCTCCCAATACCTCGGGTATACCGCCTCGTCTCGATCCGATGAC
>Ga0187770_10002135_pt1 | contig 10935 bp, 15 predicted proteins | sample 0116_SJ02_MP02_2_FD_133154 | JGI IMG/M metagenome (GOLD analysis project Ga0187770, IMG submission 133154) | Tropical peat soil microbial communities from peatlands in Department of Meta, Colombia - 0116_SJ02_MP02_20_MG | ecosystem: Environmental > Terrestrial > Soil > Wetlands > Peat | place...
GAATTACTCGGGAATTCTCGGCAGCCTCGCCTCGGGCGCCGTCTCCAACGCCTACTATCCGCCGAACGACCGCGGAGCGAGCTTGCTGTTTGAGGGTGAGGCGATGGGCATCGGCACCGCGGCTGTAGCCAACATCTTCCAGGAATTTGTGGTCAAGAAGTTCACGCCGAGCGTTTCCCACCGCGACCCCGCCAATCCCTGATCGGTCTTCGCTCGTGTGAAGCACGACTTCCCTGGATGACAGTCCGGATTGCTCAAGAAAATTCCAGGTGATAGACTCCCGGCATGGCCAAGAGAAAGAAAGCGCGCAAGAAGAAGGCAGCCACGAAAAAAAAGGCCGTTCGCGGAGGAAAGAAAGCTTCGGCGAACAAGCGGAAGAAGGCCCGGAAGCCGATGCGGGGGAAGGCTGCGACGATCACCATCGAGCGACCGACGGCAAAAGGGCTCGGCCCTGGATCCGCAGGTCAATCGGGAGACATTGAGGGGTTGTCGGAGACGGAATTCGCCGATTCGGAAAGCGTGGCCGAACTGGCAGAGGAAGGGCAGGATTACGAAGCGGAGATTGTCAGCGGCGTGGAAAATGCTCCCGAGCCCGACCAGGGTGAGGTGAGGACGCACGAAGTGCCGGAAGACGACGTTCCTCCTGAATACCGCGACCAGGGGTAGTCCTCTCAGCCTTTCTTGATTTCTCCCCATCCACTTCAAAAAACATCCGTGTTTCGCCCAACGGGATCGATTTCGAAAGTGTGTCGGCAAGAATGAGTGGCCACCCTCGCCGGAATATAGCTGCCGAATTCAATTCGCCGGGAGACGCACGATCAGGACAGAGCAGCGCGCGTGGCGGGCGACGGCCTCGGACACGCTCCCGAGCAGGAACTTGTCCAAGCCGCGGCGCCCATGCGAACCCACCACGATCAGATCCGCGCGCCAATTCGAGGCCTCCTGAAGGATTTCCGTTTTAGGACTCCCGTCGGCCACGATGAAACTCACATTCAATCCCGCAGCGCGGAGCGTTTCTGCCGTTTGGCGCACCACGTCGTTCGCACGCGCACGCTCTTCCTTCAGGATTTCCACATAAACAGGGATTTGTCCCCAATCCTGAGCGCCAACGGGGGGAGCGGGAGGCTCAACGACATAGATGGCGCGAACCTCGGTGTCTTTGGGTCTCGCAAATTCGAGGATCGCGTTCGTTGCGGCTTCAGAGAATTTCGAGTCGTCGATCGCCAGAAGGATTTTCATGAGCTCTCCATAAATGCGAGACCGCCATCCTATGCTGTGTGTTCCGTCGCTCGCAAGCTCGCCGACGCCAGCAGCCGCACCCGCCCTCTTTGCACAGGTAGGGCCTGGCGGCAGAACGCTCGATGATAGCTATCACCGGAGTTTGTGAGATGAATCACAGACACACTCGGGTGAGGAATATGACCATTAGGCGTCGGCGATGGACCCAGGAGAAGGCGGCGCGAGGGGAAGCGCTGGGCCGGGTCAAGCGCACCCGATGTCCAGTTCGCCTCTCACCCTGTTCCTCCAGACCATGCGGAGTGTTGACACGCCCTCCTGAGTCCATCGCCGCAATCGTTTTTTTGATTCGAAAATTGGCCGCGCGACGGGGCACCGTCGAAAGGCCGCTCCTGCGGGAATGCCACAGAAACAGGGGAAACCCGTCTGATTCGCAGGGCGGCAGAAGGAGCATTGCAATGAAAGCCAGAACCATGCACAAGATCGCTCCGCGCTCAACCAAAAAGCATCACGAACTGCTTTCGGCCAAGGGATTCCCGGAAGCCATCGCTTCTACCCACCCGCTGCCGGGCAAGATGCAGGCGCGGCGGCATACGAGAGGTTAATCCCGGCGAGGGGGATTGCCGTCGCGAGAATGTCCCGGCCGGGGCGCCATGGAGGACGCGCCCGGCCGGGACTTTTTTTTACGGTTTGGGCGGATTGTTCTCGATGGGTGCTCCGATGCGGACCGTGACCCCAAACCGCTGGTAGTTCGAATAGCGAACCGTCATGCGGATGTGGACGGATCCCGACCGGAAGCGGAGGTAGTCGTCGGCGCGGGTGTAAGTTGGAAACCAGTAGTTTCCCTCGATATTCTCGCGGTACGTTTCAAAGCGGGGAAACACATTCTCGTTGCCCCCTTTGCGAATGTCCGGCACAGCCTTGCCGTAAGTCTTCACGATTTCGAGATCTTTGTCGTCCACCCAGATGCGGCCCTGGAAATAGCGCTGGTTTTTCTCGATGACCTTCGGCTCGACATCGAAAACGTAGGTATGGAGCTCATCCAACCGCTCGCGCCCAACGTAAGCGACGTTATATTTCGGCAGTTCGGACGTGGTAAGGACGAAGGGCGTGATGTTCTTCAGGTCGTTGAAGTCTTGTTCGGAGAGCGTGATGCGCTCGAGGGTCGGAGGAGGCGCGTAAGTGACCTTTTCATAGCGCTTGCCGGAGGGCGTGAAGACGATATCGCTGCTCATGCGGTACTCGCCGTCGGGCCGGCCCGCATCATCGAGCGTCTGGACCACGAAGGTTTGCTCGTAGGTGAAATTATCGCGTTCCCTCTTGAATTCAGCTTCCCGCTGGCCAAAGCGCTGGATGATTTGCTCAACCGGAACGGATGGTGGCTCCTTCGATATTCCGGAGGAGGTTGGAGGAGCCGGAGTCGTCGGTGTCACTGCCGGAGGGCTGGGCGGCGGGCTCACAGAGGAAGGGGGGTGCGGTAGCGGCCCCTGAACTTGCGCCTTTAGGGGCAGGGACAAAATCGCGCTCGCGAGAACAACAATAGACAGATTCAGGATTCGAGTCTCACGCCGTCGTCGGTGGTGAAAACACACAGGTTGCATCTCTGTACCCGCCTCTTCCTCGGGTTAGATTCGCCCGTGAGTATATTCGGTTGGAAGTGGGGAACGAAGTCTAAACCGAAGCTGTGCACCTGCCCTGATCAAGGCGGAAGGCTCTGACAGCTCCAATACCTCTCGGAGGTCGCGAATCAGCAGCCGGACGCTGCTTAGTTGCCCGCAGCGCGAGTATAGCTGGCCGGGAGTCCGCGATCGGGGCTGGCGGGCCGCGGACGGTAGTTCCGAGGCCTGGGGGTGCCCTCGCAATCTATGAGGTTGGGCTCAGCGTACATTCCCTCCCTTTCACAAGCGCGGCACCGCAGTGTGAAGGCGTGCGGTCCCAGCTCGCGCAGGTGGTTTGCCTCTGAGCCCCTGAGTTCGGCCACCCTGCGCATGACCATCGGTGAAAGCGGAATTGGCTGGCGGCAATGGAGACACAAGACACCGCAGTAGCGCTGCTGAGTATCTGCGACCATTTTGACCCTCGTTTCGGGATGATCACCCGGGCTGATTCGGGAGAGGCGCGAGGATACCAGCCTGGGAAACCCGCGTCCAGCGGCATCTGTGGAAAACTGGGAAGCCGCTGGGATTTTTCCGGACCAGTCCTAGCGCCCGGCTCCGCGCGACCCCCAATTGGGGATTTTTTCACCGGCCCCTCATGGAACATTAATGTGAAGCCCCTAACTTGATTTAGGAGGGGTTCGGATGGCGTCACAGCCTGTCTACCATGCGCAGCCAGCAGGGTTTAGCCCGGATGAATTTGAAGCGCTGCTTCAATGGGCCGCGGCATCATCGGCACTGCGCAGAAGAAAAGCGCTTGCCATCCAAGGAGAGGCCATCATGAATTTCGCGCAAGTCGGAGAAACCGCAGGAGCCATCTGGCAAGCTCTCTCGACCTCAGGGTCGCTCACAATGGCTACTTTGATGGAAGAGATCGACGCGCCGCAGAGCGTGTTTTTCATGGCAGTTGGTTGGCTGGCCCGTGAAGATAAGCTCGAGATTGAACCGTCCGACGGCGACTACACGGTTCGCTTGAAGTAAGGTCCCCCCAACCGTTGCAACTCCGCTCCATCCCGCGTGCAAACCGGGAAAGACTTGCCGATTTGGGAACCGGAATCCCTTCGGCGTCGTTCATCGGCATTCCATCCTTCTCAAATTGGCCGCCCACCAGCGTGACGTTTTGCGAAGCATTGTCACATACGCGCGGGTGCAAGCCGCCAACGGGGATCGAATTTAATTGGCCAGACTCTTGCTCGCTCACGCCCGGCCCCGGGTACGAGGCGATGCCGAATCGCCTCGGATGGTTTGGGGAGCACAAATGGGGTGCTTCGGAATGCAATTGTTCGACACCGTCGATAGGAATAGCCTGGACCGGAGAGAGTTTCAGCTCGTCATGCTGGCGATGGGCAGTATCCTGCTCCTAGGTTCTGGGTTCGCTCTGCTTGCGTATCCCATGGTTTTCAGCTGGTCGAAAGTCCTCACGGGCTGGACACTCAGAGTTTGCTTTTGCGGATTCTGTGCTCTCTGCCTATTACTCGTGAGCTACATCTGGCAGAGATATCGAGTCGTGTGCCGACTGCGGGAACAGATTCACGTGGAGCGCCGCGAGTCCGCGGAACTGAGGAGACAGGCCGCCCAGGATTTGCTTGCTGCCTTGCCTCGATTCAATCAATTTCAGGATCGATTGGCCATGGAATATAGGCGGACGCTTTCCGGTTCGGAGTCTTTCTCAGTGCTGGTCGTACTCCTTACCCCGGCAGTCAGCATTCACGATCAAACCGAGATGACAACGGCATTTGGCGATGCGGTAAAAGCGATGGGCCGGCGGTTGCGACGCGAGGATTCGCTTTACTGTTTCTCCGACGAAGCTTTCGGGACCATCCTCCCCGGCGTAACGATGGAACAGGCCCGCGGCTTGGCTTCGCGCCTGGAGGACGCCCTGCGAGACGCCGCCGGAGCAGCCAGCCGCTTTTCCGCGCTCGTCAAAGTGTTCAACTATCCTCAGCACGTCGCTACAGCCCATGAGCTTGAGCAAGCGGTCCGCTCGCTGCTTCCTGCGGATCTCATCTCCGAGCCGATAGTCGAGACCTCGGACATGGTGGCACTACGAAGCGAACAATGAACAGCCAGGTTTCCGCGGCCGTTGAGCTGAAATTACACCTCTCAGCCGGATTGCGACCGGCTAGTCAGCAGTTCAGCATCTAGCGGGTTCAGGGCAGAGGATCCCCCGGACGTTCGGTGACGGGCTTACCGCCCCCGCCCGGCAGAGGTGATTTCGTCCCGCCCGACGCCTCCCCCTGGAGAAGCGCTTCCACGCTTGGGTAAGCATAAATCGTCGGCGCGTGATTTTGCATCAAGCCTCCGGTATCCGCGGTGGGGCCGTAGTTGCTGTGCAGGCTGTGCCCGAGCATGCGCAGCATGGCGATTTGCTGGCCGCGGTGGTGCGCCGTGTGAGCGATGCGGCGGGTGATCACCCAGGCGCGCGAGCGCTTGACGTCAAAGAACGTGGTCTCGCCCTCCCACCAGGCTTCGTCCTTGGCGCGCAAAGCCGCCAGACGCTTGGCACTATCCTCCGCGTAGCGCCGGATGAATTCCATCCGCGTTTCAGGCTTGGGGAGCGGAGGCGCGCCCACATCGATACCCAGCATCGTGCGGAACCAGATGTCTTCACTGACGCACTGGTGCACCATCTGTTCATGGACACTGCGGCCGCGCGGATCAGTCTGCAAGGGCCGCGCGGGGAGCTCCGCATCCCTGAATTCGCTCCAAACGCTGACCACTTTGATGCGCTCGGTTTCGTAGGTTTCCACCAGGAAGTCGTATCTCATGGGGTGCCCCCTGCATCGGGCTTGAGTCGCGGAGCGGAGAATTTACACCAAAGCGGACCTTTCGCCCCTGCACTTTTCTTGGTCTTTCGTCCAGTTGTTTGCTCACGATGACGTCCGGCAAACTGGCTGCACCAGTCTCACTGCTCGAATCACTCGGAGCGGCCTTGGGCAAAGCGGCAAACCTTTCATTCGTCATGATCTTGAACCGGCCATCGGGATATCGGGGATTCCGGGAGGCGACATGAGTTGCAGAAAGATCGCTGTCTTTCTCTTTGCCGGGCTATGGGTGCAGAGCGCGGTATTCGCGGGGGACACAGCCACGGTGAAGTGCCTGGCGAACCAGGACCTCGTCTGGGTCTACGACTCCTTGAACAGTTTCGACGTGCAAGCCAAGCTCAAGTGCGGCGAGGGGGTGGAAATCACGAGCCGAGTAAAGGGGTTCGTTAAGATCAAATCCGCAAACGGCGTGGAGGGGTGGGTGCCAGACAGCGCATTCCCCGGTCTTCCGCCGCTCAAGGACGACAAGGATTTACCCGTGGGTGGGCTTGGGACCGCCCCAAGGGCGCGCACAAATGCAGTGAATCGCCCGCTGGTGGCGGCGGACATCGAGCCGGCCCCGCAACCGATTTCGCCGATTCCGCCGGCAACGACGGGAATTCCACCGGCGGCGCCTCCCACAGCGCCCCCTGCTCCTCGGGCCATTGCCCCCACAGTCGCGGCGCTCTCAACTCCAGCAAGCACGCCCGCACCCGTGCCGACACCTGTTTCTGTGACGAGTTCTGCTACGACAGCCGCCCCCGGGGCGAGCACCGCCAGGACGACCGCATCCGCGGCGGCGAAAACCACAGCCTCGAACCCTCGCGCCACAAGCACGGCCTCTGCCTCAAAAGCGGCGCCGGCGCCAGCGTCCAGCAAGACCGCGTCGGCCAAAACGACCGCATCGACAACGTCATCTTCAACTGGCCACGGCAAGTCACCCAATTCCAGCGGCTCGGCTCCTGCTGTTAAGCCTGCTCCTGCCGCAGCAAACACTGTCAGGTCCACGGAAAGCACGGCAAACGTTCAGCCCGTCCGCGAGGTAGCGAGCATTCACCCCGTTGCCGCGACCACCGATTCGGAAGACTACCCGGATTTCCAGCCGGAGAACGAAAGCGAGGATCCAGCCTGCCAGGTCTACTTCTCGGCCTATGGTTTGGCGCCTTCTCAGTTCAAGTGGCTGGCGCAAAACCGCAAGAAGAGATACCCGGGCATCTGCCCCGCACCGGAACCTTCCAAAGTCGACTTCGTGTTGATCTTCACCCACGACGAAGACGTGTACGCCTCTTCGCTTCCGGTCCCTGTGCACACGGATAAGAATGGGTTTTCGGACTTCAGCCCCTTGATGACCGTGGACACCGCGATGATTTCCGAATCGGCTGCGGACAAGGCCCGCCGCGACTATGTCTGGGTGTTTGAGTTCAAACGCGGCGGATTTGATCCCGGACGCTTCTCTCCCCGGCGAAAACCTCAGTTTGCAAAGGCGGAGTCCAAGTCTTTGGGCGGCTCTCCGGCGGGCCCCCGAACGGTGGAAGATGCGCTGCGATATATCGAGGCGCAAGGGCCGAGCCGCTAGCGGGTAGACGGTGAACCTGCCTGCCTTCTCGATCGCGTGACCACCTGTCCCCTCTGGTGACGGACCTAGAAACTTTCTTGGTTGCTTTTCTCCCCTCGGCGCATCTATAAAAGGCGCAACAGAAGCGGCAACCTTCGACCCTTGGAGGTTCCAGCCGCCATTTCACGGAGGGAACCCCATGAGATTTCGGAGCATTGTCGTAGTACCGGCGCTTCTTTTCGCCACCGCGGTGTTTGGGCAGGCTCACGCCGATATCGTCAACGGTCAGGGACAAAAGATAGGCACCGCGCAGTTTGCGGCTTCCGCCACCGGTGTGCGTGTGGACTTGGATGTCGCTCAGCTTCCCCCGGGTATCCACGGCGTGCACATCCATGCCGTTGGTAAATGCGAAGGACCTGACTTCAAGACCGCCGGCGGCCACTTGAATCCTGACGCAAAGCAGCACGGCAAGGACAATCCGAACGGCCCGCATGCTGGCGATATGCCGAACCTAGTGGTGGGGGCCGACGGCAAGGCCAAGACCTCGTTAATCGCTCCCCACGTGACGCTTGAGGCCGGTGCCAATTCCTTGTTTCACGATGGCGGGACTGCGATTGTGATCCACGAAAAGGAAGACGACTACAAAACGGATCCGTCCGGAAACTCCGGTGCGCGGATTGCTTGTGGCGTGATCCAGAAGTAGATTCTGCCCGGACGAGGCGCCTAGGCGTCGGCTGAAAAGCTGCCGAGCGCCGATTGTTCGTCGGGGAAGTCTGAGAAAACCGTGTGAAGATTGGTGAGGCGAAGGACTTCCCGGGCGCGCGGGCTGAGGTCAACCGCGCGCAGCTCGGCTCCATTCTTCCGCGCCGTGTAAAGGCCTCGAATGAGCTGTCCGACGCCGGAGCTGTCGAGGTAAGAGACTTCGCGGAAATTCAGAAGCACGCGCGTACGCCCCTCGTGAAAAAGGTCGAGCAACAGGTCGTGAATTGCCTCGCCCTCGATCATCGTGAAACGCCCTCGAACATCAACCACTGTTATTCCGCCCATTTGGCGGGTGCTTGCGCTGAAGCCCAACTCTGGCCCTCCCGGGGTCTGGGGAGACATCATTTTAGCGCACGGCTGGCCGGAAATTGAAATGCTGACCGAGGGCAAAATCCTGGAAAAGCTGCGCAAAGTGTGCCTCGCCCTGCCGGACAGCGAAGAGTGCGTGAGCTTCGGGCATCCCGCTTTCCGGATGCGGGGCAAGATCTTCGCTGTACTCGAAAAACACAAAGGCGAACTGGGGATTTGTGTAAAAGTGGGAAAAAACCTGCAAGGGATTTTTCTCAACGACCCGCGTTTCTTTCGCACTCCATATATCGGAAAGCACGGCTGGGTGACCCTTCGCGTCCACGCGGCGCGACTGAACTGGACGGAAGTCGCTGATCTGGTCAAGGGAAGCAGATCTCTCGTTACATTCCTGGCTAAGACCGAGACCGGAAAACGAGCCGGAAGAAATCAAAGGATGGCTTGACCAGTAGTATTCGCGCGGAGGCACTCAATTTGGCTTTTCCACAGCCGGATCAACTGACTGACGCCTCTCTGTTCTTGATGCGCCTCATGGTCGGAATCGTGTTTTTGACGAGCGGGTGGCGGCACGTGTCGAATCCGGAGGCCCGGAGCAAAGACATCGAAATGGGCAAGGCGTTCACAGTGTTCCTGGGCGCGGCGGAACTGGCTGGCGGCTTTGGCGCGATTTTCGGTGTGCTCATACAACTCGCCGGACTGGGCCTCATCCTTGTGATGCTTGGAGCGATTTACATGAAAATCTTCAGGTGGCACACCGGCTTCTGGGGCCAGTCCGGCACCAACGGATGGAGCTACGACACAATATTAGTGGTGATGAATCTGGTGATCGTCACAACTGGCGGGGGCAGATTCGTTCTCCTGAAATAAATCCGAGAATGAGGTCACGTCCTCGGGGCGATGAGTTGGGGGGGCGGCTATTCCGGCACGCCTAACTCCGCAATCCAAGCGCTGAGAATCTTTTGCTGGTCCTCTGCGATGTCAACAAACTCGACCCCCATGCCTGTTCCGGGCTCCGCGTGGATCACTTTCCCGGCCGATTTGAAAGTGTCCAAGCCGTGCGTAATTCTCAACCGAATCTGAGTTCCCGCCGGAGGGGCGCTCAACGTGTTGACGTAACATCCGGTCTGGCTGATCCGGACGATTCTGCCGGCGAGCACCACATCAGAGGCGTGGTCCACCACTTCGGCGCGGGCTGTGAATCGAAACCGCGGCACGGACCGCCGGTCTCCGCTCGGAGGGATCCTGTAATCAGATTTCTTCGGAATTTTGCTCATCCATTCACCTCGCCCACGGAAAAACTTGCGCGATTCATGCGCGCCTCATTTGTTGTCGACTTCATGCTTCAATGTGATTGGTCGAGGCCACCGGCCAGGGCCGCCGGCTGACGTGCCTCGAAGGAAGGGGACTCAGGAATGCCTGCTGCTAAGAGGAAAGTTCTTTCAGCCACGCGTCCAGCGTGTTTAATTGGGCCGGGGGAACGTCGACGAATGCGACCCCCATTCCCATCCCAGGCTGGACGTAAATGATTTTACCGTTCGTCGTGAACTCACCTTGATCGCGTGAGACTTTCAGGTTGATCGAGCTTCCCACCGGCAAGGGATTTAGCACGTCGATGTAGCACCCTTTGCGGCTGATTTCCGATATGCGCCCGGATATGCGGGTGCCGGTCGCGGGCTCAGTGAGTGCCACATCAGCGATAAGGCTGAACCGCGGCACTTCGCGTTTCTCGCGGTATGGCGGGCCTGGACTTTGTGGTCCTCCGGGTATTCCGCCCATCGGTGCACATCCACCTTTCAGAAGGTTGTCACAAACAGGGCGCCGGAGCCATCCGGTTAGCCGTCGTTGAGGCTAAACAGCCACCCCGCATCTTTCATATCGGCTGACATTTGCGACAGTCGAAGCCGTGTTACGTAAGCAGTAAATTCCAATTGGACGGAGCGGAGTTGCTCCTGCATTTTTGGCACCGCCAACCCAGCCAGGGAGCTTTCTCAGAGCTTGGCGAGTCTCCCGTCGAGCCAAATGAGCACAATCCACGAAGCCGGCTAAACTCCGGATTGGCAGAAGCTAGACACCTTGGCACACATAGAGATTGCAAGACGAGTGGCCCAATATGGGAATTCCAAGTCCAACTTGCTTTTAATACCGAGCAGAGTAATCGGAACAAGGTCTTATTCCCCGGGGCGAGAGGCACCACTAACTGCCTTGGCCTGAGGTTAAACCACCTGATAGATGGACTCGCATCGCTGACCTTTCGGAGCCGCTGGACGCCCCCGGAGCGTAAGATCTGCGGATAGTTCGACCGCCACACGCTAGTTGGGAGGATTTAGCGTGGGTTCCACATTCTTGGCCCTTTGAGTGGTAATATACGATTGTTCCATTTTGGAACACATCGATGCCTCAGCCGACCCGCCCTGGCGACCAACTCAAGGAGCTTCGCAATCGCCTAGGAGTGACGACTCGTGAAGTGGAGGACCTCAGCCGCAAGATTGCGGAAGACTGCAACAACGAGGAATTTTATATCTCAAACGCCTGGCTCAGCCAGCTTGAGAACACCCTGTCTGTCCCCAGCATCTACAAGTTATTCAGCCTGAGCGTCATTTACCGCACGAAATTCGTC
>Ga0187770_10002136_pt1 | contig 10930 bp, 11 predicted proteins | sample 0116_SJ02_MP02_2_FD_133154 | JGI IMG/M metagenome (GOLD analysis project Ga0187770, IMG submission 133154) | Tropical peat soil microbial communities from peatlands in Department of Meta, Colombia - 0116_SJ02_MP02_20_MG | ecosystem: Environmental > Terrestrial > Soil > Wetlands > Peat | place...
ATCTTTCTTGCTTGCAGGGATGTTGTCCCAATGGAATTTCAATCGCTCCAGAGCTTCCGGCACGCAGCTGTCATCAGAGTCTAGAGTTAGAAACAATTCACCTTGGGCTTCTTGGACACCCCGGTTGAAGGCCGCGGCTTTGCCCCTATCCTCCTGAGAAATGTAGCGAATCGGGAAGTCTGATTCGACCTGCCACTTTTCAACTAGCTGTCTTGTGCCATCGTCAGAGCGATCTACAATTAGCCACTCGAAATCGCGGAAGGTTTGAACTCGTAGGCTATCGTAAACCCGGGGTAACGTTCGAACCCGGTTATAGGAAGGGGTAAAGACCGTAAAGGTATATCGATACTTCAAGGCTCCTTTAGGCCTGAAATAATCAGTCTGTTAGCTCCTCTTAAGGTTTCTTCAGGAGCAGCAAGGTAATGCGCGTTGGCTTTGTCACACGCTAGGGTTCTGAGGGAAGCAGTGACAGGACCTTCTCATATTCGAGCGCCACTCGGTCAATAGAGAAGGATTCCCTCAGCTGAGCGGAGCTTCTTAGCCCCGAAACGAGAACTAACAAGAGGAGGCCCGCTATGAATGATTCCGCCGCCCTGACGTCAAGTACGAACAAGAAGAGGAATAGGATGGCGCCTCGGGGAACCCATTCGCCTCGTCGGGCCGGCCGGCGGAAGAACATCAGGCGGAGTACCTGGTTATGACCTCGTTCGCCGTCAGACCCATGAACAGGATCAAGAGCTCATACCGTTTGCCAGTCTTTTCCAGACGGCCCTGATGGTAGTGGGACCAAAAGCCCACGCGTTAGCCAGCATAACGTACAAATTGTTACGATACGCCCTGTGGAGTACAAATATGGGCATAGGCTTTGCCCCAAGATCCTCTTTGAAATGCGTCACCCCCTCTGTCACCCCTCCTCCTATGTCCACAGTTCGCACTGCCTGACGGGCCGAGCGTTTCATCAGCTCGTGGTGCATCAGATTCATAGGTCTGAATTCGGCATAACGTCTATCCATACCAGCAAGCCACACTATGGTCATCTTGTTGAATTTGAGAGTGACAAGGAATCCCAATAGCTTGCCCTCATGCTTACATAGATACAGATCCTTCAACTGGGTCCCCCAATTCAAAACATGGGCAACCTCGTCCATCGAATATCTCGGACGGGTATGACCGTGGGCCATCGTCATTTCGTGCAATGCGTACAGCTGTTCAACGCCAACGGGAGCGTTGACTTCGACTACCGCGCCTCGTCTCTCGCCTTGTCTTACTTGGTTTCTGAAATGTTTCGTGTATGCTTTCATCAGCTGGGATTCGTCTTCTTGCACGTTGAATATCCATGATACCCTCTCTTCTAGGTCGTAGCCAGAGTCCATCATAGACTCGAAGCATGTGCGATCTAGAGATGGGTCCCAGATGCGAAATGTCATATCCAGTATTGCTCTTTTCTTGAGTTCTCCATCTATGGCTTCCAAGAGTTGTGAATAGGCTGTCTTCTTGGCTTGTGAGTCCAAGGCCTGTTCGAGGATCGGTCCAGAAAAGTGATGGACCGGTATTGAATCACCTCGCCTTCCGAATGGGGGAACAGGATCAGTGCACACCGTACAGAGGCCCACAGTGTCTCCTCTGTCATGAATTGAGAATCGTAGGATCTGCCTTTGTTTGAAACTAGCCAGGAAATCCCCCCATTCCCAGCTGTGCCAGAAATGAGAATGAATCTGTTGCCAGAGAAATTCGTTCCATTTTTCTTTGTCGAGTTGATCCAGCTGTATTTGCATAGTTAAATCGACCTAAACTCGAAATTTGCAATCCCGAGTCTGACGCCCTGAACTAGTGGTCTCGTAACTCTAACTAAGGAGAATGCGTAGTTCAGGGAATGAAAAAAGCGGAAGGTGAGATTTTCGACAGGACAAAAGACGCCATGCATCGGACCTACAACTGGAAGCTTGTTCGGTAAGACGACGGAGTAGGCAGCGAGTATCTGTCGAAGTCGGACGCACGACTTCAATTGATTCATCTACCCCGACGAGACTTTTGCTTGAGATAAGGCTTCTGGAAGAATGGTTCCATTTCCCATGTCTATGAAACTACATTACACGTGTCGTGTAGTGAGGCTTGAGGCCGGGCTGAAGGCGCCCGCGAACAAACTAGGCCTCCTCTCACTTCCAGGCGATTTCCCCTGTCTTTCTCTCTCAGTTTCCTTAGATCCTCAGCGAATATCCAGGCCCTACTTGAAGAGATTCAGGGCGGGCCAATTAAGATTGACTCCCTTCAAATAGCAATGTGCATTCCGGAGAGACGAAACGGCCCTCGGTGCTTTTAATCGTCTCACAATGCTGAGAGCCAGCCTATGATATCGAACAGTCGTAGCACAGCAAATGTGGTCCGATTTCCCGCTCACGGGGTATCCTTCCCATCCGGAGGGAGAATCTTGAATTCTGCGTCGCCAAGATCCGCAACGGCGGTCCGTCCAGGACCATCGATGCGTTCACTTCTTCTTGATCGTAAAGAGACGAAGAGGGGCCGAAGTGGATATCTCCTCCTCATTTCTAGCCACAAAATCATCAACGGCCAACTTTATGCCCCTGAATGAACCAGCCTGATAGTCGTCTACTAGAATTTCGGCATGTGGCGAAAGTTTCGGCCAAAGCGTCCAGAGACAGTATCTCGCACTGGCACCAAGGCCGCAATCTATCAAAGCAAATGCAAATTTGCCATCCAAACGCGGCAAGGTGTCCTTGAAGAACCCTGGAACTGGTATGACGAAGTCATCTAGCTCCAGTCGGTGAATCTTCTTCCTCACATACGCAAGCGAATTGTATGTGTATGCGGCCTTATCGACGCGTGTAAGCCCTCTTCGACGGTCCTCCTCTAGCTCGTCTGGGTCATAACCCGCGCCAAAGCTGTCACACGCATACACCCGTTTCTTGATGCCGTTAGCCTTGAGATAGTTTCCCATGATCACTGCCGTTCCACATCTGGCGCTGCCACATTCGATCAAGTCGCCCTCAACATTCTTAGTGTCTTCGATACTTCCGACGATCTGGCTCGAGCAATCACTCAGGTAGCTCTCATAGCATACGAATCTAGTCCGGTATAACCACGGCATTGACAACAAGACGTTGTTCAAAACTGGCTGTGGCACCAACTTCGCTAGTCTTGCCGCTTGCATTCAGCCCTCTCCGAGCAAGTACGGAAGGGCCTTGATGGGAAAGGCTGGACCTTCTGCCCGGTAGCCGTTCATCAGTGTTCCTTCGAGATAACGTAGCCACGTCGAAAGGCCCCATCTCTCAAGCATGCGCTTCTCCCATTTGTTCGCGTAGGCTTCAAGGATTGCGTTTCCGGAGACTCTCTGCAGGAACCTCAGCTGTTCGACATGCAACTTCTGATAGTACGGCTTGGCCAGGGTCCTTCTAGCCGCGTCGTAATACGACAGCCCGTTCATGTCGAATGAGGAGAGGTTCCCGACTACAGCATCAACGCCCATCTCGAAGAAGCGCGTATACTTTTCGTAGCCCGCGAACATCCCTACTTCACGAAACGCAACGGTGCAGTAGATGTGGCCGTTAAGAACATGCAAGGGTGGGCTCGTGGGATATTCTTCGTACCAGATTCCCCCACCCTTCAGATCCGGACACGCCAGGTTCGGGTTTTTCACTACAAGATCGAGGGAACGCGCTCCGTATTCTAGCCAAGCAGGGTCATGCGTTAACGCGTAGATACGGGAAAAGACCGAAGCGCTAAACCCCTGCGACAAGGCAGAGAAGAAAGGGGTTTTGAGACGATACCCGAACGGCTTGAACGTTACTGGGAAGGCCAACGAGTCGTCCTGCGTACTCTGGGCTAGTTTTAGCAAAGCATTGGCTGTCTTTGAGGCAAGGCTCAGTGTTCCTTCGTCTTTCGTCTGGCGCCACATCTGCATCAAGCCAAGGGTCAGAATCGCCTGGGAGGTGGGGTTTCTCTGCCGGCCTACGAGGGGACCGTAATTGATCAGTAGTGAACCATCTGGACTGAGCCTGCCCTTGTTGCCACTCAACACTGCACGAGCAAACCAGCTGAAGTCGATGAAGTAAGGAAGTTCCGGAGATGTTTGACTAAGGCTCAACAAGAGAGAAGACGGGCCTTGGCCAATAAACCTTCTTCACCCACAAGCAATGCCTTCAACTCGAGCAATGTGGAAAAAGACTTGGAACGGGCTGCCGTTCCGCGCGTGAATCAGAGGGGACCCCTCATTGTTACGAAAAATGGCCCTTTGCACTTAAGATGGTTGTCTCAGTAACGAGCAAGGAGCCTGCTATAGCATAGCATCCAACGCCCGCTTCGCGAAGCGTGCCAGAAGAGGGTGCCTGCTGAATGCAATTGTATCGTAATCAGTGTCGCTTGCCCCGAATGACCGTTTGAAGTGTGCAATTCGGGGAATATTGCCCCCAAGGAGGTCATACGAAGAGAAGCCTCTCTCTTTCCCCCAATTGATGATTGACCACTGGAGGAGGTCTGCCGCCTGCAGCTTGCGACCCTTCGCGCTTGACGCGAGGCTGTGACAGTAGAGCGTCCTGCTGTCGTAGAACAGGATAGCCCCAGCTACAAATTCATCTTCCGATAACGCACGGGCGATGACCGAATTGCTCTTGAATCCTCTTAGCGCGTCCCTGAGGAACGTCTCCCCAAGGGATAGACTCCAATCTGTCCTGGTCGCGACCTCCATCAACATCTTGAAGAAAGCTGGTAGAGGATCTAGACTGTTCACGAATTCAACCTTTATCCCGTTTTTCAACGCCCTCTTGATTCCCTTGCGGGCCTGTCCGTGCACATTGGACCAAATCTTGTCTTTCTCTTCAAGGAGATCAATCGCCAGAGACTTTCTGGGGATTATGGTCCAAGTCCGAGGGGCCTGCCTTGGGGTGAAATGGTATCCTGGTGGAGTTATCACGAAGCCGAAGTCGTAGTTCTTGTATGCAGCCGATAGAAGGCTCTCGGTTATTCGTTGCTTGTCATGCAAGAATTTGGGTAGCACAGAGAGACCACCATATTGTGACATGGTCCTAGGCAAAGGTGAAAAGAATGCCTTGATTCCCGGTATCCCGAATTCGCAGCCTAGGAGGAATCCGCAGGGTTCTTGCCCCTCCTTCGCAAGCACGGCCTTGATTCGAAAGGCGCTGCCCATTGTCTTATTTCGAAGGCCGATTTCCACCCACAAAGGCGTGCCGAATATTGTTGAGGCATTGGAGGCGAAGTCGGTTATCTCGTGCGTGAGTTCTCTCAGTGTGACCTCTTCTACGCTTGGCAAATGTGCCCTGTTCAAATCATTATTGGCTCTTGATCGAAGCGTCACATGCCAAGATGCTCCAGCTACCCACGTCTCTGGACATCGCGGAGAAGTAGAGCTTCAGGGCGCCGCCGGCTGTGGGCACCGGGTCTGGCGTGTCGAAAGCCGAATGGCTCGAGAATGGAGCAGGAAGATCCTTGGGCATGACCAAGGGGCGGATTTCTTGTTTGGCTTTCCACTCTGTTGGGGCCAAGTCACTTTCAACCACGCCGATTAATTGCTCGAAGGGAAATCCTCTTGAGTAGTTCGAACACGCTACGAAAAACAGATGACGATTATTGATAACAGCATATCCTGGACAATAGACTGATTCGAATGGGGTCTTGGGGGCGCGTGTCAGAGGCAAGGGTCTGTCTGAGCCGTGTATGATGTGCGGTTCGTTGACGCTGACCTTCAGGATGCCTATTCTGCGGTTCTCGTACCGCTTCAGGTTTGATCTGGTAGGGAAACTTGGTGATCTCGCAAAAGCGGCCATGAGTTGTCGCAACCGAGAAGAGGTACTACTGTAGAAGAACAGTGCATTACCGCCTTTTACCAGACTGCCGGGACCTAGGTCAATGGATCGTCCCTCCCAAGGCGTGCTAGGCGAATGAGTTTGATCCTCCACCTCCCACGGTCCGTCTAAAGTATCCGAGACTGCGATGAAAAGCCTTCGGCTCTGAAACCTCCTGTTCCGCCCTGCGAACGCCATTATGTAACCATCTGACGTCCTGACGACATTCGGCGTGGTCATTTCGTTGAACTTCCAGTTTGACTTCAGCTCGACAAGCCTTGGTTCAGCGAGAGCACCCCCACGAAGGTCAGCCATGGCAAGGCGCCATCGGCCCGCCAACGATTCAGCCGAGAAGAAGAGTTTGTTCTCCACCATCTTCTGGAAGGCCACTGACTTTGACATCCATTCGACACTCTCTACGGGTTTAAGCACGACCTCTGGGTTGGAAGTGAGTGTCACTAGATTAGAAGTGAGTGCTGTTTCTATAGTCCTCTCATGCAGACCAAGTTCAAGACTGTTGTACAGGTGCGTCAGACTAGTGACCCCCCTTGAAATGTCATATTCTGAATCGATCGACTCCCGCGCCTTCTTGGTAATCGCGCCGAGGGAGGACCGATTAAGGAATGCACTCCTGATTGACTCGGCTAGGGCAGCGGAGTCTTTGGTATCAAACAGGATCCCCGTTTCGCCATTCTGAATCAGGGCCTCGTTGCCTGATATATCTGAAGCGATAAGCAGGCATCCGGAGGCCATAGCCTCCAAGATAGCCAAAGACATCCCCTCTGTCCTCGAGCAGTTAACATACGCGTATGCTCGGGCCAAGCGTTTGCGTACTTCTTCGGACGAAAGGTAGCCCTCCAATAAAATCGAGTCTTCGAGACCCAGATTTGTTATCATTCGATCGAGGGTCTCTTTCAAAGGACCATCCCCTATGATTCTCACCTGGATGCCTCTTTGGACGACGAATGCGTGAACCAAGTTCACGGCTTCGACGAGGAATTCAGGCCTTTTCACTTCGGTCAGGGTTCCAACGAAAGCCAAAAGGTTCTCCTTTTCTTCCAACGGGACGAATTTGAATTTCGTACCGTCAACGGAATTTGGGATGTAGCGAGACGGTATGCCAAACCTCCACAGCTCATTTTGTATGGGTTTACTCACTGAAACGAACTCGCCCCTTCTCGAAAGCATCGAAAGGAACGCACGTGCCACCCTGTTCTTCAAATGCAAATTGACGTCGGAACCTTCAGCCGTCAGCACTAGCTTCGACCCCGTGATGGTCGAAGCGACGAAGCCTACTATTCCTTCAGGGAACAGGAATCGAGCGTGAACAACGTCGCAACGGAATTTCAGCGCTGCGTAGGTTGATAACAAAGAACCAACTGCAAGATAAGCTGCTGTGTTCGCGTACAAGTACAAGGAACCTATGACTCCTCTGCTTTCAGAAATGCTGACCACCGGAAGCGGGACACGTACGAGCTGAATGTTCGGAGGCAAGCTAATCTGGCCATATGTCCTCCTCACCAGAGCTACTTTGGTATCTTTAGTGAATCCATAAGGAGTTAGGACGTCGTACAATAGTCCTGGGCCGAAGTCGCATATCAGTAGAATTCTCTTCAAATGCATCCTCCCGACCACATCAGTTGTTTACCACGACTCCATTTGTCAGGCTTGAAAACCTTGAAGACCGGAGCGCTCCTGATTATCTGAGGCCCAGTGCCGAGAACAATGGCGATCTTCATAGGATTTCCAACCCGTCTTGCCACGAGATTATCGACGTCTTATACCTGACACTAAGCCAGCTCGCCATATAGCTCGACAAGCCTCTTGGCCATCCTGTCCCAGTTGTATTCGTCAATGAAGTGCTTTCTAGCCGAATTCCCCATTGATTCAATCATTGCCTGGTTCTGGAATGCCCAGGAAAGACTGTCGGCTATCTCGATTCCGGTTCCCGATCCAGCCGAGATGCCGAAACCGAGACTTTCCACAAGCGTCCAAGTGTAGGTCCCCTTCCTCACGAGAACACAGGTTCCGCAGGCCATAGCCTCAAAAACCTTCCAAGGCGAAGCTACCATTGAATTACCACTCACAAGCCTGTTGTACTCGTTCGGTTCTTGGCTGTCCGTCTGCGTGCGATACACGGCATAGGAGACGTCGCTCGCTTTGACGTATCCGAGAGCCTCAAGGTGCGGGACTCTGGGCACGAAAACCACGGAATCCGTCAAATTCGAAGCCTTGTTCTTAATCCTAGAGAGTTCCGGCCCCAACCCTACGATTACGAATTTGGTTCCTTTCACCTTCATGTCACTCATGCTGGCTGCAGCGTCCATCAGTTCATCAAGCGCGACGCCTTGCCTCAGCGTTCCGACATAGGACACTATGAACCCGTTCAGGCCTAGCTTCTTCTTCCACCATGTCTTGTCTTCGGGAGGAACAGACTCGGGTTTCACCGTGTTGAAAATCACAGAAGCACGCTTACCGGTAATTTCCGACAGATAATTCTGGATTGGGGGGTTGACAGTGATGACAGAGTCTGCAAATCGGAGCAACTTCCTTTCGAGCTCCCCGGCAACCAGGCCAACCCCGAACCCGTACCATTCAGCATACACAGCCGGCGTCAGTTCATGGCAGTCGTATACCAACTTGACGTGTTTCGGTCGGAGAATCCTTAGCATTACTCCGGCTACGAGAGTGCCAAGATCATGGGAGTGAAGCACATACCTGTGGTTCATATGACGCAAACACCAGACAAGGCAGTAGACCTGAAGCATGAAGGCAGAAAGCGCATAACTTACCTTTGAGAACTCAGTGCCCCTCAAGAGTCTGAGACTTCGCACCGTGACACCATTTACGGAAATCTCTCTCGGTTCGATGCCAAGACGGTCCCAAGAAAGGACGGTCACGTCATAACCTGCAGACGTTAAGGTCTCGGCTTCGTTCCTAGCCCTCGGATTCGCTTCATACCACTTCGCGAGGAGCATTACAACTTGTTTCTTTCTCAGATTCACGTACCGGCCCCCTCATTTGCACGCTTCACACACATGGACTTGATTGACTTCAACTCAGCCCCGGTTAGCACAGCAGCTTTGCGACCTGCGTTGGCCAATGTCTCAGCTTCGCTCCTCATTCGAGTGGTAATTGAATCCGGATTAGCAAGAAGCATTACGAAATCCTTTCCTCTCCTTTCATGATGATTGTTTTACCTTCTTGTTCAGATAATGAGTGTTTTAAGTCATTTTCCTGAATTGCCGAAATGATTCCTGCTGACTCGGGACATGCGGCTTTCCAAGGAAGGCAAATGCCGGTATGAACCCGTCCGGAACCTTAATCGCGTTCGGCGTGGCTGTATCATGAAACGCTCGGTTTGTCTCCGATTCGACGAGTCTCGGTTCGGTAGGAACACCTTTGCGGAAGTCGGCCATTGCAATAAGCCATCGACCCTGCAAAGATTCCGCACAAGAGATGAGCTTGTCCTCTACGATCTTCTGGAAGGCTGTTGATTTTGACATCCATTCAACATTCTCTGCAGGCCGAGGCACTAACTCTGGACTGAACGTGAGTTCTAACGAGGCCTTTCTCGTACTCGATTGAAGCACCCGGTCATTGGTCGACTCAACCTTGCTCTGGACGGCCGTCAGGAACACTCTCTCGAAGAGCTTCCGCCAACGCGCGCACGTTTCCTCTGATGCGATTAGGGTTGACAGATGCTGTGGTCACTGCGTACAGGCTCCCTTTCATGCTCGCCAGATAGTCTGCGGACTCCTCCAGCGTCGAAGCACCTGATGCTAGCGTGTTCATCGCTATTATCTTGGCGTGCTTACCGAGCGCCAAGACCACATTTTCACACGCCCCTTTCGAGGGTGCCATCTGGTACCCCAACGGGTTGAGGGGGGTCATGACGTACTCAGCCGCGGCACTGACATCCTTCATACTTGAATCCAAATAACCCAGGTTCCTCGTTTCGATGCCGAACGAAGCTCCAGTCTCCCGCGGTACGTCGTGGCGTAGCTTCCTTAGGATGTTCCACGACCCGAATGCAATGATGGGTTCTGTAAGTATCTCGTGAAGCAAAACAGCTTTCACCCGCTTCTTCGGTAGAATCTCGAGGAACGGAGCGAGTTCACTCCTTATGAAGTGCGAGGGTATGGTGTCCATGTCAAGGAGCATGGAGCCTATGCCGCTGACTCCCATTCTCCTGAGGATGCTCCAGGCAAGGTCCACAGTTCCGCGCAGGTTCGCCTGCCTCACGTATTCATATGCGTAAGGGGTCAGTATGTAGTAATCGAGGCGGTCCAGTATGTCGGCACCGCCCCCTTCGGTCAGATACCTAAACAGGTCCAGGATTTTCGGATGGGTCGTAAACGTGAAGCCGTTTGCCCCCGCGTCTAGGGCCGCCTTCAGCACCCGCTCCATTTGATCATTCGTCGCCGCCCTTTCCTCGTCAACCCCTTTCCCGCTCGAAAGGTGGCTTACGCCTATGAAGGGATTATCTCCGACTAGAATCTGGCTTGCCAAGTTGCACCATCGAGTAGATCTCATCAATGAGTTTCATTGTGGTTTCGGACATCCGCAGGCTAGTCTCAGGCTCTTCCCCCTCGCTGACACACGATAGGAAGTGCATGTCCTCCAATGTGTACTCAGGATCAGCTAGATTAACGGCGGTCAGGTCCCTGTAATAGGCGGGTTTCGAGATGAGCCGACCCTCCTTCCCCAGGGGTGTCAAGAGCAGCGAATCCTCGCAGGCGTCGACGACTGTCCCAGAACCGGCGACACGTATTCTCGCGGACGGCCATCTGACATTCTTGGATGACCAAGAGACCTTCAGCTTGATGACAACCCCGTGCCGTTCCCTGAGCTCCGCGTTAACCGTGTCATCAAGCCCCGTGTAAATGGACGTAGCATCTGCAGTCGAAACGGTGACCGGCCCAAATAGCCAATTGATTAGGTCGATGGTGTGTATTCCCAAGTCAAGGAGGCACCCCCTGCCCAATTTGGCAAACCTAGTGGTTTCCGAGAGCACGTCTCCTGATTCGATCGACGTTTCGACGCCCTCCAGATTCCCGAGAGCGTCTGCGTCAATCAACTGCTTCAGATGTCTGAATGGAAGCGCAAACCTC
>Ga0187770_10002137_pt1 | contig 10930 bp, 5 predicted proteins | sample 0116_SJ02_MP02_2_FD_133154 | JGI IMG/M metagenome (GOLD analysis project Ga0187770, IMG submission 133154) | Tropical peat soil microbial communities from peatlands in Department of Meta, Colombia - 0116_SJ02_MP02_20_MG | ecosystem: Environmental > Terrestrial > Soil > Wetlands > Peat | place...
GCAGTGGGGATGCTGGCAATCACCCATTTGCCGTCCGGCGACGCGCTGACCGCCATTCCATCTCCTAATCGGACAGCAGAGGGTTCTCCCATTTTGCGTTGATAAATGGAATAGTTCGTTCCTCCGCCTTCACCTGCTTCTGTGAAGTACAAGATCTTACCGTCGGCCGAGAGATCGGAGGGGTAGGAATAATCCAGCCAGGATAAATCGTGCTCTTTGTTCTCGCCAGCAACCAGACCAATCAGCTCCCGCCGCCACGAATCTTTGGAAAGCAGCACGCGCCCGTCCTGCCAAATATCCTGCAGCATCAGGGTTCCTGGTACTCGTGCAATGAGCCGCTCCCGACCACTTAGTGTGACGGCGTAGATGCCCCGTTTGAGGCCAAGTTCGGCGGCGGTAAACCATACTTCGCGACCGTCGGGCGACCAGGCCAGTCCCTGTGCGGTTGCAAAGGCTGCAGTCAGAGTCTTGACGCTTCCATTCAGGTCGACGATTTTGACAGAGGCTGCGTCATCGCCCGGCAGGGGATGATCAAGGAAGGCAATGAGGTTACCTTTCACTGAAACTCGGGGATGGCTGATCCAGCCTGAGGTTTGGTAAAGCGCTTTTCCGATGGGGAACTCAAGCTGGTTTCGACCGCCAACATCCCGGACGATCGCGAGATTATTGCCATCTGGAGACCAGTCTGCCCATTGGACATTTTCGAGCACTGGCCGAGGTGATCCGCCATTTAGAGGTACCCGGGCGAGCGTGCCGACCTGAGCGTAAGGTCCGGAGGAGGGGCGACTGTCTAGCGAGACTGCCATTTCCCCGGAAGGGGACATAGCTAAAAGCACAGCTCCTTCGAGATTGAGAGAGCGCGATTGAGGACTTTCGGGGCTGGTCATAAACAGGTCAATCGGACTTCCTTCCCAGGAAGCGCTATAAACCACTGATTGGCCGTTTGGCGTGAAATGCGCGGACCGGACTGTGCCTCTCCGAAAAGTAAGTTGATGGTACAAGGGTTGCGTGACAGGCACCCAACCGCCGCGCAGAAACCAGCCTGCGATTGTGCCCAGGACGAGGCTTGCACATACGACCGCTCCGACGGATCGCGACGAATAAGGCTTTCTGGCCCCGGCTGCTGCCGGCACGACTTCACCTGCCGGTGTCCTGGCTATCGTACCCTGCACGGCCGCAATCCGGTTCGAGTCCAAGTCGCGCTTCAGACGCTTTAACTCAGCGCGCATTTCAGACGCGGTCTGATAGCGTAAATCGCGGTCCTTTTCGAGAGCCCGGCCAATGATCCGGCCCAGATCGACCGGCAGAGTGGAGTTAATTTCGGGTGGGGGTATCGGGACGCGATTGAGAATGGCTTCAAAGATAATGGCTGATGTGCCGCCAGCAAATGCTTCCTTGCCGGTCGCCATCTCGTACATAACTGCACCGAATGAGAACAGGTCGGTGCAGGTATCAAGCTCTTCTCCACGTGCCTGCTCGGGCGACATATAGGCAACGGTGCCGAGCGTCGATCCAGGACTGGTGAGTTGCTCCTGCGACACCTCCGTAGCTGTAGCCTCTAGCGCTTGCTTGCCGCTGCTCCCGACCTTGGCCAGGCCAAAATCCAACACTTTTGCCTGTCCCCGCTTGGTCACGAAAATGTTGGCAGGCTTGATGTCGCGGTGGATGATTCCTTCGGCGTGAGCTGCATCTAGAGCGTCGGCAATTTGAATTCCCAGCTCCAGCACCTGTTCCGACTTCAGCGCCTTACCTGCGATGCGGTGCTTCAGCGTCTCTCCCTCGAGCAGTTCCATGGCGATGAAAGCCAGGCCCTGTTCTTCCCCAATGTCGTAAATAGTGCAGATGTTGGGGTGGTTCAGCGCGGAGGCGGCCTTCGCTTCCCGTCGAAATCGCTCCAGAGCCTGGCGATCATGGGCAAGGTCATCGGGCAGGAATTTAAGAGCCACAAAGCGATCAAGGCGAGTGTCCGCCGCTTTATAAACCACACCCATTCCGCCTCCACCGAGCCTTTCGATGATGCGGTAATGCGAGATGGTTTGGCCGATCATGCCTGGCGAGACTGAAGCCACTGCATGTTATGCGCAACGCTGTGGCAAGTCAATGACAGCGCACGGGTTGGAAGTGTGGAGGTAGACAGCTGGCGATAAATGTATGGTCCACCACCGGACTGCAAGAGGCTTAAAGTTGACGAGCGACAGTCCGCGTAAATGTATCCGGCCTCTAGGTGGAGAATGTTCTCCGGGCACTCGGTGATGATACGCACGCGCCGGTCCTTATAAATCCGTCGGTCACTCGGGACGCATTTTCGCCATCAGGTTTTCCGGCACGCCATTGGGCTGTTCTTTTCGTCGTTTTCTCTCCTCAGCAGACGTTGGTAGAAATCTGTCTAACATCCGTCGTCGTGGCGGTGGGAAATCGGCGCTGCGGTAGCTGGAGAAGTAAAATACCCCATGTTCGGGCTGGCGGCAGCGCCGGAGATAGCCATGGCGGTGCCGAAAGAGATGCCGCCTCGCCCAAAAAGGAAACTGCTGACTCGTTGATGCCAAGCCAGGCTGTCCAAAAGTGAAAACATTGCGCCTTCCCCTCCATCGGCGATTCCTAGAGACCGTTCTTATGTCCATGTCACCCGAGTTTCCAATGGACACGCATGGTTTTTCACGCAATGCTTGCTCCGTTCATGTGGAGGCAGTAATTTGGGTGCACGCTTGAGCCTCTGGAGGGCAAATGTCTTTTGTTAGCCGCCGTGATCTGCTGCGCTCCGGCTTCGCACTGTCAGTTTCGAGTTTGCTCAGCATCCACGCGGACCGTGCCCACTTGCTGCTTGCGCGCTCTGGCGTGCATGCTCAATCGCCAGCGACAATCGCTCCGCGCGAGCGGTTGCTATTTGACTTTGACTGGAAGTTCCAGTTCGGCCACGGAACAGACCCGGCCCGTGATCTAGGCTTCGGTAAAGATCAGGGGGATTTTTCCAAGACCGGCGACTTTGAGTTTGCCAATGGCAAGTTCGACGACTCCAAGTGGCGCGCGCTGAACCTGCCGCACGACTGGGCGGTCGAGCTGCCGTTTGTTCGCGATCCAGATCTGGAATCGCACGGTTACAAACCCCTTGGCCGCCGTTATCCGGAGACCAGCATTGGCTGGTACCGGCGCGTCTTCGACATTCCCAAGGAAGACGAAGGGCGGCGAATCGCGGTGGACTTCGACGGTGCTTTTCGCAGCGCACTCGTATTCCTGAATGGCAGCTTCCTGGGCCGCAACGACAATGGTTATGCACCCTTCCGCTTCGATCTGACAGATTTTCTGAACTACGGTGGCAGGAACTACTTGGTTGTGCGTTTGGACGCCAGCTTTGGCGATGGGTGGTTCTATGAAGGCGCGGGTATCTACCGGCACGTGTGGCTGACAAAAACCTGCGCGTTGCACCTCGGCCACTGGGACAGCTACATCCGGCCCGAAGTGAAAGGTAACGAGTCCGCGCTCACACTGGGAACGGTGGTGCAGAACGAGAGCCGGCACGCCGAGAATTGCCAGGTACGCTGGCAAATTCTCGACGCCGCCGGAAAAATTGTGGCCACGGCTGATAGCGCAACCCAGTCGATCGCTGCCGATCACTCCGCTGCATTCACCGCGAGTGCAACCTTCGGAAATCCGATGCTGTGGTCACCCAACACGCCGTATCTCTACTCGGCCCTAGTCACGGTCGAATCCGGAGGAAAAAGGCGAGATGTCGAGCAGGTCAGCTTCGGTGTGCGCACGGCCACCTTTGATGCGGACAAGGGATTTCTTCTGAACGGCAAGCCGCTAAAGATCAAAGGTACCTGCAACCACCAGGATCACGCCGGGGTTGGCGCGGCACTGCCGGACCGTTTGCAGTCTTATCGAGTCGCGGTTTTGAAAGACATGGCCTGCAATGCCGTTCGGACCTCGCACAACACGCCGACTCCTGAATGGGTCGAAGCCTGCGACCGGTTGGGCATGATGATGATGTGTGAAACGCGGTCGATGAGCTCGTCCGCTGAGGGGATAGCGCAGCTCGAACTGATGATCAAACGATATCGCAACTCGCCGGCAATCATTCTCTGGTCGATGGGCAATGAGGAGTTTACGCTGCAGAGTACTCCGCAGGGCGAGCGAGTCGTCGCCGATATGGTGGAACGCGCACACGAACTCGATCCCACGCGCCCTTGCACGGCGGCGGTCAACGGACGTTTTGAATCACACTTTTCGGACGCGTTGGATGTGATGGGTTTTAATTACAACTTGAATGCACCTGATGGTTGGCACAGGGCACATCCGGCAAAACCTTGTGTCGGTTCGGAAACCGCCAGCACGGTGGCTACACGCGGCATTTATTCGACCGACAAGTTACGCAATTGGGTGAGCGCCTATGATCTGAATTATCCTCCCTGGGCTGAAACTGCCGAGAGTTGGTGGAAATTCTACGCCGTGCGTGAATGGTTGGCTGGAGGTTTTGCCTGGACCGGCTTCGACTACCGCGGCGAGCCCACACCTTACAGCTGGCCGTCGATCAACTCACAGTTCGGCATCGTCGACATGTGCGGTTTTCCCAAGGATGACTTCTATTACTACAAAGCGTGGTGGGAAGTAGAGCCTGTGTTACATGTGTTTCCGCACTGGAACTGGGAGGAGCGCGAAGGCGAGCTGATCTCAGTCTGGGTGCATTCCAACCTTGATTCGGTAGAACTTCTTCTGAACGGCAAGAGCCAGGGCTTTCAAAAAGTTCAACCGCTCACGCATTTGGAATGGAAAGTAAAATACGAGCCCGGGGTGCTCGAGGCACGCGGCACGAAAGACGGCAAAGTTGTTCTGATCGAAAAGCGCGAGACGACTGGCAAACCAGAAGCGATTCGTTTGACGGCCGACCGAACCGAAATCAGCGCGGACGGCGAAGACTTGGCTCTCCTCCGCGTTGAGGTGCTCGATAAGGAGGGCCGCGCTATTCCGACGGCCGACCTGACGATAGGCTTCAAGGTCACGGGCGAAGGCAAACTGATCGGCGTGGGCAATGGCGATCCCAACTGTCAAGAATCCGACAAGGAACCTCGACGCAGCCTATTCAACGGTCTCGCTCAGGTGATTGTGCAATCGAGTCGAACCTCTGGGACGATAACGGTAGAGGCCGCGGCTGAAGACGGGTCGGCGAAGCTGCCGCCGACGCGTGTCACGATCACGACCAAGAAAGTGGACCTGCGGCCGGCAGTCGGATGAAAACTGTTGCTTCCGCCTAAGGGACGATTTATGAAGGCATGACTTGCCTTGACACAAGCAACTCGCGTCGCCTAGGGAACTCCAAAGCTGCAATTGCACACAACCAGCTTCCCTGGTTGCGGCAAGGTGTCACGATCGGACCGCTATCAACCACAACGGAGCAGATTCGTTAGTGAATTTCCCCTGTGGCCGACCGTCGAAAGCCAATTAACTTCCGGTTTGCCCGTTATCCGGCAAATGGTTACTAGTTGGGAAGTGTCCGACCATCAAGGGCCACAAGCCGACTTCCCGTTACTAATCGCGGCCAAATGTCCATCGCGAAACTTCTCGGCTGAGATTCATCGGTCTCATTTCGCCGGGAATAGAGGTTGACAAGAAGGCTCAATCCGACTAATACATTTGTGATTCTTTGTGTTTGTTCTTGATCGTTCAAGTTCGAATATGACCGGATTCTCGATTCCGGACTGGAGCTGCGATGCATTCCCAGCACAATCTTAGCGGGCGCGCTACGCCTTCGAGGTCTTGCCTATGTTCCTTTCGATTCCTTCTGATCGGGGCGTCGTTCGCAATCTCTCTCGCACCTCGATCATTCTCCGCGGATACTAAAATCAGCAACGGCCAATTGGTGATCACGATCAGTTCCGTTGATGGCACCTATTCGATTGCTGACAGACAAATATCACCTCCGGTCATTCGGGCTGGAGTGGCTGCCGAAGTAGACCACCGACGGGTCAAGTCCACTGACTATCCCAGGCACGACGTAACCGAATCCGCCTTTCATGACACCCTTGGTAAAGGACGCCAGGCAGTCGTGACGGCAAGCGGACTGAACGATCGTCCCGACCTGATTTATACAATTCGCGTATACGAAGATCATCACTTTGGCGAAATTCAAGTGCGTGTGCAGAATGGTTCGGTCCGAACTTGCGAGGTCCAAAGTATTCGCGCTGTGGATGCGCTAGGTGATCAGATTCTCGACCTTCATGGCACCCCGGGTTCAGACCGAGTTCTTTCCGACAGCTACAGCGAGGACTGGCCGCCGCTTCGACTCTACGATCTGGGCAAGGCGCCAAAAGGCGTGCACCGCGCGGTTGGCAGCCAGATTATCTACAACCAGCAAAGCCACCAGAGCGCGTTCTTCGGTGCTCTCACCGCAGATCGTCTGTTGACGATCCTCCATCTGGATACGAAAGCCGGACCGTCAGGCCCGAGCATAGAAGGCTTCACTGTCGATTCAACCGGAACGACAGAGATTCAAGCTACTGAGGAAGGGTCCGGTATGCGGACCGGCGCCCCGGAGAATCTGATTCAGTTAAGCCTTCCGCTTGCGAGCGGGGCAAGCATGTCTTCCGAGCGTCTGTTGTTTTCCGTGGGAAACGACTACCACAGCCAGCTCGAAGATTACGGGTCAGCCATCCGTGAACTCCATCACAGCCGCATCCCAGAAGACAACATGCTCGGTTGGTGGAGCTGGACCGCCTTCTATATGAAGATTACCGAGGGTAATACCCTGACCAACGCATTATGGCAGGCGGAGCACTTGAAATCTTTGGGCTATGACTGGTTCCACTTCGATTTCGGATACGGCTACGCGCGGGGAGATTACTCTACGCCGAATGCCTCCAAGTTTCCCCATGGCATGCGCGAGCTCACCGAGCGCATTCGGAGACTTGGCCTGAAGATTGGCATCTGGACCGCGCCATTCGAGGTTGGGGAACTCAGCTCAATTTACCAGGACCACAAAGACTGGCTGGTTCACAACGCAACAGGCGAACCCATTCCAGTCACCACCGACGAAGAAGTTCGCTCAGAACGCCTGTTTGTTTTGGATACGACACATCCTGCCGCACAGGAGTTCGTTCGCAAGGTCTACCAAACTCTGGTTCGCGAGTGGGGTGTGAAGTACATCAAGCTCGACTTCATGGATAACACGGCGATCGAGGGCTATCATTACCGCCCGAACACTACTGCCCTAGAGGCTCTGCGAATTGGATTGCAGACCATCCGCGATGCCGTTGGAGACGACGTGCTCTTGGATAAAGACGGCAGCCCCATGCTGACTCCAGTTGGCCTTGTCGATGACGGTCGCATATCGCAGGACACCGGCCACACTTTCCTGCGCAGCCAGGAAGCCGTCTCGGGAATTGCGGCCCGATACTACATGCACCGGAAGTTCTTCATCAACGATCCGGATGCTTTTACCGTTTCGCGGCAGATGACCGAAGAGCGCAAGATGTCCGTCCCGCTTACGCTGAATGAGGCACAGGTATCCATCGCCCTGGCGGCAGTGTCAGGAGGCATGTACGAGATCGGAGACGATCTGCCGACCGTGGGAGCGGACGCGGATCGTGCGGCGCTGGTCAAGAATAGAGATCTTCTCGACATGGCGAGACTGGGCCGGGCTGCGATTCCCCTGGATCTCTTGAGTTATCGTGCCGAGGATGAATTGCCGAGTATATTTTGGCTGCGGGGAGACGCCCGTCAATCCATCCTCGCGGTTTTCAACTGGACCGAGCAACCCGGGTCGCACAGCTTTTCGCTTGCCGACCTCAAGCTGCAAAGCGGACGAGCGTACGATTTTCAGGATGTTTTCGACTCATCACAGCATCTCTCAGCCGAAAACGGATCGATCCGGCTGGACCAACCGCCGCATTCGGTCAGGGTCATTAAGATTGTCGACACAACGGTTTCGGCGGCCGCACCGACAGCCGCGATTCAAGCTCCGAATAACGCGAAGGTTGACGAAAACGTCAAGCTCGTCTGCGACGTCGATAGCTCCGGCGTGCCCGCGCTCGCATTTCACTGGGACTTCGGCGATGGCACGGCAGAAGATGGAAGAAAAGTGCAACACGCCTACACAAAAGAGGGAAACTATCAGATCAAGCTGACGGTCGAAGGTGTGGACGGCGTCCCCGCCGAAAAGCGGGCATCGATTTCCGTGAGTGGCGAGGCGATTTTGGCGCCACCGGCTCGCTACACGGGCGACTGAATCGCTCTCCGAGTCGGTTTTTAATTGTCCGAGGGAAGTTCGAACCTGAGCAGGTCCTCGCGGAAGCCGCCCGTTCGAAACGCCCCGTACGCGAGGCCTAGCGTCATCCAAATCACGCCGGCAATTTTCGCGTACAGATTCAAATTCCACCAGAGCAGCAGGCAGATTACAAATCCGCAGACTGGGGGCAATAAACCAGCTAGCCCTCGATCCTTAGCGCGAACATAGTAGCGCACCAGAGAAGAAGCGTTGACGCCCATAAAGGCGATCAGCGCCCCGAAGTTGAGCAGCTCAACTCCACGTTCGAAGTTGATGATCAAGGCGCCAATCAAGGCAAGAACGCCGGCAAAAAGCACGTTGTTGCGGGGGATTTGGCGGACAGGATCGAGCGCCCCAAAAAAACATCTGGGGATCGCGTTGCTTCTGCCCATCGCATACAACAGGCGAGCCGCACCGAGTTGAGATCCCATGCCCGAACCAACTGTGGCGACCAGCAATGTTCCATTCACCAATTGCAGCAGCCACGAGCCTCCCGCCAGCCCCGCTACATGCACGAACGCCGTCGTAACGTCTGGAAATGGCTTGGCCACGGGCCAGACCAACTGCGCTGCATAAACCTCGCAGCCGGCAAGCAGTCCCGTGATCAGGCAGACCAAAACCGTAGCCAGCAGGATGTCTCGCTTTGGGTTCTTCGCTTCCTCCGAGAGGGTTGAGATTCCATCGAAGCCGATGTAGGTCAGAACCGCCAGCGATGTGCCTCCGAGTACCGATTTCAGTTCAAACTTTTCCGGATCATAAAAAGGATGCCAGAAGAAGCCCGCCTCCTCGTGGGGATGCCGAAAAACATAATGCGCCGCTACTGCGAAGAAAATGGCGATGACGATCCCCATGGCGATGGCCAAACCATCGTTGATGCGCGCCGAGGTCTGAATGCCAAACAGGTTCATGCCCGTGAACAAAGCGGCAAAAAACACGACTCCGGTCACATAAGGAAGACCCGGTGCGAAATTAATAGCGAGTTGCGTGCACAGGATCGTGCAGATCAGCGGGTTCAAAAGGTAATCCATCATCATGCCCCAGCCGGTCACATAACCGAGCGCTGGGTGAATCTCCTGACCAACATAGGTAAAGGCGGATCCTGCGCTGGGATAAGCTCTCGCCATGCGGCCATAGCTGATCGCTGTAAAGAGCATCGCGATCATCGCAATCAACACAGCTGTCACTACATGGCCACGCGCTCGTTCGCTCACTACGCCGAATACTGGCATGGGCGCTGTGGGTTGAATGACGACGATGCCGTAAAGAATAAGGTCCCACAGTCGCAAGGCGCGGCGCAGTTTGGGAGCAGCGGCAGGTGTTGGAGGGCTTAGAGTGCCCAATGGCTCTCCCAAGGTTGCAAAGGCCAGTGCGAGTGGATGCGCTCTCACCGGTCGTTCGCCGTTAGAAATAGAACTTCATCGCGAACTGGATGAAACGGGGATCTTTGGCCGCCTGGTAGTGTCCATACTGTTGCGTGCCCATCTCGATGGCAACGGGAGCGACCTGACCCGCAGCGCCAAACGGCGCCCAGAGGAAATTCGTATGGTTCCACAGGTTGAAGAAATCCGATCGGAACTCGAAGCGCATCCCTTCGTTCATCGGGAATGCTTTTACGATTGACAGGTCCCAAATCTGGTATCCGGGGCCGCGCACGATGTTTCTTCCTTCATCTCCAAACGTGTTCGCGGTCGTGTCACTGGCGAAGGCGCAGGTGTTGAAGAACGTTGGAGCTTGTCCTGGAACCACGCAGGGCTTGCCGTTGGGATTCTGGCCCGGAACCACGTTCGGTCGAGAACAGTTGAACGCGACCGTGCCGCCGCAATCCACGCCCGTGTCGTTCGTTGTCGTGTCTGAGACGGTAAACCAGTTGCCAGTGGAAGCCGAAACAATTCCAGAAACCTGCCAGTTGGCGATCACGCCATTTGCGAATCCCGAGGCGTTGCCCCCGATGGCCTTGTTCCTGCCGAACGGCAGTTCCCACGCGTAGCTGACGACCAGATGCTGGCGCACGTCGAAATCGGAATTTCCGTATTCCGCGCCCGGGTCAGCCTGGTTGCGGAAATCGGCGTTGTTGAGCGATCCCAGACTGGCGCTGGAAGCGTCATCCTGGGAATGGGCGTAGGTGTAGGAAGCGGCGAAAATCAATCCGTGCGATGACCGTTTCTCCACGTGGGCCTGGAATGAGTTGTAGTTGGAGATGGTGTTGGAGCGGAGGGCGTATATGGTGGCATTCTCTAGCGGGAAAGGTCGGCGCTCTTGCAGAATGGGGGAATTCGAGCCATTGTAGAGCGCGGCCTGATTGCCGTTATAGAAACCGTAGAGGTTCGCGCCGTGGGAGCCCGCGTAGGAAATCTTGACCACCGTCTCGTGTGGCAGCTGGTATTCCATTCCCAAATGCCACTGCTGCATCATGGGATTCTTCAAGTTCGGCTGAAGGGAGAATAGCTCCGGATTGTTCGGATCGGACAACGAAGCGGCGGGATACCCTCCAGTCCACATGTCGTTGATCATGAGGGTGGTGTTTGCCTGGTTGTTCACGTCCGTCACCCCAATCGCGCAGTTGCTGAGCCCGAAGGCGGGATTGGCAATGGCTGCGAGTGCCCCCGCTGAACCGCAGAGGGAACTGAAAGTCTGGGATCGGAAAAATGGAGGACTGAATCCCGGGCTGGGGAA
>Ga0187770_10002138_pt1 | contig 10928 bp, 11 predicted proteins | sample 0116_SJ02_MP02_2_FD_133154 | JGI IMG/M metagenome (GOLD analysis project Ga0187770, IMG submission 133154) | Tropical peat soil microbial communities from peatlands in Department of Meta, Colombia - 0116_SJ02_MP02_20_MG | ecosystem: Environmental > Terrestrial > Soil > Wetlands > Peat | place...
AGCGGAAGGGGATGCCCCTGTTCGGGCGGATCGTCTCCGAGGCGCTCGCCGGCAGCGTCGACCCGTACCTCCGCGGGCTGTCGGGCCGTCCCGACGCGGCGGTCGCCTTCCTGCGCGACCTCGGGATCGACCCGGGCCGGTCCGTCGCCGACCTGACGGACGAGGAGCGGACCCGCCTGAGCGGGGGGCTGCGCGAGCGCCTGGAGCGGGCCCAGGTGCAGCCCGAGTTCACCGGGATGCTCGACGGCGATCGCTGGTTCGTCCCGGCGCTCGGCCTGGACGCGGAGGAGCTGTCGAACCGCCAGAACGCCGCGGGCCGCGAACGCGTCCCGGAGGCCGGGGTCGCCTACGCCCTCGGCGACCCGGCCTCCGTCGACCGGTGCCGCCAGGCCGAGGTCGCCTGGCGGAACGGGATCCTCCGCGGGCTGCGGCGGATCGAGGACGGCGGGGTCCACTCGATGCCCTCGCTCCGCTGGTTCGAGAGCCCCGAGATGTCCCTCGCCGGCACGCAGGCCGGTCTCGCGATGAACTACCTCCTGCCGCCCGACGTGCCCGTGTTCGTCTTCTCCGACGGGGGGACCACCCCCACCAAGGTCAGCTCCCGGGGCCTGCTCCGTCAGGTCGACCGGGGGCTCGACCTCGCCACCGTCTGCCGGGTCGCCGCGGCCGCCGTGGGCGGCGAGGGCGGGGGCCACCGGGTGGCGAGCGGCGCGACGATCCCTCCCGGCGCGCGCGACCGGTTCCTCGAGGTCGCCGACCGCGAGCTCGGCCGGCAGCTCGGTCTGCCGGAGGCCCGCGGATGAGCACCCCCCAGAACGCCCCGCCCGCGCCGCCGGCCGACCGGGTCCACGACCGCGCCCTCGAGCAGGAGATGCACCGCTCCTACATCGATTACGCGATGAGCGTGATCGTCGGCCGAGCGCTGCCGCTCGCCGGGGACGGCTTGAAACCGGTCCACCGACGCATCCTCTGGTCGATGTGGGAGTCGGGGGCGACCCACGACCACGCCTATCGGAAGTCGGCGCGCACGGTCGGGGACGTCCTCGGGAAGTACCACCCGCACGGCGACATGGCCGTCTACGACGCCCTCGTCCGGATGGCCCAGCCGTTCAGCCTGCGCTACCCGCTCATCGACGGCCAGGGGAACTTCGGCTCGATCGACGGCGATGCGCCCGCCGCGATGCGCTACACCGAGGCGCGTCTCTCCGCGATCGCGGAGGAGCTCCTCCTCGACATCGAGAAGGAGACGGTCGAATGGACCGACAACTTCGACGGGACCCTCAAAGAGCCGCTCCTCCTTCCCTCGAAGGTCCCCAACCTTTTGGTGAACGGCTCGGCCGGGATCGCGGTCGGCATGGCGACCAACATGCCGCCGCACAACCTGGGCGAGGTCGTCGACGCGCTCCTCATCCTCCTCGCGCACCCGAACTCCTCCCTGGACGACGTGATGAAAGTGCTCCCCGGGCCGGATTTCCCGACGGGAGGCTACCTTTCGACCGAGGGGATCCGGGAAGCGTACGAGACGGGCCGCGGCATGATCCACCTCCGCGGGACCGCGGAGATCCGCGAACGGAGCGGCAAGGACGAGATCGTCCTCACCGAAATCCCGTACGAAGTGAACAAGGCCGACCTGCTCGAGCTGATCGCCGACCTCGTGAAGGGGAAGCGGATGGACGGGATCACCGACCTACGGGACGAGTCCGACCGCAACGGGACGAGCGTCGTGCTCGAGCTGCGTCGCGACGCCCCGTCGGAGATCGTGCTCAACCGGCTCTACGAGCACACGCCGCTCGAGACGAGCTTCGGCGTCATCAACCTCTGTCTGGTCGAGGGCCACCCGAAGGTCCTCTCGCTCCTCGAACTCCTCGCCCTCCATCTCGACCACCGCCGGACGATCCTCACCCGACGGACGAAGTTCGACCTCAAGAAGACCGAGGAGCGGCTCCACCTCCTCGAGGGGTTCCTCACCGCGATCGACCACATCGACGAGGTGATCCGGATCATCCGCCGGTCGAAGGACGTTCAGGTCGCCGAGACGAACCTGATGGGAAAGTTCCTGCTCTCGAGCGAGCAGGCGAAGGCGATCCTCGACATGCGCCTCGCCCGCCTCACGGCCCTCGAGCGCGAGTCGGTCGAGAAGGAGAAGACCGAGAAGGAGGCGCTCGCGAAGCAGCTCAAGGCGATCCTCGGGTCGCCGAAGCTCCTCGACCAGTTGATCTCGGAGGAGCTCGCCGACTTGAAGAAACGGTTCGGGGATGAGCGCCGCACGCGGATCGTCCCCGCGTTCACCGAACGCACCCTCGAGGACCTGATCCCCGACATGGACGTCGTGGTGCTCGTCACGCGCGACGGCTACGTGAAGCGCCTCCCGCTCGACCAGTACCGGCGCCAGCGGCGCGGCGGCCGCGGCCTCATCCGGATGGAGACGAAGGAGGAGGACTTCGTCATCCGCACGTTCGTGACGCGGACGCACGACGACGTGCTGTTCCTCACGAACTTGGGACGCGTCTACAAGCTCAAGGCGTACGAACTCCCCGAGGGAAGCCGCCACTCGAAGGGGAAGGCCGTCATCAACCTCCTCCCGAAGCTCAAGGAGGGGGAGCGGGTCCAGACCCTCCTCCCGCTCCGCAGCCTCGCGGGCGAGGGGTCGCTCGTCTTCGCCACGCGTCGGGGCCTCGTGAAGCGGACGAACCTCGACGAGTACCAGAACATCCGCACGAACGGGATCCAGGCGGTCCTCCTCGAGGAGGGAGACGAGCTCGTCGACGTCGTCCTCGTGACGAACGAGGCGACCGAGATGGTCCTCGCGACCCTCGCCGGACAGCTCGTCCGGTTCCCGCTCTCGGAGGTCCGACCGATGGGCCGGGCCACCTACGGGGTGATCGGCGTCCGGCTCTCCGAGTCGAAGGAGGACAAGGTCGTCGCGATGGCCCCGGTCGACGATCGGTTCCCGATGCTGCTCTCGCTCACGACCACCGGCTACGGGAAGCGGAGCCCGACCGCGGACTACCGCAGGACCCGCCGCGGGGCGAAGGGGGTCCGCACGATCAAGACTGGCGGCCGCAACGGTTCGGTGGTCGCCGTCCTCCCGACGACCGACGCGAGCGAGGCGCTGGTCACCACCGAGCACGGGATCACGATCCGAATGGCCGTGAAGGGGATCCGCTCGCAGGCCCGCAACACGCTCGGGGTCCGGGTGATCCGACTCGACGAGGGCGATACCGTCCGGGACGCGGTGATCCTCGAACCGCCGATCGAAGGGGTCGGCCCCGAGGGAGCGGGCGGGAAGCCCTCCCCGACCGAGCCCGAGCCGAACGAACCCCCCGCCGAGGAGGAGGACTCCGAGGAGGAGGGGACCGAGGACGACGAGGAGTCGGACGAAGGCTCGGAGAAGGACGAGGGGAGCGGCGACGACGACACGGAGGATGACGATGCGTCGTCGGGCCAAGCGGGGTAGGACCGTCCTCCTCTGCCCGAAGTGCGGCTCGGTGCGGATCTCGCTGATCGCCGGGTCGATCGTCGGCCAGGTCTACCACTGCCAGAAGTGCGACTACGTGGGGTCCCTCGTCTTCGAGACCGACGTCGCCGACGACGGGACGCCGCTCACCCCGCCACCGTCCGAGGACGCGTAGGACCGGCCCGTTAGGGCTCGTTCTACGAGAGGTCCGGTTCGCCTACGGTCCCATCGAGGTCGAGCGCCGGGGAGGTCGCCCCGCGGACAAGCCCTTGGGCGGCTCGGACGAGGGAAAGGACCCGCACCGTCGGGGCCACGTCATGGGTCCGGACGAGGGCGGCGCCCCGCTCGGCCGCGACCACCGCCGCGGCGAGCCCCGCCTCGAGCCGGTGGGCCGGGTCGTCCGTGCCGAGCATCCAGCCGAGGAACGACTTCCGCGACGCTCCGACCACCACCGGGTAGCCGAGGCTCCGGAACTCGCCGACGTGCATCAGGAGCTCGAGCGACTGCTCCGCCGACTTCCCGAACCCGAGCCCGGGGTCGATCAGGATCTTGTCGGCCGGGACCCCGTCGGCGACGGCCCGCTCGGTGGCGTCCGCGAGCGCACCGAACACCTCGGCGCGCAGGTCGGCGTAAACGAGGTCCGACTGCATCGTCGTCGGGTCCCCCCGCATGTGCATCACGATCGCCGCCGCCCCGCTCTTCGCCACGACCCCCCGCATCGCCTCCGAGCGAAGGCCCTCGATGTCGTTCACGAGGTCCGCGCCGGCGTCGATTGCCTTCGCGGCAACCTCTGCATGGCGGGTGTCGACCGAGAGCGGGACCGAAAGGCGGCCGGCGAGCCCCGTGAGGACGGGACCGATCCGGGCCCACTCCGCCTCCGGGGAAATCGGCGTCGCCCCCGGGCGGCTCGACTCGCCGCCGATGTCGATCATCGACGCCCCTTCGGCCGCCAGGCGCTCGGCGTGGGCGATCGCCGCGGGAGGGTCGAAGTGCTGCCCTCCGTCGAAGAAGGAGTCCGGGGTCACGTTCACGACCCCCAGGACGCGCGGACGGTCCCCGAGGACGAACGAACGGTGGGGACCCGAGATCGTGCGTGGGGTTCGGGACAGGTAGGCGCGCAGTGCCCGGTCGATCTCGGCCGCCGCCTCCGCGAGACGGAACGGCTGCCGGCGGAGTTTCGGGAGCAGTCGCTGGTACTGTCCCCAGGTGGCGAGGATGACGACCGAGGTCGACGCGACCGAGTGGTCGGCGATTCCCCGCGCGTGGGCCGAATCCGCGCCGACGGAGAGGGTCTCCTGCTTCAGTAGGGGAGCCGCCTTCAACGAGACCCCGTCGAGGCGGACCGGGTAGATCCGCCCCTTGCGGGTCATGATCGCCACCCCTTCGGGGTCGCTCTCGGTCCGCTCGACCTCCCGCGCGACCTCGGCGAGCGTTTCCGCGGCGAGCACCCGGGCCGGATGACGATGCCGTGGTGCGGACGGTGGCGACGACCCCGACACGGTTCCGGGGATGGAGACGAGCCGAGAAAAGGAAGCGGGGCCGCCGGCGGCACGGTTTTCCGTGGACGAGGGAGTGGTACGTGGGAGAATCGATGGCTCGTCGGGGCCGACTGATCGCCATCGAGGGCGCGTCCGGCTCGGGCAAGACCACGCTCGTCCAGGCCGCGGCGCGGTCGCTCGGTTGGCGACCGCTCGCGGAGGCGTTCGACCGGCTCGACCCCGCCCCGTCGCTCGAGTTCGGGTCTCCGCGCGAACTCCTTTGGCTCGAGGCGGTGCTCCTCGTGGAAGAAGTGCGTCGCTACGAAGAGGCGAGACGCGCCACCGCCCGCGGCGAGACCGTGGTCGCCGATACCGGGTTCCTGGGGCCCCTCACGTATACGCGCGGGCTGGTCGACCTCGGCCGGGTACCCCCCTCGACGTCTCGGGCGGTGGAACGCACGGTGCGTTCCCTGCTCCGGAACGGAGCCCTCGGGATCCCCGACCTCACGGTCTACCTTACGACCACCGTCGCCGAGCGCCGACGGCGCGCGCGGACGAGAGGACGCCGCCACCCGGCTTCGCTCCAGGCCCGGCACGAGGCGGTCGGCGTCATCGAGCGGCGGTTCTTCGAGGAGGTGGTTGCGACCGCTCTTCCCGACCGTTTCCGAACGCTCCGGGCGGACATCCGGCCCACCGAGCTCGCGCTCCGGCTGGAGAGGCTCGTCAAAGAGGCCCGCCCCACCCCCGTGTCCCGGGCCGAGGCGCTGGCACTCCTCGTACGAGGGCGTCCGCCGGCGGGGAAGCGCGGCGTCCGAACGTCGGCCCCAACCGTTAAAAAGCCCACCCGGCCTGCTCCGCACCCTCGCGACCGTCGATGAAGCCGCTCGATGCCCTGCAACAGAGCCTCCACAAGCGGGTCCTGGTGGAGCTGAAGGGCGGACGCTCGTTCCGCGGAACGCTCGATGCCTTCGACCAACACCTGAACCTCGTCCTTTCCTCGGCCGAGGAGGTCGTGAAAGACCAGGTGACCCCGCGTTCGGGCCTCACGCTCGTGCGGGGCGATTCGATCATCTACATCTCACCGTAAGCCGAGTTCAGCAATCGAACGGAGTCGAACCATGGGAAAGGGAACACCGTCCCGCCGCGGAGGAAAGATCGTCCACATCATCTGCCGCCGCTGCGGTCGCCACTCCTACCACCGCCAGAAGAACTACTGCGCGTCGTGCGGCTTCGGTCGCTCCCCGCGACGGCGCGGCTACGACTGGAAGAAGCTGAAGTAACCCCCACCCCGGAATCTCGGGGTCCTCAGGATAGCCCTACGCGCCGGCGACACCGCAGATCACGTGCGTCGAATCGGGCAGCGGACTCTCCCAGCTGGGAGGGGGGCTCGGCCAGACCACGAGGAGGAGTCCATCGGAGGAGGTCCAGGTCACCTGGGCCCCTATGGGGTTGCTCAACAGGAGGACGCCGGTGCCGGGCTCGTTGGGCCCGAGGACGGACATTTCGAGTCCCGGCGTCCCGTTGGGAGTGATCAACGGGAAGACGTTGAACTGGTACCCGAGCAGAGTGGTCGAATTCCCAAAGTAGGGGCAGGGTGCCGGCTCGTGGCACCAATGGTAGACGTTCATCGTCTGCGTGCAGTACACGCCGCCCTCGTAGAGCGAGGAGCACGGATTGGCAGTGGACGGGCTCAGGATGGCCCCCGAACCGAAGCCGGCCGCCAACGCGACCGCGCCTACGGTGGTAATGATGACGACGCTCATGCGGACGCTGACCGGGTCGGCCATGGTCCTGACGCCGCTTCCGTTGGCGCTAGAGTACCGCGCTTCCCATCAACCCTTAGGGGCGGGCATCGACTGCGGGATTCCACCGGGCGGCGGGCCTCCGCGACCCGGGAAGGAGCGAGGGCGCGAGACGGCTGGCTCGTTGGCGAGCGCGAACCGAAGGGGACGGTCGGCGGCCTTCCGGATTCCCACGCGCCGGCCGATGAGCACCGGGCCGGTCCTCCCCGTACGCAGCCTCACCCCGACGCGAGCCCCCGCCACCGTGTCCAGCCCGTCGTCCTCCCGAGAGATTCGGAGGAAGCGACAGAGGCGTCCGGGCCCCGAGGCGGTCCCGGGGGGAACCGAGTCCGCATCCCCGGCCCGCAAGAGCACCGCTTCGCCACGTCGCGCGACCAGGTTCGCGCAGACGACCTGGTGGATCCGATAGACGTAGAGGGTACCCGGGGAAGAGAACATCGACCGGTTCCGCGCCGTAGGCCCGCGGAAGGCGTGGCTCGCGGGGTCGTCTCGCACGTAGGCCTCGGTCTCGACGATCCGGACCGACCGGCTCGTGCGGTGGGAACGGACCCACAGCGTGGCGCCGAGGAGGTCCCGCGCGACCCGTTCCGCGGGCCGGTCGAAGAACGCCCGACCCGCCCGCGCGCCTGGCCTAGAGAATCTTCCCCCGGTCGCAGAGCGGCGCGCCATCCACGGCGACCGTCGCCTCCCCGACGGTGATCCAGGAGAGGAACCGGCAGCGGTTCCGGCCCCCGTAGAGAGTGTTCCCTCCGATCGCGAGCGTGACCGTTCCGGCTTCCTCGTCCTCGGCCTGCGGGACCCCGGGAGCGAGCGCGGAGTTGAGGCCCAGGGCGAAGAGGGAGACCGTCTCCCGACCCCGCGGGGCCCGCGCGAAGTCGGTCTCGAACGCATCGCCTCCCTCGGTGTACCAGTAGTTGCGGAGGCGTCCGGCCTCGACCTCCCACTGACCGCCGTCGACCTGGCCCGGCGAAAGGTAGCTCGGGCGGTTCGCGACCACCATCCCCTCGGCCGACGTCTCGTCGACCGCCACCACGACCGACCCGGCCGGCGCCGCCGATACGAGCCGACCCCGACGACGGTCCTCCGCGTCGACGGACCCGTCGTCCACCCACGGGACGCGGCCGCGGAGGCGGAGCCGAAGGTCGGTTCCGTTCGCCGCGGTCAGGCGAAGCTCACGGCCCTTCGCGAGCAGCGCGGCCGCGCGGTGGCCGTCCTTGCGAAGAACCCCGTAATCGACCTCGGTGATGCCCCGGATCAACTGGCTCCTCCACATCGCTCCCGGAACTCTCCAGTGGTCGGCCTGGGCGTCCGAGGCGTATCCGAGAAGACAGCGGAGCGAGCGCAGCCGGTTCTTCCGGGCGAGCGCAAGCCACTCGTCGTCCACGCCGACGAACGGGGCGAGGAGGTGCGGGGGCAGCGCATGCAGCCGGGGACGGTCGGCCGGACCCGGGAAGTAGACGAGGGCGTCCGCCTGTGCGAGCGCCGCGCGGACGGGTCGGGAGACCCCGGCCCAGCGACGGGGAGCGGCGCTCCCCTCCATGCTCCTCCAGAACGCCGCCTCGTCCTCGAGGAGGAGAAGCGCCGGGGCACCGACGCGACGCGCCTCCGTGACGCAGGCACTCGCCCAAGGGAGGGTATGGTTCCAGCTCACCACTACGAGGTGCTCGCCGCGTCGCACCCCGAGCGCGCTACCAATGAGCGCCCGGGCGACGGCGGGCGGGGTCGCCTCCTCGGCAGGCATGGCAATTCGCTAGGAGAGGCGCGGCCCGATTAAGGATTCGAACGACGCCATCGGGCGACGATGTCGGGCGCCCGGGCCCCCGGGCGCGCCATCTCTCGCGCCACCGCGACCAGCACCCTCCCGGCATCCGAGCGGGTCTCGGGGAACCCGATCGGTGGAAGGGACGACGGGAAGTGCGCCCATCCGCCCTCGTGTCGCGCCGCCTTACGGACGACCTCGGCGACGCGCCGGCCGCGCGCGAAGTCGGCGATGTCCGTTCGCAAGCCCCTCGAGACCCCGGACCGGCGAGCGAGGTCGATCCAGGCGCGGACCTTCTCGGGTCGATGCTGCCGATGGGCGGAGCCCCGACCGAGTACGCCGTTGAAGTAGAGGAACGGCCCGTCCACCTCCATCGCTTCGATCAATGTCCTGCTCCCGGTGACGATCCGCAGTTCGGCCCGACGGAAGCGGGAACGCCACGCGCTCGGAGGGATCGGCGAACTGACCAGTCGGACTCCCGCCGACCCGGCGATGCTCGGCCACGGCCGGGGCGAACGGACGAAGAGGTGCACCGGGGGCCGCACCCCGGAGAGGCCTCGAAGGACTGCGGGCGCGATCCGTTCGGCGCTCGATGGACTCGCGTACCACACCCACTCCCGAGGACCACGTGTTCGTCTTCGTCCGGAGGTGGGGATGGCCCGGCGCCCCGAGCCGAGCGGCCCGGTCTGGACCGCCTCCGGGAACTCCCGGCCGAACGCTCGGTCCGGGCGGAACGTCGCGAAGAGGTGGAGGACGTTCGGGCGGTCGAACCCTCGGAACTCGCGGAACGCGGACCGGAACGCAACGACCTCGTTCGCGGCTTCGGCGGCCCGGAGGCGCGGGCCGAGGGCTCGGGAAGGGACCCCGCCCTCCCGCAGGCGCTCTCGGGTCTCGACGCGGCTCGGCAACGTCCGGGCGAACTCCTCGAGGCTCAGGTGAAGCGTTCGGTCGGGGCCGTACGCCTGTTCGACGCTGCGGGCCTCCGCCTCCCAGGGACCGCCGCGGCCGAAGCGGGTCGGCCGGCTGGGCCCGGCGCTCACGCCCCAGGACGGCGCCACCGTGACGGCCGCCCGAGCGCGAGGGGCGATCGACGACCGACGCTCGACGGGAGGCCACTCCCACGGGCCGTCCACGCTCGGCGGGAGCGCGTGGTGCGCCTCCCGGTACAGCACGAGGGGGATTCCCGCGCGAGCGAGGTACCGACCGGCGGCGAGCACCTCCTCGATGTCGCCGAGCCCGCCGCCGACGACCGCCGGAAACAGGTAGACGTCGACGCCGCCCGTTCGCGGGCGGCGCTCAGTCGACGTTCCGGTAGAGCGTCCAGAGCGGGCGGGCATCGTGGAACCCCACGGCCTCGAGCGCGGCGCGCCCGCGTGGGTTGTGATCAGAGACCATCGTGAGGATCCGTGGGACCCCGCGGGCGGCGCACCAGGCCACGGCCGTCGCCACGAGGTCGACCGCGAGCCGGTCGTCCACCGACTCGGAGAGGGTGGGTGCGGTGAGGTGCCCCGCCTCGCTCGCCCGTGAGACCGCGGCGGCGACGTGCGCCTCGGGGCCGTGGCCTCGGTCGAGCACCCACACCGCATCCTCGGAACCGAGCATGTGGCTGATGATTCCGCTCATGACGAAGTGGTGCTTCCGGGTCGGAATCACCTTCTCGACCTCGGGTGGGGTCTGCCGGCGCGAAATCTCCACAAGGGCCGACGCGTCCGACCGCCGCATCGGGCGGATTGATGGGTTCGGCTCGGTTGCTTGGGCGAACCGACCGGTCGCATTGTGGAGGAGATGGGCCCGTGACTGAAGCGGCAGGTACCCGAGGGAGTCGTAGAGGGCGCGGGCCCCGGTGTTGCTCTCGAGCACGTCGAGCACGACGTACTTTCGCTTCGCGCGCCGGGCCGTCGTGAGCGCCTCCGCGAGCATCTGACGTGCGTAGCCGCGTCGGCGGTAGGCCGGGTCGACCACGACGTTGCTGACGTACGCCGCTCCAGTGGGGAAAGTAACAAGGGTCGTCGCGACAGCCCGCCCATCGGCCTCGACGACCAGGGCCCGAACCATCGGCCGGCCGAACGCGCCCAGAATGAAGAGGAGGATTCGGGTGTCCCAGCGGAACACGCGTCGGAAGATCTTCTCGAACTCCTCGCGACGGTTTCCGAGGAGCACCGACTCTTCGGGAAACCCCCGCTCCAACATCTCCAGGTACGCGGGCCCGTCGGCCCGGCGAAGGTCCCGCAGCATCAGCCGGAGTCCTCGTCCTCGGCGGTCGACGGAAGCGCGATCTCAAACAGCGCGCGCAGGGTCGGGGTCGGGTGGTCGGGTCGCAGTTCGGGGAGCGGGAGGCGGGCCAGACGGTCGAGGTCCTCCTCGTTGAGCTGGCCGAGCGCGTCCACGAGCGACCGATGGATGAGCGGGTCCGGGAGGCCGTGCGAGAGACG
>Ga0187770_10002139_pt1 | contig 10925 bp, 11 predicted proteins | sample 0116_SJ02_MP02_2_FD_133154 | JGI IMG/M metagenome (GOLD analysis project Ga0187770, IMG submission 133154) | Tropical peat soil microbial communities from peatlands in Department of Meta, Colombia - 0116_SJ02_MP02_20_MG | ecosystem: Environmental > Terrestrial > Soil > Wetlands > Peat | place...
AACGGTCTCTAGTACTCTCTTCGCGGCTTCAGCTCCGGCCCCGCCGCTGACCGCGGTCTGGTCGAAAATAAGTCCCACTTGGCCTCCGTCATCGATCGTGCCGCCGAATGGCGGACAACCGCCAGCCTGCTGCACCAAATCGCGAGCCATCGTTTGCATTTCCTGAAGCAGCCGTGCCAGTTCTTGGTCGTCCATGTCGCTTTGGCCCATATGACTACACCTTCCGGGTCTCAACAGCGAATTATAGTCGCTGTTGGAGTCTGGCATAAGGGCCTGTACTCGTAGTATCACAGGCGCAGGCCTTACTTCCGTATACGCTCCCAGTCCATGAATACCTCGGCAGCCCCCAGACAACTTTGTCCAGTTCTACTTCGCCCCCATCATCCGCGCTGCCGGCTCAAACGACCGATTCTTGTTCTACAGTCGGTGGTCACGGCCGGAAGATACGTCCAGCCGTCGTAAATCCATAGGCTGCTGAAAGGGCTGTTCCGGAGCTTCGCTGCGACTGACGTGACCGGCTCTTTCTGTAACTAGGTGGAATGAGAGAATCCACCGAGGAGGAAGCCGGTCATGGCGATCCAGAGGTACAAACCAGAGCAGATCGTAACCTTGCTGCGGCAGATCGAGGTGAGCATCAGCAACAGCAAGGCCACCCCGCAAGCCTGCAACGAAGCCGGAATCACGGTGCAAACCTATTACCGCTGGCGGAAGGAGTACGGCGGGTTGAAGGCCCAGAGGGAGACTGTGGTTGGAGAATGGTTCATGTGAGTGCGATGACGCACGATGGCCGGACGCTGTGCATTCTGACGCTGCTCGATGAGTACACGCGGGAATGCCTGGCGTTGCGGGTGGAGCGACGGTTGAACAGCCTGGAAGTGATCGACACGCTGGCGGATGCGATGTGGTGCGAGGAATCCCGGAGCACATTCGCTCCGACAACGGGCCGGAGTTCATTGCCTGCGCGTTGCGGAACTGGTTGGCGCGCGTGGGAACCCGGACGCTGTACATCGAACGCGGGAGTCCGTGGGAGAACGGGTACTGCGAAAGCTTCAACGGGAAGTTGCGAGATGAGCGCTTGAACGGGGAAACTTTTTACTCGCTGAAGGAGGCGCAAATTCTGATTGAACGGTGGCGGGCGGAATACAACACGCAACGACCGCACTCGGCGCTGGGCTACAGGCCGCCTGCGCCGGTGGCGGCCTTTCGCCCAGCCCCCGTTGCGCTTTTGCAGCCCCGAGCTGTGATGTAGACTCCCACTCGGCTTGGTACAAAAGATCGGTCAGGTCATCTCCGCCCAGCAAGGTTCTCGCACCGCTGTTATTCTCGTTATTCTCTACGCATCCGACGGGGACGACGGATCAAAGATATGCGTCTCGGAGTTGCTGGCTATCCAAGTCTTTGGTCGGGCCGGCAAAAACGATCTCCCCATTACGCAGAGCGTAGACACGATGCGCAATCGTCAACACGCGGCGCACTTTCTGCTCTGCAATCAGAATCGCCATCCCTGACTCCTTGTTGAGTGTAACGATTCGATCAAAGGCTCTTGAGACGAGAGCTGGCGCAAGACCAAGAGATGGCTCGTCAAGAAGCATCATTTGGGGTGAGAGGAGAAAGGACGTCGCAAGTGCAAGCATCTGCTTTTCACCACCTGACAGGTCCCCGGCCCTCCGGGGGAGAAGGGGGCGGAGCTCTGGAAATATCCCTAAAACAGAACGGATTTTCCCAGCACGGTCTGATGGTTCCGTAAGGATTGTGGCTCCGATTTCCAGGTTTTCGTGTACCTTCAGTTCAGCGAATACGCGATTCCCCTGCGGTACAAACCCGACGCCCCTAGTGAGCATGTTTGCTGGAGATGGCTGGGTCAGATGCTCGCCTGCAAGAAATAGCTGCCCCTTCCAGATTGGAACCAGCCCGAAGATCGTCTTCAGTAATGTGGACTTGCCTGCTCCGTTGTGACCAATCAACGCAACGATTTCGCCGTGAGCCACATCAAGATCAATACTTACGAGAACTTGCCGTTTGCTATATCCAGTGGCGACGGACCTTAGCCGCAAAAGCACGGGGTGCTCAGCCAAGGTAAGCCTCCATGACCTCGGGTCGCTTCAACACTTCTTCAGATTGGCCTTGAGCCACTACCCTACCACTGTCCATGACAATGAGATGATCGGCTAGGGAGCGCACTGATGCGATGTCGTGCTCAACAAACACAATCATTCTCCCTTGGCCAGCCAAAATACGGAGTAATTCCGAAAGCCGAAATACCATCTCTGGGTGAATTCCCGTTACTGGCTCGTCAAGCAACACTATTCGAGCTTCCGTTGCCAGACAGGATGCAAGAACCAAGAGTTTCTGTTGACCGTAGGAGAGCTCACTAGCCAGATTCAAGGCAGCCATTTCTAGGCCAACAAACCGAAGCCATCTGAACGCGTTCTCTCGGTTCCTCATCTCATCTCGTCTCAGTCTGAGTCTCAACAACGCCGGGCCAATCTTTTCGCTCGACTGCCGCGAACAAGCCAACATAACGTTTTCAAGTGCTGAGACGGACGGAATTAGGCGAAGGTCCTGGAAGGTGCGTGCCAGACCAAGAGCGACGAGCCGGTAAGGAGGGAAATGCGTGGTGTCCTTGCCGTTCACGAAGCAACAGCCAGCATCGGCCTTCAGAAAGCCACTCAGAACATTGATCAGCGTTGTCTTGCCAGCACCGTTCGGCCCGATTATGGCGGTGATGCCAGAGTGTGGGAAGTCAAGCGTCACGTCGCATAGGGCTTTGATCGGCCCGAACGACTTGGAAAGTGCTTGGCATCGTAGGGTCAGCATCCTAGTCACCGGCCAAAGCCATAGCGGCCCACAAGCCCCTTGGGACGAATCATTATCACAAGCACAAGAACGCTCCCAAACAGAAACTGTCGGGTGTTAGCTGCGATGGAGTCGGGAAATCCGAAAAAGCGAAGTAGCTCAGGGGTAACGACGAGCAGAAGCGCTCCCAATATTGATCCCAAGCGACTGCCAGCGCCGCCGATGATTACCATTGCAAGCACAAGGATGGACTCCGTTATCGTAAACGCAGAGGGATCAATATAAGTGACGTAGTACGCGTACAATCCGCCCGCTGCAGCAGCCAGCATCGCACTTATTGCTACAACTTTGATTTTAGAACCGATTGTGTCCTTCCCGAGTGCTTCAGCTACCAATTCATCCTCGCGAATCGCGCGCAAAACGCGACCGAATGGGCTCGCGGAAATGCACGCTGCAACTGTCCACGCCGACCCCGCGACTAGCAGTGTCAGCGCAACAAATCCCCATTGAGAAGTGACAACCCATCCAAGAATTCTCGGACCGGGAACACCGGCGATCCCAAGCGGGCCTCGCGTCAGGTCTATCCAGTTGCCGAGAACATTCGAAGCAATCAATTGAAAACCAAGGGTCGCCATCACGAAGTAGTCTTCTCGAAGGCGCAACGAAGGGAGTGACAACAATACAGACAAGGCTGCTGAGACGATCATGGCTGCCAGAAACGCGGTTAAGAAAGATGCCCCCAGTCTGAGGGTCAGTACGGCAACCGCATAAGCCCCAATCCCGTAAAACGCCGCGTGGGCCAAAGACAATATGCCCGTTTGACCGACCAAGAGATCGAGCGAAGCGGCGAGCACGACGTAAATTGCTACCATCACGACGATATGAGCCAGATATATCATTAGACTGATGCACTCCGAGGCAGTCTTCCAAGGATCCCTTGGGGCCTCCAGAGCAGAAATGAAATAAAAATGACGAACACTATTCCGTCTTGCCAACGAGAGGAAAACCACCACGCAGTAAGGTGCTGAGAAAGAGCGAGGAGAAGACAACCCAGCGCAAGCCCTCGAATACTTCCTATGCCTCCGACTATCAGAGCAACGACACTCATAACCAGAATCCTGAAGCCCATCGTTGGGGTCACATCACCGTCGAATCCAACAAGAATGCCGGCAACGGCACCAATTGCTGAGCCCAAAGCAAAGACTGATACGAAGCAGCGGTTGACATTGACTCCATAGACCACCGCGAGGTCTGGATCGCTGGCCACCGCACGGACTGTCTTGCCCAGTTTGGTTCGATAGAGGAACAGCGAAATCGCCGACAGTGCCCCTACACTCGCAACGAGAACAGCTATCTGTGGACGGGTGACGCGAACGCTCCAAAGAAGACTGACACTCGCGATCTCCCCGTCACGGAAAGTGCGTGTGCCCGCACCAAAAAGCAATGTAAGAAGTGCCTGAATTGAAACGTACACCCCGAGCGACGCGACTAGAAGTTCCGATGATGATCCTTGTCGCTTTCTCAAGGGCCGATAAATCCCAAGTTCCATAGATACCCCGACGGCCGCGGTTAGAGCAACGGCACCGGCCACGGAGATGGACAAAGGCAAACCCAACCAAACGTGCAAAACGAAGGTACTATAGGCCGCCGCCGTGAGAACAACAGCATGCGCGAGGTGGAAGAAACGGCAAGTCGTGTAGATCAGAGAAAAACCCAAGCCCACCAAGAGATAACTACCTGCAGTGATTACCGCGTTAGCCACGATCTGGGCCATTATTTCGGGCCTACCTCCTTCACGAGAAGCACCGATCCGACACACTCACGCACAACTCAAGTTCAGGATATCGCAGCGATTCGTCTCAGAGTCCCTTTTGATGGCATCCTTCGACAATTCAAGGTAATCATTTCGGTACAGAAAATTCACGAAGGAAGCGAACGTTTGCTCGGGCCACAACGACTGCACGCGAAAAGCGGCGTCCAGGCATACGCTGCTCTCGAATGCAAGAATTACCGGCGATAAACGCCTGTCAAGGTGCAATTCCCCACCGTTCGCTTGGTTGACTAGTCGAATGCCCCCAGCGCCGATCGAGTACTCGACACCTGCGCCCAGCCTACCTCTCAAGCGGCCGAGCTCCTCGGGCTCGACTCGTGTCACCGGTAGATCGATGAAACCCTCATCATAGAGACTCTTCAACAACAACTGATGGGTCTTATTCTGAGGGGCTATCAGTTCAGCATCCATTTCCGTCTTCAAGAACCGGACCAGGCGTTCGCGCCATCTGACACGCGAGACCTCGTCAATACCAGTGGCACTAACGAATTCGTACTGATCATCTAAATCACCCCGCAATCGATTCATCTGAACGATCTGATACCGCTCAGATTCGCACTCCACCGGTATTCCGCTACGCAATTCGAAAATTGCCACGGAATAGCTTGAAAAGGGCGTATCGATCACGTCACGATTATCGCGAATGAATGAGTACGTCTTCGAGACATCTTCTTCAGTTTCCCCAGGGAAACCAACCATGAAGTCATGCCGCAAAGCGATGCCGCTTTCTTTGCAGGCGCGCAATATCGGCCTGAAATTCGCGACTAACGTCCCTTTCTGCATGCTCTTGAGAACGCGCTGGGAACCAGACTCCAAACCAAAGAAGAGCATCCGGCAGCCGGCAGCGTAGAGCTTGTCTGTGAATTGTCTGTTCTGAAAATGTGGTTCAGGTCGAGCGAACGTTGACCATCTAATAGGAATCTCTCGCTCCAGCACTCCATCAGCAAACTCGTCAAGCTGTTTCGGCGTCAGATACTCATCACAGAAGCTCACATATTCGGCATTATGCTTCTGGGATAAGTTTTGGATGTCCGCTACAACTTGATCCATTGCCGACGTACGATAGCCGTCGTACGTCAGATGGTGCGAACAGAATGTGCATTTGCCCCACCTGCAGCCGTGAGCAACCAGATATGGCAAGACCTTCGTGTGCGACCAATAGCGGTCGAGTGGGAGATCCGAGAAATCAGGTGTAACATGCCCTTCGTATCGTTGTCCGAGCCCTAGCACGGAGGGCAGGATGCGATACGCCTCACCCGGATGTATTGCGTCGAAACTTTGGGCGATCCATGGGATTCCCGTGAACTTATTATGTAACCTTGATACTAATGGCCCGCCAACGTGCACCTGTGCACCTGGCCGTCTGCGCTTGATCTCACGTGCGAAGGCGATTGCAGCCGGCAGCTGATCAATAACGACAAGCGACAATAAGTAGAACGAAACCGTCTCCGCGCCCAACAGCGCATCCATCGCTGTTGACATGTAGACCTCAAAAATACTGGTCGGGTCGTCGATGTACTCCCGTAAACCCGACGATGAGAACCGGTTACCGACCTTTAGATATGTCAGGCCCAGCTTTGTGCCTAAAGGAGATACGCTGCCAAGATATTCGTCGACAACATTTACGGCCCATCTGTACTCTAGGAGTGTCGATGGTATTCTGCGAAGTCGCTCGAGAGCATCTTCGACATGATGCGAGAGATAGCCCGCGCTAACGGTGGGTCTTCGATGCCAGGGCAGAACCTGGTCATGAAGCGAAACCAGCCACCAGTAGAAATCGATGTTGGCGTCACAAACCGAAGCGTCAAGACCATAATGGTGAAGCAGTCCCTTTAGATACGGGCAAGAAAGGTACGGCTGAAAAGGCTCAAACTGCGGAGGGAAAATGATGCGAACACTCAATTTCATCCGACTAGACTCTTGTGCGCTTCGGCTGATTTTGGAAGTTTGGCAGGTTCTATAAAGAGACGCCAGTTTTCATTGTCTCTAAACTCGTTTGCGGATCGTAATTCGGGCACAGGTTGCTTCCAGACGAAGGAGAGCTTGTGAAGGATTAACGGAATCGTCCAAGCGAGAAAGGGGCTCCTTTCCTCCGCGGGATCCAGCTTGAACAGATCTGCCATCTCCTCTACACGACTCTTGTCACCGTCCATTGCAGTGAGATTTACCTTTGGAGCTCTGTATAAAATATAGCCATCTGCGCGTCCCCTTAGCATACCCCAACTAACTGGTTCGAGATCAGCTACCGACTCCTCAACGAATTGGAATGGCCAGACCTCGTTCGGAGTGCAGATATTGTTGCTCTTAATCTGAAAAATGAGGATGTAATAAAAATAGCTAGAACTCAGTGTGTCGATAGCATTGGGTTGCCAGCAGGTTTTCTTAAACACCAAATTGCTCTCGGATACTAGCGTGCACTCGATCTGTATCTTGCTCCTCCGAATATGCGAAAGTTTTGTTTTCTTGATTCGCAAACTCACGAGATCGTCTACTGACTCATCAAAGGCACTCGTGAAAAGAATGTGTGACGTTGGTAATAGGACACGCTCTAACGATTCGCTGCGGCGAAGCCACGGTTGTTTTGTTGGTGTAACAGTACGGTCCAGGCGGGCAGGACGGCCTTCCCATGTCGCCTCGATTTTGAACAAAGCGTCGGCATGGAATGAGAGAGCTGACCCATCCTGCAAAAGCTGCTTCAGCCCGTTTTCTGCCAATTTCAGTCCGAACTCCTGGTGAGGAATCGGTGACACTATGCGCGAAACCTCCGTGATATCCTTTGCTGCGCACGAGATCATAATTGTGCGTATGACTTGGTGGCGCCTAGAATCAGCTATTAAACTGTGATGTTGTTCCACAATTGTGCGTGGCAAAATCTCTCGTGCCCACAACGAGAACGCCTCTGTCGTTTGATCGTAATTTGTCATTTCTCCTTGGACAATACCATCGAAGAGCAAGTAGCCGTCGAAACCTCTGAGATTAGTTATGGGAACCCGAGGACCAAGGTAGTACTTATCTCCAAGTAAGCCTGAAAGTGCCTGTGCCACCAGCCCGTCATTGCCAGTGAGTACACTTTCGCTGACAATGAAGGCATTTCCTGATGGTAGGCCGGCGAGTCTAGCCGCGAGATTCATCTCAAGGCCGAATAAGTCGTCTCGGAGTGAATCGAAAGATCGCCAGAGCCGAATGCGGTCATTGGCGACGCTTTCAGTTAACCTCAGGTGGAGGAGTTCGCCAGAAGCAAAGCGGGGCGTTAGAGGTCGGTGAACCGCAACGCGAAGCTGCTCCGTGGCCTTGTCTAGGCGTTTTTCCCATGCAAGAAACATTGAGTAGACCGCTTTGGCTACCGCTTCCGCAGTAAGGGGCTCCGGATTGAATTTAAGAACTAAGGAATCTCCGACGTTCTTCAGAACGCTCCAGCCCATCGGCTCTAGATTCTTGAGTTGAATTCCGAAGAGTGCCGACCGCGGAGCGATAATATCCTCAGGTTCGTGAAGTCTGCAGTCTCGCTTGGTAGATCCCACCTCATCGGTAAAGACAATTAGCAGGTCACTGTGCGGCATCAATTGCTACTCCATTCGTTCGTACGTTATCGACGGCCTCGCAGCTTTCACAACTTTCAGGTAGGGATGCAGATCTGGCGGCATTAGGCGCACAGGGGTCTCATTCGGCGCCAACGTTCTGCCTTGATCCTCGCGCGCGCTTGCTGCGGCTTCGGCAGTTGCCAGCGCTGATGCGGTCATTCGCTGACCCCTTTTTCGAGTTTTCATAGTTTCAGTTTCCTCCTTGTTCATCGTTACTTTACCGGCACTGCCTCGTTCTTATCGTTCAATTGAAACAATCCGTAAACGGCACCCAGGTTGTCGCCATTGTCAGGGCCGTATTTCACTCGACCGAAGGCCGTCAACATGTCGGTATGCCTGAGAGCGTCTCTGATTTTCGTCGAATCGTATCCTCCAGTCTCGATAGCGTGTTTAATGACGCTCACTCCTGCAAAGCCAGCGGCAGCGTAAGAGTTTGCGGGCTTGTGGTAACGCTGTTGATAGTCGGCAATGAATTGCTGCATAGTGTTGTTGTCTTTGTATTCAGGACCGAAGACCACGTTCGCGAAATACAGGTTCTTTATAGCGTCTCCTGCGATACCTGCGATTGGTCCAAACCATCCGTCCTCCCCTAGAACCGGAATCGTCAGCCCAAGTTGCTTCGCTTGGACCAAGATCTGTGCACCTTCCTGGTAGTAGGCGCTGCACAACAAGACGTCCGGGTTGCTGTGCAGGATCTTCGTCAGTTGCGTTCGAAAATCCCGATCCCCGTCGTTGAATGTTTCGATAGCCACAATGTCGACACCGGCTTGTTGCATGACGTCACTAACAAATCCCTTTGATGCCACGCCAAAGGGATCGTTGGGATAGAAGATTGCAACGCGTTTCGCCCTAAACCGATCTATAGCCACCTTGGCAATATACCGAGACGCAACTTCGCTGGAGGGATAAATTCTGAAAACATATGGACCAGCCTTCGAAAGATCAATCGTCCCTGCCAACGTCGACAACTGTACGACTTGGTATCTATTTGCAAGGGGAGCCGTTGCCATGCTGGCTGCTGATGAAAGTGGACCAATAACGGCAGGGACCCTGTTGACGGTCGCAAGTTTTGTAAAAGCATTCACGGCAGCCTTTGGATCTCCACCATCATCTTCGATCTGGAGCTCAACCCTCTTTCCGGCTACTCCGCCTTTGGCGTTCACCTGCTCCACAGCTAGTAGCATCCCGTCCCGGACCGGTTCGCCATAAGAGGCGAAAGGACCCGTCAGAGGATCTATCGCGCCGATTTGGATCATGTCGCCTGTAGCGGTGGGCCGTCGCCCCAGCCAGAAGAGCAAAAGGACAGCAACGAGAACCAGCAGAAATACTATCCAGAGCCTGACCCTTCCCGACATTGACTTATCCGTCCTTCTCGCGAAAACTAATGACTCCCGGTCGGAGATGTTCTCCTCGACCCGTGGAGTGAGGGTCAAGGTGCAAGACTCCAGCCAAGAATCTCGTGCAGCAGAATTGTACACCGGACACGTGGAGCGAGCTTAGCCTTCAACGGCTTGCAGTCGGCTTGTTAAGGGTAAGCCTCATTTCGTCCGGCAAAATCTAAACAAAAACTGTCACGAAACTCTCGATACCACCGAACCCGAGTTGATAGTTTGCAAAGTGAAACCACCTCTCGCAAACGGGTCTGCTGGCCTCGGTCGTCGGATACAAACTCATCGCAGTACGGTAAGTACACTGCCATGAAGAGGTCATTGCGATGGGAAGAGGGCTTCGAGCCGTCTTCCTCGCGAATAGCCAAGTCGTACTGCGCAACACAGATTGCCAGCAGAAGCGCGTGGAACGGAGGACACTCGGCAACAAACCTGCGAATCGTGTCCTCATCGGGGCGCCTCTTCGCCACTCGCTCGTAGAGTGCCTGGCCGAAATTCCAAAATGCACCTCCGGGACCCTGCAGTCTGCCCACCAAGTCCGCGATTGAGGAAGGGCGCGACTCACGGCCCGATCGAAACAGCGCCTCAAAGTGAGGTCGTGCGTCAGTGAAAACGGCTTCGAAAGTTGCCTTGACACTGGCTGCGTGGGCTCTTCCTTGCGCCGAAACTTCGTCGTCGACAACTTCACGTAGGGCAACTTCTCGTTCGTAGGCTGGCAGCCGGAGAGATATGGTCTCCCAATTCACGGCGCCATTCGTCTCAAACCGCGAAATCAATTCTTCAATGATCCAGTGAAACGGGCGAATTATCTCGCCGCCATCGCCCTTTATGAGGTCTTTGCATACTTCGAGCAAGCGATTTCGCTTCTCAGGATTCTCGGTGGCGATGCTCTCTTCCACATTGGTCGCCGTGACTCTTACGTTGTATCCGCTGGTCAGGCCCGCGATCAGCGGATCCGCCGACGTTCTATCCTCTGCGAATCGATTGATGCCGGTGGTGTCGAAAATCAGTCGCTTTCTGTCACTCATAACGCTCCTCACTGATCTCTGTAGCGAAATAGCCACAGACCTTGTCGATCTGGTGGCTCGTCACGGAATTGAACCGTGTCCACTGGCTTTTCAGACCAGCACTCTTCCGTCGAGTTCACGAGCCAAACTATGGTGGACGGTGCGAGACTCGAACTCGCATTTCACGGTTGCAGGCCGTGGGTAATCCCCTTATACGAACCGCCCATCTGGGGCGAGATGAGAGAATCGAACTCTCGTGACTGGAGCCACAATCCAGTGCCTAAGCCATTCGGCCAATCCCGCCATAAAACATCTGGAGCTG
>Ga0187770_10002140_pt1 | contig 10925 bp, 7 predicted proteins | sample 0116_SJ02_MP02_2_FD_133154 | JGI IMG/M metagenome (GOLD analysis project Ga0187770, IMG submission 133154) | Tropical peat soil microbial communities from peatlands in Department of Meta, Colombia - 0116_SJ02_MP02_20_MG | ecosystem: Environmental > Terrestrial > Soil > Wetlands > Peat | place...
AACGGCCCGCCAACGGTAGAGAGTCCGCAAATTCCGCCGAAACGATGCAGGAGCCTGGCGACGATTGTCCCGCTCTCCGCCCCTGCACCCGGATGAACGACAATCCCCGCCGGCTTGTTGACGACGGCGACGTCTTCGTCCTCGTAAATAACCTCCAGGGGGATCGGCTCGGCGGCAACGCCCGCGGGACGCGGCGGCGGAATTTCGACGGCGATCGTTTCACCCACAGCGATGCGATGCGAAGGCTTTCGCGCGACTCCGTCCACGCGGACGCGGCCTTCGTCAATCAGCAACTGGATGCGCGAGCGACTTAGGTCTGGAAGCTGGGAGGCAAGAAAGCGGTCGAGTCGCTGGCCGGCGTCTTCGGCGGAAACAACAAACGATGCCATGCTACGTCAGCGACTCGCGGAGGCGCGCGCGGCAGCCGTGCCTGGTACCGAAGAAGAACCGCGGAGACCGCGCCACCAGAGGTAGCCGCCGAGGAGAATCATCCCCACGCTCACGATTTGCATGAGCGACACGGAATCGTGAAACATCAGCGTGCGGCCGGGATCGCCGCGGAAGAATTCAATCGTGCCGCGCTCGAGGCCGTAGAGAATGCAGTACGCGCCGAAAACCTGCCCCGAGAAACGCTTCCGCGTGCCCAGCAAAACCAGCAGAACGAAATTCAGGAATTCCGCGGCGGATTCGTAGAGCTGCGTCGGATGGAGCGAGACGTTGAGCGGCGTACCCGCGACAGCCGAGGCTATGGGATTCGTGAATTTGACGCCCCACGGGAGTGAAGTCGGCTTGCCGTAGCAGCAGCCGGCGGCGAAGCATCCGAGCCTGCCGATTGCGTGACCGAGGGCGATGGGGGGCATGGAGACGTCAAGCGTCGGCATGACCGGCAATTTCTGGAAGTGCGTGTACAGGACGCCCCAGAGAATCGCGCCCAGGACGCCGCCGTAAAATGTTCCGGCGGACTGGAACGTGGTCATGCTGAAAATCTCGCGCGGATTCTGGACGTAGTAGCTCCAGGCGCTGAAAACGAACCAGATTTTGGATGTGACGAGGGCGATCAGAATTCCGTAGATCCCGAGATTCCAGATCTTGTCCGGATTGAGGCCCGCCTTGGGCGCCTGATGCCGTGCGTACCAAAGCCCGATGAGAAAGCCCACGGCCGCGAGGACACCGTAGGTGTAGATGGTTACGGGGCCGAGTTGGAAGAGGACGGGATGCATCGTCAGGAAACCTGCCGGCGCGGTTGCCACAAGTCGAACAACAGCTCCAGCAGGACCAGAGCTGCGCCGACGCAGATCGCCGAGTCGGCCAAATTGAAAGTGTACCAGTGATGAGTGCCAATATGAAAATCGATGAAATCGGTGACGCTCCTCCGTGCCACGCGATCGAGAAGATTGCCTGCTGCACCGCCGAGAATGAATGCCATGCCGGATCGGCCAAGCCAGCCTCCCGCGCGATCGGTTACCAAGAGCCACACAACAAGCGCCATCACGGCCAAAGAGAAGGAAATCACCAGCGGCGCGCGCCAGGGCGATTCTGTGTCGGCGAAGATTCCGAAGGCGACGCCGGGATTGCTGGTATGGACGATATTCAGAAGGCCGGGGATCACCACATGAATCGAGCCGGGAGGCGTGAGCTTGTCCACGGCGTACTTTGTCGCGCGATCCGCGGCCAGCACGGCAACGACGAGAAGCGAGAGCGGCCAGATCGAACGCGAGGGACGAACCATCAGGGCTTCGCCGCACCGGCGAGGATGCCGCCGTCGCGCTCGATTTCGTTCAGCGCGGCAACGCAGCGCTCGCAGAACGCCGGATAGTCGGCGTTCTCGCCGACGTGGACGGAATAGTTCCAGCAGCGCTCGCATTTCTTGCCCAGCGCGCGCTCGCCGCGAATTGCCAGTCCTTGCAACTCTGCGGCGACCGCGGCACCGCCATCGCCGGGGACATTCTGAATTTCGACCTGCGATGTGATGAACAGAGCCGGAAGATACTGAGCGTACTTCTGGAGAAGGGATAGCAGCTCACCGGAAGCCCCGAGCATCACCCGCGCTTCCAGATTCGCCGAAATGACCTTTTCGGCGCGCATGGGCTCAAGAACCTTCAGGACCTCTTCGCGTATGGCGAGAAGGCGCTCCCAATTCCGCGATCGCGAATCGTCGAGCGCCTGTTCGAGGTCGTCGGCCGCCGGAAATGAAGTCATGTGGATGCTCTCGGGATCGGAAGCGGCCCGCGGGAGATACTTCCAGATTTCCTCCGACGTGAAGACCAGAATCGGAGCGATCAGGCGGACGAGCGCGCTCGTGATGCGATAGACGGCCGTCTGCGCAGAGCGGCGGCCGCGATTGTTGGGCGCGAAGGTGTAGAGCCGGTCCTTGAGAACATCGAAATAGAACGCGCTGAGATCGACGGAGCAGAAATCGTGCAGCGCGTGATAGACGCGGTGGAATTCGAAGCTCGTGTACCAGTCGAGGCACTGCCGCGCGAGCGCGCCGGTGCGGCGGATCATCCATGAATCCATCTCCCAGAGGTCGGCGTCGGCAACGGAATTCCGCTGGGGATCGAAATCGAAGAGGTTCGAGAGCGCGAAGCGGAACGTGTTGCGAATCTTTCGGTAGGCCTCAGCGAGCTGGGTCATCATCGCGGGCGAATTGCGCATGTCCGCGGTGTAATCCTGCGAGACGACCCAGACGCGCAGAAGGTCGGCGCCCCACTTTTCGACGATTTCGTTCGGATAGAGCGCGTTGCCGAGCGATTTCGACATCGGCGCGCCCTTTTCGTCGAGCGTCCAGCCGTGCGTGACGACTTGCTTGTAGGGCGAATGGCCGCGTGTGCCGATGGCGTTAAGCAGCGAACTCTGGAACCAGCCGCGGAATTGATCCGGCCCTTCGAGATAGACGTCCGCGGGCCACTTCAGACCGTTGCTTTCCTTCAGCACGGCGAGATGCGTGGAACCGGATTCGAACCAGACGTCGAGAATGTCGTTTTCCTTGCGCCATTTTGAGGCGCCGCAGGAGCACTTCGTTCCCGGCGGGAGCAGCTCTTCGGCCGAGCGCGTGTACCAGGCGTCGGCGCCCTCGCGCTCGAAAAACGGCAGCACGTGGCGCAGCGCGGCAAAATCCTTGAGCTGCTTGCCGCATGCGTCGCAATAGAAAACGACAAGCGGAACGCCCCAGAAGCGCTGGCGCGAAATACACCAATCCGGACGGTCTGCGACCATTTCGCGCATGCGCTCGCGCCCCCAGGCCGGGAGCCATTTCACTTTCTCGATTTCGTCGAGCGCTTTTTTGCGTAGGTCGCCGGCGTCGAGCCCGATGAACCACTGTTCGGTTGCGCGAAAGATCACGGGGTTGTGACACCGCCAGCAATGCGGATAGCTGTGCGCGAGCTTTTTTTCACCGACCAGCATGCCGCGCTTCTTCAGCAGCTCGACGATGATGGGATTCGCTTCGAAGACGGTCTTGCCTTTGTATTCCGGTAAGCCTTCCGTGAAGCGGCCGTCATCGTCCTGGGGCGCGTAGGCCTCGAGGCCGTATTTCTGGCCGGTGCGGAAGTCGTCTGTGCCATGACCCGGTGCGGTGTGAACGATGCCGCTGCCTTGATCGAGGGTGACGTAATCGGCCAGCACCGCGGGCACGCGCAGATCGAGGAATGGATGGTGAAACCGGATGCCTTCGAGTTCTTTCCCTTTCCATCCGCCGCGGACGTTGCGGATGTCCGTGTTGAGATCTTCGGCGAATGCCTTCACGCGGTCTTTGGCGAGCAGCAGCGTGCCAAAGACGGTCTCCGCGAGGACGTATTCGAAGTCGGGATGAAAGGCGAGCGCGCGATTCGCAGGGAGCGTCCAGGGAGTCGTGGTCCAGATGAGTGCGGAGACGTCTTTGCCGAGCTTGGCGGATTTTTCATCCGCTGCCACTGGGAATTTCACCCAGATCGAGGGGCTGGTGTGGTCTTCGTACTCGACTTCGGCTTCAGCGAGCGCCGTGCGGTCGTAAATGCACCAGTAAACCGGCTTGAGGCCGCGATAGACCAAGCCCTTCTCGAAAAAATCTATGAACGCGCCTGCGATGGCCGCTTCGAGATCGGGATCCATCGTGAGATAGGGCTTGTCCCACTGGCCAAAGATGCCGAGGCGCTTAAATTCGCGCTTGTGAATTTCGACATAGCGCGCAGCGAACTCGCGGCACATTTTGCGAAATTCAGCGGGCGGGACCTTTGCGGTCTTGCCGCCCAGCTGCTTTTCGACTTGCGTCTCGATTGGAAGGCCGTGGCAATCCCAGCCGGGAATGTAGGGCGAACGGAAGCCGGCCATGGTCTTCGACTTTACGATCATGTCCTTCAGAACTTTGTTCAGGCCGGTGCCGAGATGGATTTCGCCCGTCGGGTACGGAGGGCCATCGTGAAGAACGAACAGAGGCTTGCCCGTGCGCGTTTCGAGAATGCGGCGATAGAGCCCCGTCTGCTCCCAGAGGGCCAGCTGCTCAGGCTCGCGTTCGGGGAGCCGCGCCTTCATGGGGAAATCTGTCTTCGGAAGGTTCAGCGTGCTTTTGAGGTCTACAGTCTTCGGCATGCCGGGATTCCGGGAGCCCTTTCTTGAATGCCCGACTCAATGCGCGGTGCGGGCCAACCTGTTTGTGCAGCTAATCTGTGCGGTGGAAACCGAAAATTTTGCTCACACGTTGATAATGGTACAATGAATTTTGCGGCGTGTCAGCCGTGCGGGGCATACATCCTTTTGCGCAAATACGCGTCTAACATTTTGTGCTGGTGCAACTAAAGACGCCGGGGATTCCGATGTCAGGCCTTACTCCTAAGACGAATGACGCGAGCCGCTCCGGCGGCGAGACGGAACTTCATCTGGGCCGCTTCCGCTCACCCGCGCATGAATCGAGCCTGAAGAGCCTGTTTTCGAACCTGCGCGATTTCCTGGTCGAACGCCCCGTGAAACTCCGCCCCGGAATGCCGATGAGCCTGGGGATGTCCGGGTTCGGCGATGGTTTCGGCGGAAACCTGAAAGAATTCTTCCGCCACGCGCCGCGCGGGCCGGTGGATTCGCCGCTGCTTGTGGACTGGCGCGAGGAAGCGGGTTTCTGGCAGAACCTGCGCGACCTGATCGCTCCGCGAAAGCTGCCGCCTCTTAAGACGACGAGCCAGCCGATTCCAGTCCCCGAAATTTGGACGAAGAACTCGCAGTTCACGCGCGTTCAGGCGCTCTCGGTCGCATTTCATGTCCTCGTGCTCGTGTTGCTCATCCTGCCGCTGTGGTCAACGCTGACATCGCCGCCGACGACTCAGGCGAAAGCGTACGTCGAAACTCCTCTGGGCATTGCGCCCTATCTGCCTCCTGCAGCGAAAAAGGTCGGTGGCGGCGGCGGAGCGCATGACAAGGCGCCCGCCATGAAGGGCGAGCGGCCGAAATTCTCGTGGACGCAGATTTCAAAGCCGATTGCCAAGCCGCCGGAACACCCTGAAGTTCCTGTCACACCGACGTTACTCGGCAATCCGCAAGTGAATCTGCCGAACATCAACGCGGCGAATTGGGGCGATCCGAACGGCAAAGGAAATACCGAATCCATGGGCCAAGGGCACGGCACCGGCATCGGGAACGGCACGGGTGGCGGTTACGGTCCAGGCGACCAATGGGGCACGGGAGGCGGCCCCCCTGCGGGCACGGGCGGATACGGGTACGCTTCATGCCTATATTGCCCGCGGGCAGACTACAGCGACGAAGCCATGAAGGTGAAGGTCCAGGGCGTCGTCGAGCTGATGGCGACGATCACAGTGGACGGACGCGTGACGGACGTTCACGTGGCCAAGGGCCTTGGCTTCGGCCTGGACGAAAAGGCCATCGAAGCCGTGCGCTCGTGGCGCCTGAAGCCGGCGCTGGGGCCCGATGGCAAGCCCGCGGCGGTGCGGCAGCTGATCGAGCTGACCTTCCAGCTCTTCTGACACGGGCGCGCCTTCCGCGCGATTGCCACTTCCCTTCCCAGCGAACGTTTACCAACTAGACCCAAACGTACCGACGCGCCTGCGCATCTGCTACGATGAGCGGCATGAAAAGCAGCACGCGCGCGTCAATCTTCGTCATCTTTGGTGCGCTCGCTCTCGCGTCAAACGCGCATGCGCAGACCGGCTCGATTGAGTTCGTTGCGCGCGCCGCTCCATCGGGAGGACTCGAAGAGCCGGTGCGCGGATTTCCCTTCTTTCTCTTGAGCAAGAGCTTCGAAGAAATCGGCAAGGAAGCAAACGCGACTGACCCGAAGCCGGACATGGACGCGTTCATATCCAAACTCGATGCGACTTATTCTCCAGAATTGAAAGCCTGGATGAAGAAGAACCAGTGCGTGTCGCTCGCGGGCGATGATTTCATTCATATGCTGACGCCCACGGATGTATTGGGCGTGCCGGAATTCCGAAAAGCATACATGGATAGGAATGCAGGAGACCAATCGGCCGATTTTCCGAAGCCGAAAGTGAAGCCTTCGGACCAGGTGAAGAATCCGGATAAATTCGACAAGCTGTCGGCCGACTATATCGAGCTTGTGCGCCGCTACATCGAGCAACACCCCATGAGCGTGGACGGGATTGATCTGAACCTTGCGGATATCGATCCGGGGCCGAAATGGCAGGCGCTGGAGGGAAAGCGGACGCCCGAAATCCGCCGGCGCGCTTTGAATCTGGCGCAGTCGAGATACCTCGTGACGCGCACAGATACAAATTTGCAGGGGCAGGGATTCCTGCGCGCGATCCCGCCGGGAACGTATTGGCTGAGCACGCTCGACGTAGCAGCCAATGTCGGAGACGCGCGACCCGTATGGGATGTCCCGGTGACGGTGCGTCCCGGGGAAACCACTTCTATCGCGCTTTCCAACGCCAACGCCGTGCAGACGCCTCACGCCACTCCCTGACGGTCGCACGGAATGGCGGAGAGCGGGGACATCGCGCGGTGGATAGCCCAACTGACCAATCCTGAGCCGCGCGTTAGAGCGCTCGCGGCCTACCAATTGCGTTCTGCGGTCCTCATGAAAGCCTTCTACGGGATCAACAGCTGGATCGGCGATCCCGAATTCCGCGAGCTCAATCGCCCGTTCACTCTCGACGCCAAGGGCGATCCGCGCTGGAAAAGGCCGCCGCTCGTTGTGGGTATCGCCGTTCAGCCCGAAACGTTTGAAATGATCCGCGCCGCCGACGGATCGCCCCGGCTATCCGACGTCCCGCCAGACCAGGACGCCATCGAATTCGAGCTTGCCTCAGGAACCGCCGGAATAGACGTCCTCACGACGCGCGAACCCGGCGGCTCCGGCGCAATCGCAAAGTTTCTGCAGAAATTCGGCGAGGGAGTCCAGCAGATCGAAGTGAATGTGACCGACGTGGATCGCGCCACGGAAATTCTTCGAACGCGATTCGGCTTCACACCGATCTATCCCGCTACGAGGCCCGGTGCGGACGGCACGCGCGTGAATTTCTTTCTAGTCCCCGGACCGGATGGAAAGAAGCTTCTGGTCGAACTTGTAGAGCCCGCAGAGAAATCTCATCCGTGAAAACTCGACCGGGCGTCATTCACCGCTCTGCTCGAGAAGCTTAGCTACGAGCGCGGTCCAGCCCGTCTGATGGCTTGCACCCAGGCCAGCGCCCGTTTCACCGTGAAAGTATTCGTGGAAGAGAATCAGATCGCGCCAGAGGGGATCTTGTTGAAATTGGGCGAGGTCTCCATAGAAGGGGCGGCGGCCGTCACATCGCAGAAAGATGTGAGAGAGCCGGCGGGAAAGCTCGCAGGCAACGTCCCACAGGTTCTTATTCCGGCCCGATCCCGTAGGACATTCCACCTGAAACTCATCGCCATAGTAGAAGTGGACGCGCTGCATGGATTCGATGAGCAGGAAATTCATCGGGATCCAGACCGGCCCGCGCCAGTTCGAATTGCCGCCGAAGAGATCGGTTGTGGACTCGCCGGGCTCGTAGTCCACCGTGTGCGTCTGGCCGTCGAAGCTGAGCGTAAACGGATGTTGCTTGTGGAATTTTGAAAGTGCACGGACACCGTGCGGGGAAAAGAACTCCTTCTCATCCAGAAGATAGCCGTAGATGCGCTCGAGCTTCGCGCGATTGGCGATGGTGAGCAGCAGGCGCGGGCCGGCGGCGAGCCGTTTCGTCAGGTCCACGTGTTCCGCAAGATCGGCGTGGTGATCGAGAAACCACTGCATGCGGCGCTGGAAAGCTGGCACATGCGCGAGGTCTTCTGGATCGAAGGTCTCGACGGCGAAAAGAGGAATCAGGCCCACCATCGAGCGGACCTTCATAGGAACGTGGCGGCCGTCGCCCACGTGCAACACGTCGTAGTAAAAGCCATCCTGCTCATCCCACAGCCCGATCCCCTGGCCGCCCATATCGTTCATCGCTTTTGAGATGAAGACGAAGTGTTCGAAGAATTTGCTGGCGACATCTTCGTAGGCGGGATCTTCGCGGGCCAGTTCGATCGCCATCGCTAGCATGTTCAAGCAGTAGAAAGCCATCCAGCTCGTGCCATCGGATTGCTCGATGAAGCTATTGGGGCCGAGAGGCTGCGAACGGTCGAACACACCGATATTGTCGAGGCCCAGAAAGCCGCCCTGAAAGACGTTCATCCCCGAGGGGTCCTTGCGGTTCACCCACCACGTAAAATTAAGAAGTAGTTTGTGGAAGACGCGCTCGAGAAAATCGCGGTCCGGTTTCCCAGCAATGCGCCCTTCGATTTTGTAAACGCGCCATGCGGCCCACGCATGTACGGGCGGATTGACGCTGGAGAAATCCCATTCGTACGCGGGCAACTGGCCATTGGGGTGCATGTACCACTCGCGCAAAAACAAGATGAGTTGCTCCTTCGCGAAGGTAGGATCGATGAGCGCCATCGCGACGCAATGGAAACCCAAGTCCCAGGCGGCATACCAGGGATACTCCCACTTGTCGGGCATGGAAACGACGTCGGCATTGTAGAGGTGGGTCCAGTCGTGATTTCGTCCCAGCCTCCGGCGAGGATCGGGTTGAAGCTGCGTGGGATCGCCCTCGAGCCACCGACGAACGTCGTAGTGGTAACACTGTTTGCTCCACAGGAGTCCGGCAAAAGCCTGGCGTTGGACGAGGCGGCCATCCTCGCTCAGCCCCGGCCGTGCCCGCTTGGCGTAGAACTCGTTCGCATCCTTGATCCGATCGGCGAACATCGCGTCGAATCCCGGGCCAAAGAATTCATGCGCGAATGACAGTCCCTCCGCCGGATTGCCGTCCATCAGCCGCAAGCGAATCTCCCAGCTCTTTCCAGCGGGAACGTCGGAGACATAGTGTGCGGCCGCCTTGGTTCCCCTCAAAGACGGATTCACGGCATCGTTGTCCTTGTCGATCAGGTAGCGGTGAAAGGCGTCCTTGACGTATGGGGTGCCGTTCTGTTCCTGGTAGAGGCGTTCGGTATTGGTCTCGTTGTTCGTGAAGAGGAGCTCCGGCGAGCCCGCAGCGAGCAGCCAGCGCTTGCCATAGTGATAATCGGTGATTTCAATCAAGCCCGTTCCCGTAGGCCCATCGATCGCCACCCCTTGCGGAATATCGTATTTGTCGCCCCAGCCCCACCGCTTGCGAAACCAGATTGTAGGAAGAATGTGAAGGCGCGCGGCCTCGGGCCCGCGATTCCAGGCCGTGACGCGGATGAGAATATCTTCCGACGTGGCCTTGGCGTACTCGACGAATACATCGAAGTACCGGTTTTCGCGAAATACGCCTGTGTCAATCAGCTGGTAGGGAGGATCCGTACGCGTGCGCTTGCCGTTTTCTTCGATGAGCTGGTCGTACGGGAATGCAGACTGCGGATATTTGTAGAGAAATTTCAGGTACGAGCTAGTGGGCGTAGCATCGAGGTAGTAGTAATACTCTTTGACGTCCTCACCGTGATTCCCTTCCCGGTTCGTCAGGCCGAACATGCGCTCTTTCAGGATCGGATCCTTTTCGTTCCAAAACGCGAAGGCAAAACAGATGTGCTGGTGGCGGTCGCAGATGCCTCCAATCCCGTCCTCGCCCCACCGATAGGCGCGCGAGCGGGCATGATCGTGCGGAAGATAGTTCCAGGCGTCGCCGTCGGGACTGTAATCTTCGCGGACAGTGCCCCACTGGCGCTCGGCGAGATAAGGACCCCAGCGCTTCCAGTGGACTGCGCGCTCGACGCTGGCTTGGAGGCGTTGCTCTTCTTTAGTCATGGACGCTATCCGCGGCGGAAGCACTCTAACGATTCGTCCTGCGCCTGACAAGACATACACGGTTGGATGCGCGGCGGCTGGCGCTGGTGGCGGGTGATTCTGTATTCTCGACGGTCGGCAATCTTCATGGACGGGACACTTTCCTGAGCGAATCGGCTGCAACAGCTTCGACGCAACCCTCCCGCGGAGCGATGCCACGCGCATGGTGCGCCGCTCTACTGTGCGTCGTGCTCGCTGCGTCTGCCGTAATCACGCCGATGTTCTTTCACGGAAACGCTTCGGGGCACGATTTTCAATTTCACATCGGGTCGTGGATGGACGTTGCCAGTCAGTGGCGCGAAGGCATTCTCTATCCGCGGTGGGCAGAGTGGGCTAACTGGGGTTTCGGCGAGCCAAGATTCGTGTTCTATCCGCCGGCATCATGGATCCTCGGCGCGGCGCTCGGCTCTGTGCTGCCCTGGAGGGCAGCGCCCGGCGCCTTCGTATGGCTCGTGCTGATTGCGGCAGGGATCTCGATGTTTCGGCTTGCGCGCGAGCCGCTCCCCGCGCGGCAAGCGGTAATAGGGGCTGTGCTGTTTGCCGTCAATCCCTACAGCCTTGTGGTTGCGTACTACCGCAGCGACTTCGCGGAACTGCTTGCCGTCGCATTTTTCCCCTTGCTCATTCTGGGAGCCGAGCGCGTAGTACGCGAAGGGTGGCGGCATGTTCCGATGCT
>Ga0187770_10002141_pt1 | contig 10922 bp, 20 predicted proteins | sample 0116_SJ02_MP02_2_FD_133154 | JGI IMG/M metagenome (GOLD analysis project Ga0187770, IMG submission 133154) | Tropical peat soil microbial communities from peatlands in Department of Meta, Colombia - 0116_SJ02_MP02_20_MG | ecosystem: Environmental > Terrestrial > Soil > Wetlands > Peat | place...
AAATCACCATACCGCTGTTCATTTGCGCAACTGAGGAGAATATGAAGTGCCAAAATGGGGGTACTCAATAGCAGAAGAAGAACTGGATCCGGAGAAAACTGTGAAGGCCAGTGCAAGACAGATTAGTGTATCCCATAAATCGGCACGAGAAATATGTAAAGCAATAAATGGTGTGATGCTCACCCAGGCAAAGCAGTATCTAAAAGATGTCGCGGTCAAAAAGAAACCCGTCCCGTTCAAGAGATTCAGAAAGAAATCAGGGCATCGACATGGTTTGGTAAAGGCCTTTGCGGGTAGATATCCGATCAAGGCTGCTGGAAAGATTCTGAAGCTGCTTGAGGGAGCTGAGGCAAACGCTGAAAACAAGGGTCTCGACACAGACAGACTGCGTATCATTCACGCGGCCACTAGTCAGGCGATGAAGGTTAAGCGCTTTATGCCAAGGGCTCAAGGAAGAACCACACCGAGCTTCAACACTCTGTGCCACGTTGAGATAGCCTTGGAAGAGCAGCCCGAGAAAGGAGAAGGAGCCTAGTGTCAGTCGTCAAACATTTCATAACTGACTCCATAAAGAAGACGGAAATCGACGAGTTTCTCCAGAAAAAACTTGAAAGGGCGGGGTACGGCGGAGTCACCATATCGAAGACACCATTGGGAACTCACATAGTAGTCTATGCCATGCGGCCAGGTTTGGTTATAGGTCGCGGTGGAGAAACCATTAGAGAGCTTGCAAGTATTCTGGAGGAAAAATTCAAGGTTTCAAACCCGCAGATTTCTGTTTCTGAAATCGAAATTCCAGAGTTGAACGCTTACGTAGTTGCATCACGCGTTGCGGGTGCACTGCAGAGAGGTGTACACTTCAGAAGAGCTGGTTTCTGGTCTCTCAACCAGGTTATGGAAGCCGGCGCTCTAGGCGCAGAAATAGTCATAAGCGGAAAGTTGAGGACTGAAAGAGCAAGATACGAAAAGTTCAAAGCTGGATATTTGGTGAAATGCGGGGACCCATCAATAAAATACATGCAGAGAGCTGAAGTTCATGTTCAACTGAAGCCGGGCATATTCGGCGTAAGAGTCAAGATAATGCCTCCAGACGCAGTATTCCCAGACAAGATTAAAATAGTTGAAAAGCTCCCGCCCGAACTAGAACCGAAAGAGGCAGAAGCAACAGAGGTAAAAACCGAGCAGGAGCCACGTGCCGAAGCTGAGAAACCGGAGGAAAAAGGCACAGACGTGAAAGGGGAGGAAGAGGGGGAGACCGCTTAGATGCCCGTGCTGCGAATGAAAGAGATACGCGACCTGTCTTCTGATGAAAGAACGACGAAGCTGGACGAGTTCAGGACCGAGCTTCTCAGAATGAAGACCATGATCGGTGCGGGTGGAACTGTAGAGAATCCGGCGAGGGTTAAGGCTCTCCGCAAAGCAATAGCAAAAATTCTGACGGTCGAACACGAAGAAAAACACGGAATAAAGAAGGCAGAACCAAGAAAGAGGAAGAAGAAATGAACATAACGCCAGACATTATCCGTTGCGAATTCATCGGCACTGACGTGAGGGTCGCTCGGAGTAGCCACAATGGCAATGTTGGAATCTGTGGCAAAGTAGTTGGCGAAACACGAAATACTTTTGCAATCTTGCACGAAGGCAAGAAAAAGACTGTTGCAAAGGACTCGTCTGTTTTTCATTTTAAGTTTGCAGATAGAACAGTCGTCGAAGTTAACGGCAGGCTTCTTGTCGGAAGGCCTGAAGATCGCCTAAAGAAGACCGTTAGGAGACTATGGTGATGTCGCTCATTTTCAAGAAACCCAAGAAAGCCTGTGAAGACACGAACTGTCCCTTTCACGGGAAACTTTCAATAAGAGGTCGCGTGTTCAAAGGAGTTGTCGTCACCGCGAAGATGGAGAAAACCGTGGTTGTCGAACGCGATTACCTTTCATACATTTCAAAGTTCATGAGATATGAAAGAAGGCGCAGCCGAATACCCTCCCATAACCCGCCCTGCATAGACGCAAGAGAAGGAGACCGTGTCACAATAGCCGAGACCCGTCCGATAAGCAAGACAGTATCATTTGTCGTTGTTGAAAAGCTGGAAGGGAAGTAGAATGGCGGCCAAAGCAAAACAGCGAGCATTAGTCGCAAAAGGAATGCTTGGACACGGACCGAAACTATCAAGAGGATTGCAACCGCCTGCAATTCTAAGATGCGCTGACAACACGGGAGCCAGAAACCTCCGGCTGGTTCAAGTTATGGGCTATAAGGGAAGATTGCGGCGTTATCCCTCTGCTGCGGTGGGTGACAAGATAACAGTTTCTGTCAGACAAGGAACACCCGACATGAGAAAGAAAATCTTTCAAGCAGTAATCGTTAGACAAAGAAAACCGTTCAGACGGATTGACGGTGTCTGGGTTGCCTTCGAAGACAACGCGGCAGTAGTGATAACCCCTGAAGGAGAAATGAAAGGCTCGGAGATTCGGGGTCCAGTGGCAAAAGAGGCGGCAGAAAGATGGCCGAGGATAGCAAGCGCCGCCAGCATAATAATTTAGGTTGAGAAAGCATGCAGACAACAAGACCCCTGACGAAGCCGACCAAACAAAGAAAAATGCTTTATCAGGCACCTGCCCACGTGCGCCACAGACTTCTCGCCGCACACCTCTCACCACAGCTCAGAGCTACACACATAACGAAAAGCTTTCCAGTCAGAAGCGGAGACACCGTCCGCGTGATGAGAGGGGACCACAAAGGCTTCGAAGGGAAGATCTCAAGGATAGACCTCAAGAAATACAGAATTTACGTTGAAGGATTAACACGAGAGAAGGTCGACGGAACCACAATATTCGTTCCAGTGCATCCATCCAAGCTAATGATCACACGGCTGAACCTCGACGACAAATGGCGAAAAAGGATTTTAGACAGAAAACAAAAGCCCCAAAAGAAACAACAGAAACCCGCGAAGAAGCCGAAGCTAGAACCTGTTCAGAAACCTCCAGAAACCGCCGAACTGAAACAACCTACAGAAGAGAAGGTTGCGGAGGAAGAGATTACAGAAGAGAAGGTTGCGGAGGAAGAGATTACAGAAGAGAAAGTTACCGCCGCCATCGAGAGACCATCGAAAAAGAGAGTCTCCAAACCAAGGAAGAAGGCAAAGAAAGCGGCCGCAGGGAAAAAGGAGGCTCAGGCTGCAAAAACTAAGGCGGAAAAGGAGCCCAAGGTTCAGAGAAAAAGAACCAAGCGTAAGAGCACCAAGAAAACTGAAGAAGGAGAAGAATAGGTTTGGGCAAGAAGGGACAATCATCTGGGTTGAAACGGAAACCAGCGCCACGATTCTGGCCAATTCACAGGAAGGAATTCACTTGGGTCGTGAAACCCACCTCTGGACCGCACTCGCTTGAAAAGTGTATGCCTCTGGCCCTAATGTTGCGTGACACTCTCCGGCTAGCTGAAACAAGGAAAGAGGCCAAAACGATAGTCTCACAGGGAAGAGTCTACGTGGATGGAAACATAAGGATGAAGGACGATTTCCCAATCGGCCTCTTAGATGTTATCTCCATACCGGACGTTGGAAAAAGCTTTTGCGTGTTGCCTTCTTACAAGGGCCTGATTCTTAAGGAGATAAACAGTGAAGATGCGAAATTCAAGCTCTGCAGAGTAGAAGACAAGACGGTTGTCAGGAACGGGCAGGTGCAGCTTCATTTTCACGATGGATCGAACATTCTAGTCAAAATTGCTGACCCCAAGAATCCACAGGAAGACGTTTATGACACGTTAGACACCGTGAAAATAAGTCTTCCAGAAAAACAGATTCTCGAGCACATCAAATTGAAGGAGAAAGATTTTGTAATAATCACTGGGGGGAAAAACATTGGCAATTGGGGCAAGGCAGTTGAAATTGAGAAGGCAGAAGGTAAGAAACGCAGAAACGCACTCGTGACGGTTGAAAACGAAAAAGGAAATCGTTATCAAACCACGTTGAACTTTGTTTTTGCAATAGGCGATGCACAACCCCTGATATCCCTGACGGAGGCGGTCTAGGTTGTCGGAGGATGAAATCCCTCGGCTTTGGGAGCAGCAGCCCATGCTCAAGCCAAGAATTGAAAAAGTCACCGTTAACATCAGTGTTGGAAAGTCTGGTGAACCGCTGGAAAAAGCAACGAAAGTCTTGAAAGAAATCACAGGTCAAACTCCGTGCAAGAGAAAAGCCAAGAGCAGCATAAGAGATTTCGGAATCAGAAAAGGCGAATCCATAGCCTGCATTGTCACACTCCGAGAAGAGAAAGCAATTGAGTTCTTGAAGAAAGCTCTGCCCGTCGTTGACAACAAGATTTCCGCCCGAAGCTTTGACGGCCAGGGCAACTTTTCTTTCGGTATAAAAGAGCACATTGAACTGCCTGGTGTAAGATACGATCCTGAAGTGGGTATATTTGGAATGGATGTCTGTGTCTCAGTCACCCGTCCTGGCTACCGTGTGAAGAACCGAAGGTATGGAAGGGCTAAGCTTGGTCCAAAGCACGTTTTGACACCGCAGGAAGCCATAGTTTTTGTTAAAGACGCTCTAGGAGTAGAAGTTGTGTGAGATAGGTGGACTGTATGGGTAAACAGAAATCAAAGAAGGATAGAAAGTACGGGAAAGGTGCAAGGCCGTGTAGTAGGTGCGGGTCTTACGGACCGGTTATCCGGCGTTACAATTTATATCTTTGTCGGCATTGTTTTAGGGAGGTAGCGAAGAAACTCGGATTCAAGAAGTATGAGTGAAAGAGAGGAAAAAGACGATGGACACCTTGGCGAACGGTTTGACCGCCATAATAAACAGTGAGATGCGAAACAAGCACGAGTGCATAATTAGCCCTGCGTCTAGACTTTTGGGCAGGGTTTTGAGGATTATGCAGCTGAATGGTTACATCGGAGAGTTCGAGTTTATAGATGACGGTCGCTCTGGTAAGTTCAAGGTTCAACTCTTAGGGAGAATTAACAAGTGTGGCGCCATCAAGCCACGCTTCTCAGTCAGGATAGATAGATTTGAAGAATGGGAGAAGACGTATCTTCCATCAAGAGAGGTAGGGTTGCTGGTCATTTCAAGCCCAAGCGGCGTGCTGTCACACAAAGAGGCAAGAGAAAAACGCATCGGAGGCAGACTGCTAGCATTCGTGTATTGAAGGTGCCCAGCAAGTGCGAGCCATTGAGATATCAGAGAATGTTCAAGTTCCAGACGACGTAGAAGTCAGTCTGGAAGGTAAGAAATTCACGGTGAAAGGACCCAAAGGAACGTTAGTTCGTGACTTTTCCTTCGCTCCTATTTCGATAGAACTCAACAGCAAAACCATTTGCATTCGGGCTGAATGGCCCCGCAAGAGGGAAGCTTCCCTCGTGGGTACTCTTCGTTCACACATTCAAAACATGATTACGGGCGTGAGAAAGGGCTTTACGTACAAAGTCAAGATAGTTTTCTCCCACTTCCCGATTTCGGTCAAACTTAAAGGCAAGACTGTTCTTATTGAAAACTTCACTGGTGAGAGAAGCCCCCGGAAGGCAAAGATAATCGGCGATGTTCAAGTCAAAATCCAACCCGAAGACGTTTTCGTTCAGGGCATAAATCTGGAAGACGTCAGCCAGACCGCAGCAAACATTGAACAATCAACTAGGGTGAAAAGGAAAGATCCACGCATTTTCTTGGACGGCCTATACGTTTATGAACGAACTGAGGGGGGAGACTGATGGCCCTCCCAAAAGCAACTGCCTCTGAAAAAGCCTTGAAGCTAAGAAAGCGTGTCAAAGCAAAGAAGCCCAACTTCGTGAGACAGGAAAGTTGGAAGTACATGCGCTTGAAAGAAAACTGGCGCCGACCCCATGGTTTGGATAACAAAGTGAGAAAGAGATTCAAGGGATGGCCGGCCCGCGTAAGTTCGGGATACAGAGGACCCAAGAGTGCCAGGGCGCTTCACCCCTCGGGTTTTGAAGAGGTTTTGGTTTACAACGTAGATACTTTAAAGGAAATTGATCCGGGGACCCAAGCTGCAAGAATTGCCCACACCGTGGGAAAGAGGAAAAGAGCCCAAATCCTGACCGAAGCGAGGAAGAAGGAAATAGTCGTTCTTAATCAGAGACAAGCAAAGGAGACTACTAAGAAAGAGGAAGAACCCACTGAAGAGGCCGAGAAAGAAGAAGCTGAAACAGAAGAGGCAGCGAAGGCAGAAGAGCCAAAGACGGAAGAGAAGGCTACCAAAAGTAAGAAAAGGACTGAGGAGAAATGACGGACCTTAAGAGTCAAAGACGTCTCGCAGCGCAAGTACTCAAGGTAGGACAAAATCGCGTCTGGATAGATCCTGAAAAGGCTGATGACGTTGAGGCCGCGATAACTAGAGACGAAGTAAGAAGGTTGATACACCAAGGAACCATCAAAGCATCACCGGTAAGAGGCATAAGCCGTGGAAGAGCGCGCATAACGCACGAAAAGAAAAAGAAGGGGCGACGAAGCGGACCTGGCAGCAGAACGGGATCATCCCATGCAATAGAGTCAAAGAAACAGTCATGGATGAGCAGGATTCGACCTTTGAGGAAGAAGCTTCGTACGTTGAAGACGAAGAAGATGATTGTTGAAAACTCATATCAGAAACTCTACAGAATGGCAGGCAGCGGCAGGTTTGAATCGGTCGCTGACCTGGAACGGTACATGAAGGCGCACGAACTCTGGAGGAAACGCTAGTGGCAAAGAATTCACGTTACTGCATGCCGTTCCGTCGAAGAAGGGAAGGAAAAACAGATTACAAGGCTAGGAAGGCATTCTTGCTTTCTGGAAAGCCTCGACTCGTCGCGCGTTGCAGCATCAATAATGTTAGTGCCCAGATAATCGTGGCTAAACCAAACGGGGACGAGGTTGTAGTTTCAGCTCAGAGCAAAGAAGTGGCGAGAAAGTACGGTTGGAAAGCTCCTAGAGGGAGCGTTCCAGCAGCCTATCTGACTGGTTTCCTGTGCGGGTTAAAGGCTAAGGCTCATGGAATAGAGGGCGCAATTCTCGACATCGGGTTATATCCACCTTCAAAAGGAGCGAGGATTTTCGCTGTGTTGAAAGGAGTCTTGGATGCTGATGTGAATGTGCCTCACAGCGAGGAAAAACTCCCTGACGAAAAAAGAATAACGGGTGAGCATATCGCAAAATACGCACAGAGTCTAGCATCTGACACTGAAGAATATCAATCAAGATTCTCGAACTTTTTGAAAGAAAAAACTCCCCCCGAAACCCTTCCAAAACATGTTGCACAAGTCAAAACGGACATGATGAAAGCATTTAAGAGCGGAGGTAGCAAGGTTGTCGCGCAGAGGCCAAAGAGACAAACGAAGAAGAAGTGAACCTTCAGAAAACTTGGAACAGTGGGTTCCAAGAACACGTCTTGGAAAGATGATCCAGGAAGGGAGAATAACTTCTATCGAAGAAGTTTTCATGGCAGGCTTGAAAATACGAGAACCCCAAATCGTTAACTCGTTGATTCCAGATCTCCAGGAAGAAGTCATAAACATCAACCTGGTTCAGAAGCAAACAGACGCAGGGGAAAAGTCAAGGTTCAAAGCAATAGTCGCCGTCGGAAACAGAGATGGTTACATAGGATTAGGTTCTGGAAAGGCACCCCAAGTGCGAAATGCCATAGAAAAGGCGGCTGCCGATGCTCGCCTCAAGATAATCCCAGTGAGGCGAGGGTGCGGAAGCTGGGAATGCGATTGTGGAAAACTTCACTCAATACCTTTTCAAGTAGAAGGCAAAACTGGAGGTGTGCGAGTGGTCTTTGTTCCTGGCCCCAGGGGTCTGGGTTTAGTAGCAAGCGAGGTGTCGAAGGTGATTCTCGGTCTTGCTGGCGTGAAAGACTGTTGGACCAGAAGCTACGGTTCAACAAGGACGATTCCATCCTTTGCGTATGCGGTTTTCGAAGCGCTAAAGGAAACGTACAGCCTCATTATTCCAATGGACTGGGTGAGATAATTGGCCGAACAGATGAACCAGCGCAAATGCTTGCTGGCCATAAGGATTCGAGGAACAGTCAGTGCGTCGAAGGAAGCTCGGGAGACTCTCAGAATGCTTAATTTGAAGAGGAACAATCACGCGGTTCTGATTGACGATCGTCCCTCATTTCTCGGAATGATCGATACGGCGCGAGACTATATAACATACGGTGAGCTTTCAAAAGAAAGTGTTGCTTCCTTGCTAAAGGAAAAAGGAAGACTTGCTGGAGACAAGAAATTGACCGATGAATATGCTCAGGAGGTTGGACATAAATCGCTGGAAGAGCTTGCAGCCGCAGTCGCAGACTGTCGAGTTGAGTACTGGAAACTGCCGGCTATACAGCCAGTTTTCAGACTGCATCCGCCGACCAAGGGTTTCAAGGGAAAAATCAAGAGAGGCTATGGCGCGGGTGGGGAACTCGGATACCGTGGGGAGAGTATAAACCAGCTTTTGAATCGAATGCTCTAGATTCTCTTTCAGAGCCCTTTTTTTGATTTCCACACATTTATTTGCGATACGTTTTATAGTCACTAATGAAATGCCATCTATCCTAGGGGGAAGCAATCTTGAGCGCGAAGTGGCGGAGAAGCAGAGCAAATTCGAAGAAGCTTGACATTCTGAAAGTTTTCAGCAAGGTCAAGAACAAGAATGTCGTCCAAAGATTCAGGATAAAGAATTCAGGTGCCAAGCAACAGACGAATTCGTACAGGTATAGGGCCCAAAAAGTTTCTGCAGAAAAGAAGTGTCGGGAACCGAAACATTTAGTTGATGTCCTCGAAAGAACTGATGAAATAATAGTTGTCGCAGATTTTGCAGGTTTCAACAAAGAAGACTTGAAGGTACATGTGAAAGGTGAAAGGTTGACCGTGGCCGCTGAAGCATCGGATCGTAAATATCGCAAAAGTTTAAATCTCCCAAAAAGAGTGATTCCGAGAACCATTCGCACAACATATAAGAATGGCGTGCTTGAAATAAGGTTGAAAAAAGCTGAAGAAAAATCAATGGACAAAATAGCAGGTTAGCAAGATGCCGCATAGGCTTAGAAAAATCAGAAAGAACCGTGGGTCAAGAACTCAAGGCTGGGGCAGGGTGGGTCAACACAGGAGGACGGGATCCAAAGGATGTCGGAACGCTGGACGCCACAAAGCATTGTGGTCTTACGTCATAAAATATGACCCGGACTACTATAGCAAGGTCGGATTTACTTCGCCCAAGAGCCTCAGATATGAAGCAAATATAATAAACGTTGGAACGCTGAACGGCCTAGCCGCCAAACTTTCGACAGAAAAACAAGAAGATAAAACCGTCGTAGATTTAGCAACTCTGGGTTACACAAAGCTTCTCGGTACCGGAAGAGTCACAAAACCACTGCTCGTAAAAGTGGCATCTTGCTCAAAGTCTGCGGCTGAAAAGGTGAAGAATGCTGGTGGGCAAGTCTTAATGGAAACCCGAACTGGAGAGTAGCGGCTGACTCATGGCAGGGAGGTTCCTAAGCCTATTTAAGCCCATTGCGAGGGCTCTTCCAGAGATAAAGGCACCAGAACGTAGGGTTCGATTCAACGAGAAACTCTTTTGGACAGGGCTGGTTCTGGTAATCTTCTTCATTATGTCTGAGGTTCCGTTGTACGGCGCCTCGAGCACAGCGCTAGGACAGCTTACAGCTCTCAGAGTGATTTTTGCTTCAACCCGAGGCACCCTTATGGAGCTTGGAATCGGTCCAATCGTCACTGGCGGATTGATACTGCAACTCCTAATAGGATCCGACATGATAGAAGCCGATATGAACAATCCTGAAGATAGAGGCTTGTTCACTTCGGCTAACAAAGTATTCGCCATAGTTCTTACTGGTGTTCAGGCTTCAGCCTACATACTCGGGGGAATGTATGGCTCGCTAGCCGGCACGGCGGCCATACTCATCTTCCTGCAGCTAATGGCCGCTGGAGTTGTCGTCCTGCTCATGGATGAACTTGTCCAGAAGGGATGGGGATTCGGGAGTGGAATAAGCTTGTTCATAATGGGGGGCGTTGCTCAGAAGGTCCTCCTGAACTGTTTCTACGCCAGCCCACCAGTGGACAAATATGGAAGTTCAGGAATCTTCGTTGCGCTCGCCCAAACGTTGGCGAATCCCAAGCTTTCTGCGTTAGGAATTATAGCAAGATTACCTGCAACGGCCCAAGACACGCAGTATCCTTCGATAGTTGGATTCCTATGCACCGTCGGTGCCTTTCTCGTCGTAATTTACATGGAGGGAGTGAGGGTGGAATTGCCGCTGTCTTATGCTGGTTACAAAGGATACAGGAGCAGGTACCCGATAAAGCTGCTCTACGTGTCAAACCTTCCGGTGATTTTTGCATCAGCCCTCTTTGCCAACGTTTATTTCTTCTCTCAGATCTTTTGGAACTCGTACAATAGCAGTAATACCAACTTTTGGTTTAATCTACTGGGCCAATTTACCACTTATACTCCCTCAGGTTCAACAACACCGCAGATTATTCCATCCGGTGGGCTCGTATACTATGTGACAGCTCCTCGCAACTTCCTACAAATCATGGGCGATCCAGTCCAAGCCTTCGGTTACCTTGGAATTCTCGTCGTCTTTTGTGTTGTATTCTCGCTCACGTGGCTTGAGGTCGGCGGTTTAGGGGCATCAACAGTTGCTCAGCAGCTCGTAGATTCGGGCATGCAGATTCCAGGATACAGGCGGTCTGGAAAAGCTATTGAATCTATCCTTAAACGATACATCCCAGTGGTCACTGTCATCGGAGGAGTAATCGTAGGGCTTGTTGCAGGCATTACGGACTTTTTCGGTGTTTTCGGTTCAGGCATGGGCATCCTGCTCTCTGTGGGTATAACCTATCAGTATTATGAAACGTTGATGCAGGAAAGAGCAACTGAAATGTATCCTGCGTTCAGGCGGATATTTGGAGAATAATCCATG
>Ga0187770_10002142_pt1 | contig 10920 bp, 8 predicted proteins | sample 0116_SJ02_MP02_2_FD_133154 | JGI IMG/M metagenome (GOLD analysis project Ga0187770, IMG submission 133154) | Tropical peat soil microbial communities from peatlands in Department of Meta, Colombia - 0116_SJ02_MP02_20_MG | ecosystem: Environmental > Terrestrial > Soil > Wetlands > Peat | place...
CCTGGGAGTCATCGGAATCTCGGGCCTCGTCCCGATGTTGTTTTCCGGTCATGACATGACAGGGGTGAACCTTGTATGGCTCTCTGTAATCGGGTTTATTGTATCCTTCCCTCAGATTGCGGTCTACACCATCATGACCAGGAGAATGCCCAGGACCGGCGGGGATTACGTCTGGGTGTCAAGAACGCTCGGGGGTCCCGCTGGCAGCGTTCTCTCGTTCATGGGCTACACCACCGAGACAACCGCCTATCTGGCCCTGATTGTCCTTTCGACGGTGTTTGCCCTCGGGGCGGTCGGACTGTTCTTCAACCCGACAAGCACTACACTTACGGGCCTCGCCGTCCCGGGCGGAAGTCCAGGAGCGAGCCCCCTCGACCAATGGGTTGTAGGCGGTCTGATCTTCGCTTTCTTGATCGGGATTAACATAGTCAGACCCAAGGCCGGTTATAGGCTGGTTTCAATTCTCACCATCTTCGGAATCTTCGCCATCATTTTGGCGATTGCGTCCTTGCTTTATGCGGGTTCGAGTGGGGTCCAGAACTTCATGAACACGGGTTACATGAACATCAATGGGTCCAGCACATACAACGTAGTAGCGAGCGGAGGGACCACGGGGTTCAACTTCGGCAACACTCTCTTCCTGCTCCCTCTGATGGCTGCTTTCATCTATCCATGGCTAAACGCGTCCCCTGCTGTTGCCAGTGAAATCAAGGGCAAATCCGCCGTAAGGTGGAACGTCCCGATTGCCGCCATTGTGGTGTTCGTTCTCGTGACCAGCGCCCTCGCGACGATGTACTACGTGGCTGGCCAGGCCTTCACCAATGGGGCCTATTCCAATCCCACCCTGGTTTACGACTACTCGTTCAGCTTCTGGACCCTTGCCATGGGCGTCTCGAGCAGCAACATAGTGTCCTTCCTCATAGGCGTGGGTTGGATTCTCGCCAACATGAGCGTCCTTGCCTACGGCGTGATAGTAATCTCGAGGTATCTGCTTGCCCAGTCATTCGACAGGTTCCTACCTTCTCACATATCTGATGTCAACCCGAGGTTCGGGTCTCCTGTGAAAGCCTTCCTCATTTCCCTGATTGTCACGGTCGTGCTCGTCGGGATATCGGCATTCTACTACAGCGGTGTCAGCGGTCTCTTCGGCGCGACGATAGCCTCCATGATATACTTCGCCTTCGTAGGACTGACAGCTGCCATTTGGGGCATTAAGAAGGAGAAGGGTATCTCGAAGGTGATACTCGTCGTCGCAGGGATTGCTAACATCGTTGTCTTCGGTTTCCTGACGTACCAGTACGTTACCAACGCGACAATGTGGTCCCTCAACAACCTGACCGTCTACTTCGTCGTCGGGACCTTCATCCTGGGGGCAGTGCTCTACGCAGGGTCGTACTACTACCACAAATCCAGGGGAGTCAACATCTCCCTAGCCTACAAGGAAATCCCGCCAGAGTAGCCCTCAGCCTGTCGTCAGCATGTGGGACTTTATCTTGTCCCCTTCTATTTCTGTCAGGAATCCCCTGAGAACACCCTCACCGTAGTCGCTGCCCGGGTTGGCACAGAGGGTCCTTCCTATCATAACAAAGCCGTGGGATTCGTGGATGTGACCGTGGATGCCGAGCATCGGCTGGTGCTTCTCGATGGCAGCTCTGCAGGCTGTGCTGCCTGCAGAAGTCATCTGGACCTGCCCCGACTTCACCACCACCTTCAGGTTGTCGTCAACCATGGGGGCCTTGTCTATGGGTGTGTTTATCGGAGGAACGTGGATGTTGAATATGGCGGTCTTCATGTTACTGACTCCTGCCGCCAGGCTCTCTATCTTTCTCCCCAGCTCTTCCTCGTCGACCTCTCTCGGACTGTGCCAGGGGGTGTGGTTCGTGTACCCCAGTGTGATCATTTCGTGGTCTCCGTCTATGGATACGACCTTCTCTTCTGGATTAATCACGTAGCTTGACGAGCTGAGCACAGGATCTACGTCGAAGAGGTCATCGTTTCCGGGTGAGATGTAGCACTTCACGTCAGTATTCCCAAGCCTCTCCTCCGCGAGGTGCACCCATTCTGCGACGCGGTCGACCATGGCCTTGTTGAAGGCCGCGGTAACGGTCTTCGGGTCAGCGGAGACCTCATCAAACTCTTTCCGCGTCATGATACGCGTGTACAGGCCGGCGTCGGTCGCCCGGGCGACCACTTCATCGACCTCCTTCCTGTTCCGCAGTGACAGCTCATTGCCCTCGAACCTGCACCTGTACGTGCCGTCCCCCTGGTCCACTATTGGAATGAGGATCTTGCCTGTGAGGTCGCCGCCAAGCACCAGTGTGTTGGCATTGTAGAACTTCGCCGCGTTCAAGAACTTCTTGAAGCATCTTGTGGAGCCATGCACGTCCGTGATAAAGAAGACCCGGGACTTGTTCACGCCCTATGGCGCGGAATGGCGAGTAGATTAATGTGCAGTTAGGTGGCGCGGCTCTATTTCGTGGTGCCTGCGAGCAGGGCGAGCACTGCCGCCCTCACATAGAGGAGGTTCTCGGCCTGGTCGTAAATGACACTCCTCGGCCCGTCCATGACATCGTCGTCCGCTTCCTGGCCCCTGAACACGGGGAGGACGTGAGTGACGATTCCTTCCCTGGACATGGTGTCCGCGAGCTTCTTCGTCAGTCGCCAGTCCTTGTGCTCGTCGTGCATAGCGACCTCCCTCTCCTTCGTGAAACGATTCATCCCCGTCATGACGCACTCGTGGCTTGCCCAGCTCCTGGGGAAGACGACGTCGGCCTCCTTCATTGCCTCGACAGGGTCGTGGCTCTCCTCGAGGCTCCCCCCTGACTTCTTGGCGTTGCTTCTCGCTGCGTCGACCATCTTCTCGTCGAGGTCGAACTCTTCGGGGTAGGCGAGGACTGTGTCCATGCCGTACTTGGTCGAGATGAGCATTTCGTCCTGCATACTCCCCCAGCTACGAATATGATCACTGTAGGTCCAGAGGAGGACGTACTTCTTTTTCTCCAGCCTGGCCCCGAGCTTCTCTCTTAGGGTAAACACATCTGTTATCGCCTGGGTCGGGTGGTATACGTCGTCTGCCATGTTCACCACAGGTATGTCTGCGTACTTGGCGTACTCCCGAATCGCGGCGTTCCCCTTTCCGTACACGTAGTCGACGGCCGACTCCAGGATTCTGACGCCCAGGGCATGGCCCATCCTTTCGTACATCTTCGCCATGTCCTTGATCGACTCCCCTTCGGAGCCTCTGGTCGTGGCGAAGTCGATGAACTGCGAGTGCCCCCCGAGTATGGTCGCCGCCGCCTCGAAGCTGGACCTGGTCCTTGTCGAAGTATTGTAGAAGAGCATGAAGAAGGTCCTGTTCTTGAAGAGCTCAGGGACCGAATTCGAGCGGTACTTGCGCTTGATGTCCGCAGCGAAGTCCATTAGATAGTCGATTTCTTCTCTTTTCCATTCCTGAGTGGAAATCAGGTCTTTGCCTTGCAGGTCTTGGGGACGCATGACATCGGGCCGAGAGTTTCTGCTTATAGATGTAAAGGCCGCTCTCGGGCTAGCCTCTCTTTCTGGCTGCCTTGAGAGCCTCAATCTGCTGGAGGTATCCCGTGCACCTGCAGAGGTTCCCTGACATCAGCCGTTTGATTTCGGCGTCCGAGGCGCCAGGCACATGCTCGAAAATCCAGGACAGGGTAACGATCATCCCGGGTATGCAGTATCCGCACTGCACTGCATCCTTTTCCACAAACTCCAACTGGACGGGGTGTGGAGCCGACATCGTTCCCAGTCCCTCGGTCGTGACCACCTCGCGGCCGTCGACCTGAGGGGCCAAGACCAGGCAGGACGTGACAGGCATATCGTCCAGCAACACTGTACAGGCTCCGCACTCCCCGGTGTCGCATCCCTTCTTCACGCTCGTCGTCCCGGTCACGTCGTGCAGATAGTCGCAGAGCGTCTGGTTGGGCTCTATCTCGTCGGTCTTGCTAGCTCCGTTTAGCCTGAACCTTACCTTTACCTTCAAAGCACCATCGACTCGGTGAGGATCTGCAGAATCAATCGCCTGGTCAGCACTGAGACCAGGCGCTTCCTGTACTGCGCGCTGGCCCTTATGTCTGATATAGGCCTGGCGTCTTCAGCGGCCAAGGCAGCCACTCTCTCCGCCTGTTCTGCGGTCGCTTCGCTCCCTGCCATCGCCTCGGTGGCCTTCTCGGCAAGGATTGGCGTAGGTGCGACCGCGCCCAACGCGACCCTGCTCGGGCCGAATCTGCCGTCCCGTACGGTGGCAGCGATCGCCACGGAGACCGTGGACAGCACGTTCTCGTTCCTTACGGCGGACCTCGTCCAGGCACTCCGAACTTCCTCGTCAGCTGGGATCTCCACGGACGACACGATTTCCCCAGCGCGAAGACCGTTCCTCTTTGGCCCGGCGAAGACGTTCTGGACGGGCAACGAGCGATGCCCGGACCTGCTCAGGAGATTGACGGTGGCCCCCAGGGCGATCAGGGGAGGAGCCGAGTTTGCGGCAGGAGAAGCTGTCGCCAGGTTTCCTCCTAGCGTCGCGATAGATCTGATCTGGAGCGTTCCCACGTTCGCGGCCGCCTGACGGAGAGCGTTGGCGTACCTTGCGACGAAGGGACTCGATTCGATCTGGGAGAATGTGGCCAGGGAGCCTATGCGCAGAACCCCGTCTTCGACCGCTATGCCTCCGAGCTCCTGCCGGAGCCGGCCCAGGTCCACAACGATTTTCGGCGCCACGGCTCTCTCCTTCAGTGCTATCAAGAGGTCGGTTCCCCCGGCTATGATCTGGAGCTCCTTGCCATGGCCGTCCAGGGTCTCGAAGAGCTCCGAGAGGGTTCTGGGAGCCACATACTCGAAGGCTGGGATTGGCGCAAGATACTGGAAGGATTTCATGTCCGGGATACCCTTTCCTCGATCGCCTCTGAGACCCTTTCCGGCGTGAACGGGAACCGGCGGATGGGGAATCCAAGTGCGTTGTACACCGCGTTCGCAACCGCCCCAGCCACGGGCTCAATCCCCGCCTCACCCACGCCCTTCGCGCCGTATGGCCCGAAATCGCTCGGGGCCTCGACTATGATGGTCTTGATGCTTGGGATGTCGGCCGCAGTGGGGATGTGGTAGTCCAGGAACGTCTGGTTCTTTATGATTCCGTCCTTGAGGATCAGCTCCTCCATGAGCGCGTACCCGAGCCCCTGGGCCACTCCCCCGACTATCTGGCTCTCGTACTGCTCCCGCGAAACCACCGTTCCGGAGTCGTGCGCCGCGGTGTAGTTTACTACGTCCACCTTGCCCGTCTCCATATCCACTTCCACTTCGGCGACGTGGGCCCCGAAGGCGTAGGAGGGCGACAGGTCCCCGTGTCCAGCCTCCCTGTCAAACGCAGGTAGAGCTTTGACGACCCTCCCTTCCTCCTTCAGCCTTATGCCTCGTCTGGAGCACTCCGAAACGAGCTCGTTGAACTCCAGACGACTGTCTTCATGGCCCAACCTCCTCACCGAGTCTCCTTCGAAGACGAGCTCGTCTGCTGGGCAAGAGAGCATTTCGGAAGCAACTCCGGCAAGCCTGCTTCTCAGTTTCTCGGCTGCAAGAAGGATCGCCTTACCCCCGAACACGGTGCTCCGGGAGGCGACCGTGGGGCCGGAATCGGGGACCAGGTCCGTATCGGGTGATACGACCGTTACCCTGTCCGCGCTCGTGCCCAAGGCCTTCACGACTATCCGCGTGAATCCAGTGTAGATCCCCTGGCCGTATTCGGTCAAGCCCGTCTTTACCACCACCTTCCCCTGGGGGGTAATCTCGACCCGAGCGGTCGCCGCATCTGCCTCTCCGTTCAGCCCTTCCGGATGAATAGTGCACGCCATCCCGATCCCGTGCCTCCTTGTGCCGAGCCCGGGTCCGATGCGGCGTTTCGCATCCCAAGCCGAGGCGGCCCTGGCCCGGAGAATGCACTCCTCAATGCCGATTCCGTCACCGAGGGTCTGACCAGTGGGAGTGATGGATCCAACCTTCAAAATGTTGTGGAGTCTGAAATCAGCGGGATCCATTCCGACCTTGTCTGCTGCCTCATCCATCTGAAGCTCGGCCGCGAACGAAGCCTGGGGCTTGCCGAAGCCCCTGAAGGCCCCCGTGGGCACGTTGTTCGTGTAGACGACCGAGCCGTCAATGTGCACGTTGGGGATTTGATAGGGTCCAGCCGCGACTGCCACAGCCACGAACAAGACCCGCTCGCTAAGGGAGGCGTAGGCGCCTCCATCGGCGAGGATCCGAGCTCTGACCGCTGTTATCTTACCACTGGAGCTCACGCCCATCTCCCTTTCGAAGACCATGGGATGCCGCTTGGGATGGAACGCCGTGGACTCCTTTCTGGAGAAAGCCAGGAGCGCAGGTCTCTTCGCCAGCCACGCGCCCAGGGCTGCCATCGCACAGACTTCGTCCGGGGCGTCCTGTTTGCCTCCGAATCCTCCGCCTGTGGGAGCTTGGATTATGCGGACCTTTGACACCGCCTTGCCCAGAACCGTCGAGACCGCCTTCTTCACCATGAAGGGGTTCTGCATTGAGCCCAGCACGACGACGCTGTCGCCTTTCGGATAGGCCAGGGCCGCTTCGGTCTCCAGGTACGCATGCTCCTGGACCGGGGTGCTGTACACCCCCTTGACCACATAATCAGCCTTCGCAAGCCCCCTTTCGGCGTCACCAAGTCTGACGAAGCGCCTTGCAGTCAGGTTTCCGGAGGGGTGGATCGCCGGCGCGCCAGGTTGTAGCGCTACGCTGGGGTCAAAGATGGCGGGGAGCTTCTCGTATTCGACACTGACGGCTTGGACTCCGAGTTCGGCCGATTCCGGTGTGTCAGCTACCACGAGCGCGACGGAATCCCCAACGAATCTGACTCTGTCGTGGCAGAGAAGCGGCCTGTCTTGGACCACATAGCCGATGTAGTTGGACCCGGGAACGTCTTTTGCTGTGGCAACTCTCAACACTCCCTGGACGTGCTCAGCTTTGGTGGTGTCTATGCGCTTGATCAGAGCGTGTGGGTGGGGGGATCTGACCACTCTCAGATAGAGTGCGTCTTCTTGGACGTTGTCCGTTGTGTACTTCGTCTCGCCGAGTGCCTTCTGCAGGGCGTCTACCCTGGGGATCTCGGCGGCGCGTTGGATGGGCTCTTCGAGCTCCACCGAAGTCATTCGCATGAAAGGGACCGGTCGGCCTTTAAATTCTATCTGTCAGATTTGCGCCCGCCATAGAATCAGGGCCGTTTCCGGCTGCCTCTGATTACACCTCCCGTATTCTTCCCCTCGAACATCTCCATGACCCTGTCGGGTTCTTTGAGACCCGAACCCGTCACCAGGACCCCCACCCTGTCATCCCTGCCGATGCTGCCATCTGACAGCAACTTCTCCAGCCCCGCGAGTCCTGCTGCTCCCGAGGGCTCGGCAAAGATCCCTTCGAAGGCAGCCAGTTCTCTGATGGACCTGAGTATGTCCCGATCGCTAACCGATACCCCTGTCCCGTGCGTCTTTCTCACCCCCGTCATGGCGGCGTCTCCGTCCCATGGATAGGGATCTAGGAGGCCTCCGGCGACGGACGCAGGATAAGGTACCGGAACGATCTTGTCGAAGGGCGTCCCCTTCTGAATCGCCTTTACCAGAGCCTGGTTCCCGGCAGGTTGTACCGCCACGATGCGGGGATAGGCCCTGATTAGGTCAAGCTCCCTAAGGTCTCGGAAGCCCTTCCAGATGCCTGTGAGGAGGCACCCGGACCCTGTGGGGACCAGTATGGCATCTAACGCTTCCCAGTCCCTCTGCTCGTAGAGTTCGTACGCGATCGTCTTCGGTCCTTCGACCTGATATGGGTTGAAGGGACCGAAACTTGGGCACGGGTAATATCCGAACCTGTCCACGACGTCGAGCATCGCCTGCACGGTTGCATCCTCCCCTTTCTTCACCTGCCCGCACCTCGTTATCGAGGCGCCGTAGAGAAGGAGTTGGGCGATCTTCCCGGCAGACGCGTCAGGGGGAACGAAAGCGTGGCATCTCATGCCCGCCCCGGCGGAATAGGCAGCCAGAGAAGCGGCCGCGTTGCCGCTTGAAGCTATCGCGACGTCGCCCTTCTTTAGTTCAACCGCCTTGGCGGAGCCCACGGCCATGGCCCTGTCCTTGAATGATGCAGTGGGGTTTCTCGTATCGTCCTTCAGGTACAGTTGCTTCATCCCAAGTTTCTCGCCAAGACGCCGAGCATGAATCAGGGGCGTCCCGCCTTCGCCCAGCTTCACGGCAAACCCGGAAGGAACTGGGAGCAGCTCTTCGTATCGCCAGATGTCCCTCGATTCTCTGGATGCGAGGCTCTTGCGATCGAACCTGTCAGAGACCCCATCGTAGTCGTAGACGATGTCGAGTCTCCCAAGGTCCTTCTTTCGGCACATCACTGGGCTCTCGGCAGGCTCGTATTTCGTGCCGCACTTGGAACAGACCAGCCGTTCTACGAAGGACAAGGGACCAGCTCCGAGGAGCGCCTATTCCACTATGTCGAATCCTTTCTGGTATTTCCTGAGCTGCTCTAGCGTGTACGGGTCGAGCTCCTTGCTTGTCCTGGTCACGGTCTGCTTCTTCTTCATCCCGAACACCTCGGTGGAGAGGTACCTCCCACCCGAGTCGTTAATCACTGTCGCTATCCTACGCAGCTCCGGATGCCTCCTGGCGAGCTTCACGGCTGCGGCCACATTGCACCCGGAGGATATGCCGCAGAAGATGCCCTCCTCCTTTGTGAGGCGACGTGTCATGTTGATGGCCTCATCTGATGTGGTGGTCACGACCCCAGTCAGCAGGCTAAGGTCTAGGTTCTTCGGGACGAAGCCGTCACCGATTCCCTCGATCTTGTGAGTGCCCCACCTACCGTGAGAAAGTATCGGCGCCTCCGAAGGTTCGACGGCGTAGAGCTTGACCTTCGGATTCTTCTCCCTCAGGTATCTCCCGATTCCTGAGAGGACCCCGCCCGTACCCTGAGATGCGATGAAGGCGTCGACCTTTCCTCCCATCTGGTTCCAGAGTTCGGGTCCTGTGCTCTTGTAGTGTGCCTTCGGGTTATCCGGGTTGTCGAATTGGGCGGGGAACCAGTATTTCCCCCTGTGCTGCGCCATCAGCTCCTCGATCTTCGTAAGGCAGAAGTCGACATCGCTCTCGCCGCCTGGAGTTAGTATCAGTTCTCCCCCGAAAGCTTTGATCATTTTCTTGCGCTCGTCACTCATCCCCTCTGGCATTACGATTGTCACCCTGTATCCCATCCTTGTTCCGATGAAGGTACAGGCGATGCCCGCGTTGCCTGTGGAGCCCTCAAGTATCTCCATGCCGGGCCTGAGGTCCCCCCTATCGATGGCCCCCAGTATCATCTCCTTGTAGATCCTGTCCTTCAGGCTCTCGGTGGGGTTAAAGAACTCCAGTTTGGCGAATATCTCCGAGTCCAGCATCTCTGCGGCAGGGATTCTCGACAGCCTGATTGTGGGGGTGCTCCCTATGACGTCCAGTATCGACTTGTCTTGAGCTTGCAACAGACTACACTCCAGCGATCATCTGTGCTTGGAGCCCATGACCATGGCCATGACTGCCTTCTGGACGTGCAGCCTGTTCTCGGCCTGCTCGAAGTAAAGAGAGTACTTCGGACTGTCTATGACCTCGTCCGTTGCCTCCTGGCCCCTGTCTGCGGGTCCGCAGTGCATGTACTTTCCTTTGTTCGTCAGGTCCATCATCTCCTGGGTGCACTTCCAGTCCTTGAACTGGTCCTGGTACTGCGAGGCGCCATCCTTGTTCACGGTGTTGCTGTAGGGCGGGACGAATTCCTTGGGAGACCAGGCCTTGGGGTAGACGAAGTCAGCCCCTTCGAATGCCTCTTTCATGTCATTCGAGACTTCGAAGCTCCCGCCGTACCTGTCCGCGTTCTCTTCGCAGGCCATGGTGACGTTGTCCTCGAGCTCGAACCCCTTCGGGTGGGCCAAGACCACGTTCATCCCGAACTGGGTCCCTATCAGCACGCAGCTCTGGGGCACGGCCAGGGGCTTCAGGCCCCCTGAATATGCGTAGGACACGACGAACTTCTTCCCCTTCGGCTTCGGGCTGACGTCCGTGATTGCCTTCATGTCAGCCAAGGCCTGGAACGGGTGGTACAGGTCGTCTTCCATGTTGAGGACAGGAATGTCGCTCCACTTCGCGAACTCCTGGATTATCCTGTGCCCTCTCCCGATGGTCCACTTCGCGGCGTCCCCGTAGACCCTGATGGCGATCGAGTCGCCGTACCTTGAGAGTACACGCCCGACGTCGGCTATCGCCTCTGTCTGGTAGGGGACCATGTCCTCCGGGAGGGTCGGCGTATAGACGTCGCTGGGACTTAGGAAGTGAGCGTGGCCGCCAAGCTGATAGATGCCCGCTTCAAACGAGTTCCTGGTCCTTAGCGATCTGTTGTAAAAGAGCATGAAGAGCGTCCGGCCGGGCAGGTAGTGAGTCGTCGTCCTCCTTCTGAACTTGACCTTTAGGTCCTCCGCGGCCTTCAGGATCTTTGCTATTTCCTCCTGCGAATGGTCGTTTGTGTCCAGGAAGTCTCTCCCTGCCAACGTGCCGACATACGGTGGTGCTTTCATGACAGGGCGACCCTGGAAGCAGGCGGCTTATACGCGGTTCGAATGAACGGGCTCCAGAGGGTCCTTCGCAGATTTGACAAGAGGAGTTAAGGCACCTGATCAGACATGAAGTTTTTTAACTCTGAGAGCCCGCTCTCATGGCAGACCGTCTCGATGTCGACCCTGGAACTCTACACTCCCACGGACCTGGATGACGCTCTTCGGTTCCTAGAGCACGATGGCAGGAACGCGGTAGTCGTTGCCAGCGGTACGGACCTCCTGCCGCGCATGAGGAGGAGGCAGATCTCCCC
>Ga0187770_10002143_pt1 | contig 10917 bp, 5 predicted proteins | sample 0116_SJ02_MP02_2_FD_133154 | JGI IMG/M metagenome (GOLD analysis project Ga0187770, IMG submission 133154) | Tropical peat soil microbial communities from peatlands in Department of Meta, Colombia - 0116_SJ02_MP02_20_MG | ecosystem: Environmental > Terrestrial > Soil > Wetlands > Peat | place...
ATATGCGGGCCTCCAAACGGGTTTTTCTGCTGGCCGTCTGGGTCCCGATACTGGCCGCGCTCGCTCTTCCCTGCCGCGCTGCGGCGCCCCAGCAACCCATCCTGCCACTCAAGTTCGGCTCCTGGACGCTCGAGTCGCACCAGGAACTAGCAAACGGTGAATTAGCCGCCACGCTGGGCCAGAACTTTGCTGTACTCGTGGAAGCGGGGCTCGTCGGCGCTGAACGCGGCACATATGCGCGTACCTCTGCGGGACGCGCCCCAGCCATCACCGCGACGCTCTATCGCTTGCGCGACGCCAGCGGCGCCTACTGCGCCTACACCTTTCTCCGCACGCCGGATATGGATGCGTCCGACTTGACTGAGAAGTCGGCCATAGGCCGCGAACGCATCCTCGCGGTAGTCGGCACCTTGCTCCTGGACCTGGCCACTCCCGGCGCCGCATCGCTCGCGGAGCTGAAAGCCCTGGTCGTTTTGCTCAGCCAGCAGACGCCGCCGGGAGTTTATCCGACGATTTGGCAATACCTTCCCGCCGCCGGCTTTGAACGCACGTCGGATCGCTATGTGCTCGGCCCCGCGGGCCTCGAGCGCGCGTTGCCGCTGGCGTCCGACGATTGGCTGGGCTTTGGACGGGGCGCCGAGGCGGAGGCCGCGCTTTATCACTACAACGGGGAAACCCTCACGCTGCTCCTGGCTCTTTATCCCACTCCACAAACAGCGCGCGAGCGACTGAAGGAGCTGGAAGCTCGCTTCGCTGTGAAATCTGTGGCTCCCGAGGAAGAGCAAACGGGGGCCGCTCACGAGCCGGCCGGCCCCGGCTCGCTGTACGCGGAACGCCGCGGGCTGATGATCATGTTCGTTTCCGGCGCTCGCGACCTGCGCGCGGCGCGCGCGCTGCTCGACCGCGTCGATTACCAGACCAACGTCACTTGGAACGAGCCGAGTTGGACGGCCAAGGAGCCGCCGTTTCTTTCCATGATCGCGGAGATCCTGGTGGCAACTTGCGTGCTCCTGCTTTATACGTTTGTGGCCGGCCTGGTCTTCGCAGGCATCCGGTTGCTGGTGAAGCTTTGGAAGCCAGGACGGATTTTTGACCGGGACGAAGATGTTGAGGTGATCCAACTGGGGTTGGGAAGTAAGCCCATAGAAGCAAAGGACTTCCTCACGCTGGGAACACGCAAATAGGGTCCCGGGAGCGTGCGTGCAGGCGAAAAGCGTCGCCCACCCTGCGTAAGGCTAAGAAAATACGTAGCTTAAAGTTGCTTGTTTTCCGCAGATTCTCCTCTTGACTTGGAATGCAACCCTCTCCTAGACTGGCCACGAGGAAAAAGAGTTCTGGGCCTCCGCGCATTGGCTCCAGGACCGGTTTCCCCTCTGAAGGCCCGTCCCGCGAACCGGGACGGGCCTTTTCTATTTCGGGATTTTCAAGAGAAGCCGTTTTCGCCGCCGCGTAACATTTCGCCCCCTCACAGAAAGCTTGAAGATTCTCTTGCGGCAGAAGCGGCGGGTTCAACCCGCCACACCTCGAACGAGAGAGAGGCGCAAAATGGCGCCGCCAACTATTCGTGGCGTCCATTCAGAACGCCCGGCCGACCTGCACAAAGAGTTTCCGTTCGCCGCTGTCCCCCAAGCTCCCGCCAACGAAGACAACTCCCAGGCGCGTGACGCCGTAGAGACCGAGGCTCGCATCGTAAAACGGCCGGGCCTGGGCGGGATTGTCGAAGGCCTTGCCCGCTTCCAGCGCAAACCCAAGGTAGGAACGGCGGAAAAACCCGACTGGATCGAACGAGAGCCGGTGCAAATAGTTGGCGGTGGCGTTGTAGTAGTTGTTCCCAGAAAGCTGGTCGAGTCCCAGCGCGCTCAGATGCAGCGGTCCGCCCAGGAAGAATACCGAGTAGGGCGTGACACGGTTGAATGTGCTGCCACCGGACATGGTGCCGAGCAGAACGTCACCCGAACCGATGGGCTGCGCGGCGACAAGGGAGCCTTCCAAGCGCGGATAGCCGCCGCCGAAACTGCTCGTGAACTCCCAGCCCATTTCGATGATGCTGCGCACGCCGTGCGTGGGGATGGCGGGGTCGTTGGTGGTGTCGTGATACCAGCGCCCGCGCAGGTAGTTCAGGTTGGCGGCCACGCTTTGGAGCGGCGGCGGACCAGCGGCGTCCACCGTGCTCAGGTGGGTGAACTGGTAGCCAACGCGAAATTCGTCGTCGTGCCCCGGCGCGATTCCGAAGTCCAAACCTCCGCCCTGCTGGCGGTACGCGTATTGCGCAGCGGCGATATTGCCCTCGTAAAAGTCATGGCGCGTACTCTCCGTGAAGGCGCGCGGGGCCACGAACCAGAAGCCGCTCCCTAGGCGAATGTAGTATTCCGAGGCCAACAGGTTATCCAGTCCGAGGGCCATGGTATTTCGCCATTCGGCGCCCTCGAGGCCCAGGTCGTCCCAGGTGACGCGCCCGGTAATGTCGAAGCGCATGTCCGTAATCTTTGAGCCGTCCAGGTCCACCCCCAGGTTCAGGTAGGGCGGGCCGTGGCGCTTCCCGGCGAAATCCACCTCGTAGCCGGTTTGGCCGTCGCGCTCCACTTGCTCGTAGGACGCGGCGGCATAGCGGTCGTCGCCCAGCACGCGGTTGATGCGCTGCTCGACGTCCCGGGTATTTGCCGGTTCATTTACGAGCGGAGCAAGCAGGCGCTGCGCTCGGCCCGTGTCATGGCCGGCGCCGTTCACGGCGATGAACTGCGGCGTGGCCAGCGCGCGACGCTTCTGCTGGCGCTCCTCCTGGTAAGCGCGCCAGGCTTCGGTTGGGAGAGCCAGAGTTTCAAGGAAGCGCGCTTTCGCCTCCGCAGCCGCATAGCCCCGGCGTTCGAGTTCGACGCTGTTCTCGAAATCGGACGCGTCGATCCCCTGAAGCTCGGGCGCTACCACCAGGTCCGCGGCGCGCAGGTTGCGGCTTTCGTTCTGAGAAATCATCACGGAAAGGGATTGCCGGGCAACGCCGAGGAAGGCGTCGAGGGTTGCCTGGTCCGCAGGCGGCGTTTCCAGCGCGATGGCAACCACCACGGACACGTTCATCTGTTTCACCACGTCCACGGGCAGGTTATCCAGGATGCCTCCATCCACCAGGACCTGCCCGTCGCGGCGGACGGGAGCAAATACGCCCGGGATGGACATGGTGGCGCGCAGCGCCTGGCCAAACGAGCCGCGGTCGAACACCACGCGGTGGCCGGAAACCAGGTCTGTGGCCACGCACCGAAACGGCGTGGGGAGATCGTCAAAACTGCCCAGTTCGCCGTAGGGAGCGGCGAAGCGGTCCAGGAGCAGCGTCACTTCCACTCCGGGATTGATCCCCGCGGGAGCGCGCAGACCACCGCGCAGGCCCAGGTCCAGCTCGTTGGGGAACGCCATGCGATCTTCTTTGCGCCGCACGAGGAGCTGCGAGTAAGGCGGGTTGGGCCCGAAAATGCGCCCCCAGTTGGTGCGGTGGATGAACTCCGTGATTTCGTCCGGTTCGAAGCCCGCGGCGTACATGCCGCCCACCAGGCCGCCCATACTGGTTCCGGCTACGGCGTCGATGGGGACTCGGTGCTCCACCATCCAGCGCAGCACGCCCACGTGCGCCAGGCCCAGCGCGCTGCCCCCCGCCAGAGCGACGCCCACGCGGGGACGTTCTGTGAGCGCCCCGGTCGGAGCTGCGGCGCTCTGCGCCCTGGCAGAATTCGGGAGCAGAAGCAACGACAGGAGAAACGCGAATCGGAGCGCGCACGAGCTGTGCATGGTGGATATCCTTGCGCCACGGCCGGGCAGCGCCGCGGCATGCATGAATCGCCATAGATTAACTGCGCGGCATAGGAACGGCGAAGAGAAAATTGGTGGAGGTTATGCGGCAATTCCGCAGCAGCACTCTGACAATTGAGGCGCCGACGCCACAGGAACTGGTCGCGGTCTGCACGTTAATTCCTCACTGCACCGGGTGATGATGGTCACTGAACACCCAACCGCGGTGGCATAGCTTGACCTCGGGATGTGTAACGCTGGGCGTGCCCCCGCTGGGAGTGCAACAGGGGGCGAAGGAGGTCGAAATGGCCCTGCCAGCTACATTAGAGCAAAGGACTACAGAGAAGATTCCCACCAAGAAATTAGTTTCTCTGGCGAGAATCATGGTGGCGACAGATTTTTCAGTGTTCTCGGACCAGGCGCTGGAGTGTGCTGTGTCACTGGCGCGGCGCTTCAATTCAAAGATCTATTTAACTCACGTGATCTCATTCGCCGGGCACGGCGTGATGGAGGCGGAAGTCGGGGCACTTTCCCGCGAACAGCTCTGGAACCTCGCCAAGGAAAGCGCAAGAAAAATTCAGGATTCCGGCCGGCTCTCCGGCGTACCCTTCGAGGTGGTCATCGAAGAGGGAACCCTCTGGCCTACTCTGGAGAATTTGATCCGCAAGTACGAAATCGATCTGCTCGTCCTGGGGACCCACGGAACGACGGGCGTGCTGAAAGTCGTGGCCGGTTCCTCGGCAGAACAGATCTTCCGGCAGGCACGGATCCCGGTCCTGACGGTGGGACCGGCGGTAGCAGGACAACCCTCGTCCGTGGCCGAGTTCAAGAATATCCTGTGTGCGACTGACTTTGGACCTGCCGCGGAGCGCGAGGTGGCTTACGCTTTTGCCCTCGCCCAGGAGCATGGAGCAAAGCTGGTGCTGCTGCATGTGACCCCGCGCGCAGCAGGGGTCTCCGAACGGGACACGGTGCTGGCAAAAGAGGCCTACACACGGAAATTGACAGAACTCGTGCTCACGGGAGTGGACCTCGCCTATAAGCCGGAGTATCGCGTGGTCTCTGGCGAGCCCGTCGAGGAGATTCTGCGCATCGCGCAAGAGACAAAAGCGGACCTGATCGTCATCGGCGCGAAAAAGCGGGAGAGCCTCGCCGGCCATATCCCGCACACAAAGGCTTATCGAGTGATTTGCGGGGCACGCTCCCCGGTTTTAACCATCAAGTCGTAAGCCCATAGCCGCATAGCCAGAGCGGCGCCGAAGTCATCGGTTCTGTGGTCGCGGGGGCGGACCACAACGGTCGGCCCCTGCGCAGAAGGGCGGGAGAGACTGTCGCCGATCCAAAGAAATCATCCGCACGTGTACCGCAACCGCCAATCATCGCCCTAGACCCTCTGGTTCGACCAAACGTCTGCTGAAATTCTGTTGATTGCCAGTTAATTCTGCGAACGAATCTCTAGCTCAGAACACCAGGGCGTCCGTTGCTCTGGGGTTTGTCTCTTCCGCTGTTGCTACTGCCGGTCCATTTGAAAGCGGATGTTTGCGGGTGTCTACTTGTCGCGGCGCGGAAGCAGAGTGTTAGCCGCTCACCCTCATGGAAAGAATGAGGCTTCGCTGGCCGCGGGCGCGGGTCATGCAATTTTCTTAGAATGTCATTCGAGCGGCCTGTCGTTCATGCCGCGCGGGAGCACAAACTCGAAGACAATTCCCACGCCGATTTCCGTCACACTCAGAAGGCAGGATCCAACGCAGCGCATCCAATCCGTTCAAGGACACGGAACGAACTGGAGGGACAGAATCCCATGCCCTTTGTAGAACTACCGGAGCTGCCAACCGGACCAGGGTTCGCGCCCTTATCCATTCACTACCGGGAATACGGTCGCGGCGCGCCGCTGCTCTTCTTGCACGGCGGGTGGGGATATGGAGTATTTCCCTTTGACCGGCAAGTCCAGGAATTTCAAAACGAGTTGCGCCTGATTGCGCCGGACCGATCGGGATACGGGCGGTCCACACAGGTGACGAGCGAATTGCCGCTGGATTTTCATCGCCGGGCCGCGGAAGAGACCCTGGCATTCATGGATGCGCTGGAGATTGAGCGCGCCGCCATTTGGGGACATAGCGACGGTGCGGTCATCGCGGCGATGATCGGATTGAACGCGCCCTCGCGTTGCCGGAAGTTGGTCTTGGAGGCCTTCCACTACTTCCGGAGGAAGCCGGGTTCGCAAAGCTTTTTCCAGCGATTCTCCGCACATCCCGGAGATTTGGCGGAGGAGACGCAAAGGCTGCTGGCCGAAGACCACGGGCAGGCGCACTGGGGGAGGGTTGTGGCGCGAAACTGCAGGGCGTGGCTAAGACTCAATGATGAGAGCGCGAGCCGTTACGAGGATCTTTACGACGGCCGAATCGGGAAACTGGCTGTGCCGGCGATGTTCTTGCACGGACGCTTGGATCCGCGGACAGAACCGGGCGAGCTGGAGAGAGTGTGTACCGAGCTGCCCGGAGCTACGGTCCGGATCATAGAGAACGGCCGGCACAGCCCGCACAGTGAAGACGCAGCGTACGAGGAGTGCAGTCGATGGATGAAAAAGTTTCTTTGAGTTGGCCCGGTGATGCGCGAGACGCCAAGAAGGGTGAGAAATCCCACCCAGGCGACTTGAATCCTTCCCGCCGATTCCGAGCGGTGACCCAGCGACGATTCAAATCGCAGAATTGACCCTCTTCATCCCTAGGTGTACTTTACTGGCCGATTTGCAGCCGCTTGCCACCCGAGGTCACGGGCGTATTCCAACGGGCTGCACGCACCCTGATTGCCTGGAGAGGAGTCCATCCCATGTTCACGCGAGTCGTTGAGATCAGAACCAAGCCGGGTAAAGCAAAGGATCTTTGCCACACCATTCACCAGCGGGTGCTGAGCATGCTGAAGGCGCAGCCAGGATTTGTCGATGAGATTGTGTTGATCTCGGACACGGAGGCGGAGCGGGTTCTGGCCCTGAGCTTCTGGAAAACGAAAGAGGACGCGGAGCGGCACAGCCACGAGCAGTACGCACAAATCAAGGAGATGATCCAGCACGAGGTCCACAGCGCCCCGAAAATCCACATGTACACAGTAGAAACCTCCACCGCGCACAAGATTGCGAGAGGGAAGACCACGTAGCGACGTTTCCGCGCAGCGCGCGGCCGGCGATTTCTTGCACTGCCCTGCTACACTGCTTTTGAGCCGGGTCCGCCTCGCTGCTGTTCAACCCAAGCATCTGCGGCCAGGCACGGCCAAGAAGGTTGCGAGGAGGATGGTTTGTCCACACCCAAAGTGCTGGACTCCGAAGCTCCGCCCTCCCCTGTGGAGGAACCCTACCCTCCGGCGGGTTACGCTTGGTATGTGGTCGGTGTGCTCACCATTGCCTACATTTTTGCCTTCATTGACCGTCAAATCCTGAACTTGCTGGTCGGACCGATCAGGCGGGACCTCCACATTAATGACACCCAGGTGAGCCTGCTGATGGGTTTCAGCTTTGCCGTTTTTTATACGTTGTTCGGGATTCCGCTCGGCCGTCTCGCGGATGCCAGAAGCCGCCGCACCATCGTCGCAGGCGGCATGGCGCTGTGGAGCCTGTTCACCGCCGCATGCGGGTTGGCCAGGTACTTCTGGCATTTTCTCTTATTGCGCATGGGTGTAGGAGTCGGAGAGGCCGCACTCTCACCCGCGGCCTATTCTTTGATCTCTGATTACTTTCCGCCGCACCGGCGTGCCACGGCGCTCAGCGTGTATTCCATGGCTTATTACGTCGGATCAGGCCTGGCCTTTCTCGTCGGCGGCCTGGTGGTCGGATTCGCGTCCACGAAAGCGAGCTGGAGCCTCCCGCTGGTCGGTTCCGTTCGGCCTTGGCAACTCATCTTTTTCATCGTAGGTCTCCCCGGAGCCGTCTTCGCTCTTCTCGCCTACACGGTGAGGGAGCCTGCGCGCAAAGGCGCGCGGTTGCTGAAAGCTGCGGACGGAAGGACCACGGTCGCCAGCGTGCCTCTGCGCAACGTCGTTGCCTACATCGGCGAGAACCGCGCGACCTTTCTCTGCCACAATCTCGGCTTTGCCTTCCTGGCGTTTTCCGGTTACGGCATGTCGGCCTGGATTCCGACTTTCTTCATCCGCAAGTACGCTTGGACCAGTTCTCAGGCAGGCATCCGCTACGGCGCACTCATCTGCGTCCTCGGAACCATCGGCATCGTTACCGGGGGCAAGCTGGCGGACTGGTTGGCCCGGCGTGGCTTTCAAGATGCCAACATGCGCCTGGGGCTGATCGGGGCTCTTGCCTGGCTGCCACCGGGCATTCTCTATCCCTTGATGCCAACGGGCAAATTGGCGCTTGCCCTGCTGGCGCCCACCATTTTCCTGACCAGCATGCCCGTGGGGGTCGCGGCCGCAGCGATCCAGGAAATGATGCCCAACGTGATGCGTGGCCAGGCATCCGCGATTTACCTGTTCGTGATCAACCTCATTGGCCTGGGCCTCGGTCCCACCGCGGTCGCCATGCTCACCGACTACGTCTTCCACAACGACAACGCGGTCCACTATTCGTTGCTCTTGGTCGGAACCGCAGCGCACCTGGCCGCCGCGGCTTTCCTGTGGGCGGGCTTGAAACCCTACCGGCGCAGCCTGGCGCGTTTGCAAGACTGGTCGCAGAGCAACTTATAAAGCAAGGATCTGGTCTTGCGGCTGCGACTAAGGAAGAGTTTTTGCGATTTGCAGCTTCCGCCGCAGTTCTGAAGCAGCGGGAATCCTCTTCGATTTTCTACGAAATGGCGGGGTTGGGCTTCGCCGTGTCCATCTCGAATTCTTTGATGGCGCGCTGGATTGTAGCGGCATCCACCTGGCCCTCGCCGTGGAGCTCGACGAGAGCGGCCAGCGCAATGGAAGGCGCATCCACTTCAAAGAACCGGCGAAGCGCGGCGCGCGAGTCGCTGCGGCCAAATCCATCGGTACCGAGACAAACGGGCGGACGCGGCATCCATTTGGCCACCATCAGGGGAAGCGCCTTTATATAATCGCTCGCGGCGATAATCGGTCCTGGCGCGCCCGCGAGAGCCGCGGTAATAAACGGCACGCGCGGCTTGGTGCCGGTGTGCAGCAGATTCTCGCGATCGGCCTCCATGGCGTCGCAGTAGAGTTCCTTGTAGCTGGTCACGCTCCACACGTCCGCGGACACGCCAAATCGTTCCGCAAGCACCTCCTGCGCCCGCAGCGCCTCGGTAAGAATGGCCCCGCTGCCCAGCAGTTGCGCGCGCAGCTTCGTTTTCTTGCCCTGAGCCGGATACATGCGGTACAGGCCGCGGAGTATTCCCTCGCGCGCTCCCGCGGGCATGGCCGGCATCACATACGGCTCGTTCATCACCGTGATGTAGTAGAAGATGCGCTCCTGATCGCGGTACATGCGCTGGATGCCGTCCTCGAGGATCGTAGCCATCTCGTAGGCGTAAGCGGGATCGTAGGCGCGCAGGTTGGGCACCGGCAGCGCCAGGATGTGGCTGTTGCCGTCCTGATGCTGCAGGCCTTCGCCCGCCAGCGTCGTACGGCCGGAAGTCCCGCCCAACAGAAATCCCCGCGCGCCCATATCCGCCGCGGCCCACACCAGGTCGCCAATGCGCTGCAGCCCGAACATCGAGTAGAAAATGAAGAAGGGGATGGTGTTGATGCCGTGAGTGGAGTAAGCCGTTCCCGCCGCAGTAAACGAACACACCGAGCCCGCTTCGGTGATGCCCTCTTCGAGGATTTGTCCGTCGACCGCTTCTTTGTAATACAGCAGCGTGTGGACATCCACGGGCTCGTACTTCTGCCCGCCGTGCGCGTAGATGCCCACCTGGCGGAAGAGCGATTCCATACCGAAAGTGCGCGCCTCGTCCGGCACAATAGGAACCACCAGCTTGCCGATCTCCGGATCGCGCATCAGCTTGCGCAGCATGCCCACGAAGGCCATCGTGGTGGAGACTTCCCGGCCCTCGCTGCCCGCTTCGAATTCTCGGAACAGCTCGCTGAGGTCGGCTTTCACCGGCGGAGCCAGCACGGAGCGCTGCGGCACGAAGCCGCCCAGCTCCTGGCGCCGCGCGCGCAGGTACTGCATCTCCGGGCTGTTTTCCGGCGGGCGGTAGAAGGGCGCATCGGCCACGTCTTCGTCGCGGATGGGAATGCCGAAGCGCGAGCGGAATTCGCGCAGTTCGTCTTCGTTCAGTTTCTTCTGCTGGTGCGTGATGTTGCGGCCTTCGCCGGCTTCGCCCAAGCCGTAGCCTTTGATGGTGCGCGCGAGCACCACCGTAGGCGAGCCGCGGTGCTCGACGGCGGCCTGGTAAGCGGCGTAGACCTTGCGGGGGTCGTGCCCGCCCAGGCGCAAGCGGCGGATTTGGTCGTCGGAGAGGTGCTCGACCATCTTCAACAGGCGCGGATCGGTGCCAAAAAAGTGCTGCCGCGTGTACGATCCGGGCGCCACCACATATTTCTGATAATCCCCGTCCACCGCTTCGCCCATGCGCTGGACGAGCACCCCTTCGGTGTCGTGCTCGAGCAGCGGATCCCAGTCGCTTCCCCAGAGCACTTTAATGACGTTCCAGCCGGCCCCGCGGAAAATGGCTTCCAGTTCCTGGATGATTTTCCCGTTGCCGCGCACCGGGCCGTCCAGGCGCTGCAGATTGCAGTTCACAACGAAAATCAGGTTGTCGAGCTGCTCCCGCGAGGCCAGGGTGATGGCTCCAAGCGCTTCCGGCTCGTCCGTTTCCCCGTCGCCGAGGAAGGCCCAGACCTTCGCATCCGACTTCGGCTTCACTCCGCGGTCTTCCAGGTAGCGGTTGAACCGCGCCTGGTAAATGGCCAGGATGGGGCTCAAACCCATCGAGACGGTGGGAAATTGCCAGAAGTCGGGCATCAACCAGGGATGCGGATACGAAGAGAGCCCGCCTCCCTCATGCAGTTCCCGCCGGAAGTTCTCCATCTGCTGGACCGTCAGCCGCCCCTCCAGGAAAGCCCGTGCATAGATGCCCGGGGCTGCGTGGCCCTGGAAATAAACGAGATCGCCCTCAGACTGGTCCGTCTTCGCCCGGAAGAAATGATTGAATCCCACCTCGAAGAGCGTGGCTTGCGAGGCATAGGTGGAAATGTGTCCGC
>Ga0187770_10002145_pt1 | contig 10914 bp, 7 predicted proteins | sample 0116_SJ02_MP02_2_FD_133154 | JGI IMG/M metagenome (GOLD analysis project Ga0187770, IMG submission 133154) | Tropical peat soil microbial communities from peatlands in Department of Meta, Colombia - 0116_SJ02_MP02_20_MG | ecosystem: Environmental > Terrestrial > Soil > Wetlands > Peat | place...
AACTCGTTGGTGACGACCACGCTGGCGCCCGGCGCCACGGTATAGCGGCACTCCTTGCGGCTATCGGCGGCGTAGGCTGCCACGCTCAGCACGCTGACGGCCACGAGAGACCACTTCGCGCCGCCGCTCATACTCTCCATAAATCCTTTCCTCCGCCCAGGCGCCCGTGGAGACTGTCACTCTCCGGAGCGATACATCGCCATCTCGTACAACAGCGCCTTCTGGTCATAGGCGCGGATCAGGTGGCCGTGTGCACCCATGTCAGTGGGGTCCTGTTCTACCGTGCGTCTGGCATCGCGGATGTACGCGTTGACCGCATCCAGATTCTCACGGTAGGTGGACAGCATGGCGGGCGACCGTTGCTGCACCAGGCTCAGCATTTGCGCATCGTCCTCGTCCACGGGGACCGTGGAAGCGACGCTGGCGGTAACCGGAGCTGGAACGCTGCTGGCGAGTTGGGGCGACGCCTGGCGCGTGCTGTTATTGCGCAGCCAGATGATGCTGATGGCGAACAGCAACATTGCGGCGAAGGCCAGCAGGCTGCCGACGGTCGCCCAACGCCGCGGGCTCAGGGCTGCTGCGGGCGGGCGAAACTGCACCGTCCCCGCCGGGGGACGCACCAATCCTTCTCGCTCCAGCGCGCCGCGAATCCCGTTCCAGACGCGCGGACTGGGGTCGTGCATCGGCAGCAGCAATTTGCCCGCTTCGGCGATATATTGCAGGTCCTGTACCAGGTCGGAACACACGGGGCAGGAGCGCAGATGGGCTTCCTCCTCCGCGTTCCCGCCGCTCTCAATTATGTCGGGCAGACGCCTTTGGAACTCAGCGCAATTCATGGCTACAACCCTCTCCCCACATGCTCGCTGCTTCAGGGTCGGATGGCCTTTTCGGCTCTGTTCACTCGAAGCAGCTCCCTCAACTTCATTCTGGCCTTGTGCAACTGCGACTTGCTATTGCCGATCGAGCAACCCATCATCTCCGCGATCTCGTTGTGCTCGTAGCCCTCGACATCGTGCAGCACAAAGATGACGCGGTAGCCGGGAGGCAGGCTTTCGATCGCCCGCTGCAAATTTAGCCGGTCCAGGGACCCGGTCAGTGCACTGTCGCGGGCGCCAAAGTCTTTTCTCGGCCCATCCTCCTGCTGCGGCTCCAGGCTCTCCTCCAACGAAACCTCTGGGAGTCCTTTCTTGCGCAAGTGCATCAGCACCACGTTAACCGACAGCCGGTGCAGCCAGGTGGAAAACGCCGACTCACCGCGGAAGGTGGCGATCTTGCGATAGAGCTGCAAGAAGGCCTCCTGCGTGAGGTCTTCCGCCTCGGCCATGTTCCCGGTCATGCGTAGGCAAAGCGAGTACACCCGCCGTTTGTGCAGGGCATACAGCACCTCGAACGACTCGGCGTCTCCCTGCTTGGCCCGCTCAATTGCCTCTGCCTCTGAGATCCCGGGGCCGGCTGATTTTTTCGGTTGTGCCAAATCGCCTTTGCAGGCCGCACTTACCTAGATGCGGCCTAACTACCTGTTCGTTGTATTGGTTGCTTGAGCTGTAAAACTCCAGTAACCCGCCGATCCCAGCCGCCCAATCCCGGTGGCGGGAGGGCTCGGCCTCCGGCTTCCTCTCGTAAGATGTGGTCACGGGGAGGTACGGTGCGGTTTATCCAGGGTTCCGGGTGGTGATGGTTTCCAGGCCGTGTCCGTGGGGGCCGGTCTCGCGGCGGCGCAGCAGAATAGCGAAGACCACCCCCAGAGAGGCGAGGGCCGTTAGAATGTGCAGCATCGGCAAGTATCCGGCGGGATTGCTCTCCCCGGCGTGTGCGGTGTCGTTGGCCAACCCCAGGAAGTAGTTGAACGATGCCATTCCCATATTCTGGATCATGGTCATCAGGCCGAGGGCGGTTCCGAGCGTCTTCTGCTCCACAATATAAGCCACCGAGGGCCAGATGACGGCCGGCACCAGCGAAAAGGCAACCCCCATCATCGCCATGGATGCCACCAAATGTATCGGGGCAATGAACTGAGTGCTCCACGGCCAAGGCAAGCGAACGCGCACGAGCAGGTCGGAATGCGCATATCCCATAATCGAAAACACGGGGATGAGCAGGGCCGAGCCGAAGATCATCAGCAGGGCACGCTTGCCGACCCGGTCGGACAATAGGCCGAACAGGGGCGTGCCCACCATGGTACAGGCGGTCAGGATGCTCAGCAGCAACCCCGCGTCGGAGAGCGGCATGCCCTGCTTGTGCTGGAAGAACTTTACCGCGAAGGTCTCGAACGGGAAGATGGCGGAGTAAAACACTACGCACAGACCCACCAAATACCAGTAGGAGCGGCCGAATTTGAGGATGTCACTGGCTACAACTTTGTCGGTTTCACCGGCGTGTCCGAGATGGTAGCAGCGCTCTGCGCGGACTTCCAGAATCCAGTACAGCAGCGGTCCGGCGACGCACAAGGTCACAAATCCGACCCCGATCAGCCAAGGCGTTTGCCAGGAGTCGTAGGCGCGCCTCGCCCAGCTCGGAGAACTTTGCGCCAGCAGGGTCCCGAAACGTGCGATCACCAGGTTAATGCCGAACGCGAAGCTGAGTTCCTTTCCCCGGAACCACTTGGCCAGGGCCGTGGTCACGGAGACGATCAACGACTCCGCCCCCATGCCGAAAATGAAGCGGCCGCTGGCCATGACGCCAAACCGGGGCGTGGCCGCGGTAAGAATAGCGCCTGCCAGGCAGATGGCGCCGAACAGGAGTGTCGCTTTACGCGTACCGATGCGGTCGATGATCACGCCGCCGATCAGAACCGTGGCGATGGGGGCGATGCTGTAGAACGAATTCAGCAGCCCGATGTTTTGGTCGCTGAAGCCGAGTTGCTTTTGCAGAATGTCGGCCAGCGGGCTGAGCGCGTCATAAAAGTAGTAGTTGCCGAACATCGCCAGGCTGACAAAGATCAGCACCGTCCAGCGATAGGCGGCCGAGGGCGCCGGCAGCGTCTCCAGCTTGGGCGTGGTTATGGTTGAATCCACCATCCAGAAGACCTTCCCCCGACGCAAAAATGCGAGGCCGTCGCTGCGGCACACAGCCAAAAGCTCAAGATATCAGATTGCGTGCTGGAAGTAAGCGGCACTGCTTGGTTAGCCACCGTGGAATTACTGAATTGGAAGCAGAAGGGAAAGTCTTGCCAGCCAGGGTAGAGACGCTGGTTGCGTCCCTACCCCAAGGCAGCCCGGTTTACTGCGGCTTTTGCGGCGCTGACTTTTCGCGGTCCCGCAGGCTCTGGAGATCGGCATTGGTGAAAGTACGCACGCCCGCAGGTTTCGGCTGCTGGCGCATGGCGTGTGCCACTTCGGCCAGGCTGCGCCGATCGCCCGGCCCACGGGCGTTAACCACATCAAATTGCGCCGCGCCCAGGCCGGTGCCCGAGCCCGCGACCTCGCCAGCTTGCGGTGCGGACTCCATCGGCACCATGGCCCCGGGTTGGCTGACCTCCGTGGCGGTTTGAACTGCGGGAAGCGCTGGGATGAGACTTTCTAGCGTGGAGTTGGTAGCGCCCACCTGCAGATTCGAGGTTGCGTCCGTGGCTCCGACCGGGTTGGCGGAGACGGTGGATAAAGTTACGGTGGGCGTGACCAGCAATGGCGGGTAGCTCGAGCCAACCGTGGTGGCGTAACCTGATTGGATGAGCAAGCCGCCATACGGGGTAGCAACGATGGCCGGCACCCCAGCGGCGGCGGTAGAGGTTTGCCCCACGGCGAGGGCCGTGAGGAGCAGCAGAGCACAGATTACAAGCGTTAGACGCATTGGGCACCTCTGTTCACGCAGGTTCTTGGATTTGCCGAGGAGCCGCGGGGATGCTTGGATTTCCACTCCAGCGCGCCAACCAGGGGCGCGCCGGGGGCCCCGGATTTGGTGGCAGTCCCGGCTAGGAGCCTACGTATCGCGCGTAGAGACTGCGGGCGATCGCCGTATCGGTCGTGCCCTTGATGATGGCGCGGCCGTCGGGGAACAGCGTCATCTCGTAATCTTCGCGCCAAAACTTTAGCACAAAATCGTTGTGGCGGACGGTGCCATGTGGTTTCAGGCGTTCCGTCATCTCGGCGAAGTCGATGGGCCGCTCCCGTTCGTGGATCTGCACGGAATTGCGCCCGCACAGCGTGATATGTGGCCGTCCCTTTCCTTCCAGGTGAATAAACTCCCGTTCCCCGCAGGTCTGGCAACCGGCGCGCGGGCGGGCGGTCGAGATCTCCGAGCGCTCGTTGGTCCACACGTCGAAGGAGAGCACGGTGCGCCGGAGCCGGTCTCGCGCCCCCACCAGCAACTTCAAAGCTTCGGTGGCCTGGATGGAGGCGACCAGGTTGACGGCAGAGTTCAGAATCCCAGAGGTGTCGCAGGTCTCGACCACGCCACGAGGCGGGGCAGGGAAGACGCACGCCAGGCAGGCGGTTTCGCCCGGCAGGATGTCCATGGTCACACCGTAGCTGCCCACGGCCGCGGCGTAGATCCAGGGCCGGCCCTGCGCGACGGCGTAATCGTTCACCAGGTAGCGGGTTTCGAAGTTGTCGGTGCCGTCGAGCACGAGATCGCAATTCGCCAGCAGGCTCGCGACATTCGCGGGCGTGAGGTCGGCGACCTGCGGCTCGACCACGATCCCCGAGTTGAAGACGGCGATCTGGCGCGCCGCCGCCAAGGCCTTGGGCACCGATTCGGCGGCGTCGTTCTCGCTGAACAACGACTGGCGCTGCAGATTGCTGGGCTCGACGTAATCGCGGTCGATGATGCGCAGGGTGCCCACCCCGGCGCGGGCCAGCAAAGAAGCCAGGGCCGAGCCGGTGGCGCCACAGCCGACGATGGCCACATGGGCGCTGGCCAACCGGCGCTGACCTTCCGCGCCGATGCCGCGGAACAGCACCTGACGTGAGTAACGTTCCTCCGGAGTCATGGTCATGGTCTCGTGCCAGCCAGTATTATAAGAGTCCGCTCGGTAGTGGCCGAAAGCGAAGCCAGGGCGGCCGTTCGCAAGTGCAACGAGATCATCAGGAGCGCACATCTTATAAGGTATCGCGTCGGCAGCCGGATCCTATCCGGCGAAAGGACAAAGTCTGGAGTGGTGCGGGCAGCCCTCAGGGCGGCGCTCAGCGTAGGGTGGGTGTGTGTCTACGCCGCCAGCGTGCCGGTGTGGGCGCAGCAGAACCACCCTCCACAAAACCCGCCGTCGGTGGTCGGCGCCGCCCGTGGGGCGGGCGCGACGGCACCCGCAACGCCACCGGACCTTGGGTCGCTGAACTCCCTCGCCGGCCGGCAGGTGCACGACATTCAGTTTCGCGGCGTGACCTCGATCGTGGACGCGCACCGGCTGTTGGCGCTGATCCCGCAGAAAGCCGGCCAGCCCCTCGACAAGCGTAAGCTGCGCAGCAGTGTCCAGGCGCTTTATGCCACCGGGCGCTTCCAGGACATCCAGGTGGCGGCGCAGCCCGCGCCGCCGAACGAGCTTGCCCTGATATTCATCGCCAGGGAGAACCAGTTCGTAGGCCCAGTGGGTCTGGCGGGTGCTCCCAGGCACGGTCCGACCGAACACCAGTTGGTGAATGCCAGCAAGCTGCGCCTGGGCGAACTGCTCACCGATGAGCGGCTGAAACAGGCCGTCGCGGGCATCGAGAAAATCCTGGAAGATAACGGCTTCTATCGCGCCACCATCACCCCGCAGCTCACCCCGCACCAGGACACGCAGCAAGCGGACATCCTCTTCCGCGTCGAGGCGGGCGCGCGGGCGCGCGTGGGCGAGATCAAGGTGACGGGGAATCCCGGTTTCACCGGCGAACAGATCGGCGCGATCGCCAAGCTGCGTCGCGGAGATGAGGCGACCTCACAGAGCGTGACGCGGGCCCTGCAGAGACTGCGCAAGCGCTATCAGAAGGAGGCTCGGCTGGAAGCACAGGTTTCGCTGGTCAGCCGCAGCTATCGTCCGCAGAGCAACACGGTCGATTACACCCTGAACATCGTACGCGGGCCGGTGGTCGCCGTGCACGTGGAAGGCGCCCGCGTGGCCGAGGCGGTAATCAGGCGGTCGGTCCCCATCTTCGAGGAAGGGGCGGTGGATGACGATCTGCTCAACGAAGGCCGCCGCAATCTGCGGGACTACCTGCAGACCGAGGGTTACTACGACTCCCAGGTCAGCGTGGTGCGCAAGCAGCAGCCCGGCGCGGACCGCACCGACATTATTTTTGATGTGGACAAGCGCGAGCGGCACAAGCTGGTGGCGGTGGCGCTGGAGGGCAACAAGTACTTCCCCGACGAGCTCATCCGCGATCGCTTGCAGATTCAGCCTGCGGGCTGGCTGCTGGAGCATGGCCTCTTCAGCCAGTCCCTGCTTACCCGCGATGTGGAGTCGGTCCGCGATCTCTACCGCGCCAACGGTTTTCTGCAGGTGAATGTCTACGCCGAGGTGCAGGATGACTATCTCGGCCAGCACGGTCACATGCGGGTGATGGTGCATATCGTGGAGGGCCCGCAGACGCTGGTCCAGAATCTCAACATCGTAGGAGCGACCACTTTCGCCGGGGTCGCCTTGCAGAGCCTGCTCGCCAATGTTCCCGGGCAGCCGTTCTCCGACGCCAACATGGTGGCGGACCAGGATGCGTTGGTGAATTTCTATTTCAACCGCGGCTTTCCCGAGGTCAGCATGACTTATGAGGCCCAGGCGGTGGCCGGCGAACCCAACCGCATGGCGGTTACCTACACCCTGCATGAGGGAGAACGCGTGTATGTGAATCAGGTGCTGGTGAGTGGGCTGTACTACACCCGTCCCTCCGTGGTGGACCGGCAGATCGTTTCCCATCCGGGCGACCCGCTCAGCCAGGCCGACATGTTCAAAACCCAGAGCCGGCTGTACGATCTCGGCATCTTCAACGAGGTGGATGTGGCGGTGCAGAATCCCGAGGGCGAGGAAAGTTACAAGGATGTGCTGCTTAACCTGGCCGAAGCCCGCCGCTACACCTTCGACTACGGCTTGGGATTTGAGGTGCAGACTGGAGGGCAGCCGGGTGGGGTGAACAATCCGCAGGGACGGACCGGCGCCAGTCCCCGCGTCTCGTTCGACGTCAGCCGCCTGAACTTCCGCGGGCGCAACGACACGATCTTCTTCCAGTCTCACCTCGGAGAGCTGGAGCAGCGCGCCTTGCTGGGGTACACGATCGCGGACTGGCTGGACAATGAGAAACTTAAGCTCACTTTCAACATTCTCTACGACAACACCCTCGACGTCTTCACCTTCACCTCGCAGCGCTCCGAAGGATCCATGCAGGTGCAACAATCCCTGAGCAAGGCGACCACGCTGCTCTACCGCCTCACTTATCGCGACGTCAGGGTTTCGAACCTGGTGATCAGCGAGGCGCTGGTGCCGCAGCTGTCCCTTCCCGTGCGCATCGGTATGCCCAGTTTTACTTTCATCCGCGACACGCGCGACGATCCGGTGAACTCGCACAAGGGCAATTACTTCGTGTTCGACACCGGTGTGACCTCGCACGTGCTGGCGTCGCAAGCCAATTTTGCGCGCTTCCTGGTGCAGCACTCCGAGTATCACGCCTTCGGGAACAAAGGGAGGTTTGTGCTCGCGCATAATACACAGTTGGGCATCGAGCAGCCTTGGGGCGGGTCGTCGGCCATCGTCCCGCTGGCGGAGCGGTTCTTTTCCGGCGGCGGCAATTCGCTCCGCGGCTTTGCCATCAATGAGGCCGGCCCACGCTATCCTGTCACCGGGTACCAGCTCGGAGGAGAAGGACTGTTTGTTAACAATCTGGAGCTTCGTCTCCCGCCCCTGCCCTTGCCTTTCCTCGGCAAGGATCTCAGCCCCGTGATTTTTCACGACATGGGGAACGTATTTGCGTCCACTTCCGACTTGTTTCCCAGCCTCATCCACTGGAGAGAGCGGGCCGAACTCGTGTCCATCCCCGTCCCACCAGGAAGCTCACCCGCCCAATCTTGGGACTTCAATTACCTCTCGCAAGCGGTGGGCGGGGGCATCCGCTACCGCACCCCCATCGGGCCGGTGCGCTTCGACGTTAGCTACAACCTGAATCCGTCCGTCTTTTCTATCGCTGGTCCACCCTCTGCTAGCTGCCAGCCGATCCCGACCCCACCTTTGACCTGTCCAGCGACGCGGATTCCTGAAGTGCTGCACAGGGTGAATTTCTTCTTCAGCATTGGGCAGACGTTCTGATGAGCCGCGATCTCCAATCCGGATGGCACGTGGCACAGCGCTCGTTGTTCGCCGTCGTGGTGGTGGTGGGATGCAGCCTGCTCTCGACACCGGAGGTGATCGACCGCATCGTCGCCACCGTGAACCACCACGCCATCCTGCAGAGCGAATGGGACGAAGCCGTAGCGTTGGAGTGCCTGATGAGCGGCCGCTCCCTCCAGGAGGTCACGGCCGAGAGCCGCAACCAGACCCTGGAGCGGCTGATCGACCAGGAATTGATCGCCGAGCAGATGAGCGCCCGTTCGTTCGTGCCGGCAACGCCTGAAGAGATTGCTGGCCGCGTGCGGGAGTTGCGGCAGACGGTCCCGGCATGGAAAACCGACGACGGGTGGCACGCCGCCCTCGCCAGCTATGGCTTGACGGAGCAGGACGTGGAGGAGAGGACAGCCGTCCAGGTGAATCTATCGCGCTACCTCGACCAGCGATTTCGCCCGGAGATCCACATTGAACGAAGGGCCATGGAAGACTACTACCGCCAGCAACTGCTTCCACAGATGCGCGCTTCCGGCTGGCCGGATACGCCTTTCGAGCAGGTGGCCCCCAAGATCGAACAACTGCTGATCGAGCAGCGGATGAGCGAGCTTCAGGACGAATGGCTGCGCTCGCTGCGCCTGCAGCAAGAAATCCGGGTGCGATGACCGAGAGCGTCCCAAGCCGGCGGAAGGGGAGGTGGGTCCGCTACGCTGCCATCGCCGTGGCCACGCTGGCGGTATTGCTGCTCGTGGCCGGGTTCCTGGCCAGCGGCTGGTTTCAGGAACGCATGCGGCGCAAGGTGGTAGCCGAGCTGGAGCAGATGACCGGTGGGCGCGCCGAATTGCAGTCGTTCCGTTGGAAGCTTTCAAAGCTGGAATTCGAGGCCCGCGACCTCACCATTCACGGGCTGGAATCCTCCGACCAGGTACCCTACGCGCACGTCGACCGGCTGCTGGTTCGGCTGAAGATTCTTTCGTTATTGCGGCGGCAGATCGGAATTCGCGAGCTCGAACTCGAGCATCCGGTTGTCCATCTCATCGTTTATCCGGAGGGCAGCACTAACCAGCCCGCGCCCGGGACGAAGGCAACCGGCGAAGCCGTGGCCGGTGGGTTGTTCGATCTGGCCATCGACCGCCTGCAGGTGGAGCGCGGAGAGCTGCTGTGGAACGACCAGAATCTCCCGCTGGATTTCACCGCGCGCGGCCTGCTCGCCACCATGACGCGCACCGGTCTTCAGAACACCTATGAGGCCCGCATCCAGGTTGCTGCCGTGGATACGAAATATGGCGAGTTTCGGCCGCTCCATGGCAAGGCCGAGCTGCAACTCGGCCTCGCGCCCGGCAGGGTCGAACTGCGATCGTTCAGGCTGGTGTCGGACCGCTCCGTGCTCGCAGCACGAGGCGCTCTCACGGATTTCCGCGACCCGAAAGTCCAGCTTACGTACGACGGGTCTCTCGATGTGGTCGAGTTCGGCGCGTTGTTGCGCATCCCTGAGCTGCGGCGGGGAAAACTGGAGATCAACGGCCAGGGCACATATCGCGCGCCGGGCTTCACCTTTGCCGGGCGTCTGGTACTGAAAGGGGTGGAGTGGCGCGCACCGGGGTTGCGTGTACCGGAGCTGACCGCTGCGGCTAAATACACGCTCACCCGCGACCGCCTGCTGATTTCCGACCTCACGGCCCAAACCCTGGGAGGCTTGGTCTCGGGCAGCGTTGAGGTCGCGAATTGGAGCCGGCTCGGCCCACTCGTAGGGGTTGCGGGACGCACGCCAGCTCGCCAGCGCGGCCGCGGACGCCTGCGCCTCTCGGGCGTGCAGATCGGGGCGTTTGCCAGCGCCGTCTCCACTGCCGGGCTGCCGCTCGACCGCATCAACCTCGCAGGCCGGGCCAGCGGGACCGTCGATCTAGAATGGACCGGCTCACCCAAGGATCTGGACGCGATCTTCGCGCTCGAGGTCGAGCCGCCGGCCAGTCCAGGACCTGGGCAATTGCCGGTCACCGCCCGGGTGCGGATGGCCTATCACGGCCGGCAGGCAATGCTGGACATTGCGCAACTGACCCTCGCGACGCCTGCCACGCGGTTCAAGGCCGACGGAGTGCTGGGCTCCACCAGCGCGCGGCTGAACGTGGCGCTCAACAGCAGCGACCTCGCCGAGCTGCAGTCGGCGCTGGCTGCCTTGCATCGCCCGAGGGTGGCGCTGGAGGTGCATGGGCGCACATCGCTTACGGGGAGCGTTACGGGCAGACTGACGGCTCCCACCATCCGCGGTCACCTCGAGATTGCGGATTTTGACACCGACTTTTCGCCGGGACAAATGCTGCTCCCGGCAGCTACTAGTGCGGTTGCGGCCGCTGCTCCCCGGCGTCTGCATTGGGATTCTTTGACCGCCGATCTGGTGTACTCGCCCTCGGAATTCTCCTTCCACCAGGGCCTGTTGCGCCGCGGTGCCGCGCAGGCCCGCTTCGATGTGAGCGAAGGATTGCAGAATGGCGAACTGGAAGACTCTAGCATCCTGCGCGGGCAGGTGCGGATCACCGGCGCCGACGTCCAGGACATGCAATGGATCGCTGGGACGGCCTATCCGATCACCGGGAAGCTGTCGTTGAACGTCATCCTTGGCGGAACGCATTCGCATCCCAGCGGTCAGGGGCCGCTGGAGATCACCGGTGGGACGCTTGCAGGTGAGTCCTTTCAATGGT
>Ga0187770_10002146_pt1 | contig 10913 bp, 7 predicted proteins | sample 0116_SJ02_MP02_2_FD_133154 | JGI IMG/M metagenome (GOLD analysis project Ga0187770, IMG submission 133154) | Tropical peat soil microbial communities from peatlands in Department of Meta, Colombia - 0116_SJ02_MP02_20_MG | ecosystem: Environmental > Terrestrial > Soil > Wetlands > Peat | place...
CCTTACATTTCCTTTTTTGACCTCTTAAGCTCTTTCTGTTAAAATGCCTCAAAATTCAATTTCTTGATTCGAATGACCCTCACTCTCACCTTCTTGCGTCGAGAGACTGTGTCGCAATCATGAGGGAGGATAGATTTCGGAGGAGCAGGCAGTCAGGCTCCTTAGCTTTAGAATGCGGTCGTTTAAGGTTATGGGTCATTGGCCTTCTTAGAAATGGGATTTTTTCCAAGGGCTTGGAGCCCCTGAGTTGAACAATGAGAGGTTTCCGCTCTAAAGCTTCGTCGCCTGACCGCCTGCTTCGTGCTGGAAAGAAGGTAGCTTTTTGTTAATTATGACACAGTTTCCGAAGGAGAGGGGAAAGGGGATCATCTGATGGCCAAAGCAAAGACCCATTTCGTATGTCAGTCCTGCGGATATCAGGCTCCCAAATGGCTGGGCAAGTGTCCAGGGTGCCAAGAGTGGAACACCTTTGTTGAGGAGCGCGTGATCGAGGAAAAGGTTCCTGAACGAGACCTCCTTGGGTTTGAGGCAGAGGCCGTGCCAATGCCCATCACCGACATTGTCAGTGACGAAAGGGGCAGGCTCCAGATCGGGATCGGAGAGTTCGATCGGGTCCTGGGAGGAGGGATCGTTTTTGGATCGGTGATTTTGGTTGGAGGCGATCCAGGGATCGGGAAATCGACCCTTCTCCTCCAAATGATGGACCGTCTGGCATCAAAAGATAAAAAGGTTCTTTACATCTCCGGTGAGGAGTCTCTTCAGCAGACGAGGATGAGGGCGGATCGGTTGGGGATTTCCTCGAATCGACTTTTTGTGGTCTCGGAGACCTCCCTGGAGAAGATCCTTCAAGATATCCAAGTGATCAGACCTTCGACCGCTGTGGTCGATTCAATCCAAACCATCTATTCCTCTGACCTGCCTTCTGCACCCGGATCGATCACCCAGGTCAGGGAGGCTTCGAGCCGGTTGCTCTACCTGGCGAAGCACCTCTCCATTCCTATCTTTCTTGTCGGCCACGTGACGAAGGAGGGTTTCATCGCAGGGCCAAAGGTCCTGGAACATATGGTGGATACTGTCCTTTATATCGAAGGAGAAGCGAATCACTCCTTCCGCATTCTGAGGGCGGTGAAGAACCGGTTCGGCTCCACCAATGAGATCGGAGTCTTCGAGATGAAGGATTCAGGATTGGTGGAGGTGTTCAGTCCTTCAGAGTTCTTTCTCTCCGAACGGGTTCAATCCACCTCTGGTTCGGTGGTCATGCCGAGCATGGAGGGTTCAAGGCCCATTCTGGTTGAACTTCAGGCATTGGTCGTCCCTACACACTTTGGCGTTCCAAGGAGGACGGCCCAAGGGATCGATGTCAACCGCGTTTCGCTTCTGGTTGCGGTGATGGAGAAGAGATTGGGATTCCACCTCCTCAGTCATGACATCTTTCTCAACATCGCGGGCGGTATGAAGGTGGAAGAACCCGGTGCTGACTTAGGGGTGATCGCCTCCATCGCATCGAGTGTCAAGGATCGAGTGATCGAGCCGGACATGGTGGTCTTTGGAGAGGTGGGTCTCGGAGGAGAGGTGAGGGGAATCAGCCAGTCAGAGGTGAGGGTGAAAGAGGCAGCGAGATTGGGGTTCAAGCGGTGCCTCTTGCCGAAGCAGAATCAGGAAAAGATAAGAGGTGTGAAAGGCATCGAATTGATCGGGGCCGTAACGGTTCAAGATGCGATGAAGGTATTGTTTTAGAAAATCATTTCAAGATTAGCATTCAAAAATTAGCATTGCAAAATAGAGATCAAAACAAATTTGATATGCTCATTGCTAATTTTGCAATTTACAATGAGGTTTGACAGGGGGCCCTTATGAAAAATTGGATTCTTGGTTCTATCTTGGTCCTCTTCATTTGTCTGCCCGTTTTCTCCAGTCAGGGGGAGGAGAGGTCTCTCAGGCCAGGGGAGCTTTATGATTCCACCATGGAACTGTTTTCGAAGGGCAGATACGATGAAGCGGTCGCTGGGTTCTCCAAATTGATCCAATCCTTTCCAAGGAGTAATTTGGTTCCCTATTCTCAATATATGATCGGTCAATGCTATCTCAAAATGGAAAAATATGAGGAGGCATTGCGAGAATTCGAACTCTATCTGAAGATCTTTCCCGACGGAGACCGCGTGAAAGAAACAGAAAAGGGGATCCAAATTTCAAAGGAGAAGTTGAGGGAGAAGCCTCCTCCATCCCGTCAGTCCGCCATCCCAACAAAGACGGAAACGGGGACCATTCAGGAGGGACCGAAGAAGGTGGGCGTCAAATCCCCACCCGATGTCAAGAGGGTGAAGAGGCGGATCTGCGTTCAGGTGTTCGATTTTGATGGGAGGAGCCTTGAGGAAGTCGAGAAGACGGTCAGGGAGTTGAGAAAGGTCGGTGTGAATACACTGATCCTCAGGGTCTTCCAGAACAAAGGGGATCGGGTCTATAAATTCGTGACACCCCATCATCAGGAGGGGGTTTACTTCAACACGGATTATGCTCCGGTCGTCGACGATATACTGGGGAAGGTAGCAGAGATCGTTCATCGAAACGGACTGGATATCTTCGCATGGATCACCACACGTTATGCTAACTATGGGTTAGAGGGGCCTCCTGAATATCGATGCAAGAGTTATAATTTCGAGACAAAAAAATTGGAGCTGGCCAGGGGTTTCAACCTTTTCCACCCCGATGTCCTGAAGCGCCTTGAAGGTCTTTTCCGTGACCTCGGTCGCTACCCCATCGACGGGATCTTGTTCCAGGACGATCTGATTCTGAAACATAATGAAGATTTCAGCAGCGAGGCGAACAAAACCTTCCTGAAGGAATTTGGATACTCGCCTCATCCGGATCTGTTTTATGTTGAGCCCTATCCCTCCCAGTCCGGAAAATATTATGTCAAGGCCTACACCGAGCGATTCTGGTCTTGGGCGAACTGGAAGAGCCGCTGGTTGATGAATTTGGCTAAACGACTGATGGAGGCTGCCAAAGAATCGAACCCCAACCTGCAATTTGGGATCAACCTTTACTATGAAGCCGTCCTCAATCATTCCACCGGAGTGGCTTGGTTTTCACAGACTCTTTCAGAGGCTCTGGGAAAGGGTTTTGACTACTACGCCGTGATGGCATACCATCGCCAGACGATGAAAGAATTGAATATGGAAGAGAAGAAGGCCGTGGATTTGATGGCGGAGGTGGCGGAGAAAACGGTCCAATCGGTCGGAGACCCTTGCAAGGTGATGATGAAGGTCCAGATCCTCGATTGGAAGGACTATGAGGTCATTCCAAGGAAGGAGGTTGAAGAAATTTTGGCGGGGATTTTGAGTCGCGGGGAAGTGAGCTTAGCCTTTGTCCCCTACATCAGTCAATTTCCCCTTCACTATTTAAAAGGGAGGTGGGCCATTGCTAATAAACAAAATTGAGTCAAAGAAGTTGCTGCTTCCCATGACAGACAATTTCAAATTTGGTTTGGAATATTCTCTAAAAGAGCGATTTTTCAATCTCCTCTCACAATGCCACATTTCGGCAGTTCATCGATAAGATAAAGTTCCATCCTCATGATTCTCATTGGCTTCGCTGGACAAATCATCTGATTTAATTGTAGGTGAGTAAAATTCCTCATCCACCTGAGGGAAAATTTGAAATTCCCCAAGGTAGCTTCCAGACCTTCTATGTCGAGAACCTAAGGTTCCTTTTGGAGAACAGGTAGTTACGATCTTCTTGAAACTTGATAATTTATCTGTTGTTCAAGGTATAGATCTTGCATCCCGCTGGAACTAACAAAGGAAATGGGGAGGGTCACATGAAACCCAAAAATGGCGACGTACTGAGGAGCATCTTGGATGGGGAGGATTATATTATTAAAAAGGTTGCCAAAAATATGGCTACGCTCGAATCACAAAATGGGAAAAAACAAATCTTGACAGAGGTTGATGCCCTAAGATTGTTTTATAGGAAAAAGGGAGAAATTAAAGCATGAGTCAAGATAATACGGCACTGTCTTCCATCGATTTGCAAGAATTTTTTAACCGAATACCCATAAGAAAAAAGCGAGAAAGAGGTTGAGTGATGATGTTGAAAAGGTTCAAACCGGCTGTATCGAAAACCTGGCTCATTGTGCTGGCAGGGCTGATGTGGACGGTTGTCGGCTCGATGCTATGCCGATTGGCTTACCATTGGCTGGCTGTCGCCGACAGTAAGTGGATTGCGCCCCTGGAACTGATGGGTATCGTCCTTGCGCTGATGGCTCATCAATTCTTATTTTCAAGAATTGCCGAGAAGAATATCGTGAGGCTTTCCCTGCTGACGGAGAAGACTTGTATCTTCGCCTTTCAAAGGTGGAACAGTTATTTTCTGATCGGTCTGATGATCACCGTCGGGATGGCCTTACGAAATCTGCCTATCCCAAAAACCTACCTGGCCATTCTGTACACAACCATCGGCGGCGCCCTCTTTCTGGCGAGCCTTCAGTATTATGGTTGTCTTTGGCGCATTGTGGCGAAGAGAGGATCGTGCCTGCCACATGAAGGGATCACTGAATAGAGACCGGAAGATTGACATCCGTCTTTTGAACCTGATCTCGATACCTTTCTGGGACTAATGCCAAATCATCTGCAAAGTGAACCGTCCCTCTCTCATCCACCCATCGGTAAATCTCCTGCCCGAAGGCCAACACTGAAGAGAATAACAGCCCTACTATAATCATAAGACCTGTTTTACTCATGTTGATCCCCGTTCAATAATAGTTCGGAGTAATGAGTTCGCAGTTCGGAGTCTTAAAACTGAATGCTACGAACTCTCAACTCCTAACTCCGAACTGCAGTATCAGTGGACCTCTGCCCAGTTCTTCCCAGAATGGATCGAGACTTTGAGTGGGACAGAGAGGTCCATGACGGTCTCCATTTCATTCTGGATCAAGGGAAGCACTTCTTGAAGTTCCTCTTCAGGGACCTCAAAGACCAACTCATCGTGAACCTGCATGATCATTTTTGTGGAGAGCCCCTGTTCTTCTATCCGGCTCTGGATGTGAATCATCGCCACCTTGATGATATCCGCTGCCGTCCCCTGGAGAGGAGTATTGATCGCCATCCTCTCCGCTGCCTGTCGAATCGCTACAGTGGAGGAATGGATTTCCGGCAGATATCGGCGCCGATGGAGAAGGGTCGTCACATACCCCTTCTGCCTGGCCTCCTCCAGACCTTTTTCGATGTAGGCTTGGACTCCGGTATATTTCATAAAATATTGATCGATATAAGCCTGGGCGATCTTAGGGTCTGACCCCAGCTGCTGTGAGAGACCATAGGCACTCATCCCGTAGATGATGCCGAAGTTGATTACCTTGGCCTCTCTCCTCATGGAAGGCGTCACCTCATCCATTGGAACTCTGAAAATTTCGGAGGCAGTTCGCGCATGAATGTCTTCGTCCTTTTGGAAAGCCACCATTAAGGTTTCATCCTGCGAGAGGTGGGCGAGAATCCTCAATTCAATCTGGGAGTAATCTGCAGAGACGATGGCCCGCCCTTTCTCCGGAATGAAGGCCTGACGAATCCGGCTTCCCTCCTCTGCGCGGATGGGTATGTTCTGAAGGTTAGGGTCACTGGAAGAGAGTCGTCCCGTTGCGGTCACGGTTTGATTGTAGGAGGTGTGGACGCGTCCCGTTTTCGGATGGATCAATTTGGGGAGGGCATCGATGTAAGTCGATTTGAGTTTGCTCAGGTTACGGTAAACGAGGATCTCAAGGGGAAAGTCGTGTTGAAGAGAGAGTTTGGTCAGAACCTCCACATCCGTCGAGTACCCGGTCTTGGTCTTCTTAATAGTAGGAAGTTTCAGCTTGTCAAAGAGAATCTTGCCCAGTTGCTGGGAAGAGTTGATGTTGAAGACCTCCCCGGCCAGCGCGTAAATTCGATCCATCTTCTGCTGAAGTTGGCCTTCCGTTTCCTTAGAGAATTCTTCGAGAAGATCCCTATTGATCTTCACACCGTTCATCTCCATTTTTGCCAGGACAATGACGAGGGGGATCTCCACCTGATCGAAGAGGTCTTTAAACCCTCCTTCCTCCAGTTTCGGGAGGAGGATCTGAGAGAGCTGGAGTGAAACATCCGCATCTTCACAACTATAGTCCCTGGCCCGTTCCAAGTTGATCTTGTCGAAGGTTACCTCCTTGCCTCCGGTTCCCACGACCTCTTTATAGTCGGTGACGCTGCGATCCAAATATTCTCGGGCGATCTCCCCGAGGTTGTGGTTGTGCTTGGTTGGATTGAGGAGGTAGGAGGCGATCATGGTATCACAGTGAATTCCTTCGAGGTGGATGCCGTAACGTTTCAAAACGATCCATTCATATTTGATGTTCTGCCCCACCTTCTTCACTTTCCCATCCTCCAGAACGGGCTTTAGATGTTCCAATACCCAAGGAAGAGGGAGTTGGACGGTTGTCTCTCGATGACGATGGCCAACGGGGATGTAGAAGGCTTGATAAGGGGCGCAGGAGAGGCTGATCCCAACCAAATCTGCCCACATCGGAAAGGGGGATGTGGTCTCAAGATCAATGGCAAAGAGTTTAGCCTTCCTTAATTCTTCCAGCAAGGCGAGGAATGAATGTTCGTCTGTAATCAGACGATAATCGTTCTCATTGAGTTCCCTTTCTTCAGGAAGATCCTTGAGAAGTTTGTTAAACTCCAATTCTTTGAAGATTCCCCTGAGGCTTTTCGCATCTGGACTGGAGACGGCAAAGTCATCCAATTGGAAGTGGATGGGAACCTCGGTGTGGATCGTAGCCAGCTGCCGACTGAGCCGAGCCAGTTCTCCGTAGCTCTTCAAATTCTCTTTCAATTTCTTTTGGGGGATCTGGTCCAAGTGGTCCAGAAGGTTCTCGATGGATCCAAAGGTCTTAATCAATTGGATGGCCGTCTTCTCCCCAATTCCAGGGACACCCGGAATGTTATCAACCGGGTCTCCGGCTAAGCCCATCACCTCCACCACTTGCTCCGGATGAACGCCGAAACGCTGGATCACCTCTTCCACCCCGAATCTTTTCTCCTTCATCGTATCGTAGACTTCGATCCGGTCGTTGACCAGTTGAAGGATATCTTTGTCGCCCGTGATGATCACGACATCGGCCTTTGACTGCAATCCCTTGGCGACGGTTCCGATGAGATCATCTGCCTCGTATCCCTCTCTCTCAAGGGTGGCAATCCGGTAACCCTCGATGATCCTCTTAATGTAAGGGATTTGAGGGGTCAGCCCCTCTGGCATTGGAGGCCGGTTGGCCTTGTATTCTTTATAGGCCTCCGTTCGAAAGGTAGGGGTTTTCGAATCGAACGTTACCACCAAATAGTCCGGCCTGTGGTCTTTGATCACTCTGAGAAGCATCTGGGTGAACCCAAAGACGGCATTGGTCGGGAGACCTTTGGAATTGGAGAGATGACCGATGGCATAAAAGGCACGGAAGACATAGGAGGAACCGTCGATCAGATAAAGTCGAGGGCGATCAGACATAGGCACGATAGTTAGGGGTTCATGTGAGGTTCGTGTACACCCGATTTCCACCGGAATGCTTGGCCACATACATGGCATCGTCAGCGGATTTGACAAATTCTTCGAGATCGAAGTGATTCTTGAATTCGGCGAGGCCGATGCTCACCGTAATGTCTTGAAATCCAGCTTGCTCAATCAGGGAGCGGATCCGTTCAGCAATCGTCAGAGCTTGATCGACGGTGGCGCCGATCAGAAGGGCGGCGAATTCATCCCCTCCGTAACGATAGCCGGAATCCACGTTGCTCCGGATCGACTGCCTTACGATCTGGCCGATCTTTCTCAAAACCTTGTCTCCTTCCAAATGACCATAAAGGTCATTGTACTTCTTGAAATTGTCCACATCGAACATCAACAGGGAAAGGGAGGTCTTTTGGCGGATCAGACGAGCCAACTCTGATTCCAAGATCTTGAAGAAATAGCGGTGGTTATAGAGGCTGGTCAAATCATCGGTGATGGAAAGTCGTCGAACTTCTTCCTCCAGTATCTGTTTTTCGATAGTGGTACGGTACTTCTCCAGGCATTGGTTAACGATATGGATCAAATGCTCGTTCTCGAAGGGCTTCTTAATGAAATCAGTGGCGCCCTCTTTAAGGGCTTGGATCGCATTATCCACCGTCGCAAAGGCGGTGAGCATGACGACGCACTGGAAGGGATTGAACTTTCGGATCCTTCTCAATGCTTCGGTTCCATCGATTCCCGGAAGGTTGATATCCATCAAAACGACGTCGGGCTTTTCCTCTTCCGTCCTCTTCACCCCTTCTTCACCCGTCGGGGCGGTGATGACTTCGTATCCCTCGAAGTTGAGAAGCTTCTGGATGATGTCCAAGGTATCCGGGGCATCATCAACGATCAGGATCTTTCCCTTAACGACTCTATGTATGGAGAGATCTTCCATCTTCATACTCCACTGAGAAGGGAAGGGTAAAATAGAACGTGGAACCCTTTCCCAACTGGGACTCCACCCAGATCTTTCCGCCGTGTTCCTCGACTAACCTTTTGGTGATGGCAAGCCCCAGGCCTGTCCCACCGTGCTTGCCGCCATCGACCTGGTAAAATTCTTCAAAGATCTTGTCGAGCTTATCCCCTGGAATACCAATCCCTGTATCTCGAATTTCGTGAAGAATATGATTACCCTTTCGGTTGGCAATGATCGAGACCTGACCCCCATCAGGAGTGAACTTAAAGGCATTGAAGAGAAGGTTGATGAAGATATCATGGAGCCAACCCCGGTCAGCGTAGACGAAGAGGTCTTTGGGAATATCGACTTCGATGGAGAGGTTTTTATCCACCGGTTTGACCTCGGCGACATAGCTTCCAATCACCTCCGAGAGAAGGATAGGTTTTGGCTGCAGAGTGAGGCTACCCGATTTGATCCGAGTGAGATCCATCATATGATCCATCGTCCCTTGGATACGGTTGGTATTCCTCTGAATGGTGAAGAGGTAAGGCTTCAGGTGCTCAGGGATCTTTCCCTCCTTTTCGGAGAGGATGAAATCGATATTGGCTTTGAGGGCTGTCAGAGGGGTCTTCAACTGATGGGAGGCGATGCCGATAAATTTCATCTTGATCTCATCCATCTCCTTCAAGGCGCGATTGGCCATCTCGAGCTCCCTCTTGGCGGACTGGAGATCCCCCAGCATCTTCATCGTGGCCATCCTTGCCCGGGTCAGTTCCTCAATATTCTCACCCAACTGTCGAGTTCGCTCCTCCACCTTTTTTTCAAGATCACCTCTTGACTCTTTCAACTGGAGGGTCATCTGATTGAAAGCCCTGGCCAAGTCCCCGATCTCATCTCTCGATCGAATATCGACCGTTTGAGCCAACTGTCCTCTCGCCACCCTCTCGGTAGCGGTCACCAATTTTCCGATGGGGAGTAGGAAAATCCGCGTAAAGAAGAGGGTGAGCAAGATTCCTGCACTGATCACCCCCAACGTCACAAGAAGAATGTCTCTCTTCAATTGATACGTGCGGGCTTCCAGTTTTTGGAAAGGGAGTTCGATTTCCAGAGTTCCGATGCTCCGACCTTCCCCCGACCGAATGGGTTGACTGAAGCGATAAACATGGTCGAGAGGGATGAGCCCCCCCTTCCTGGCTGCATGGGCCAAATTTTCTCCATCCGGGCCGAGGATGGAACATTGACTAATATTTTCATCCTCGACAATGATCTCCGCCTGCCGCTGTAAAAAGGACCGATCCGGCAGGTTGATTCCGTATTCAATAAGCGGGGAAAACGCATTGGCGATCGATTTCCCATAAGTCTCCAACTGGCTTTGGAAAAGGGCCATTTCCCTTGCGAGAAAAAAGTATGCGAAGGCCGCTGAGGTAATTGAGACCAGGAAGATCATGGCCAAGATAAATTTGAAGGTCAGCCTGATTCGAAATTGAAGAAAGGATTTAAATCGGCTCATAGACGCAGTAGGGCTCCTCTGCCATATAGTCTCCAAAGGTTTCGTAGGCCCTGGCCCGGCAGCCTCCGCAGACTTTCTTGAATTCACACCTTCCGCATTTTCCGTCGTAGCCGTTGGTATTCCGAAGATTTTGAAAGACTTCGGATGTCTTCCAGATTTCATGGAAGGGTTTTTCTCTTACGTTTCCACAATTCACCTCCAGATAGCCACAGGGTTGAACCTGACCGACATGGGAGATGAAGCAAAAGGAGATCCCGCCAAGGCATCCCCGGGTCATGGCATCTAATCCGTAGGTTTTTGGGGTGACCTTTTTTCCCTCCTTCTTAGCCCTTTGCCGGAGGATGCGGTAGTAGTGGGGAGCACAGGTGGCCTTGAGTTGGAGAGGAACTTTATCCCTCTGCTCATAAAACCAGTGAAGGGTCCTTTCATAATCTAACCCAGATATCTCCTGATGGACCAATTCCTTTCCCCTCCCGGTGGGGACGAGAAGGAAGATGTGATGGGCCACTGCGCCCAGATTCACAGCCAGACGGAGGATCTCTGCAATGAGATGGACGTTTGCTTGTGTGATGGTTGTATTAATTTGGAATTCGAGGCCTCCCTTTTTGGCCATGTCGATTCCACGGAGGGATCCCTCGAAGGCGCCCTTTACCCTCCGAAAAGCATCGTGTGTCTCGGCATCCGGACCATCGAGGCTCACACTGATGCGTTGAATTCCAGAGGCCTTCATTTGATGAACGGTCTCTTTGGTCATCAATGTCCCGTTCGTCGCCATCACCATTCGGAATCCCTTGTCGGACCCATACCGGGCGAGATCGAAGATATCGTGCCGGAGCAGGGGTTCTCCTCCTGTCATGATGATGATGGGTTTGCTCAGCGAAGCGATCTCATCCATCACCCTTCTACACTCCTCCGTCGTCAACTCACCGAGATAGGGGCCCCGTTCCGAAGAGGCGC
>Ga0187770_10002149_pt1 | contig 10906 bp, 7 predicted proteins | sample 0116_SJ02_MP02_2_FD_133154 | JGI IMG/M metagenome (GOLD analysis project Ga0187770, IMG submission 133154) | Tropical peat soil microbial communities from peatlands in Department of Meta, Colombia - 0116_SJ02_MP02_20_MG | ecosystem: Environmental > Terrestrial > Soil > Wetlands > Peat | place...
GAAACGCTGTAAGGAACGTCTTTTGGTCCTTGGCATCCCCCTGCGACGAAGACACCATCTGACGGTGTGTCTATGGGCTTCAGTTTTGGATGGCTTTCCATGAAGAACCCGTCGCTCCCGCGGCTGATGTTGAAAACCCTAGCAACTTCTTCTGAGCCTTGACTTGGTAAGGCGGCTGTTGCCAAGACGACCATATCGCTTTCTACTTCGACTGGTGTGCCGTCTTCTTTTTCAGCGCAGACTGCAAGTTTCTTTGTTTTCGGGTTTTCGGTCACATTCCTGTTCGTCAGTTTGACACGAACGAAGTTGATGCCCAACTGCTGTGCTTTCCTGAACAGCTCCTCGTCCCCCTTCCTGTTGGCGCGCATGTCCGTGTACAAGACGTTGATTTTCAGTTTGTCGCCGTATTTTTCTTTGAGGAAGACGGCGCTCTTGAGTGTGAGCATGCAACAGAAGCCGGAGCAATACTCGAACTTGTTCACGTCCCTCGAGCCGACGCATTGTATGTATGTGATGCTCTCGGGCATTTTACCGTTTGAAGGTTTCCGAAGTTCTCCAATAATCTGGGTGTTTGTGTCTATGATTCTTTCAAGCTGCAGGGCCGTTATGACGTCCTTGTATTTGCCAAAGCCGTAGTTTGGCATATCGTAGGGCTCATAGATGTCGTATCCTGTAGCCACCACCATGCAGCCGACTTCAAGCTTCTCTTCTGAGGGCTCCTGCTTAAAATCCACGGCACCTTCTGGACAGATTTCTTGACATTTCTTGCAGCTCCCGTCCTTGAAGTACAAGCACGTTTCCTTGTCAATAGTGTAAGTGTTGGGTGTGGCATACGGGAAGGGCAGGTAGATGGCTTTGCGTTTCTTCATTCCGGCGTCAAACTTGTTCAGCGTTTCAACGGGACAGACTTCGGAGCATTTGCCGCAACTTGTGCACTTGTTTTCGTCAACGAACCGTGGCCTTCTTGCAATTGTCGCCTTGTAGCTCCCTATGACGCCTTCAACGTGTTTAACATCCGTGTACGCAAGCAGTTTGATTCTTGGATGAGCGGCTACGGCTCCGATTCTTGTGGCAACACATGAGAATCTCGGACAGTGAATCTGCTGAGGACAGTTTGAACATTCGAAGACTGGAAAGCTCTTTCCCAATTGAGCCATGTGACCGCCTATTATTTCAGCTCGGTCAACAAGGTAGACTTGATAACCGATTTCTGCAAGGTCGAGGGCCGCACTCGCGCCGGCAACGCCTGCACCCACGACCAATGCCCTGTTCGTAACTGGAACTTCGATGACGTCCAGTGGTTCAAGAAGCCTTACCTTCGCAACCGCCATCTTGACGAGTTCTTTGGCTTTTTCTGTCGCCTCTTTGGGCGCATTCTGATGGCACCAAGAAGAAAACTCGCGGATGTTGGCCATTTCGTACACGAAAGGGTTCAGCCCAGCTTCGGACACGGTCCTGCGAAATGTAGGTTCGTGCATCCTAGGCGAGCATGCGGCAACAACAACACGGTTCAACTTGTATTCTCTTATGCCCTTTCGGATTTCCTCCTGACCTGGATCGGCACAAGTATAACGGTTTGTCTTGACATAGACTACATTTGGGAGTTTACGGGCGTACTCGGCCACTTCCTCAACATCTACGGTACCAGCAATATTGAGGCCACAATAACAAACATAGACACCTATGCGAGGCTCCTCTGTCTTTATCGGGACGGTTGAGCTAATCTGCCCACTCAAGTTTTTCTTGACCCCTTTTTCATGACTGCCTGAATTTGGGCCACGATCTGGCAATCCGAATAGTTCGGCATGGTTACAGCGTCCATTGGACAGGCAGAACTGCAGATTCCGCAGCCTCGACACAGGCCTTCAGTGACTTTGGCTACAGATTTGTCCCCGACTTTTTCAACGTTAATCGCGTGGTAGCTGCAAGCTGATTCGCACACCCTGCAGCCACTGCACAGATCCTCATTCACCTTTGCAACCAGTGGCTCAACCGTCCAGGAGTCCTTGCTCAGGACAGAGGCGGCTTGAGCCGCTGCAGCGCTTCCTTGAGCAACACTGTAAGGAATGTCTTTTAGGCCTTGGCACGCACCTGCCAAGAATATGCCTGGCACCTCAGTGTCAGTTGGCCTTATCTTCGGCTGACATTCAACGAAGAATCCGTCCTTGCCTAAGGGTACGTTGAGGATTTTTGCCAGGTCGGCCGCTGCCTGTGAGGGGATGGCCGCGTTTGCAAGCACGACCATTTCTGCCTCCACAGACATGGGCTTGCCATCTTCGGTTTCGCCGCGGACAGTGAGGTTTTTGGTTTGCTTGTCTTCAGTTATCTTTCGGTTTTCAAGTTTGACTCTGATGAGTTTGACTCCTGATTTCTGGGCCCTGTTGTAAAACTCCTCGTAGCCCTTGAAGTTGCTTCTCATGTCGTTGTAGAACACGTAAACATCGATGGCATCCTTGTACTTCTCTTTGAGCATGACTGAATGTTTCAGAGTGTACATGCAGCAGAAGCTTGAGCAGTATTCGTATCTGCGGATGTCACGGGAGCCTACGCATTGTATGAAGGCTACGGAATGCGGCTTCTGTCCGTCCGAGGCCCGAATCACTTTGCCTCCGGTTGGACCTGCTGCAAGGATAAGTCTCTCGAACTCCATTGCCGTGAAAACATTCGAGAACTTGCCGTAGCCGGTCCATGCCATATCCCTGGGATTGTACATGCCGTAACCGATGGTTACGACTATCGCTCCCACGTTAACCTCGATCTCTTCAGGCTTTTGGTCAAAGTTTATCGCTTGACGAGCTCCGCAGGCGTCAACACACTTGTAACACTCAATGCAATAGTCGCGGTTGATAGTGTGTGTAAGCGGGACAGCTTGGCCAAACGGTATCGATATCGCCTTTCTCGCGCCAAGATACATGTCTGCATAGTTAGGATATTCTATTGGGCAGGCGTCTCTGCATTCACCGCAACCAGTGCAGTTTGCGGCGATGACGTAGCGAGGGTTTTTGCGGATTTTCACCCTGAAGTTACCAACGTACCCCTCGACTTTCAACACATCGGCATAGGAGATTATTTCAATGTTGGGATGCCTGCCAACATCAACCATCTTTGGACCTTCAATGCATATGCTACAGTCAAGCGTTGGAAACGTCTTATCCAGCAGCGCCATGACGCCGCCGATGGTTTCGCTCTTTTCAACCATGTAGACTTTGAAACCCATGTCGGCCAAGTCCAGGGCAGCGTTGATTCCAGCGATTCCTCCACCGATAACCATGACCTTCTTTGTCATAGGCAATTCTATCGGCTTCAATGGTTCGAGAAGTCTCGCTTTGGCAACAGCCATTCTGACGGTATCCTTTGCTTTTTCCGTTGCCTCTTCGGGCGTGTCTTGGTGACAGTATGATGCGAACTCTCGAATGTTCGCCATCTCAAAAAGCCATGGGTTAAGCTCTGCCTTGGACACGCAGCTTTGAAAGGTCAGTTCATAAAGCCTCGGTGAACAACCAGCCACAACAACACGTTCTAGCTTGTTGTTTTTTATGGCGGCGATAATCTCCTCCTGACCTTGACGACTGCAAGGATAATTCATGTTTTCTGCATGCACCACGTTGGGCAGAGTCAGGGCATACCTTGTTAAGGCATTCACATCGATCTTGGAAGCTATGTTTGAACCGCATTGACAGACAAAAACCCCGATTCTGGGTCCTATAGGCTTGGGTCCAGCTTTCTGTGTTTCTTTCCGAACAGTGTCAACGCTCTTCTTGGTTGGTCTAGACACGTTGTTCCCCATTCAAGCCCATTCTCTTCTTCACTGTTTCCCTCGCCTTCAAAGAGCGCTTGGCTTTCAGTTCTTTGGTCATGTCGGTTGGCGAAGTCAGCCGTTCCAGAGCCTTGTTCCAAGCTCCTGAACGCACAGGCGTATGGTTAATGTGCGTGCGCTTAAAATCGAGAGCTTCGTCAACTGGACAAACTATCTTGCACGCTCCACAGTAGACGCAGAACATTTCGTTTGCGTGCACCTTCTTGTCACTATCGGAAAAGTAAAGCGCGCCAGTGATCGGACAGACATCGAGACAGTCTGTGCATCCTTCCGGACAATTTTCAGGTTTTATGGCAAGCTTCCCCGTGAGCATCTTTCGTACGTGCATTGCGCCCTGTGGAAGTTTTGCTTCGCATATCCCGCAGCAGGGACAATGTTCCTTGTCAACTTCAACGTTAACTCTGAGCGCATGCTGTTCAGATTCGTTTAGAGAACCGGGATCATCCACTGTTTTTCCGTCGGCAGTCGAAAAGTTGACTTTAATCAGCTCCCTTGGACAGATGTCTTCGCCCTTTTCACGATCCACGGGAAACTTTCTTGCGTCAGCTTTGATGTCGCGAATCATTTGAGGAAAACTTTCCTTATCCAGAACTGAGAGAAGATGCTTCCCGTCTATGGTCACACTGATCGCCCCGTATGGGCACAATATGTCACATATGCCGCAGAAGTTGCATTTGGATAGGTCAATATCTATTTTGGCTTTTTGGATTTTTTCTCCAGGGGTTTTGGATTGTTTTTCTATTTTGATTGCTTCTTTCGGGCAGGCCAGATTGCAGATTTGGCAACCAACGCACGCATTCTTATCAAGGTTGAGCCTGTAATTCTTAACGTGCATAACCCACTCTAATGAAAGTTCTTCTGCAGTTTCTTTCTTCAAAGTTTGAAACGGCATCAGTCAACACGCCCTCCAATCTCCATGCCACAGGAATCATGACAGAACATTGCGGATACACAGTCGGTGGGCATCATAAACGAGTAATCCTTACCTTTAGAATGATTGTTGAGGTCAAACTCTTAATATAAACGTTACTTGCCTCTTGTAAAGAAATCAAGCATGTTTTCCTTTGGTGCAAACTGTTACGTAACACTTTAGGCCTTCATCCTTCACTGCAATGATGTTCAAGCCTGCGTCCTTCAGCAGCTGTTCGAGTTTGTTTCTTGTGAAGACTTTCTTCAAACCTGTTACAACTATTAGGGCCTTGTCTTTGGTCACGCGCCTAGCCTCCTTCAGCGTTTCAGCCTTACAGGGCATGTTCTGAATGAGAGTAATTGCAAAAACACTGTCGAAAACTTTGCCTCTGAGGGGCATGTTGTCAGCGTCAGCCAAAACCAAATGTACGTCTGTGTAGTCCCTAGCCCGTTCTTTTGCTCTGAGAAGTGTCTTTATAGAAACGTCTATACCGACAGTCATCCGTGCCTTGTCTGCTACGTAACTGAATAAGATGCCCGTTCCGCAGCCAGCGTCCAAAACCGCGCCACCTCTCACTTTAAGGTCTTTGAGAGCTGCCTCAATCTTTGCAGCTTGTTCCTCAGCATATCGCATGTCGTAAATTCGCGCGGTCACGTCATAGCGTCGCATGATGTCTCGTTTCTTTTCCCAAGCACTCATCGCAAGCCTTCAGAAATTTTATGTATAAACAAGTCTTCTAAAGGCTATTGGCGAAGACTCATTGTCAAGTTTCAAACCTTTAACCGTCTTGGTCGAACCGACCGCTTTAGAAGCTGAAGAAGTCGCAAGAGAGGCGATTTCCCACCACAGAACACTGCTTATGGTCGGCAAGTGCTCAGTCGATTACGTTGGCAGAGCAAAATCGAAACTTGAGGCGGGCGAACGGATCCTCATGGTGAAAGCCGACGGGTCCCTCCTTGTTCACCGTTCAGCAGGTTACGAACCCGTCAACTGGATGCCTGGAGGCAACGTCATCTTCCACGTTCAAAGCAAAGGACGGACTTTAGAAATACGTGCTGTGAGGCAAAAACCCTCAGAATCTGTCAGGGTCTCTTTTGAAAACATTCGGCTGGTCACAGGGCTGAGTCTCGTGGACGCTGCAGAATTCTCATTATATTCGAGCGAAGAGGATATGCAGAAAGCTGTGCTACTTAAGCCTGAGCTCTTAGAGGAAGGATTCAAGATCATAAGCTGGGAAAAAAAGGTTGAACCAGGCTTCATTGACGTGTACGGCACCGATAAGAATGGAAGGCTCGTTGTGGTGGAGATCAAGCGGAAAACGGCTGGAAAAGATGCGGTGCTCCAACTAGCCAAATACATTGAAGCAATCAAGAGCAAAGCTGATCGTCAAGTTAGAGGAATCCTCGCGTCTCCTGACATCGCAAAAGACGTTCAAAGACTGCTGGTGACGTTCGGTTTGGAATTCAAACACTTGGACCCGCGAAAATGCGCGGAGACATTACATCGAGCGCAAAACAGAAAATTGGCGGAGTACTTTAGGAAGAACACAAACTAGTCGCCTAGTTTCTCCCAACAGTCCTCTCTTCTCTCCATTCCGCGACTTCAGAAACAAAAAAGATTCAGATTCAGCCCAATAAGTGCAACGCATCATGGTTTTTGCTTGAATTTGGGAGCTTTCGAGCAAATTGTTTATAAGGATGAATGCTAAGCATAGATGCAGCGTGTAAGAATCAGTTTTCTGCACAGCCAATGGTAAGGAGTTGAAAGAGTTAATGTATGAAAAAGAAATGCACAAGGCAGTCTGCGCTGATTGCGGAAAGGAATGCGAAGTTCCCTTCAAACCCGACGGAAGCAGGCCAGTATACTGCCGAGAATGTTATGCTAAGCGAAGACCACCTCGAAGATATTAGGTTGTAAGCTAACATCTTTACAGTTTTTCAAAAACCTTTTTCTTTTTTTAATATAATGCCGTGGAATTAGGTATCTTTTTTTCCCTTCGACATTCTCTTCGCACCTATTGTCTTTTTTTGGCGAAAGTCGACATCTGAAGCCTGCGACCCGTTGGTATGGAGGCGGAAAACCTGAAGGAGAGGCCAAAGAATTGGGCTGTCCATTTACTGCGAGCTTATCGAAAGAGAATAGTCGTATGTGTCAGAATTGTTTCACATTTCACTTGTGTGATGTGACTAGATGTGGACAACTGGTGCTGAAAAGCCAGAAGCTCGTACAGAGCTTGTTGGGTTTCGATTTTTTGCAGGCTATTTTGCGCCTCTTCTTCGAAGGAAGGTTGCAATCATAGTGCTTGGTTTTTTGTTTTTTCTTCTTAGACATTTGGATCGATAGCGAATTGCACATTTTAGTTCTTAAAGTCTCAGAATCATGAATTCTTAGTCTAGATATTGATCACTGCTTCAGTTTTGAGAAACTCTCCATGGTTTATTGGGGCGTTGAGCAATTTCAAATATCAATTCTATCTGTCGATGCAAGTCGACGATTTGTTTTACTTTCCCTCCAGTTGACAATCCTTACCGCTATTGATAAAAGGCAGAACGAGCATTTTAGCATGAGGTTAAGAAAAATAAGATGCCTAAAGATCCTGTTTGCGGCGCAATTATGGATGACAAGACAGCCAAATTCAAGATTACGCACGATGGAGAAACCTATCACTTTTGCTGTCTAGCCTGCAAGAAGAGATTCAAGAGACACCCAGCGAAGTTCATAAAGTAGAGAGAAAAAATATGAATATGGCTTTGTCCAGCAAACATGGGCTCCAGACGACGACCCGTTGACATGATGAACTTCTGATTAAGGAAAGGCTAACGTTCCATTTCAGGTTTTTCCAGTTTGCCCGTTCTGGTGCCTGCAGAAAAATTAATATTTGGGCTCCCACAAGGGAAAAGTCATGAAATGGCGAATCTGTGTATCACTTGCAAGTTTGCCTCTGGCATATCCAATTTTTTTCGCTAACTATTACGTGGGAGAATTGCTGCACGAAGTAAATATCAAAGAAGTTATAAGAAGAAACAAAGAGCTCTTCTAGCGCTCTTTCAACGTGTATTTCACTGTGCGCTCAGTTGGCAAACAGAAAGTCAGTGATTCGCTTTTGGAATAGTGAGTTGCGTATGAGGTTGCTTTCCGTTATCCAGCTTTGAAGTGGAATGCTGAATTGATATGCTATTCTGCCCAACGCTTCTTTCAAGGTGTTGTAGATTAAGGGTTTTTGCCGCATGGCGTTCCTAACGTTTTCTCTCACTTGCCATACGCCCACTGGCATGATGTAGCCGGGATGCGCCTCACGCAAGACTATCACCGTTGCCTGCCTTCTTTCTTTAATCAGTTGTTCGCAGACAGCAAGGCGGGCAGCGTAGTAGCATCCGCCGATTTGGGCGTAGGTTGTTCGTCGGTCGTTGCCTTCCCAATCTGAAAACAGGACAGTTTGTTTGCCGTTCGGGTTCCACACCGTGCCGGGATACCAGGCCTCTATGGCTTCATAGCTCCACTCTTTCGGCAGCATAAGAACTTCGAACAGGTTGTCCAAGTACGTGGATTCGTAGACACGGTACTCGTTTATTTCGGGGAACTGTTTGACCTGTTTCATGAGGTTCTTTGAGATTATGTCGTCTACTGCCGTGATGCTCCATCGTGTTGGCACTAGGCGTCGGTTTTCTTCCAGCCCGAAGGCGCCGACGCTGAAGGCCTTCTGAATTCTTGTTTCAAGGACGCCTTTGCTGTAGAGTTCGAGTACGGCAGGCACAGCCTTCAAGTCTGTGTCGCTGTAGGCTCTTTCAATTTGGTGATCCCAGCTCGTGTTTGCTACGTTCAGGTCTCGAATTGGCGCAGACGGCCCGAAAGGCTGGATTTCGTCGCTCAGGAATATGGAACCGTGAGGCTTCTTAGTCAGCATTAGTTCGACATCTACAGGCTTGACAGCCAGAGCTAACTCGCGAGTCTTCTCGATTATTTTTCCCGCGTGTTGAAATTCGCGTACGTGAACTCGATGTTTACCTCTGATTAGCATTGAGCGGAAGGCGACGATTTCGTCTATCGACTTTCCAAACCAGAATTCAGGCAGGTCATAGAGGGTTGTGTCTGCCTCAACGGGAGGAACTAGCGGGCCAGCATACACATTCGGATAACCTATTCTGCCAATAAAAACGCTTGGAGGGGAAGATCCCGTTACATCCTCACTACTAATCAAAGGAACGCTTCTCAAGTAATAGTTGACTTTCAAAATGATTGGACAACGTGTTTTGCCGCAGAGAAGCCTCGACCCTTTGCAGACCACGCACAAACCGCTCTTCGAAGCCCTGGCAGTCACAGTCGGACCTTCATCCGGCTTGACGCCGATATTCCTTAGGATTTCATGCAGCCAGGTGTCGGAGTAAGCATGTTGCGGTGAAACCAGCGTCAACTCTTGTCACGAGGAATGATGGTTAGAAGAGGCTCTTATGTTTTCTGCAATACGTTTCAAGTTGCCACATCGTGCTTGTTGCGTGTGCTTTATATTGATTTCCGCCAGAACATATTTGTGTGACTGATTATGAGTGATGAAATTAGATATTACAAAGGAAAGCACAAAGTAAAGGTTCTAACGGAAAGTCGAGGAAACTGGATCGTGGAAGCCCTAGAAGCTTTCGAAGACATTGTTGATGGCGAGAAGATCAAGGTTAAGAAGGGAGAAAGACGCATCGTGGCTCCAAATCTACTTCTTCTAAGGGAGGCCTTGCCTCCGCCTGTGAAAGAGCACGGGTACGAGTTAAAGATGGAGAAGAAGCTGAAGCGTCTCGTCGACGAAAAAGAGAAAGGCAAAACTGTTGGCTAACATTTTCCATAGGGCACTTCCAAGCAAACAATATCGCGCAATGTCACAACTTTATTACTCCGGAAACAACAATGGAGGGTTGGGGCGATTTAGACGAGTGTGAAGGAAAATCTGCGTCTTATGAAGACACTTGATGACGCGTGCAAACACGAAAATAAAGTTTCCGAGTTCAAACGCCCAACAGAAATACCAAGAATAGGCAGAATTCAAGCTTGATTTGTAGCGTCGCAATAGCTAAAAAGAGCTGAAAAAAAGCTGATTTCGAGAGTTTTTAGTGGCGCCCTGGCCGGGATTTGGACCCGGGTCCTGCGGGCGACAGCCGCATATACTATTCCGGCATCGTGTGAAACAACACGCCTGTGACCGGACTATACTACCAGGGCTTTCCATGAACCTTTGCTCTTCATGCATATAAGTTTGCTTTTTGCCAAAACGTGTTCAAGGAGTATTCTATGCTTAAGATTATGAGGAAGTGCAGTTATAGAGAACTTCAGTGCTAGGCGCCTGCGTAGAGGCGCATTCCGGAAAGTCTGTTTTTCTGAAACTTTGAAGAACGGCAAAGAGCATAGTTGGAAAGCACGCGTTTGTTTTCTTGCAGGATCCTGCCTTGTTGAACATGCAATCATCCCTCATCTTCCAGAGGTAGGCTGACAGGCTGCTTGAAAATTCAATGACTGCTGGAACTGCTCGATTCCCGACGTCAAAAAACTAGAAGTTCAGAACTGGCTGTCAGGAACGTTTCCCTTCGAGGCAAACGGCTAAAGCGCGTCATGTAGAAAAAGCGCGCGAAAGTTAATAGTAGGAAAGTCAGGGATGTAGAGTAGGAGATAAGATAAGAGGGTAAGAGAGTTAGTGAGAGAGAAATGGTAAAGTTTTATCCCAAACCAAACAAAAAGACATTAGCGGCCGCTGGAAATCTAAATAGATTTAGGAAATCTAAACACCAACGCGCCTCAACCCTAAAACTGGAGACATGATACTCTGTGAAGATAAAGAATGCCATATCTATTATCTGTTTTATTTCCTTTGTGTTATTTGTCTCTTACAGTTTCCTAACATGGACAAACATTGTTGATTTTGGTTGGAAGTTTGGTATCGGACTTTGGTTTTATGTGATATCTCTAGAATATGGGCAAATGGAAAAGTGAGATCAGCGTGAAAAAAAGGGATATTAAAGAAGAATACACAAAAAGAGTTAGCCAATTAGCGCGCCGCGAAAAACCTGACGAGGGGGCAGAGTTGCGTGTGGAACGTGATTTACGCGCGTAAAAACACTGATTTCGGAACCCGCACGCACGCTACATGAAGTACAAACAATGCAACATTACAATGCAACATTACAACAGACGTAAAGAAA
>Ga0187770_10002151_pt1 | contig 10903 bp, 8 predicted proteins | sample 0116_SJ02_MP02_2_FD_133154 | JGI IMG/M metagenome (GOLD analysis project Ga0187770, IMG submission 133154) | Tropical peat soil microbial communities from peatlands in Department of Meta, Colombia - 0116_SJ02_MP02_20_MG | ecosystem: Environmental > Terrestrial > Soil > Wetlands > Peat | place...
GGCACGATCGTCGCGTTCGGCGACATCGACTTCCCGACGCATGTCGTCCGGGAGCTCCTCCGGGAGTCGCCGGGCCTCGTCCGGCTGTTGCCGAAGGCGCTCGGGGCCTGGGTCTCGGTCGGCCCGGGTCCCTATCGGACGCCGCCGCTCGACTTCGACGCCCGTCGGAAGTAGACGAACGCGCCGGCCCCGACCAAGAGGAGGGACGCCCCCAGGATGAACGCGAGCGCCCAATCCCAGCTGGACGACGAGACGAGGATCGCCGTCTCGGCCGTGACCCCCGAGACGCCGAGCATCGTGAGATTGAGCGTCGCGCTCCCGTTCGGAAGCGTTGTGGCCGCGTCCCAAAGCGCCGTCGGGAACCACCCTCGCGACTCGAGGCGGTAGCTCGTCCCGTTGGCAACGAACGAGAGGGCGGTGCGCACCGCGAAGGTCCCCGCCGGCGTATTGGTCGCCGTCACGACCCCCACCGACCCTGTCTCCTGGGTCCTAGGAGAGAGCGCGCCGAGCGAGAGGTTGACCGCCGTCGCGGAAGCGCTCGGCGTGACGAGAAGCGGCGTGCCGGCGCTCGCGACGGTGGACGTCGCGTTTCCCGGGAACGCGTTGAAGGCGTAGACGTCGAGCGTGAGCACAATCGAGCTCATCGCCGAGAACCCGCTCGGGTCCCCCACCTCAAACGCGAGGGACCCGGAGTTTCCGGGAGTCAGGTCCGGCCCCGATAGGTTCGAGAGGAACGTCCGGTCGAAAGCGATCGGGAGGGCGGGGAAGGAGACGGCCGCCACCGGCCGGACTGGGGCGACGAGCACCACCAGCGCGACCGCGACCCCCACGACGATCGAGATCGGCCGACGGGACGCCCTCCGGTGCTCAGCCACCGGACTCCTCCGGGAACCGTCCGCTCTCGGCGAGCGCAACGAGCCGCCGGATCCGCTCCACCGCCTGGCGCCGACCGCGCCGGCCCCCGACGCCGAGGAGCCCCGGCAGGCTTCCCCCGAACGAGGGGGACAACGCGGCGGCCTTGTAGAGGGCGCGGGCGAGCGCTCGAGGTCTCCGCGTGACCTCGACCGCGTCCAGGTCCGCCCGAAACTCTTCCCGGCGAGTCAGGGTCTCCGCGAAGAGCGCGAGGATCGGGTCCCATCGCATCAACCGGGACAGCGTTCGGAAGAAAGTGAGGTACCGCCCGTCCAGCTCCCGCAGATGGCCGAGCTCGTGGGCGAGCACCGCCTCCCACTCGCGCGCTTCGAGCTGCTCGAGCAGGCCCTCCGAGACCATGATCACGTCACGGGGCCGGACTCCGTACGGCCCGCCGCGCTCGAGAAGCGTGAACGCGAAGGCGCCCTCGGCCGACGAGCGAAACACGCGCAGGCTCGTCGCGCTCGACGATAACGGCAAACCGGTGGGCCACGGCAACTCTTGCGACGGGAACAGTCGAAGGAAGCCTCGTCCAACGGTCTGGCTCAGGACGAAGGCGACCAGGAAGACGAGGAACGCCCCGAGCGCGCCCGCGAGCCAGATCGGAACCGCGTCCGGGGCGAGCAAGAGGCTCGGCGACCTCAGGAGGGCCATCGCCGCGCCCCAGCCTCCTTGGGTCAGCACGTAGACCAGCGCGGTCGTCGCAAGGACGGCCCAGAGACCCAGGAAGAGGGCCGTCAGCCGGAAGACGGTGGTCGAGGGGGATCGGCGGTAGGCGAGCAGGAGGGAGACGCCCAGCCCGGCCCATAGGAGAAGCGGCGCGTAGGCCCAGACGAGGAAGGCGGACGGCATGGTTCGAGCGGGAACGGGCTCAATCGAGCCCGAGCCGGCGTCGAAGTTCTCGCTCCTCTTTCGGGTTCAGCTTCGCGATCTCCTCGTTCAGGTGGACGACCCCCGCGGGGCCGAACATGTCGACCACCCCGCGCAGGACGTTCATGAGGTATTTGTGCTCGACGTTGGCCGGTCGGTACACATACCGCTCCCCCCCGCGGCAGGTCTCGCGCCGGCGTTTCACGAGCCGCTTTGCGTGCAGCCGTGCGAGGATCGTAGCGACGGTGGTGTACGCCACGCGCACGCCTCGAGCCTCGAGCGCCTTGCGGACGTCCCGCGCCGGAGCTTCCCCGAGCCCACGGAGCGCCCCCAGGACCTCCGACTCCAGTGAACCGAGCATTCCCGTGGCGTCCTCTCCGCCGAGGAAAAACGAGGTTACCTTAACACGTTCGACGGAAGTGAAATGACCGGTTCGTACCAATCGTATCTGCCGCTGTTTTTCCCCGCTCCGACGGCGCCACGCCTCGGGCGGCGGGCAAGGATTAATGGGGGAGGGGGGCTCCGCGCAGTCGTGCCTGCGCGTCATCGTCGTCCGCAGAGCATCCTCGACCTCGTGGGGAACACGCCGCTCGTTCCCCTGCGGCGCGTCGCCCGGGACCTTCCGTACCGCATCCTCGCGAAGCTCGAGTACTTGAACCCGGGAGGATCGGTCAAGGACCGAATCGGCGCCGCGATGATCGACGCCGCTGAGAAAGACGGGAGGCTCAAGCCCGGCGGGACCCTTGTCGAGGCGACGAGCGGCAATACCGGCGTCGGCCTCGCGATGATCGCGGCGGTCCGCGGCTACCGTCTGGTCATCGTCATCCCCGACAAGATGAGCTCGGAGAAGATCCGGATGCTCCGGGCGTTCGGCGCCCGGGTCGTGGTCACCCCTTCGGGAATCCCTCCGGACCACCCGATGAGCTACTACTCGGTCGCGAAGCGGCTCTCCCAGCAGATCCCCGGAGCCTACTACCCGAACCAGTACGAGAATCCCGGAAACCCCGACGCGCACTACCGGACCACCGGGCCCGAAATATCCCAGGACGTCCCGGACGGACTCGGTGCGGTCATCGGAACGGTCGGCACCGGAGGGACGATGAGCGGGATCGGCCGCTACTTCAAGGAGCACCGGCCTTCGGTGCGCATCGTCGCCGTCGACCCGGCCGGCTCGATCCTCGGACACTACTTCCGGACCCATGAAGTCGGTAAGCCGGTCCCGTACCTCGTGGAGGGGATCGGTGAGGACATGGTCCCGAAGTCGATCCAGTTCCAGTACCTGGACGACTTCGTCGAGGTGGGCGACCGGGAGTCGTTCCTGATGACACGTCGGTTGGCCCAGGAGGAAGGCCTGTTCGCCGGAGGTTCCTCGGGGTCGGCCGTGGTGGGTGCCCTTCGTTGGCTCTCGGGCCGTCCGATCCCTGAGGGGAGCAGCGTCGTGGTGATCCTCCCCGACTCGGGCGACCGGTACCTGACGAAGATCTACTCCGACGACTGGATGCGCGAACAGGGATTCCTGGACGTGGCTGTGACGGCGCGCGATCTGATCGCCCGCAAGACCGAGACACCCGCGTTGGTGGCGGTCGAGCCCACGACCGTGGCGCGCGACGCCCTCGCGTTGCTGCACAAGCATGGGATCTCCCAAGCGCCGGTCCTCTCGGGCGGAAAGCAGGTCGGCCGGGTCGAGGAAGAGGACCTGATGCGGCGGGGGCTTATCGACGAGACGATCCTCGACCGGTCGGTCCAACGGATTCCGTCCCCACCCCTCCCCGAGGTGACGGCCGAGGCCACGGTCGCCGAGCTCCTCCGCAATCTGCGCGAGGAGCATGCCGTGGTGGTCCGCGATGCGGTGACCGGGACGCCCCTCGGCGTCTTGACGCGCACCGATCTTGTCGGCTATCTTTCCGAGGAAGGAGGTCCCCGTGAGGTTTAACACGCGACTGTTGCACGATGCGCAGCCCCCGGACCCGCTCACCGGCGCCGTGAACGCCCCGATCTACCTGTCGAGCACCTTCCGGCAATCCGCGCCGAACCGTCATCTGGGCTACGTCTACGGACGGACCGGGAACCCGACGCGGGCGGTGCTCGAGGCAGCGCTCGCGAAGCTCGAGGGAGGATCGACCGGCCTTGCGTTCTCCTCGGGCCTCGGCGCGCTGACGACGCTGCTCGAGTCGGTCCCCTCGGGCCGACGGATCGTCTCCGTGGACGACGTCTACGGCGGGACGTGGCGTCTCTTCGAGCACCACCGGCGACAGTTCGGCCTGCGGGTCGACTACGTCGACATGACCGATCTTGGGAAACTGCGAGCCGCGCTCTCCGAGCCCGCGGACCTCGTCTACCTCGAGACCCCCACGAACCCGCTTCTCAAGCTGGTCGACATCCCCGAGGCGATCCGACTCGCCCGGAAAGTGAAGGCATTCGTGGCGGTCGACAACACCTTCGCCACTCCCGCGCTCCAGCGACCGATCGAGATGGGCGCCGATCTCGTGCTTCACTCCACGACGAAGTACCTCGGGGGCCACTCCGACGTGATCGGCGGGGCCCTCGTGCTGAGCGACCGCAAGGACGGGGAGCGGTTCGCCTGGCTGCAGAACGCGGTCGGTGCGGTGCCGAGTCCGTTCGACTGCTTCCTCACCCTCCGGGGGATCCATACGCTCGGCGTCCGGATGCGAGCGCATGGCGAGGGCGCTCGAGCGGTCGCGGAGGAGCTGGCGGGATCGCGCAAGGTCCGCCGCGTCCTCTACCCGGGACTTCGAAGCCATCCCCAGTACGCGTTGGCCCGCCGCCAGATGAGCGGTTTCGGAGGGATGGTCAGTGTCGAGGTCGAGGGGGGGCGGCGGGGCGCTCTCCGCTTCCTGAAAGGACTCCGGGTCTTCACGCTCGCGGAGAGCCTCGGTGGGGTCGAATCGCTCGTCGACCACCCGGCCTCGATGACCCACGCGAGCGTTCCCCGGCGGGAGCGCGAGGCCCACGGTGTGACGGACGGACTCCTCCGGCTCTCGTGCGGCATCGAGGACCCGGCGGACCTCGCCGAGGATGTGCGGCACGGCCTCAAGGAGGTCTAGCCGTGCGGCGGTTCACCGTCTACGACAGCCGGACCCGCGATACCCGGGTCTTTGCTCCCATCGCCCCGCCGCGCGTCGGGATGTACGTGTGCGGGCTCACGCCGTACGCTCCCGCCCACATCGGTCACGGCCGCACGTTCGTCTTCTTCGACGTCGTCGCGCGCGCGCTCCGCCGCTGGGGATACCGTCTGTTCTACGTCCAGAACGTGACGAACCTCGACGACAAGTTGATCGCGCGGGCGGCCGACGTGGGGGTCGATCCGCTCGTGCTCGCGGAGCAGTACTTCGCCGAGTACCGACGCTCGATGGCGGTGCTCGGCGTCAGCTCCGTCGATTACTACCCGTTCGCCACGGACTACGTTCCCGAGATCCTCGCGCAAATCCGCCCGTTGATCGACAAGGGATATGCCTACGTGGCCGACGATGGCTCGGTGTACTTCTCCGTCTCGAAGTTCGCCGAGTACGGGAAGCTCTCCGGGCAGCGCGTGGAGTCGCTGCAGCCGGGTGCCCGGCTCGAGCTGGACACCCGCAAGCGGGCCCCGGAGGACTTTGTCATCTGGAAGGCGACCACCCCCGGCGAACCGAGTTGGGAAAGTCCCTGGGGGCCGGGGCGACCGGGCTGGCACGTCGAGGACACGGCCATGATCCTGCGGCTCCTGGGCGAGCGCTGCGACCTCCATGGCGCGGGGCTCGACCTCATCTTCCCGCACCACGAGGCCGAGGTCGCGCTCGCGGAGGCGACCACCGGCGTCGTGCCGTTCGCCAACTACTGGATGCACTCCGGGATGCTCCTCATGGAGGAGGAGAAGATGTCGAAGTCGCTCGGCAACGTCGCCTCGCTGTCCGAGTCGCTCGAGCAGTTCGGCCCGGGCCCGTTGCGCCTCTTCTACTTGAACGCCCAGTATCGGAGCCCTCTCCTCTATCAGCCCGGCAAAAGCCTCGAGGAAGCCCGAGAAGCGTACGCGCGGCTCACCGTCGTGGCGGAGCGCATCGCGGAGATCCTGGAACGGGACGGGTCCGACCGGCCCGGCGCGGAGATCCCCGAACCCCTCGCCGACGAGGCCGAGCAGCTGGTCGAGCGGCTCGACACCACGCTCGCCGAGGACTTCAACACGCGCGAGGCGATCGCGCTGCTGTTCGGCTGGACGCGTCGGCTCGCGGAAGAGCTCCCCCGACTGGAGGGCTACTCCGGGAGCGCCCTCGAGGAGCTCGCCTCACCGTTCCGCTGGGGCGAGGAAGTGCTGGGTCTGTTCGTCCGGCCCCCATCCGGGCCGTCCGGCGCCTGGGCCGCGCTGGTGCCCGTCGCGATCGCTGCACGGGCGCGCGCCCGGGCCCGAGGGGACTTCGCCGAGGCCGACCGGATCCGCGACGAGCTGCGCGCCGTGGGGGTCGATCTCGAGGACGATTCGCACGGGACCCGCTGGCGGGCCGTGCGAAGGCCGTAGCGGATCATGCGCGGGTTCGGGTTCCAGCAGCACGGAGGGCTCGACCGGCTCGCGTTCGTCGACGTACCGGACCCGACCCCCGGACCCGAGGAAGTGCGGGTGCGAATCCGGGCCGCCGCGTTCAACCATCTCGACCGGTTCACCCTGGAAGGGATCCCGGGGGTTCCGATCGCTCTCCCCCATGTGCTCGGGTCCGACGGCTCAGGGACGGTCGACCAGGTCGGCACCAACGTCCACGATCTGGCTGCCGGTGCGAAGGTGCTGATCAACCCGGGGATGTGGGACGGGACGTGCGCCGCCTGTCGCGCCGGCCAGGAGGCGCTCTGCCGGAACTACCGCATCCTCGGCGAGCACACCCAGGGCTCCGCCGCGACGTTCACCGTCGTTCCCCGTCGCAACCTGCACCCCCTGCCGGATCGAATGGGGTTCGTGGAGGGAGCCGCGGCACCGCTCGTGTTCCTAACGGCCTGGAGGGCCCTCTCCACGGTGGGGGGTGTTCGCTCGGGGGACCGGGTGGCTCTGGTCGGCGCGGGCGGCGGCGTCTCGACGGCGGCCGTCCAGGTCGCGAAGCTGCTGGGCGCGACCGTCGCCGTGGTCTCCCGCTCGCCTGAGAAGGAGGCGAAGGTTCGGGCCCTGGGAGCCGACGCGTTCCTCCCGTTCTCGGAGAGCCGACCGATGGACCGGGTCCTCTGGGAATGGAGCGGGAAGAACGGGGTGGACGTGATCCTCGACTCCGTGGGGGCCGCGACGCTGCCTCGCTCGGTACGGTCGCTCGCGCGCGGCGGAAGGGTGGTCGTGATCGGTGCGAGCACCGGGTCGGCGGTGGAGCTCGACGTGCGAACGCTGTTCTGGCGGCAAGCCTCCGTGCGGGGGAGCACGATGTCGTCGGCGAACGAGTTCCGGGAGGTCTACCAGCACCTCGCCGCGGGGCGGTTGCACGCGGTGGTCGATTCCGCCGTGCCGTTCGAACAAGCGGAGCCTGCGTTCCGCCGGTTCGACGCCCCGGACCTGTTCGGGAAGATCGTCCTACAAGACCCGCCCGGCTGACCCGCCGGAACGCCCCGGTCCCTCGCCAACGCCGAGGTGGTCGCCGGCGAGCGAAGGCACAGTTAAATACCTGAACCCGACCTTTCTTCGGTCGTGAGTCGTTCACTGGGCCGTCCCTCTCGCTCCGGGGGAACGCGACGCCACGCCCCTGCCCGAATGTCCCAAATCTGGGTCTCGGCCGTCCTGCTGCTGGTCGTCGTCGGGTCCCTCGGATTGCTCACCGTTCTCGTCGGACCCGGCCTCGGGGCCTCGCCCGGCCCGGCGCGGTCGTCCGGAGCCTCTCCCGCGGCGGCGCCGCCGACGCACGGAGACCTCGTCGTGCCGGCCGGTCAGACCTACACGATCCAGCCGAACCTGGGGGGCAAGATCTACTACCAGGGCGGCAACATCACCGTGCAACCGGGCGGCACGTTGAACGTCTGGAACGTCACGCTCTCTTTCGTCCAGTACGTTTCGAACGTCGGGACCGCCCAGGAACGCCTATCGCACCTCTTCCAGTTCACCGATGGGGGAACCGTCAACTTCTACGACGCGAACCTGACGACCGACGTCCAGGTCCTCAACGCCTACGCGAAGCTGAATCTCACGGTCACCGGCGTCCTGAACGCCTTCAACGCCACGTTCGGTTTCCCCGGATGGATCTACGTCCACGGTAGCGGCGCCGTGATGACACTGAACGCTTCCCAGATCACCTGGAACCCCGCGGTTCAGGCGCTCAACGAGCCGCTCCCGATCTTTGGCGACACGCTCTGGGCCCCCACGATCACGGTCTCGGCCGGCGGCAACCTCACCCTCCTGGCGAGCAAGATCCTCCACCCGTACGCGGACGACACGGCGGCCTTCGGATTCGCTCGACCGACCCCGCTGTTCTTCTCGGACGCGGAAGGGTTCGCGCTGGGACCCGGCACGACCGACCTGGCCGTGAACGGCCCGTCCGACTCCGCGAACCTGTCGCTCGACTACCTCTACCCGACCGCGGGCGCCTTCAACGGCTACATCAGCATCGAGTACCAGGGCGCCGCGAGCGGCGGGGACACGACCGTCAACATCGGCATCCTCTATGGCGGGACGAACTACCCGGTCGCCTCCGGTGTCGACTTCGCCCAGGCCTCGTCGGCGACGCTCACCTACACGTTCCCGGGGAATCTTGACCAGGCGATCACGTCGGCTGGCATGCTCCAGTACCTCAACAACACCGGCGACTTCGGTGTCGCTGGCGAGATCGCGGTCACGGTTGACAACACCGCCGGACCGACCGCGACTGCCACCCAGGCGAGCTTCCAGCTCAACACGACGGGGCCGAACTACAACGACCAGGTGATCGACGGGCAAGTCAACGCCGTGAACGCGGCGCTCGGTTTCAACTGGAACTCCTACAACACCACGTCGTACTCCGTGTACTCTCAGGCCATCCCGTACCCGTGGAACTCGAACAAGCTACTCTTCCTCGACCACTCGGTCGGGTACCTCGCCAATATCACCACCCCGGGCGCCCCGCTGCCGGGGGTCTTCTACGCTTCCGCCCTGCTCCCCGATAGCACGAGCGTGGTCTACACGTACCGCTGGCTGCAGTTCAACCTCACCGGCCGCGGCGGGCTGCTACCGATCCAGGGAGCGACGCTCTCGGCGTTCTACGCCTACGATTCGAACCAAGCGAACAACCTCACCGCGACGAAGCTCAACAACCTCAAGACGAGCGTGCCGGCGATTTGGGGGTACCTCCAGTACTGGGACCTCTACCACGGCGCGCCGAAGTACGGCGATTCGAACGCGGCCGGCCAAGGATTCCTGCTCCTGCTCTCGGGAAACATCACGAGCGCCTCGCTCCCCGACGGGATCTTCACGGGCACCTACCACGTGGGCATCTCCGTCCCGGCGGTCGGCGTGAAGAGCCACTGGTTCGTCTGGTCGGTGAGCGCGTTTCCGGCCGGTGTGGCGGCTTCGAGCCTGTACTACAACGGACCCGATTTCTCACCGCCGCAAGGATTCCCCGACTACTACGGGGCGATGACCCTCTTCTCGATGAAGGTGAGCGCGAACGGGCAGCCGCTCCCGAACCTCGGGATCGACCTCGGCCAGACGTTGACCGTCCGCGTAACCGCGAACGATTCCGGCACCGCGACGATCACGCAGGTGCGCGCGTTCCTCTACTACAACACGACCCAGCTCCCGAACGCGCTGGTGGCCCAGTACGAGAACACCGCGCTCGACCTCACGACGCCCGGACAGCAGACGTCGTTCAACCTCACCTGGGTCACGACCGACCGGGTCACCGGCCTCCACGGCTGGTTTACGCACGATATCGCAGTCGTGCTCCAGTGGAACTACAACATCTCCTCGCTCGCGGGCGGTGTGGTGAACACGACCCTCGGGGTGAACTTCGCCCCGTCGCTCATCAAGATCACGTACTTCCAGCCGCCGCCGACAACGCTGCAGCTCACCACGTCGCCGCTCTACTTCACCAACGGAACGGTGCTCTACAACGGCACCCAGGCGGCCACGATCTTCCTCTTCGCGACGGCGCTCGGGACCACGAACGAGATCCAGATCGCGGCGAACACCACCTTCTCCGGCGCGTTCTCGCTTCCGCTCTACGCCCTGCAGGGCTACCTCAATCCGGGGACGAGCTACACGCTCACCGTGAGCGCGGAGTACAACCACCGGTGGTTCAACTCCACCGTCCTCGGCCCGAACGGACAACCGGAAGTCTTCACGGTCCCGAAGGGTCCCACGTCTCCGGCGAGCTTCCTCTTCCAGACGTTCCTTGGACTGCCGGTCTGGCTCTGGATCGCGATCGCGGGAGCCGCGGCCGCGGGCATCCTCTTGTTCCTCTTCTTCGCCCGCCGGCAGGCGGCCGGCAAGCTCGTCGAGTGCGGCGAGTGCGGGAATCTGATCCCCGAGGATGCCACCGTCTGTCCGAAGTGCGGTGCGGAGTTCGAGAGCGATCTCATCCGATGTAGCCGATGTGCCTCGACAATCCCGGCCGATTCGAAGTTCTGCCCCGAATGCGCGGCGCAACTTCTGGGTAAGCCCGGCGAGGCCGAGGCCGATCCGGAGAAGCAGGCGTACGCCGACTTCACGGGGAAGTACCGGGCGGAGGCGAAGCGCGAGCTCGGCGACAACTACACCGAGGGAGCGTTCTGGGACTGGTGGAAGCGCCAGCCGTCGTACACTCCGTTCAGCCAGTGGAGCCTCCAGCAGGGCCAGGGCACGGCGCGCGCCGGAATGACGGCCCCGCCCACCGGCACCGAAACGACTCCCGAAGCCCCGCTCGGGCAGACTCCGCCGAAGGGCGGAGCCGGCTGGGCCGAAGGACCCCCCGCAGCGGCCGCCGCGCCCGCCGCCCCCGCGGCCCCCACGGTTCCGCCGGCGGCGGGTGCCGGTCTCAAGACCTGCCCGAACTGCGGCAAGGAGATCCCGACCGAGTACCTCGTCTGCCCGTTCTGTAACGCGGTGACGCAGTAGGTCGGTTCGCCTGCCCCGACCCGCGCCAACCCTTTCCCCCCACCTTTATCCTGTCCGACTCCTGCCTCTGCCGATCTCGTATGGTCGGGGACGTCGCAC
>Ga0187770_10002152_pt1 | contig 10902 bp, 9 predicted proteins | sample 0116_SJ02_MP02_2_FD_133154 | JGI IMG/M metagenome (GOLD analysis project Ga0187770, IMG submission 133154) | Tropical peat soil microbial communities from peatlands in Department of Meta, Colombia - 0116_SJ02_MP02_20_MG | ecosystem: Environmental > Terrestrial > Soil > Wetlands > Peat | place...
AGGCAGGAACCCGCGGCAGACCACCCTTTGGCGCCGCGGGTGGCTACGCAATCGGTGCGTGAGCGAGTCTTTCCGTGTAGACGGGTCAGCACCGGAGACGCAACGAATCGGAAGGAATAGCCTGCGAAAGCGGACGGCGGTCTGGTCCTTGAAGGGTACCCTTCTCCTTTGAGAGGAGAGATGTTGGTGGTAGGAAAGGGCGAACCCGGAGGGAAGAGGCGGCCAATTGCGGGGAGGCGCTCAAGCGTTTCGGGAGGAATAGCCTTCGAAAGCGGACGGTGGTCCTGGAGGTCAGCGGTCCGTGAAGGTTATCTGGCTGAAGGCGAGGCAGACGCTGCCATCAGTCTTTTCGAGGCACATGGTTTTCCTGCCCCGCCGGTCTTGCCCGTAGAGCACTCGGTAGCCCTCGTGACGGACGAGGAGCCCCTCCGGTGTCTCTTCCTTGGGGCCTTTGAGGGCGAGGGCATCCATGAGCTGTTCCACCCCGAAGCCGTACTTCTCCACGAAAGGCCTCTCGTCCGTCGTTTTTTCGCTTCCGGCAATAAGGAGGAAGGTGCTGCCCGTCTTCTCGACATGGAGGACGGTTTGTCCGAAGGGCGAGCCATATGCCTCGAAGAGGAGGGCATCTGGGTAGTCCATCCTCAGGGCGAACGTACCGGATGAATGCCTGGCCTGCCAACGCGCGTCGATATCCCCTTCGCCCTGGAGGTAAGTCACGTCCCCGGGCCATTCAACCAAGGGGATCTTCGACTGCAGAAGGGCGCACCCCGAGAGGCAGAGGACAACGAGCACGAGAAGGTGTCTCATCGTCGATTCTTTTCGAGACCCTTCAGTTTCTCCTCGAGGATCTTTTTTCTATCGGCCTTTGGTTCGAGCTCTATGGACTTCCGCAGGGAATCCATCGCCTTGTCGTACTCTCCGAGCTTGCCGTAGATGTCGGAGAGGTGCTCGATGATGGTGGAGTCGTCACCCACCGATTCCTGCGCCTTCAAGATCTCAACGAGTGCCTTCTTGTATTCTCCCTTGTTGTAGAAAACCCAAGCCAGGCTGTCCCGAATATAGCCGTCGTCCGGCCTTTTTTCGAGCGCTTTCTTTATCATCTGCTCGGCTTTGTCGAGGTTGATGCCCCGCTCGGCGAAGCTGTATCCGATAAAGTTGAGGGCTCCCGCATTATCGGGCTCTATCTTAAGAAGGTCTTCCATGAGGCCCATAGCCCTGGGAGAGTCGCCGCTTTTTTCGCAGAGCATGCCCAACTCGTAGAGCACATCAGCATTTTTCGGCTCTAAGTTCCGTGCCTTTTCAAGGACTGAGATGCCCTTGCCGTAGTCTTCCTTTTCTTCGTATAGGCCGGAGAGCAAAAGGTAGAGCTCGATGTTCCGGTCGTCCTTCTCGATGAGCTTGCCCGCTTCGCGGATGCCGTCGTCGACCATCTCCGCCTTGACATAGAGGGTGAGGAGGCTTCTCAGCGCGCCCTTGAACTCCTCCGACTTGTGATCCATCTTCAGAAGCTCGGCGATGGCCCGCTTGGATTGGCCTGTCTCCTGCAACGCCATGGCCAGGTAGAGCCTCGCTTTGTCATATTGGGGTCTGGATGCGAGAATCAGGCTGAATTCTTTTATCGCGTCCTCGTACTTCCCTTCTTCGAGGAGCAAAAGCCCGATGTTCTCCCTCACCGACAGGTCGTCCCTATCGAGATCGGAGAGCTTCTCGAACTCGGTGATGGCCTTGTCGAAGTCCTTCTTCTGGACATAAATCGTGGCCATCCGGGCCCTCGCTTTCTTGTTGGTCGGGTCGAGCTGGAGGACCTTGTTGTAGTAACTTGCCGCTGCATCGAGGTTGCCCTCGATCTCCGAGAGTCTCCCGAGGTCGAGGAGGGCGGGCTCGAAATTCGGCCTCTTCACGAGGAGCCTCTCATAGTACCTCCGGGCCTTTTCGAAGCTCTTCATTTCCGTGCACACCCTGGCCGCATAGGTGAGGGCCATGACGTTGTCATCGTCGTAGGCGAGCACCTTCTCGTATATCTCGAGGGCCTCTTTGTATCTCTTTTCGGCGGCGTCAATGGACCCGAGGTAGAGGTAGGCTTCTGTGTCCTCCTTGTCCATGGCTATGCATCGCTCGTACAGCTGGCTCGCCCTCTCCAGCTTATTTTTCGACGTAAGAAGGCCTGCAAGGAGCATCAAGCTGTGGCGATTCTTCGGGTCGATCTTGATCGCTTCTTCGAGGAGGCCCTCGGCCTTATCTAATTCCCCCTTTTTCACGTAAAGGAGGGCGAGTTCGGTCCTGATGGAAGCGGAGCCCGGATCGAGGGCGAGGGCTGATTTGTAGTGCTCAATAGCCTCCTCGTACATACCTGCCTGGGCTTTCTCGTAGCCCATGAGAAAGTCGAAGTAGGCTGGGCCTTTCGTGTCCTGGGCGGCTACTGCGCAGGACGGGAGGAGAACAGTCAAAAGGAGGGCCGCAAATAGTCTCATAGGGTCTTCATTGCACCTCGTTCGCGCCCAAAAGGGGTAATGGTGAGGAGCGCCTTCATCGGATTATCTCACCGATCCTATCCCACCTGATATAGTGGAGGAAATCGTCCGGCTGGCTGTCCAAGGAAAAATAGAGCACGAGCGCCCTTCCCACGAGGTCATCCTTCTTCACGAATCCCCAGAACCTACTGTCGTAGCTGCGGTCCCTGTTGTCGCCCATAACGAAATAGCAACCCTTGGGTACAGTGACAGGCCCGAAATTGTCCCTGGCGGAGAGAGACGCCGGGATAATTGCCTTGTCTTCGAAGAAGGCGTGGGCACCCTCTATGCGCCTCCCGTTGACGAAGACCGCCTTGCTCCGAATCTCGACCGTGTCCCCCCCTATGCCTATCACGCGCTTAATGAAATCCTTGCTTCTGTCCTGGGGGTACCTGAACACCACGACATCGCCCCTTTCGGGGCTGCCGAGATCGAAAAGCACGATGTCCGTAAAAGGCAGCTTCATCTCGTAGCTCAATCTGTTCACGAGCAAGTGGTCACCCACGAGGAGGGTTGGCTCCATGGAGCCGGAAGGGATCCTGAACGCCTGAACGACAAAGCCGCGAACGAGAAGCGCGATTACTGCTGCAATAAGAAGCGATTCGACATATTCTCTGGTCTTACTCTTCTGCACCATTTCTTACTCCCTGGAGACGCTGCATAAATATAACCTAAAATCAGGAATTTATCATGCAGGGGGGGGAGGGGATGGCTTTTCCTGTCCGCAGAAGCGTTCCTCAGGTCCGCTCCATCCTCTCCGGGGCGGAAACGCCGAGCATCTGCAGCCCTTCCCGGACTACAGCCTGAAGCACCATGAGGAGAGAGAGCCTTGCCAGGGTCAGGGCAGGCTCGCATCCAAGTACCCTTGTTTTGTTGTAATATCTGTGGAAGGTGGCCACGAGATCGATGAGTGAAAAAGTCAGGCGATGGGGCTCGAGGCTCCGTGCTGCCATTTCCACGACGTCGAAGAAGTTGAGGATGCCCTTCATCAGGTCCGTCTCTTCAGGCAGCACGAGGAGGCCCGTATCAGCGTCCCCGGCTGCCTTCACGTCGATGCCCCCTTCACGGGCCATCCTGAATATCGACTCGATCCTGGCGTGGGCGTACTGCACGTAATAGACTGGATTTTCGCTGGAGGTTTTTCGTGCCAGGTCCAGATCGAATTCAAGATGGGCATCGCTCTTTCTCATGAGGAAGAAGAAGCGGGACGCATCAACCCCCACCTCATCGACTACCTCCCTCAGGGTGGTGAACTGGCCGGACCTCGTCGACATTCCCACGGGCTTCCCGTCCTTCAGGAGGGTGACGAACTGGATGAGGAGCACCTTGAGGTCCTCCCTGTTTCTCCCGAGGGCTGCCACGGAGGCCTTCAGGCGGTCGATGTACCCGTGATGATCGGAGCCCCAGATATCGACGAGCGTGTCGAAGCCGCGATTGAACTTCTCCCGGTGGTAGGCAATGTCGGAAGCAAAGTAGGTCTTTTCCCCGCCCGATTTGACGACAACCCTGTCCTTGTCATCGCCCAGGGCAGACGTCCTGAACCAAAGGGCTCCGTCCTGCTCGTAGAGGCAGCCCCTCTCCTTCAGATCTCGTATCGTCCCATCCACGAGCCCTTTTTCGTAGAGGCTGTTCTCGCTGTAATAAGAGTCGAAAAAGACGCGGAAGTCTTCGAGGTCCTTCTTGATGCCGGCAAGCACCAGATCGGCAGCGAAGCGGGCCATGAAGGCCACGGCCTCGCCTTCCTCCCCGGGAACGGCGTAGCTGCCGGTGAGAAGCAGCCGGGCTATGTCAACCACGTAAGCCCCCTGGTAGAGATTGGGCGGGTATTCGATCCTTTCTCCCTGGAGCTCCTTCCACCTGAGCCAGACCGATTGCCCCAAAGTCCCTATCTGCCGACCAGCGTCGTTCACGTAGTATTCCCGGACGACCTCGTGGCCAGTCTTTTTCATGATAGCAGCGAGCACATCGCCCACTGCGGCGCCCCGGCCGTGGCCGATGTGGAGCGGCCCGGTGGGGTTGGCGCTCACAAACTCTATGATGACCTTCTTGCCCAAGCCCACGGGGGAATAGAAGTTCTCCACGCCCTTGCGCAGTATGTCGGCCAGCTCAGATCGATAAGCCTCATCGCGGACATGGAAGTTGATAAAACCTTTGGCAGCTATCGTCACATCGCTGCACAGAGCCGCTGCGTCCATGCTAGTCACGAGGGTCCGGGCTATCTCCTCCGGGCTCTTCCTCGCTTTGCGGGCGAGCTGGAAGGAGACGGTGGTCGCGTAGTCGCCGCGCCCTTTTTCCCTCGGTATTTCGATAGCTGGCTCGATCTCGGTATGCGGAGGCAGGGCGCCCTCTTTCTTGCTGCGCTCCACCGCCTCCTTCAATATCTGCTCGAGCCTCCGTCTTATCATTCCTCGCCTTCTCCCTGAAAAACCTCCGGTCCCAAGAGACCGAGAGCGGCGCCTCCAGCACCTTCTGCGTGTTCCTCTTCGAGTCGTCTGAACACGCACCGATATTCCGCTATTCTCATCCTACTTGTTGTTTGTGGCGACTATGATGGACCAGGGGTCCAGCCGGTTCTTCTTGAACACTTCCGTGATGTGCAGGTTGCAATGATTCGAGAGGAGGTCAAGGGAGATATCGGACCTCCATCCCCATTTCTCGCAGAGCGGAGAGAAGACTTTCTCCACGCTCGAGATAAAGCCGTTGTTGCTACAGAAATGGTTGAGGATGAGTATGCTTCCGCCCTTCTTCGTGACGCGCTTCATCTCGGAGACCATCTTTTCGGGATTGGGCACCACGGTGATGACGAAGGCCGCGACTGCATGGTCGAAGGTGTCGTCACCAAACGTCATGTTCTCGCCGTCCATCTCGAAGAGCTCGACGTGGTCCAGTTTGTGCAGCTCCTTCTTCTGCCTGGCCTGTTCGAGCATCTTCCGCGTGAGATCAATGCCGACAACCTTGCATTGCGGCGAATACGAAGTCAGGGAGATGCCGGTTCCCACGCCGACCTCGATCACCCTGTCGCCCTCGGCAATCCGGGACCTCTCTATGCCCATCTTGATTCTCGGAGAAAAAACGTGGCCGAACACCATATCGTAGACAGAGGAGTACTTCGAATAGATGCTCTTTACTTCCTCCTTGTTCATGGCCTCAAAATAGCAGATAAGGTGGTACGAGTCAAGGGAAAACTCGGAAAAGCCCGATGGAGGCACGAAAAGAGAGGATTGCGGGAACGCCGCAGAGAAGCTGAACCTCGGATAGCCATGGCGTTCCCGCAATCCCTTTCGAACTCTACTCAATATCAGGGATAAACCCTTCCAAAGGTGCTATTTTTCGAAGTCAAACTCGATCTTGCCGTTCATAATCCGAGAAAAGGCAATCGGCCTGCGCACGACATGATTGATGCCGAAAACCTCCTGTCCGCCCATGCTGCCTCGCCCATAAGCGCTGTCTATGCTCTTCATGTTTTCGAGGGTGGCAGCGACCTTATCGGTATCGAGGCTCTGCGCTTTCTCGATGCCCTGCAGAAGAGGATAGAGCGCCTCGATCACCAGCACGTGGTCCATGTTGAGCGTGCCGTTGATCTGCCGCTCAACTAGAGGCCGGAATTCTTTGACTATGGAAGTCATCTTGGGGCTGAGCACGTCAGCGCCCCCATGAAAAACATCGTAGGCGTACTTCGGATTCAGCATGGCCTTTATTATATTCGTGTCACCCATGAGAGGCGCGAATACGGGACCGGTAAAGCCCAGTTCCCGCGACTGGTTGATTATTCCGGCGCCCCAAATGGGTATGGAAATGATCATGTCAATGGCATCCGGCTTCTTCTCAAGCGCCTTGGTGAGGATGGGATAGAAATCTTCGGTGCCGATCTTGAATGGTTCCTGAAAGACTAATTCCATGCCATGTTTCTGAATCTCTTTTTCGGCAGCCTCCTTCAGGCTCTTGCCTCCAGGGTCATCAGGGTATACGAAAGCTATTCTTTTGGCTTTTGGGTAATTCTTCGCGAGGAAATCATAGCAGACCGGAATGCAGTATATGTTCGCATGGGCATAGAAGCTGTAGCGCAGACCCGGGTACATCTCTTCCTTGCCCCACCCCATAGCCTTCATGCGCACTACCTTGGCTTCCTCGGTGATCGGCGTGAGGGCCAGATTGTTCGGCATGAACTGAGGGGCAATGATATATCTCACCCCGTCCTGCATCAATTTGTTGGCTGCGGCTATGGCGCCGGGCGGCGATGACTGATCGTCTTGCGCGACAACCTTGATGAGGTACTTCTGGCCTTTGATCGTGATCCCACCCCTCTGGTTCATCAGATCCCCCGCAGGCTTCGCTGCGTCACCGAGGGCCCTTAGGGCAGGTGCCAGGGGACCGGTGATCGATGTGATGAGGCCGATATTCAAGGTTTGCGCCTCGGGCTCTTTGCCGAAAGAACGCGAACCGGGAAACGAGGCAAGCACCAAGAGCACACAACATACAACCGCTACCCACCATACTCTTTTCATGTCGTCGTCCCTCCCCTCAAGGATTTCTTTAAGGGGGCGATGGGACCGCCCCCATTGCCCGGCAGGCCTGAGCTTCTAAAAGCGACCGCTTCTCCCCGGCAGATCGCATTCTCCTTATGCTCAGGCCATCATGCCTACAAGCAAGGCCGTTGCTCTTTCGGCAAAGGCCGGATCATTTATGTGCGCCTCCATTGCTTCCAGCCGCACCAACGGATTCGAAAGCTTCTCCTTCAAAACCTCCGCAAATCTCCGGCCCGCCCCCGGCTCATAGAAAGGGGTCCCTCTGCCGCTGTCAAGTTTGGAAAAGCCCTTGAGGGGAACGAGCACAACCGTGGGTACCCGGGCCTTGCTCAGTCTTTGAGCCAGGAGGTCAGCGATTTTTCTCTGCTCTGGAGGGCTGGTCTTTATGAGATTAACCATGCCCTGGGCGAAGACAGTCCTTCCCCTCAGTCTTGCGGGAATCGGCTGATACGAAAACAAGGGGAAAAAGTCCAGACCCCCAAGGCCGATGACCTGCGGAATGCCCTTCTCGCAGGCAGCAGTGAACTTCTCTTCTCCTCCCCTGACAATCCCGCCGGACACGAAACTCACTAGCTCGTAACAAGAGAGATCGAGGGCACCGCTGAAATACCCCTGCCTTACGAGCTTCTCCAGCGCGCCGGTTCCTATGGAGTGAAACACCACCGGCTCGTATCCATTCTCGATGAGCAGGGACTTACATTGGTCGACGTACGAATGGAGCCCCAGGGTGCTGATCGCCACCCGATTCGCCTCTCCCGCCTCTTTCTCGTCCTGCTCCTCTGCCATTCCGCAAATGGCGCCCGCTGCCCGCTGCAAGGCGATCTTTGTCAGGCTGTTGACGCCCCACAGGTCAGCGGGGGACTGCATCACCGACCCGTCAACGCTCACCATTTCGCCGCTCATTGCCCCGGCGACAAAGGCGACGGTGGAGAGGGTGAGCTTGGGAATGCTCAGGGGCAGCTCCGGCATAATGATCGAAGCCTGGGTGGTACCGAGACCCCCTCCTATGGAGAGGACCGCGTCTATCTTCTTCTCACTTATCAATTGCTTGATGATGGTTTTTGCTCCCGAGGCCATGGCGGCGAGGGCGTGGGAATGGGTGGGCGCTCCGCTCACTATCTTCTCCAGGCTACTTCCCGTGGCCAAAGCCACCTTCTCGCGGTTGAAATCCGGCTTGAACAGGAGCGCTCCCCGGATGCCGACATCTATCACCAAGGCGCGGTGCCCCCTTCGCTCTATCAACCCTTTCAGATAGCGCGCTTCCTCGCCTTTCGTATCGAGCGTGACGACAACAGCGATGTTCTTGCCTTTCCGCCCCATCATTATGACCTCCCCCTCGTGAAGGACATAACATTTACCTCGGCAGCGGGGGTTAATCCTGACCGCCCGAGGGGATCACCGGCAGAAGCAGGTATGACTTGCCGAAGTGGATGCGGTGCGTCACTGTCTGCATATGAGGCAGATAATGGGCGCCCCATGTCCCGAGCCTGGACAACAGGTCATCCTGATTCCTCACGATGAGCTCGATAGCATGGCCCTTCTTGAATACCATCGAAGTGGGCATGATTGCAATCGCGTAATCGATCACCTCGCCCGGAGGCACCGGCACAGGGTCTTTCCGCGGGTGGATGGGCAGGTAAGGCTTGGATTTGGCCTTATCGACAGCCCGGTGCTCAGCCGCGAGACCGCCGCCGCTCACCAATGTCTTCTTGCCATCCGGGCCGACATCCACGAGGTCCACCATCCAGTTCGTCTCCTCCTTGTCGATGGAGGCTTGGAGATTGAGGGAGATGTACCCGGTGACCTCGACGTCTTGCGAAAGCGGCTCGGTTCTATACGTCAGGCAGTAGACGGTGGGGTCCAGGTATGGCGCCGGTTGAGTGAAGCTGTCAGGCTCCGACGAGCCGTTCACCCCATGGGTCGAGAGGCCTCCATTCGGGTGGAGGAAGAGCTTGGTATACTCTGTCCTCGCAAGGGGCCACTCGTTTTCGAAGCGCCATTTGTTGACCCCGTTCACGAAGATCTTCAGGGGAGGCTCGTGCATGATCCCCGTGTCTATTCCCTTGATCCAGTAATCGAACCATCTCACTACCTCATCGAAGAATTGCGTCTGAGGTCTGTCCGGAGACAGGGGAGGCCACAGAAGGAATTTCTTGGCCTTCGATCCTATGCGCTGGAACAATTCAAAGGAGCACCACGTATGGGTGGGAACAATGCCGGAGGTGGACAGGTAGGTTGGAACGGTGATCTGAGAGATTCCCGAGGGAGCATGGGGGGTGGGATGGAAGGACTCCAGCAACGAGTCAAAGACTATGGGGGAGCGCATGGGATATTTCAGCAGAGAGTACCACTTGCTGTTGTACTTGATATCGGGATGGTTGAGCGCCTCCTCCATCCTTCGCTCAAGCTCTTTCCTCGGGAGCTTAAACATTTCCGGCTGAGTCGGAGTATTCTCGGGGACCGGAGCGCTGTCATTTCCGTGCCTGCCGCCGAGCACACTATTCATCTTGCAGTCAAAGATACCTGTCCATCCGTGGTCACCCTTGTGATAAAGGGTGAGGAAGGGGGTAATGGCTTTCAAGGCCGGGGGCGGGTTTTGGGCGAGTTCGAGCTGGGTGTTCGAGTAGCCGCACGCGCCCGTCATACCGACCCTGCCGTCGCACCACGGCTGTTTCGCGATCCATTCCAGGAGATCGTAACTGTCCGTCGGTGGGACCCACATGCTCGACGGATGCTGACCCCTGCCTTCCGATCTGCCGATGTTCCTCGGCTCGCCAATGATGTGCACGTATCCTCTCTGGACGAGATAGTCGATGTCTCCCGCTTCGATGCATCCGTCCCAGAGGGGGGAGTCATAGTACTCCTGCAGGGGCAGCCAGCGCGTCATCTCCTGCAATTCCTTCCCCCACCCGTAAAAAGAGAGCAGTCCGGGGAATCTTGTCTTCCCTCCTGCTTTCGCGACAGGACTATAGATGTCTACTGCGAGGCGGACGCCGTCGCGCATAGGGACCATCACGTCCTTCTGCACCCTTACGGAGTATGCCGGCTTTGAGCCTTCTGTCTTCTTTATCTGGGGATAGCCGTCGAAGTAGACGCCCTTGACAGGTGTTCTCAAAGAGACAGCCTGCCCCTGGGGTTTGTAGCCTTTGACCCTCATGGTCATGTCGTCGCTGCGGTAGATATGGAGATTCGGCTGAGCACGCTTGATTTCGATTGCCATTATTGCCCTCCTTATCGTGGAAGCGGCCAGAAGAACCCGATCGCGGAAGATTGAGGGTCCTTCCCGGACCCGCACCGAGATCAATGACCTGCTTCTCTTGTTCAGCTATATTACAGCGCGGGCTCGCTCAAATGGGAATATGACAAAACTTGGAGCATATTGGTACCTCCATGATCATATATATGGTCACAAGGGGGGGAATCGAGTCAGCTGGCGCCAGGCGACTTTTTAGCCCGACGGGTTTTTAGTCCCCAATCGCTCGAGGCGCCGGGCTCAGCACATGGGCTTTAGAGCCTTTCTCAAAATCCATTCCCGTTTCATGCCCATAACCTCCTGGGAGACTTGGCTGCCTATGGGTGTAATCCAGAGAATCTTACACCCGACCCGAAAATCGCATCTCTCGCGGATCTTCCGTTCCTCATCAGGAAGACTTGCAGGCCGCAAGAACAACCCCTCCGTCCGCTTTCGAAGGCTATTCCTTCCGAAACGCTTGAGCGCCCCCGCGTAGGGACACTCTCTTCTCTTCAGGGTCTCCCTTTCTTACCACGAAGACTCGTCTGCCTTGAAGACACCAGTAAGCTCGACGACAACCCCTCCGTCCGCTCTCGAAGGCTATTCCTTCCGATTCGCTTGAGCGCTTCCGGTG
>Ga0187770_10002153_pt1 | contig 10901 bp, 10 predicted proteins | sample 0116_SJ02_MP02_2_FD_133154 | JGI IMG/M metagenome (GOLD analysis project Ga0187770, IMG submission 133154) | Tropical peat soil microbial communities from peatlands in Department of Meta, Colombia - 0116_SJ02_MP02_20_MG | ecosystem: Environmental > Terrestrial > Soil > Wetlands > Peat | place...
AACCACGCGCTCGCAAACTTCGCTGGAAAACGCGTGACAAAAGTGCTCTCAGCCGCGGTAGACGGCATACCCCTCGCAACCATGGTTGCAAACGCCCTTGGCGTCAACCTCGTCGTCGCAAAACGAACCAAAGAAGTCGGAGTCAAAGCCTTCCTCGAAGAAACCTACGTTCTACTCAAAGGTTCAGGCGTCACCTCAACACTCTACATCCCTAGAGAAGCCATAAAAAAACGCGACAGCGTACTCGTCGTGGACGACATGATTAAAAGCGGAGAAACCCAGGCCGCACTCGTTAACCTCGTCAAGAAAGCCAAAGCTGAAATGTCAGGAGTTTTCCTCCTCATAGCCGTCGGGGAAGAATGGAAGAAGACCCTGAAGCTGTCGGGCGAATGCCCAGTAGAAGTCATCACCTACGTAAAAACACCCTACGACTCCAGCGCTCACACCTAACGAAACTTAGACGCGCGCTCTACTCAAATCTTCAGACCATTTCAAGATATCGCAGAATGCTCATTTGAAAGGCAAATTGCGCGCGGTACATGGCGATGTGCTTGTCTACCTTGTTTTCTTGAAAATTGAAGCAAGCTTCAAGAAGCGGTCTTAACCCGAAAGTTTAATCTGGGTGCCAATGAATTATGGCAGATTGCCCTCTCTTCTAATCTCTCTGCGATTCAACGAATCTACCTTGTCTTCGGCACGGATTTTGAGGGCAAACGCTTCATCTGCAAACAAGGAACTACTATTCCGCTTGTAGGGCTCGCTGCTCTTTTGGCCTTTTCGCATAGTGGACATTGACAAAAACGTCTAGGAGTCGGTGTAGCATCACCTGAGCCCAAGATTGTTAGTCTCACAAGATTGTTTATCAAGATGTCAAGTAAAGCGTTGTCGTTCGAGTTAGAAGCACTAAAAAGACGGATTACGGGGGACACCTAGTCACTCATTGATGGGTTTAAGTCAATGCATATATGGAACAACGCAGGATGCGCGTGCTTGAGAAAAAAGCAAAAATAGCCGCATTAGATAAGAAGCCTAGGCTTTCCCAGGAACGTCGAGTATGAAGGCTCTTGCTTTCAACGCGAGTCCGCTTATGCAGAGTGGAAACACCACCTTGCTGCTGGAACCCTTCCTAGATGGAATGAAGGAGGAAGGCTGCGAGGTGGAATTGATTTACACGTGCAAGCTTCACGTAAAACCATGTCTCGGCGACAGGGCTTGCTGGACTAAAACTCCGGGCAAGTGTGTTCAAAATGACGAGGTGAGCGCGTTGCTTCCGAAAATCCAAGGAGCTGATGTTATCGTTTTCGCTACTCCGTTGTATGTTGATGGAATGCCTGGAACCTTGAAGAACCTCATCGACCGTCTCATACCTCTGTTAGAACCGTATTTTGTCATTCGAGGCGAACATTGTAGGCATCCGCCGCGACAGCCTCACAAGCACTCCAAAGTGGTGTTGATTTCAAACTGCGGGTTCTGGGAGATGGACAACTTTGACCCGCTTGTCATGCACGTGCGGGCGATTTGTAGGAACATTTGTTGGGAGTTTGCAGGTGCTCTCCTGCGCCCTCATGGAGAAGCTCTGGGATACATGGTTAGGAAAGGGCTCCAAGTTCAAGACGTGCTTACAGCAGCCAAGAACGCTGGACGAGAACTTGCGAGAACAGGCAAAATAAGCGAAGAAAACCTGAAAATCGTTGGCCGAGAACTGGTTTCATTAAAGACCTACGTGGAAATGACGAACAAAGGCTTCAAACAGGCACTCGACAGACTCTCTCAAACAAAAGAACCTTCTTAGCGCGCGCTTATCTCGTGCTTCCTTTAGATTTGGGCGCACGCGTTTCATGTCCTGCTTGATTTGGCCGATTCTTGTAGACGTATTTTGGCGTATAGGAAGTAGAGGGGCATCGGTAGAAGTGATGCTGCGCCGAGAATCCCAAAGTAGGAGGCGTAATTGTGGCTGGATATGAAAATGTATGTAGGGATAAGGTTTATGATTCTGCCTATCATTAAGCCCACTTCCATCATGACCAGGATGCTGGCGTGGTACTCTCGTCCGAAAGAATCGCCGTAGTAGGCGAACCAAGAAACCGCAAAGGCCGCGGCTAGTCCCGAGAGGACGGAAAGAAAGACTATTTGAATTGCGCTTGATGTAAATACGAGGGCAAGGTACCAGACGGCATATAAGATTGAACTTATTATCGCAAATTCAACGCGTGAGCCTTTGATGTCTGATAGCCTGTTTATTCCGATGTTCAGCAGCGTTATTATTAGAGAGCTGGCCGTTATCACGAGACCCATCGAGATGATGGTTGAAGAGATGCTGAGCACGAAGAAAGGATAAGCAAGCCAATATGATTCGCCGAGGCCGAGTAGAACGAATGTGAGCATGAATATCTTGAATGCGTTGTTCTTCGGTATCAGAAACCTCTGCTTCTCTGGCTTGTAACGTATTTTCAGGGACACCGCGAACGATGCGAGAAAAAGGAATATTGAGACCGTGTACAGGTACACGAAACCGTACTGTTCAATTATGAATCCTCCTATGGCGGGGCTGACAATTCCAGCTATTCCTGGTATCGCGACGGACATGAGGCTGATCAGAAGCGCGCGCTCTCTGATCTCGCTCAGCCTGAACTGCAGCAGGTTGAAGCTTGGCCAAAAAGTGGCAAGGCTGGCGCCGTAGGCCAGCCCTAAGATGATTGGGCTCTTCACGTATATCAGAGCCAAGTAGAAGAGCATAGTCAGGATAATTCCCAGGCTGATTATTCTCTCGAAGTGTCTTGTGATTCTGATGAGTAACATTGGGATCAAGCCTATCGTAACGAAGGTGAAGAACAGGATGACCACTATGTCCGGGATGCCCATTCCCAACGCCTCGTTGAAGTAGATGGGAAGAAACGTTCCAGACAATGAAGTGGTGAAGAAGAATATCGAAACTGTGACGGCCAGCATTCTGGTGGAGCTTTCACCGAGCGACATAGGACATTTGCCTGTAGATAGGCAAGATAAGTTAAGATAATCCTTATATGCTCAATCTATCGTCGCGCGAATAATTGAGAGAGAGTCGGCGAGCATCGATGCATGCTGAGGAACGAATCCAACGTCATTTACTTTTTGACTTTCCAAGCTAGGTATAGAACTGAGAAAATCAGGAACGTCGCGTCTAAGGCGTTCGGGAGGGTTGGAAAATAGACCCACTTGCCAAAGAATGTCGTGAATCTGATTGCTATCCCTATCGTGCCGAAAACTAACACTATGAGTACGCAATCGTTGAGCAGCTCTTTCCACGTTCTGCGCGTTGCCCTCATTTTTCCACTAGTGTTTTCTTGGTACACTTCGATCCTGTTTTACGAATTACTTACTTTAAATTTTCGGCAATCTCTCAAGCGCTGCTTATGTCAAGAATCCGTTCAAGCGTGAGTTTTCAGGTTATTCGTGTTGCTGTTTCTATTGTGAAGCCTTTTTCCCCGATTGAGTAAGGGAGCATGCGGTTTGGGACACTGGCTCCTCTTATCTTCTTTATCATGATGTGTTTTGCTGAAACTTCGGTTCCTTCGGTGGTCGTGAAGATTATGACGCCGTCTGCGAAGTGTTGCATTGTGATCTCAGTTTTCCGGTCCTGCATCCCTTCGGTCATGAGGATGAGGTGTAACTCTCCGTTCTCTCTGTTCTGAGTTGACATAGTGTTAAGCAGGCTGGCTATTTCCTGGGTTTTGTGTTTGAGTGTGAGTTCGGAGAGGGAGTCCAGGACTATGCTTCTGTGTTGCTTCATTTCTCCGATGACAGTGTCTGTCAACGGGTTGGCTTGAGTTAGGTTAGCAAACTTCCAGTTTCCCGCTTTCTCCAACGATGATATCTGCCACCCGTAAGTGGACATATCCTCCTTGATAGAGTCTGTCGATCTGGACACGGTAAAATAGGTAATTCCAGCCTCCTTAGCCCTCGAATAAGCCACTTGTCTGGCGAAGACGTCGCTTCCAGATCCTGGTGGACCTAAGAGCAAGAAGACTCTTGGAGGCAGGCCTCCCAGCAAGAACTCGTCGAGACCTGAGATGCCAGTTTTCAGCAGTATCATTTATCCTCTTCCTATCGAAGTCTGTGACGTATTGTGTTATAATGCTTTCCTCTTCCGGCCTCAGCTCGGCCAAACCCGCTGAACCCAGACGGTGTAGGACTAGAGGTTAATTATATAGAATTAATCCATAGGATTGATCCTTGGTTGTTTAAATAACGGCCTACTGAAGTTGAATATAACAAACTGTGAGGAGGAGAAAACAAAAATGAAGAGTCTCAGAAAGAATAAGAAAGGAGTTTCAGACGTCATAGCGGTACTACTGATGATTGCAATTGCAGTCGCAGCCTCACTAATAGCCTACGCATGGGTCATGGGATACCTTGGCCACACAACAAGCATAACAGGTGATGCCATACAAATACAAAGCATGTATACTGACGGCACAACAAACTTGTACGTCTACGTGCAGAACGTCGGAACTGCGCCGGTGACGTTAAGCAGTGTTTACGTAAACGGAGTTCTTGCTGCAGCACCTACTTTCACCTACCCAGGTGGCACGGCGCCATTACAAATAAACCAAACTGCAACGGTGACAACTGCTCTCCCGGTAGGCTTCAGTTCAACCACTGCGGTTGATGTCAAAGTCGTCTGCAGCAGCGGAACTTTCATCGAAGCCAGCGAAATAGTGCCGGTCTCATAGAATCAGTAGGTTAGAGGCGAAGGTTGACCGCATCAGTGACCGTTCAACCGCCCCCATTTCTTTGATATTATGTCAGTGAATAGTCGCGAATAATGGAGGATTTACTGCAGTTGGCTCTTAAGGATACGTTGAAAAAACTGTTCTCTCATAAAAAGGCAGTTGATATTCCTGAATTGGAATCTTCAAAGCTTCAAGCATCGATCGCAGAGCCTGTTTCGGAATATGCACCTGCGAGTGTTCTAGATGTTAACAGTGTCGAGAGGTATCCGTTGAACGAGCCATACGCTTTTGCGAATATCGTTCGGGATCCTTCCCGTGGAAATTTAACTTATATGGTTGAGGAGCCGAAGCTCAGCCCAGATGATGTTCTTCAGCTGCAACGTTTGAAAGCCTTGTTGATGGAAGTTCTCGATGTGCACATGATGAAGTTGGAGTCGAAGGAAGCGGCCAGAGAGTACCTTGTTGGGAAAGCCGAAGAAGTGCTAGACCACTATGGCTTCAAGTTGGACAAGGCAGACAAAGGGAGGCTTCTATACTACATGCTCAGGGACAACCTTGGGTTTGGAAAGATAGATCCTCTTATGCACGATGCTTCCATAGAAGATATATCGTGTGATGGGACGGGAATAAACATCTATGTTTGGCACAGGAAATACGAGTACGTCCCTACAAACGTTCGGTTCGAAACAACTGAAGAACTGAACTCGTACGCTTTGAGACTGGCTTACTTGTGCGGCAGCCACGTCTCGATTGCGCAGCCAATGCTGGATTCTAGTTTGCCAGAGGGAAGTCGCCTTAACCTCACTTATGGGACAGAGATTACGAGGAGGGGGTCCACGTTTACCATTCGGAAGTTCAAGGCGGATCCGCTGACCATAATCGACTTGATAGGGTTCAACACTGTGTCGGCTGAAGTCGCTGCCTACTTTTGGTACGCGGTCGAAAACCGGGTCTCAATCATGGTTTCCGGAGGAATCGCTGCAGGAAAGACAACTATGCTCAACTGTCTCAGCATGTTCATCAAACCGGACATGAAAATAGTCTCGATTGAGGATACGCCCGAACTGAACCTCCCTCATGAAAACTGGATACCTGCAACAACGAGGGCTCACATAGGTCTGGGCACTGAAGCTTCTGACATAGGCCTCTTCGAATTGCTTAAGGCCTCGCTCAGGCAGAGGCCGGATTACATAATCGTCGGCGAAGTTAGGGGTGCCGAAGCTTACACGCTTTTTCAAGCCATGAGCACGGGGCACCTTGGCATGTCGACACTTCACGCTGAGTCTGTAGAAGCCGCGGTCTACAGGCTCGAATCTGAGCCGATGAACGTTCCAAGAACTCTCATCTCGGGAATAGATATAATCACCATTCAAAAACGGGTTGAACAAGTTGACAAGCCGACCAGAAGAACCGTGACTTCATCCGAAATCGTAGGCTTGGATCCAAGGTCGAAGGAGATTCTAACCAACGAGGTCTTCAAGTGGAACCCCGCGAAAGATACGTTCGAATACACCGGGAGAAGCTACCTGGTTGAGAGGATAGCGGAGAAAAGAGGAATCACCTCGGACGCGGCAAACCAGGAGATCCAGCGCAGAATGCGTGTACTCGAATGGATGCGAACACGCAACGTGAGAAAGTACTTGGAGGTCTCGGATGTCATAAGGCGGTATTACGAGGACCCAGAACGCGTTTTCAAGGAGGCCACGTCCACTGGATAACAGACTCGTCAGTTTCTTCTGGAAGTTCTCAAGGATAGTACATCCGAGCATCATCTCAAAATTGGGAGGGCTGGAGAAGAGCTTGGCTAAGGCCAGCATAAGGATGGCCTTCAGGGTTTACGTCGGATTGATGATGTTTACGTCTCTGTTCGCTGGTATAGAAGTTTTTGCGCTTGCCTATTCTTTACTCCTGCACGTTAACTTTCAGATTTTGCATCCCCTTGTTTTCCCAGCTCTGCTTGGCGTGCTAGTGGGAGCCTTGTTGATGGGCATCTTTTTCTTGTACCCGAGTTCTATAGCCCGTTCGAGAGCTGGCAAGATTGATGCAAACTTGCCTACGATAGCAAACTTCATGGCTGTTCTGGCGAGTTCCGGGATGCCTGCTGAGAGCATATTTCGGTCTTTGGGCAGGGTGGGAGAAGAGTTCGGCATCAGCAAAGAGGTCGAATCGATCATTAGAGACATTCAGCTTTTGGGTTTGGATCTGCAAGTCGCTCTTAAAAAAGCCGCTGATAGATCGCCTTCAAGAGGGTTTGCGAAGTTGCTGGACGGAATAGTCACGACTATTCACATGGGCGGCGACTTGACTGTCTATCTAAGAGAGGAATCTGAACAGTACAAGCGTGAAAGGATGCTCAACGTGAAACACTTCATTGACAACCTCGGCATAATCGCCGAAACCTACATCACCTTCATGGTTGCTGGCCCACTAATGCTCATAATAATGCTCACAGTAATGTCCTTCATAGGCGGAGGAATCACTATCGGAAACATGGATCCCATGACCCTCCTAAACCTTCTGACGTTTGTATTCTTGCCAGGTGGAGTCGGCATCATGATCCTGATGGTTGACGCCATGAATCCGCAGAGGTGAGCGACAGGTGAAGATTTCCCTGAAGACAAGACAAATCACCGCCGCAATTTCCATTATCATCGCCATGAGTTTCAGTTTCGGATTCTTCATCTTTCAGCCTGACACTGCCGCTATTTTTTTCAATGAATTATTACTCGTTTCTCTCATCATCGTGTTAGCCCCATCAGCGGTACTTGAACATCTGAATCAGAAATGGATGAACGGCATTGAGGACCAGATGCCCGTTCTAGTAAGAGGTATCAGCGAAAGCCAGGAAACCGGTCTTACCTTCATAAAGGCCATCGAGAAGGTAGTCGAAGACAAGATGGTCCGTCCTCCTCTTTCTGACGAAGTGAAGAAGATGACGGTTCAGATGTCTTGGGGGCTGTCTTTTGAGGACGCTCTTACAGGGTTCAAAAACAGGATCAAATCATCCATTGTGAACCGGTTTTGCACACTTGTTCTGGAGGCAAGCCGTTCAGGAGGCGAGATACGGAAGGTCTTCTCTGCGACGGCTGGGTTCATGGAGGATATGAGGCAGACGGACAAGGAGACGAGCTCCCAGATGAAACCTTACACCATCGTAGTCTATGCGGCATTCTTTGTTTTCGCGTTCACCTCAGTCATCCTTGTACGGTCTTTCTTCGCTCCGCTTCAAGGTCTTCCAGAGATACTTAGCCCTATGAGCGTAGGAGGCATCAGCGGCTTGAAAGACTTCTTCTACAGAACCATGCTGATGTCCGCCTTGGTTGGCGGTCTGATGGCTGGAAAGATAGGTGAACGCCGCGTTGCAGGAGGCTTTAAGCACTCCATCGTGTTGATGCTCGTGGGATACGCCATATTCTTCTTGTTGATTCCACCCAACTGGAGGGTGACGTGACATGAGAAGGCTCTCAAAAAACAGGAAAGCAGTTTCAAACGTCATCGGCACAATCTTGATGATTCTAGTCGTAGTCGTAGGAATGAGCATGGTGTTCGCATACTTCGTAAACTTCGTGAAAGATTACCAAACCGGCAGCGGCTCATCCGTAATGGAACTGGTCAGCATCGAAGATGTCTGGTTCAGGTTCAATACAGGTGGAAATGTTACGATTTGGCTCTACAACTACGGAAAGGTGGACGTGACGGTAAGTACATTCTATGTCAACGGCCAGTCAATCGATTTCCACAGCCTCACCATTCCTGTTGGTCAGCACATGAACACCACCGTGCAGGCTAATAACGGCAACGAGTGGACACCAGGCGCCACGTACGACTTCAAGTTCGTGACAGAAAGAGGCTCGGATTTCGAGGGCGATTACACTGTGCCAAGTGTGTCATGATAAGGATGGAAAAACCTTGAAGAAACTGTTGAGAAATCGTTCGGGCACCGCGGAGATAGTTGGGACAGTGTTGTTTCTTGTAATTCTTTTCTTCTTTTTCTCCAACGTATTCCTTTGGTATAATCAAGTAAATGGAGAAATGAACCAGGTGGTTGCCGACAAGACAAATTCAGCTGTCGGAATAGAAACTGTAGCGCTTCCGGGGAATCCGGTAACTACCTATTCAAATTGGAATCAGCCTTTCGGCGGATATTATGATTTCCCGTTTGACACGGGAAATGAGACGTTGATCGCAGATCTTCGCTTAAGCATAAAAGCAAATTTAATAAATGGTAACTCTAGCGATGCAGGTGTGGTGCAAATTCTGGATTGCAATGGTATACCAGTGGACACTGGGCTGAGGATTATGAACGGCTCATTAACGTGGTTCAACATGACTTTGCCTTCTCCGAGCAACTATATAGATGGGAATGGAGACGTTACTATCAGAATTGTGTATGCGGGCTCGGAGCCGGACTCTCCATACTTGAACATAAGTTATATGGCGGTTTGTGCAGACCCAATAGCGTTGGAAGTTACTGACTTTGGAGGGAGGGATGCGACTCTGTCTCGCATATGGATAGTCAATGCCACTCAGACTGCAGATGGGCAGACTGATCATGTTTACGCTGATATGAACGAGAGCGGTATTTCACCAGGCGATACTTTGGTCGCAGGGGGGTCTACGCGAACGATAATGCTCAGCGACCAAACGATACTTGCTGGAGACGGCTCCATTCGGGTGACTGACAATCCCGCTGGCAACTTGACTGTCAATTATGCTCCTCCCGTTGGGCAGACGGTTACGTTCAGAGTTCTGACGACGCTGGGAAACACTGCAGCTTGCAGTTACAACTTTCCATAAATGTGGGAAGATGACAGCTCCGCCACTGTCTTTAGTAGTAAGTCATAAGATTTAAAAGCCTATCCCCCCGACTAAATGGGCATGTGACATTAACTCGGGAAGCGGATGTGTGCGTTGCAACTAGGGAAAATTAGAGCTATCCTCTATAAAATTATTCCACGGTTCTTTAAATAATGCAGACCCCTCGAAATATTGAAGCAGAGGAGTAGATCCCATCATGAATAGTTTGCGTGGGCACAAGAGAGTTTTGAGATTTGTAAAGGTTGGAAAGGGTGTTTCACAAGTCATCGCAGTGTTGCTGATGATTGCTATCGCCGTGATAGCGGGGTTGGTGGCCTACTTTTGGGTGACGGGATTCTTTGTGTCGAGGAGTAGTGTGATAAGCAAGGCTATACAGGTACAGAGTGTATATTACACTGGTAACGAGACTGGGCAGGGTAACTGGCTTTACGTTTATGTGCAGAATGTTGGCAAAGGGCAAGTCACGCTAATCGCGGGTCAATGCCTCTACGTAGACGGAGCGCTCCAAGGGTCAGCGAACATAATAGACCCTGTGAAGAAAGCTGGATATACGACATACGCATTGCAGGAAAGCAATAGTGCAGAAATAGTTGATCAAATCGGCCTGTCCTTGGGTCAAACGTACAAGCTTAAGGTCGTCACAAGTGAAGGAACCTTTGTTGAATATTATTTCACGGTCAATTATTTCACAGGACAGAGTCCGTATTCCATTACCGTGATTGTTGACCCGGCTGGAAGTGGTACCGTCACACCTGACAAGGATCCGCCGTATGCTTATGGCGATGTGGTCACTTTGACCCCGTCGCCGAATCTTGGCTACGCGTTCTCCGGTTGGAATGGTGACGGTTCTGGTAGTAGCACTCGTACTGTCACCGTGACTGGGATCATGTCTGTCACTGCTACTTTCGTTCAGGTTTTTGATCACTTTACCATTGCTGGCTATCCGCCTACTGTTACTGCTGGGAACAGTTTTGGTGGTGTCACTGTCAAGGCTTGCGATGCTGCAAATAATGTCGTGACGGGCTACGCGGGTAAGGTCTATTTTGAGTCGTCAGACGCTTCTGCAACATTGCCGTTTACGTCTACTAGTGAGTACACGTTCACAGTAGGAGACGCTGGCGTACACACGTTCTCTGGCTTTACGTTGAAAACGACTGGATCGCAGAATATCACGGTGACTAATGGAACCATTTCCGCAACCAGCAATCCTATAACCGTGAACCCGGCTCCTGCTTCTAAGCTCGTTTACACAGCTGGCACTGGCCAGTCACTGACTGCCGGACAAGTTTCACAGGTTGTTACTGTTCAACGCCAAGACCAGTACGGTAATCCAACCACAACCGGCGGCATCTCGGTGAGCTTGACATCAAC
>Ga0187770_10002154_pt1 | contig 10899 bp, 11 predicted proteins | sample 0116_SJ02_MP02_2_FD_133154 | JGI IMG/M metagenome (GOLD analysis project Ga0187770, IMG submission 133154) | Tropical peat soil microbial communities from peatlands in Department of Meta, Colombia - 0116_SJ02_MP02_20_MG | ecosystem: Environmental > Terrestrial > Soil > Wetlands > Peat | place...
AAAATAAATTTCAAAATTTTTCCGGTTCACCCTGGGCAATTTGCTATTCTGAAATTAGAGAGTGAGAAAAAAGAAGTCTCCTGTAGGAAGGCGCGCTTGCGGGCGCGCCTTTCGCTTTTTGGGGGAACGAATCTGGAAAGGGCGCGGGGGGAAGTCACAATCCCCACTTCTCGCCGCAAAGAGCGCGGCGAGAAATGGGGCACCCGCCGCCATCCCACCCTGTCGCGAAAGCGCGACAAGGGTGGGGCAACCGCGCTTGTTCAGGATGACAACGAGTCCGAGTGCTGGGGCGATGATCAAGAAAAAGGCGAAGAAGACGGCGGCGAAGAAGGCCGCGAAGAACAAAAGTCCGGCGACGAGGAAGAGGAAAGAGACGAATCCGGCAGAGGTGCGCAAGGAAGTCTCGAAAATGGTGGAGTCGGAAGCGGTGGCAATGACCAGCGCGGTGATCGGCGAAGGCAAGAAGGGGCAACTGGCGACGGTGAAGTATCTGTTTGAAGTGGCGAACATTTTTCCGCCGGCGCCGGATGGAACGCAGGCTACCGAGGAGGAAGACTGTCTGGCGAAAATGCTGCTGGACCGGCTGAAGCCACCGGTGAAGGCGCAGGTGGAAGAAGAGACGGACGAGACGACGATGGCGGAAAAGATTGAGAGTGCCGGCGAGGCGAGTGCGGTGAGCACGGAAACTGACGCTTCCCTGGGGACAACAAAGTGAGGAACGTAGTTAGTCCAGACATACCGTAGAATGAGGCGGGGACGTGAGACGAGAAGCAGCGGTGGCGGTTTGGGTGGGGGAGAAAGTCCAAATAGCCACCCTTCGAAAACCGCGAAGGGTGGGGCACCCGCTGTCTCAACATGGACCTCGACGCGGGATGGGCATGGACATTACGTGGTTGACCGACCGGATTGCGGTCGGCGGCGGAATCTGGAACGCGGAGAACATGGCGAAGGTGGCGGCGGCGGGAGTCACGCACATCGTTGACATGCAGATTGAATTCGACGACACGGCGCTGGGGGTTGCGCATGGGATCGCGGTGCTGTGGAATCCGACAGACGATGATTTTGAAGCGAAGCCGGCGGAGCTGTTCGAGCGCGGAGTGGTGTTTGCTCAGAAAGCGCTGGATGGGAATGAGGGGAAGGTTTTCATTCATTGCGCGGCGGGAGTGCATCGCGCGCCGATGATGGCGCTGGCGCTGCTGGGTTCGATGGGATGGGATCTGGATGAGGCGATGGATTTGATTGAAGTGCGGCGTCCGGTGGCGGATTTTGCCGAGGTGTATGTGAGGAGTGTGGAGGAGTTTCTGGGAAGAGTTTAACCACAGAGGGCACAGGGGAAATCAAAATCCCCACTCAAGCCAAAAGCGGGCTTGAATGGGGCGCCCAGCGCCTGGGTGCTTTATCGCGGAAGGAGAAGCGAGCCAGGCGCGCGTTTGTCGCGGCGCAAACAACGCGCCGCATCGCGCGGCTCGCCCAGATCCTTCGCGAGATAAAGAACATCTCGCTCAGGATGACAAATGGAGGAGAACATGCGTGACGCAGGCCGCCGCCCGATGGGGCGGCTTTGTTATTGGACGCTGGCTTTTGTGCTGGGGTTTGCGATCGCGGGCAAGAGTGCGCGCGCCACACCTCAAACCGGGCCAGCGACGACGACAGTGGCGGACACGGTGCGTGAGTTCGGTGATGTGGCAGACGCCGTATGGCGCAAAGACCGTGCAAGGGTGCGTGGGGCCTGTGGGGAATCTCAGTAACGGGCAGGGGAGCGTTTTCTTTCTTCCCTGCGTGGCGAATGGTCTGGGGTACAACGCGACGGGCTGCGGGCCCAACAATTACGCGACTTTTCTGAGCAACTATCCCGCGGGGTACAACTGGGTGGGCGGCGGGCCGCTGACACCGACGACGTACACGACTGGGACTGCCACGTTCACGACGGGATCGGCGACGGTGACGGGCACGGGCACCGCATGGTCAGCGTCTACGATCCAGGGCGGATTTATTCAGACGGGTACGAACGGGTCGCAGCCATGCATATTTCACATAAAGACGGTGGTCAGTGCGACGGCGATCACCCTGGACAATAATTACTCATCGAATGGATGTACGCCCGGTGCCGCGTCGGGGTCGGCTGGAGCTTACACAATCTATGAACCGAACATTAATGTGCTGATTGCGGACGGGGCGTTAGGTTCTCTGGCGAATTCGGTGTTTGGGCACGTGTACCGGGACGTGGGCACAAGTTGCGAGGGGCTTCCGAATTGCGTCAACTGGTGGACGCTTGCGGAAGAAAGAAGCGATTTCTCGAACGCAGTGGCGAAAGCGGACGTGTTTTGCGGGGCGGCGGGATTCACTTCGTGTACGCCGTCACAGACGCTAGCCGGACTGATGTTTGATCGCAGCTTTACATCGGGTGCGCAGTCTGGAACGTCGGACTATTCGATCAGCGGATTCGGATTCAGCCTGGGGTCTGCGGGCGTGGGGCATGGGAGCAACCCTGGGCCGTTCGGAATTGTGATCGAAGGATATTCGATCACCAAAGGGAACCGGGCTCCCTGCCTTGGGGACATCGAAAATAGCGGTGTAGCGGATGCGATCAGCGGGCGCTCCGGGGCGCTGCTGGACACTGGCATCTGGGTGGATGGCTGCCAGGGTGGGACGTTCAATCTGGCGGACACGAATTATTTCAACACCGGAATCAAAATCGGGCCCACGAACACGACCAGCGGCGTGCACGTTTTGGCTTCAAACTCGCAGAACTTGAGCGCGGGGGCAACGATCGTGAACCTCGGAGCGGCTTCCTACGGCACAGTGCTGGATTCGATCACCGACGCTGCGAGCGGGGTGAATCTGGTGGTGGACAATCAGAACGGATGCAACGGTGGAGCTGCGCCATGCACGATTACAACAACCAGCGCGACTTCGAGCCAGACACTCACTCGCTATGATCAAAATGCGATCTACACACAGAATGTCAACGCGGCGACGGGGACGTTCAGCGGAAATTTGACGGTGAATGGGCAGCTGCTGGTCGCGGGACCGTGGATGGTGAGCTCGCCGATCCCGGGAACAGCGATGGGTGCGGCGAGTGCGGGGACTTCTTCGTTGGGAGTTTCGAATGATGGGAATTTTTGTATCTCGGCGAATGCAGGGACGCCGCAAAAGGTGGCGACGACGGCGACGAGCTCGTATTTTTCGAACCTAACCCAGGAAGATGCGAACGATGTGGGGCAGTTCACGGTGGGCGAGACGGCAGCGCAGAATCTGCACGTGTATTCGACTTACACGAATAGTTCGACGTGGCAGAGAACGGCGGTGGGATATGACTCGACCGACGGTTATGCGGTGTTGCGGAGTGAGAGTTCGGCGGGGGGCCAGGCCCCGGGGCTGGGATTCTGGATCAATAACGGGTTGAAGTGGGTGATCGACCAGAGCAGCAATCTGAAGCCGTGGACGGACATGGCGTCGAACATTGGTTCGTTCAGCGGGACGAGCGGGATCGGGCTGAGGCCGGCGACAGTGTATGTGGCGGGGAGCACGACAAGCAACAGCGGATTCGAGCTGGGGCAGTTTGCCAACACGAGTTACGAAATTTGCAATGACACGACGAACGGGACGGTGCTGAACGGGCTGGCGGTGTTGACTTCCGGAGGATGTGCGGCCGAGCCGGGAGGTGCGGCGACGACGGGAGTGATCGGAGTGGTGATTGCGAATGCGGGGAAGGGCGGGACGGCGACGCTGGTGAGGACGGGATCGGCGTATTGCAGCTTTGACGCGACGGCGACGACGAAGGGCGACTATGTGGTGGCTTCGTCGACGCAGTATCCGACGGGGAGCGGATTCTATCCGTTGTGCCACGACGCGGGAGCGACGCTGCCGAGCGGAGCGCAGATTCTGGGGCGGGTGCTGCAGACGACTTCGGGAGGAACGACGGCACAAATGTTTTTCGACATGCCGGGGTCGAGCGCGGGGCCGAACACCCTGAGTTCGGTATTTGGGCGGATGGGAGCGGTGACGGCGCAGAGTGGGGACTATTCGGTGGGGCAGGTGACAGGTGCGGCGCCTCTGGTCTCGCCGACGTTCACCGGAACGGTGACGTTGCCGGATGGGACGACGAATAGTGCGAGCGGGTACACGTTTGCGCATGCGCTGACGCTGCCGAATGGGAGCGCGGGGACGACGCAAGCGGCGGGTGACAACAGCACGAAGGTGGCTACGACGGCGTATGTCCGCGCGGAGCAGTACATGACATATACGTGTCCGCTGGGATCGGTGGGGACGGTGGAGCAGTTCTGCACGTGGACGCTGCCGGCGGGGATCACGGTGACGGGGTTTGATTTGACAGCGGGGACGGACCCGGTGGGCTGTACGACATCAGCGGTGGTGCAGGTGTGGGACGGAACGGCGAACGTGGAGGTGGGGAGCTTCTCGATCACGCTGAGCAACGGAAATAATTTCTATACGCAGGTGACGGGGAGCACGAATCTGGCGTCGGGGCACGCGTTGCGCGTTAAGACGACGACGGGGGAAGCGGGGTGCTCGACGACGGCGGCGAATGTGGTGGCGGTGGTGACGTACCAGATGGCGAACTGAACGAGCCTACCCTCGGACATCGCGAAGGATGGTGCGGCCAAACGAAATTCATTCACCGCAGAGGGCACAAAGGGACGCGGAGGAAAGACGAAATCCCCACGTCTCGCGCAAAGAGCGCGCGAGAAGTGGGGCACCCGTGAACGATGCGGATGACAGAGTTTAAAGAGGAGGGGCGATGAGCGGGAAAATTGATCCGGAGGCGATGAAGCCTACAACGGTGCAGTCCTTTTTTTACAGCGGCCGAAATCCTGCGGTGATGACATGGGGCGGGAGGAATGCGGAGGGCGGGCAGATTGCGGCGCCTGCGGCGGGCGAGTCGCGAGTGACGAAGGAGGGTCCGGCGGTTTCTCCGGATGAGGGGTTGAGGTACTAGCGGAAGTCAAAGTTCCCACTCAAGCCAAAGGCGGGCTTGAGTGGGGCACCCGGTGACCTAATAGTTGAAACGTTGTGTGAAGCCATCGGCGAGAACCGGTGGCTTTTTTGTTGGCGGAATCAGGAGAAGGCTCGTGGTGGAAATTCCCAGCAAGTCCGGTCGCGGCGGAGAGAGGGTAGGGATCCTTCGACTGTGCGACGGCTGCGCTTCGCTCGCTGCCGCTCCGCTCAGGATGAGAGCGGCCATGGTGTTTCCCACCCTGTCGCAAAAGGCGCGACAAGGGTGGGGCAACCGGTGCCCCGCTGCGCTCAGGATGACAGTGCTGATGAGTTTGCTTCTGTGCGGTGCGGCGAGTGCGACGACTTACTACGTGAGCTCGAGCCAGGGGAGCGACGCGAACAGCGGGACGAGTTCGACGGCGCCCTGGGCGACGATTGCGCACGTGAATGCGCAGACGTTCCAACCCGGGGATGCGATCCTTTTTCGGCGTGGCGATGTATGGAACGAGAGCCTGGCGGTGCCGTCGTCGGGGACGGCGGGGAATCCGATTACGTTTGACGCGTACGGGACGGGGGCGGCGCCGAATCTGACGGGTTATTACGCAGTGCCGACGTCGGCCTGGATGAACGTGACGGGGAACACATGGAAAGCGCCGCTGCCATCGACTTACACGACGGTGAATTTTTGTCTGTTCGGATCAATCTGGGGACAGAAGGTGACGGCGGCGACGTCGGATCTGACGATGCAGTGGGATTTCTATCTGGCGAATGGGTACTTGTACGTGTATTCTTCCCCGCCGCGATACTCACGCTATGCGGCTGCTTTGCACGTTGATTATCCGCTATGAGCAACGAAGATTCCCTGGGAAAACAAAGATTGACTGCGGGAACGAAGCCAGCACGACCAGTGCCTTACGCGGCGAAAGATTTTCAACTGGAGATACTTGGGCAGCTGGCGGAGATGCAGGCGGTCACGCAGGCTCTTCAGGAGTCGTTGACCGATGAACTCAAGAGAAATCGAGAACAGAGCAAGCTCCTGCGTTTTGACGGCCGGACGCTGGTAGCGATTGGCGCGATTGCGTTGTCGCTGACCGGCTACGTCCTGCAGGACGCGCGGAACACCACGAAACGCGATGCCGACATTGAGGCGACCAAGACGCGAGTGACGGCGCTTGAAGGGATCGCAGCCACGAATACGGAAGGACGCATCAAGACCGAAGTCGAGCTGGGCGAACTGCGCGAGGGGCAGTCCGAAATCAAGGTCTTGATTCAGGCACATGATCGTGCGAGCAAGAAAGCGACCGAACCGCAGAAATAGTTTCTGAGATCAACCTCTTTAGATCAACCAAGGAGAAATGAACGTGAGTACACCGAGTACGACGATCATCAGCAATTTGAAGAATGTGGCAGCGCCTACGGCGAACACGCTGAAGGCATCGACCGGAGCAGGGCTTGACGTAAGCGGGATGCTGTCGCTGGCGCAAACAAAAGCGCTGGAGCTGAAACTCTGCCTGACGCTGCTGGCACGGTCGACCGACGCGGCCGATCCGAATTTGACCACCCTTAACAACATTCTGGCCAGCCTGACCTAAAGGAGAGTTTATGGCAGACGCCGAGGGTTGGTTGCGAACATTGTTCAATCGGGAGGGGAGTATGAATTTTCTGAATCAGCTGTTGCGCGGGATCGCCTTCATTCCGGCGCTGGTCAACGGCATAGAGGGCCTTTTTGCGAGCAAGTCGGGCGCGGAGAAAAAGGATGCCGCGATGTCGTTTCTGGAAAGCGCACTCGCCATGTCGGATGCGGTCGCAGCGCGGGAGATCGTGAATCCGGAGCAGTTTAAGGATGGGATCTCCCGCATCATCGACGGGGTGGTGGAATGCATGAACGCTTCGGCTTGGGCCAAGGGGGGAGGGTCGGCGGGCCAGCAGACGTGAGGGGCGGCGTGCTGGCCTTGTCTTGTCGGTGGATAGAGGCCATCCCGGTGTGACCTCAGTAATCAAAGTAGCTTCTTCTCAAAGCGTCAACCCACAGCCCTCCCCATAGTCTCTCCAACAGCCTTACACACGCTCTTCGCAAGGCAAGATATCTTCGATGGCGGAACACTCCTGAAAGCTCTCCCCTTACTGCAATGCGCCTCCCACATCCCGGGTTGACGTTTTTTCTTTCCCCTTGCTATATTAGAGAGGTTCCGCGAGTCATCCCAGGCTTGTTGTGTGCTGCGGGTTTGTGTGCGCGTGTGTCGGACGTTTTCGGTGTGACATGAGCGCGATTCGCAGCGAAGCTTTTGAGAAAACGCGTTTCCGAACTTGCGTTGTGGTTCGGGAACTTTCCTCGCTGAAACGTACCTGCGGCGCCTTCCGTGCGAATGCGGAAGGATATGCAGGACAAGGCTGACGAAACGGAGTGCCCCCGGATTTTGGCCGGGCGCCACCGTCGGCGGCGCGGGTCTGAACAGGAATCCAGAATCTCTCCGGCGTTAGCTTGCAGGAACGAAGTTGCGCGGCGAGAAGTAATGGTCGGTTTCGACTGGCCATGCCTGCAATGCGTCCTGAAGAGAAATCAGGGCCGGCAGGTGGTGCGCGCGCAGTGGGACCAGGTTCGTATCCCTTGTACAAGGGGCGATCCAAGGAGCAATAACGAGTGCCTACATTTAATCAGTTGGTGGCCCAAGGCCGGAAGCGCCCGCGTTACAAGACGGCAAGCCCGGCGCTGCAGGGATGTCCGCAGAAGCGTGGTGTTTGCACGCGCGTGTACACGCAGACGCCAAAGAAGCCAAACTCGGCGTTGCGCAAGGTGGCACGTGTGCGGCTGACGAACGGAATTGAAGTGACGACCTACATTCCCGGCGTTGGGCACAACCTGCAGGAACACTCGATTGTGCTGATCCGCGGCGGCCGCGTGAAGGATCTGCCGGGCGTCCGCTATCACGTGATTCGCGGCACACTGGACGCGGTCGGCGTTGCCAATCGTATGCAGGGGCGCTCGAAGTACGGCGCGAAGCGCGCCAAAAAAGGCTGAGGACTGATTCATGCCACGTAAAGGACATGTTGCAAAGCGGACGGTCGCGGCCGATGCCGTTTACGGCTCGGACCTGGTGACAAAGTTCATCAACTCGATGATGTGGCAGGGCAAGCGTTCGACGGCCGAGAACATTTTTTATGAGGCGCTGACCAAGCTGGAGTCGAAAGGCGGCGATACGGCGATCAAGCTGTTCACCAAGGCCGTCGAGAACGCGAAGCCGCTGCTCGAAGTGAAGACGCGCCGCGTGGGCGGCGCCAACTATCAGGTGCCGGTCGAGGTGAATGCCGACCGGAGAACGTCGCTGGCAATCCGCTGGATCATCACTTATGCGCGGGCGCGCGGCGAAAAGGGAATGATCGACAAGCTGAGCAACGAGTTGCTGGACGCGGCCAACAGCCGCGGCGCCGCCATCAAGAAGAAAGAAGACGTGCACCGCATGGCGGAAGCGAACAAGGCGTTTGCGCACTACCGCTGGTAGAGAATTTCGGAGCCCGGAAAGAAGAGTTAGAGAGTCGTGCCTAGAACAGTCCCATTAGAGCGTTGCAGGAATATCGGCATCATGGCGCACATCGATGCCGGCAAGACCACTACGACGGAGCGCATCCTGTTTTACACGGGCCGGACGCACCGCATCGGAGAGGTGCACGAAGGCACCGCGACCATGGACTGGATGGAGCAGGAGCAGGAGCGCGGCATCACGATCACGTCGGCGGCGACAACCTGCACCTGGCGCGACATTCGCATTAACATCATCGATACGCCGGGGCACGTGGATTTCACGGCCGAGGTCGAGCGCTCACTGCGTGTGCTCGACGGCGCCGTCGCGGTGTTTGACGCCGTGCACGGTGTGCAGCCGCAATCGGAAAAAGTCTGGCGGCAGGCCGATAAATACGGCGTCCCGCGCATTTGCTTCATCAACAAGATCGACAAGATGGGTGCCGATTTCGAGCACGCCGTCGATACTATCCGCAAGCGGCTCAGCGCCAAGCCCGTCGCGATTCAGATTCCCATCGGACAAGAAGACAAATTCAAAGGCGTGATTGATCTGCTCGGAATGAAGGCCATCGTGTGGAAAGACGATACGATGGGCGCCGAGTATGAGACCGAAGAGATTCCCGCCGATCTGAAGAAGAAAGCCGAAGCCTTTCACGCACAGTTGGTCGAGAGCATCGCGGAAAACGACGACGAGATTCTGCACAAATTCCTGGAAGGCGAAGGGATCACAGCTGATGAACTGCGCGCCTCGCTGCGCAAGTCGACGATCGAATTGAAGGTGTTCCCGGTCGTCGTCGGGACGGCTTTCAAGAATAAAGGCGTGCAGCCGCTGCTCGATGCCGTTGTGGATTACCTGCCATCGCCGCTCGATGTTGGCGAGACACATGGAACGAATCCGAACAATGGGCAGCCGATCGCGCGCAAGCCGGAGGACAAAGAACCGTTTTCGGCGCTGGCGTTCAAGATCATGGCCGATCCGTTTGTCGGCCAGCTCACATTTATTCGTGTCTACTCCGGCCAGCTGAAAACTGGCGACTCCGTGCTGAACGTGCGCACCGGAAAGACCGAGCGCATCGGCCGCCTGATGAAGATGCACGCCAACAAGCGCGAGGAGATCAACGAGATTCTCGCGGGCGACATTTGCGCGGCGGTCGGTCTGAGGAATGTTTCCACCGGCGACACGATTTGCAACGAAGCACATGCCATCGCGCTCGAGTCGATTGAGTTTGCGGCGCCGGTGATCTCGGTTGCGGTCGAACCCAAGACCAAGGCCGATCAGGAAAAAATGGGCATGGCGCTGGGCAAGCTGGCGCAGGAAGATCCTACCTTCAAAGTTCATACAGATCCTGATAGCGGACAGACGATCATCAGCGGAATGGGCGAGCTGCACCTTGAAATCATCGTCGACCGCATGATGCGCGAGTACAAGGTCGAAGCCAATGTCGGCAAGCCGCAGGTCGCGTATCGCGAGACCATTCGCAAGAATTCCGAAGCGGAAGGCAAGTACATCCGACAGACCGGCGGCCGCGGCCAGTACGGCCACGCCAAGATTCGCCTCGAGCCGAACGAACCGGGCAAAGGATACGAGTTCATCAACGAAATCGTGGGTGGCTCGGTGCCGAAGGAGTACATCAAGCCAATCGACCAGGGCATGCAGGAAGCGATGGAAGGCGGCGTGTTGGCCGGATATCCGATGGTCGATGTGAAGGCGACTCTTTACGACGGCAGCTATCACGAAGTCGACTCGAACGAAATGGCGTTCAAGATTGCCGGATCGATGGCGTTCAAAGAGGCCGCGCGCCGGGCGTCTCCGGTGCTGCTCGAGCCGGTGATGGCGGTGGAAGTCGTCACACCGGAAGATTACGCCGGAACGATTATGGGCGATTTGAGTTCGCGCCGCGGGCGGATCGAAGGTATGGAGCATCGCGCGGGATCGCAGGTGATCAAGGCGATCGTGCCGCTGGCGGAGATGTTTGGCTACGCGACCCACATGCGTTCTTCGACGCAGGGCCGCGCCGAATACTCGATGCACTTTGCGCGTTATGAGGAGGCTCCGCGGTCGGTGGCGGAGGAGATCATCGCCAAGGTGCAGGGAACGGCAAAATGACGCCGTTTCGCGTGGCGTCTGAGCCACGCGGGCGTCATCCTGAGCGAAGCGAAGGATCTGGAGTTGAGTTGCATAGATCCTTCGGCGCGAAGAATGCGCCTCAGGATGACAAGGTTTAACTGAGAGCTGAAGGCTGAGAGCTGAGAGCTGAGAGCTCCAGCTAGAAGCTAAGAGCTTAGGAGCTAAGAGCTGAGTTATGGCGAAAGAAAAATTTGAACGGACCAAGCCGCACTGCAACGTGGGGACGATTGGTCACATCGATCACGGCAAGACCACGCTGACGGCGGCCATCACCAAGGTGTTGCAGAAGCACAATCCC